>Ga0078972_1002455_pt1 | contig 61224 bp, 44 predicted proteins | sample YelNatPaOPGAMG01_FD_67568 | JGI IMG/M metagenome (GOLD analysis project Ga0078972, IMG submission 67568) | Hot spring thermophilic microbial communities from Obsidian Pool, Yellowstone National Park, USA - OP-RAMG-01 (SPADES assembly) (version 2) | ecosystem: Environmental > Aquatic > Thermal... | reverse complement strand
CTCATCATCCTTCAGTATCCAATCCGCACCCAGCAGGTGAAAAGCGCAGAATCGCTCTGAAGCCCATTCCGCCTGCCTCGCAGCTCGACTCCGATTCCAGCTACTGACGGATCACGGGCGGGGGCCGCCGCATTGGAGGTTCGATTGTGATACGCTGCCTCGGGCACTTGATTACAGCCGTAGCGGGATGGGATGGCACCGGCCAACAAAACGGATATGAGGGGAATTGTTGACTATTACGAACTGATGCAGATCAGCCCGCGAGCGGAGACGGAGACCATCCGGCGCGTCTACAGGATGCTCGCAGCACGGTATCACCCCGACAACCGGGAGACGGGCGACCTAGATACGTTTCTGCTTCTCAAGGAGGCCTACACCGTTCTCACCGACGAGGCCAAGCGCGCCGAGTACGATTCGCGCCTGCTGCAACAGGAGGCCGGTGTCGACCCTGTTTTCGAGTTGAAAGAGTTCGTCATCGGCGTCGAGTCCGAGGCCAACCGCAGGCTGGGCATACTTTGTCTGCTTTACAACCGGCGCAAGACGAATCCGGACCGCCACGGCATGTCCCTCCTCGATCTGGAGAGCCGCACCGGCATACCACGCGAGCACCTGGAGTTCTCCATCTGGTATCTGCGCGAGAAGGGGCTGATCCGCGCCGATGAGAGCACAAACGACCTTTCGCTCACGGTAGCCGGCGCCGACTACGTCGAATCCCAGTCGCGCGGGAACCGCATCGCCCTCAAACTGCTCAAGCAAGCCCCGATGGAGCGCGATGGCGCGGCGGAAGGCGCGGCAGCGGGCGATGGAGAGACTCGACAGCCATAGTCTTTGCGCAAGAGAAACGGCGCGCCGGCCGATGAGTACGTAAGAGCCGTGGTGCGGGCCATACATGCCCAGCGGTCAAGACCAGCGCCCGCGCCCGGCTTCCCAACGGCGGCGCCGGGGGTTCCCGGCCGGGCGAGGCCGGTCTCCGCCAGCGCGGGAAAAGGCCTGGGCGTTGTTAAGCTGAGGGGCAAGTAAGCATTACCGGCGAGGCCGCAGCTCGCGGGCTGGCCCAATCAGGCTCGCCATCTCTGCATCGAGGACATTCACCGGGGGCCGATCCGGCCCATAATGGAACCCATGAAACTACGCCATGCCGTGCTCGCGGCGCTGCTCGCCGCCTGTGCCGCCCATGCCGCCGACTCTTGCGAGAGCCTCGCGAGCCTTTCCCTTCCCCAAGTCACGATGCAGGCTAAATTCGAGCCCGCCGGATCGCTGAAGTATCCGGACGGCAAGCCGGTAAAAGGCATCCCCGATTTTTGCCACGTCGCCGGCTCTATCAAGCCCTCTTCCGATTCCGACATTCAGTTCGAGGTCTGGATGCCCGCCCCGGAAAAATGGAACGGGAGATTTAAGGGCATCGGCAACGGCGGATTCGCAGGCGCGATCGACTACCCTCAGCTCGGCCTTGCCGTGGCGGCCGGCTATGCAGCCGCAGCCACCGACACGGGGCACAAAGCATCCGGAACCGATGCGAGCTGGGCGCTCGATCACCCCGAGAAAATAATCGACTTCGGCTACAGGGCGATACATCTTACGGCGGTCAACGCGAAGTCCATTCTGAAGGCTTACTACGGAAAGCCCGCCAGGTATTCTTACTTCGAATCGTGTTCGAACGGAGGGCGGCAGGCGCTGATGGAGGCCCAGCGCTATCCGGAAGATTACGACGGCATCATGGCCGGCGCGCCGGCGAACAACTGGACGCACCTGCTGGCCAACGCCGCCGCGAACGTGCAGGCGCTATCGGGCAAAGGTAGCTACATCCCGAAAGCGAAGCTTGCGGCCATCGAGGCGGCTGGCCTGGCTGCCTGTGACGCCGCGGACGGCTCCAAAGACGGCCTCATCAGCGACCCCACGCGCTGCCGGTTCAATCCCGGAAAGCTGCTGTGCAAGGGGGCGGAGACGGATGCGTGCCTCACAGCCCCGCAGGTCAAGGCGCTGAAGGTGCTCTACACCGGCGCGCGCGCATCCGGCGGTGCGCAGATTTTCCCCGGTTATCCACCGGGCTGCGAAGCCCAGGCCGGCGCGTGGCCGATATGGATCACGGGAACAGACCTGGAACACAGCCTGATGTACATATTCTCCACTCAGTTCTTCAAGAATATGGTGTTCAACGACCCCAACTGGAATATCCGCAATTTCAATCTTGATCGGGATCTGAAGATAGCCGACCGCAAGATGGCGTCCATACTCAACGCCACCGACCCCGACCTGTCGCGGTTCAAAGCGCGCGGCGGAAAGCTCATCTTGTATCACGGCTGGTGCGACGCGGCCATCGCCGCCGGCAGCAGCATCGAGTACTACAACAGCGTCAAGGCGAAGCTTGGCGCCGAAGCCGCCGGTTCGTTCATGCGCCTTGTTATGGTGCCCGGGATGCTGCACTGCGGCGGGCGTGGCAACCCTGCCGGAAGGCTCGCGCAGGAACTTGTGCGGTGGGTGGAAGACGGCGTCGCGCCGGAGGAGAGCGTGCCCGGGGCAAGGTGAATCCGGTCCGCCTCGCAAGGGGGTACACTGCGTAGCGTTGAGACGGCACGAAGGTGCGGATCGCGGAGGACGTTATGAAAGATACTCGAAGAGATTTCCTGAGGGCGGTTGCGGCAGCGCCGTTGGTGATGCCCGCCGGCGCCTGGGGCGCGAACGACCGTCCCACATACGGCTTGATCGGCGCAGGCAGCCGCGGAGGCTGGCTGAACCAGACCTTCCAGCGGCTCGGGGCGCAGTGCGTGGCGCTGTGCGACGTCTACGATCTGCACCTCGAAGCCGCGCGAAACAACTCGCCCGCGGACGCCAAACCGTACTTGCGCGCGGAGGAGCTGCTGGCGCAAAAAGGCATCGATTTCGTCGTCATCGCAACTCCCGATCATCAGCACTGGCCCTGCCTGAAACTTGCGCTCGAGGCGGGCAAGGACGTTTACATCGAAAAACCGCTCTCGCACACGCTCGAGCAGAGCAAGACGATGGTCGACGCGGTGAGAAAGACAGACCGCATCGTCCAGGTGGGCATGCAGCGCCGCAGCATGCCGTTCATCATACAGGCCAAGAGAGTCATCGACGAAGGGCAGCTCGGCAAGATCTCGATCGCGAAGGCGAGGTGGAACTGGCATTTCCGCGTTCCGCTGGACAACTCGCCGCTTCCGGGCAAACTCGACTGGGACCTGTTCCAGGGGCCGGCTCCGCACCGCGCCTTCGAGCCAAAGCGTTTCCGCTGGTGGCGCGGGTTCTGGGATTACTCCGGCGGGAACATGACGGACCAGGGCACGCATTTGATGGATGTCGTGCAATGGATGACCAACTCGCCTGCGCCGCATTCGGCCGTCTGCCAGGGTTACATCAACGATGCGAAGGCGGGCGAGGTGCCGGACGTGTTCTCGGCCGTGTTCGAGTACCCGGACCTGATCGCCACGTGGACGCTCGATTATTCGAGCATCTACGAGTACGACTGGTCGATTCACTTCCAGGGCGAGAAAGCTGCGATGGCAATCGACCGGCGGGGGTATCGCATCTACAAGGACGTGCCGGCGTCCGGGCAGCCGTGGTCGGGCACGGGCAATCCGGAACTGATCGCGGAAGTGCCGGACAAAGACAGCGACGTCGAGCACCAGCGAAACTTCCTCGAGTGCATCCGGTCGCGCAAGCAGCCGAACTGCACGGTTGAGATGGCTGCCGCCGCCGTGGCCGGCCCTCACATGGCGAACATCGCCTGGCGCGAAGGGCGCAAGGTGACCGCGGAAGCTTAGGAAAAGCCCGCGGCGCAGACCGGTAAGAGGCGCCTGCTCAGCGGTTTGGGAATTGGGCTGGAGAACTCGGGCAAGCTCGCCACCACCGTGCGCAAGGAAACGCGCCGCATCGCGGAAGAACGCGGGCTGGGACTGGCGATAATCGCCGGGCCCATCGCTTCTCACTAGCGCGGCTCAGCGTACAGTGTGCCATAGCACCAATAGCGGAGAGGCTCTCATTCCCTGCGTGCGGGCCGAATGGTCGTGAGCACTACTGCGCCGCGGCTGGCGGCAGCGGCTCCACGCTGACATCTGAGAACACGGCCGTGGTCTCGGCGTTATCGTCGTGAGCGCACACGCCGAGCCCGACGTACATCGGGCTGAACGGAGCCAGTTCGGTGTTGCCCATCTCCGCCGCTTCGCCGCCGGCCTTGCCCGCGTAGAGGGTGATGCGGTTGCCGCGCCGCTCGAGACGCAGCCGCGTGGGGCCGCTGACGGGGAAATGCACTGTACGCGTGATATCGCCGGCTCTCTCGCGCCACTGAAGAGCTGTGAGGCCGTCGCCATGCACTACTGCATCGGCGTACACCGAACCGGGCTCGAGGCTCTCCCTGATGACGAGTCCGGCTTTGCGGTGCGGTACGCCGTCGCTGATGATCTTCAGGTTCGCCGTGATGACGACGTCACCCGTGAGCTTTTTCCACACGAAATAGAAATCATCGCGCCCTCCCCACATGTTGGCGCCGCCGCCGGTTATGCGGTATTCCCCGTTTGTGGCGTTGTAGGCAACGCTGCCTTTGTGCGAGGGCGTGCCGACATCGGCGGCGCCTTCGAAGATACCCAGGTTTGCGGCGGTTTGCGCCGCGGCGGCGCCGGCGAGACCGAGCACTAGCAGGACGGCTGTCTTCATAGAGACGTATCGTAGCATCTACACCGCCGGCGCATGCTCGCTCGACGCAGCGCCTGCCGTCTGTACCGCAGTAGAATTGACTGTTGCCAGGCCGAACGGCGCCGCCCGAGGCCATTCCCGCACGTAACGGAGATATAGAGATGATGCGATCGATCGTTTTCACAGCAGCGTTCACCACCGCGCTCACATTTTTCGGCGTTCCGGCCAGCGCGCAGCAGGCGCCGGAACTCACCATTTCGGCCGAGCGGCTGAAGCGCGTGGATCAGGTCCTACAGAAGTACGTGGACGGCAACCAGGTGGCTGGCGCGGTTGCTCTGGTCCTCAAAGACGGCAAGCCGGTGTACGAGCGCGCGTTCGGCTGGAGCGACAAGGAAGCCGGGCGCAAAATGACCACGGACACGCTCTTTCGCATCGCTTCGCAGTCGAAAGCCATCACGAGCACGGCGGTTCTGATGCTGGTGGAGGAGGGCAAGCTCGGAATCACCGATCCGGTGAGCCGCTATATTCCGAGCTTCGCCTCTACGACGGTTGCCGTCAAGACGGACAAGGGTATGGAAACAGTCCCGGCAAAGCGGCAGATCACAATTGCGGACCTGCTCACGCACACGGCAGGCATCTCTTACGGCACCTCGCCGCTCATCGCCAAGCTTTACGAAGAGAAAGGACTCGGGCCGGCTGCCGGGTGGGGCTGGTACACGGCGGACAAAGATGAACCGATCTGCGAGACCATGTCGCGGTTGGGAACGCTGCCGTTCGAAGCCCAGCCCGGAGAGGCTTTCGTATACGGATACAACACGGATATTCTCGGGTGCGTGGTGGAGAAGGCGTCGGGCATGCCGCTGGATGTGTTCATCCGGGAACGAATCACCAAGCCGCTCGGATTGAACGACACCCGCTTTTTCCTTCCGGCAAGCGAAGCCAGCAGGCTGGCTGTCGTGTACGGAAGCGGCAAGGACGGCAAGATCGTGCGCGCGCCCGAAGGACCCAGGGGACAAGGCAATTACGTAAACGGTCCGAAGGTGAGCTTCGCCGGCGGAGCGGGACTGATATCTACGGCGCGCGACTACGCGCGCTTTCTGGAGATGATACGGAGGGGCGGCGAACTGGACGGTGTGCGAATCCTGGCGCCGAGAACCGTAAAACTGATGACCACAAACCAGATCGGGACGTTGCACTCCAACAACGGGCTCGGCTTCGGATTCGGATTCGAAACCGTGGACCGCTATGGCGCCAAGGGCATGGCCGAGGTCGGCGCATTCGGATGGGGCGGCGCGTACGGCACCACCTACGAAGTGGATCCGGCCAGCGGGTTAGTGAAGGTGCTCATGATCCAACTCATGCCGAACAGCACCAATATTCAGTCGGAGTTTTCGAATGCAGTCTACCAGGCGCTGGTGAACTGACACCCAGTACGTTCCTGGCACGGCCGCCGCAGCGGGCGGATGAGAAAGGTTTGGGTTATGAGTCTCGAAACGAAAGGCGTGTTGCCGGTCGCGGCGGCTGTTGTTCTCCTGCAATTCCCGTTGAAGGCGCAGGAGGCTAAGCCCGCCTCCGAACCATACACGTGGAAGAACGTGCAGATGGTGGGCGCCGGTTTCGTGGACGGCATCATCTTCCATCCGAATGCCAAAGGCGTTCGATACGCGCGCACCGACATGGGCGGCGCGTATCGATGGAACGATTCCACGAAGCGCTGGGAGCCCATTCTGGACTGGATCCCATATGAGGACCTGAACCTGATGGGCGTGGAGAGCATCGCGCTCGACGCCAACGATCCAAACCGCGTGTATCTCGCCTGCGGCACGTACACGAACCCGCGCACGCCCGACGGCGCCATTCTGCGCTCGAGCGACCGGGGCAAGACGTTCCAGCGCACGAACGTGCCGTTCAAGTTCGGCGGCAACGAGAACGGGCGCGGGAACGGCGAGCGGATGGCCGTGGATCCCAACGACGGCCACATTCTCTACCTCGGGACGCGGCACAACGGTTTGTGGAAGAGCACGGACGCGGCAGTGACTTGGAGCAGGGTGGACAGCTTTCCCGATGTCACGGAGCCGGTGCCGCCGCTGCCTCCGGGACAGCGGCCGTCGTGGCAGAACCGCCCGAGGCTCGGAAGCGGAATCGTGTTCGTCATCTTCGACCCGCGCAGCGGGAACCGTGGCAGCGCGAGCAAGACCATCTACGCCGGTGTGTCACTGATGGGGCGCGATAACCTGTTCCGCAGCACGGACGCCGGCAAGACGTGGCTGCCCGTGCCCGGCCAGCCCACGCAATACCGCCCGAATCACGGCGTGCTGGCATCCGACGGCAATCTGTATCTGTCGTACGGAACCGATCCCGGCCCGATGCACATGACCGACGGCGGCGTTTGGAAACTCAACACCGCGACCGGCGAGTGGACCGACATCACTCCCGAAAAGCCCGACCCGGCCAACGGGAAGGAATTCGGCTACGCGGCTGTAGCCGTTGACGCGCGCCACCCGCAGTGGATTATCGCCAGCTCGTTCCACCGTCCGGGCCAACTCGGCGGCGAAGACATTTTCCGCAGTACCGACGGCGGCAGGACCTGGAAAGCGGTTTTCGGCAGCGGCGGCACGTACGATTTCTCGCTCGCACCATACGTTGAGCCCACCGAAATCCACTGGCTGTTCGACATCGAGATCGATCCGTTCGACTCGAATCACGCGATGTTCACGACAGGCTACGGCGGATACGAAACGTTCAACCTTACAGACCTGGACAAGGGCAAGCCGACCAAGTGGAGCGTCATGAGCACGGGAATCGAAGAATCGGTAGCGCTTGAGCTGCTGAGCCCGCCAAAGGGCGCGCACCTGATTTCGGCCATCGGCGACTACGGCGGGTTCGTGCACTGGGACCTGGACAAGCCCGCGCCCGAGGGCAGCTTCGATAACCCGCATTTCGGCAACACTAACGGTCTGGCCTGCGCCGAGCTGAAACCGGAGATCGTCGTCCGCGTCGGCAGGCCATCGGGCCGGCGAGTAAAAGGCAGCATCGGGTACTCGCTCGACGGCGGAAGGACATGGCAGCCGGCGGCGACGCCGCGGCCGGACAGCACACTGGGTCACATTGCGGTCTCTTCCGACGGCGCTACGTGGGTTTGGGTGCCGGAGCGAAGCCCTGCCTTTTTCACTCGGGACAACGGCAAATCGTGGGCCGAGTCGCAAGGCGTGCCCGCCAACACGCGGATAATCGCTGACCGCGTCAACCCGCACAAGTTCTACGCGCTCGCGCTGTTCGACGGCAGGCTGTACGTGAGCTCCGATGGCGCTGCCACGTTCACCGGGCAGCCGCTGAACCTGCCGGACGGCATTCCACAGCGCGGCTTCCGCGGCGACAACCGCGGAGGGCAGGATCGTATTTATGCGACTCCCGGCAGAGAGGGCGACCTCTGGCTGGCGGCGTTCAGCGGGCTGTATCATTCGACGGATACAGGAAAGTCCTGGTCACGGATGGACGGCGTGACGGAGATGCACGCGTTCGGATTCGGCAAAGCGGCGCCGTCGGCGAGCTATCCCGCGCTGTATATGATCGGCGTGGTCCGCGGCCGGCGAGGCATTTTCCGGTCGGACGATGCGGCCGGTAACTGGGTGCGCATCAACGACGACCAGCACCAGTGGGGACTGCTCCTGCACATCACCGGCGATCCGAAGCAGTACGGACGCGTATACGTCGGCACGCACGGACGCGGCACGATGTACGGCGATCCCGTCAAACGGTAGGACCGCTTCGGGGCGGCTGGCGATCGAGCGCAAGAACTCTCGCGCCGCTCTGCCTCACCACACCCCCAATCAGTTCTCCGGCGGCGTGACACAAGTCACTGCATCTCCGCGCGATGATTTCTACCCTCGAATTGAGGGCAGATAATGAGCGAACTGATCGACAACAGCGCACAGCGGGTACGCACACTGAAATCGGTGATCCAGCGGCTGCACGCGGGCGAGGATCCCGAGCAGGTGCGGGGCGCGCTGAGAGAACTGGTGCGGCAAACGGACCACACCGAAATCATACAGATGGAGCAGGAACTCATCGCGGGCGGCATGCCCGTCGAAGAGATTCAGAGCATGTGCGACCTGCACTCGCAGGTGACGCGCGAGGTGCTCGTGCAGCTTGCTCCGGCGCCGCTGCCGGCCGGGCATCCGGCCGAGACGATGCGCCGTGAGAACGAGGCGCTGCGTGCGGCCGCCGCACGCCTGAACGAGGCGCTCAATCGTATGATCCAGATGCCCGGCGACGCCGATGCAAGCGCTGCCGTGCTCGACTGCCGGCAGGCCGTGAACGACTTGCAGGATATCGATAAGCATTACCAGCGCAAGGAGAACCTGCTGTTCACGTTTCTCGAGAAGCACGGCTTCACCGGTCCCTCCAAGGTGATGTGGGCTAAGGACGACGAAGTACGGGCGCTGCTTAAAAAACTTGACGCCGAGCTTCGTCGGCCAGACAGAACCATCACCACGTGGAAGCTGCTCGCGGCAACTACCGGCGCTGCGGCGGTCAACGCCATCAACGAGATGATCTATAAGGAAGAGCGGATCCTGATCCCCATCTGCCTGGAGCGCTTCACAGATGACGAGTGGGCTCAGATATGGGCATCGTCGCCGCGCTACGGATGGTGCCTCGTAGAACCCGGACGCGAGTACCGGCCGTTCGAAGGCGCCGCTGCGAACACATCCGCCGCGAAGGACGGGGTAGCCCTGCCTACGGGTACGCTCGCCATCGGACAGCTGATCGGAATCTTCTCCACTCTTCCCGTGGACATCACGTTTGTGGACAGCGAAGATCGCGTGGCGTTCTTCTCCGAAGGTCCCAACAGGATCTTCGCACGAAGCCGGGCGATTATCGGAAGAAAGGTCCAGAACTGCCACCCGCCGCGCAGCGTGGAGGTGGTTGAACGCATTCTGAGCGATTTCCGCGAGGGCAGGCAGAATGTGGCCGAGTTCTGGATTCACCTCAAGGGCCAGTTTGTGCACATCCGGTACTTCGCCGTGCGGGATGAGCAGGGAACGTATCTCGGTACGCTCGAAGTGACGCAGGAAGTGACTCGCATTCGCGAGTTGCAAGGCGAACGGCGCCTTCTCGAGTACGCGGAGCCTGCCGCGGCCGGGAGCCGGTAGAGACCACAGCTCGTTGGCGCGTGCCGATGTGATGGAAGTCACTGAGCCGGCGCGGATGCCGCCATACATGAGATAAACGGAGGGAAAATGCCGGACGTACAAAGCAAGACTGTCTCCGAGATCGCGGCTGGATCGCTGGCTGCGGTGCGGGTCTTTGAACGGCTGGGAATCGACTACTGCTGCGGCGGGAAGCGCCGGCTTGCGGACGCCTGCCTTGAAAAAGGATATGACCCGATTTCGGTAGCCCGGGAACTGGACCGCGAGGAGAGCGCCAGCGCTCGCACGGCTCGCGAATGGAACGCCGCGCCGCTGCGGGAGCTGATCGGCCATATCGTCAGCACTCACCACGAGTATCTCAGGCGTGAACTCGGGCCGCTGACAGACCGCCTGGAGAAGGTCTACCGCGTGTACAACGAGAAGTACGGCGAGACTTTGGCCGGTCTGCCCGAGGTATTCGCCGCTCTGCGTTCCGAGTTGGAGATGCACATCGTCAAGGAAGAGAGAATCCTCTTCCCTGTGATCGCAGCCTACGAATCGTCCGCAGAGGCGGGTTCGCCCATGCCGCCGGTACCGTTCAGGACCGTCGGCAACCCGATTCGCATGATGGAAGCCGAGCACGACTCGGCCGGCGCGGCGCTGGCCGAAATCCGGCGCATCACGTCGGATTACCAGATTCCGGACTACGCCTGCATCACGTATCGATCACTGATGGCCGGCCTGAAGGAACTCGAGCGCGACCTGCACATGCACATCCATCTCGAGAACAACATCCTGTTCCCGCGCGCGGTGGTGCTGGAGAGATCCGAGCCGCGAAGCGCCGCCTGACGCAGGCAGAGTGCGCCACGGCTGACCAGTTCTCGCGAGCGCCCGGCTGCACCGCCCGCACCGGGCCGGGCGCCGTGCCTGGCGTCGGCCGGTTGAGGCCGGTAAGTCCGTCCGGTACAGTAATAAGTAACTGTGACGGGCAAGCTGGCCGTATTCTCACGCATTCCACTTTTCGCCGCGCTGAGCGAGCGCGAACTGCATGCGCTTTCAGAGCGCGCCGCCGAGAAGCGGTTTGCCGCTGGCACTATCCTGTTCCACGAGGGCGACCCCTGCACGGGCATCTATCTCATAGCCCAAGGCAGCGTCAAGATATTCAAGACATCATCTTCCGGGCGCGAGGTGATGCTCAGCATCGACACAGCGCCGACAAGTGTGGCCGAGGTGCCGTTGTTCGACGGCGGCCCGTTCCCGGCCACCGTCAGCGCCATAGACGGCGTCACGGCCTATATCGTGAGCAAGCAGGATTTTCATAACGTCTGCCTGCAAAACCCGGAGTTGAGCCTGAAGGTGCTGGCCGTTGTGGGGCGGCGGCTGCGGCACCTGGTCGGCATCGTCGAGAGCCTCACGTTCGGAAGCGTGCGGCAGAGGCTTGCGCGCTCCCTGCTCGATTTTCGCGCTTCGGCGGGCTCGGACGCGTTCACGCTGCCGGTGACCCACGAAGAACTCGCGCTGCGGCTCGGAACGGTTCGCGAGGTGGTCTCGCGCAACCTGAGCCGTTTTCAGGCGGAAGGTTTGCTGCGCGTGCACAGGCGCGAGATTACGGTGGTCGACCGCGCGGGGCTGGAGCGCGAGGCCGAGACCGAACTGTAAGAGCGAATCCGTACATTTCTTTCCCGTTTGTGACCTGAGTCATGTTCCGATGAAGCCCCTCCCGTTTACTCTCGAACTGGGACGACACTCATGGAACTCAAACAGCACGAAGCCTCGGGGCTCTGGAAGCACGGACTACTGATCACGATCCTGTTCGGATTCACCGTCATGATCGTCGGTGGGTTCTCGATTTACCGCAACCGCGCCCCGGTGCCGCAGCGGGTGGTAGACCCGGACGGGCGCACGCTGTTCACCGCAGAAGACATACAGCACGGGCAGGAACTCTTCCGCAAGCGTGGCCTGATGGACTACGGCTCCGTCCTGGGGCACGGCGCATATCTCGGCCCGGACTACACGGCCGACGCGCTGCACCTGATGACGGTAGCGATGCGCGAGCAGAAGGCGCACGGATATGAAGCGCTCGGCACGGGCCAGAAAGCGGCCACCGACGCCGAGGTGGCGGCGGAGTTGAAGGAGAACCGGTACGATGCGGCGACGGGAGTTCTGCAATTCACGCGCGCGGAGACGGCCGGTTGGAACTCCATCGTAGACAACTGGGCCGGAACCTTCGCACAAGGCGACCCGAATCGCGCGCTGCCGAAAGGCGCGCTGCTGCCGCCGGCGGAAGGCGGCGGCCAGGCCCCGCTCGACCGCGAAGCCGCGCGACAACTCGCAGCATTCGCTACCTGGACCGCGTGGCTTTCCGCGGCCGACCGGCCGGGCATGACACACTCCTACACGAACAACTGGCCATTCGACAAGGCCGCCGGGAACGGCGCCACGGCGGGCGCGATGATGTGGTCGGCGGCCAGCGTCGCCGGGCTGCTGTTCATGCTGGCGGTGATTCTGTTCTTGCAGCATCGCTACAAGCTGGCGCCCGAGGACGCGGAGAACGTGCGGCTGCGCTTCGACATCGCATCGAACCCGCTGACGCCGTCGCAGCGCGCCACCGCAAAGTACTTCCTGGTGGCGCTCGCCCTGCTGTTCGTGCAGACGCTTCTCGGCGGCAAGATGGCGCACGACTACGCGCAGCCGGGATCGTTCTACGGACTCGACCTTAGCTGGATCCCGTTCAACATCGCGCGGACGTGGCACATTCAGACCGCCATCTTCTGGATTGCGACCGCCTGGCTCGGAATGGGGATTTTCGTGGCGCCGCTGGTGAGCGGGCGCGAGCCGCGCGGGCAAAAGCACCTGGTGAACATTCTGTTCGGCGCACTGGTTGTTGTAGTTGTGGGCTCACTCGCAGGGGAGTATCTGTCCGTCAAGGGGATGCTCGGCAATGCGTGGTGGTGGCTGGGAACGCAGGGCTGGGAGTATCTCGAACTGGGACGCTTGTGGATGCTGCTGCTCATCGCAGGGATGGGCATCTGGCTCTTCATCGTCGCCCGCGGATTGCGGGCGGCGCTGAAAGCCGAGACCGACCGCGGCGGGCTCACTCACCTGCTGCTGTACTCCGCGACAGCCATTCCGGTGTTTTACTGCTTCGGCCTGCTGGTGAACCGCGGCACGCACATCACGATGGCCGATTACTGGCGCTGGTGGCTGATTCACCTCTGGGTGGAGGGAATGTTCGAGGTGTTCGCGGTTGTGGTGATCGGCTTCCTGATGGTCAGGCTGGGGCTGGTGACCGCGCGCTCGACGCTGCGGGCCACTTACTTCCAGCTCGTGATTCTGCTGGGCAGCGGGATCATCGGCACCGGCCATCACTACTACTGGATCGGCGCGCCGGAATCTTGGATGGCGCTGGGCGCGGTGTTCTCGGCTTTGGAGGTGATTCCGCTGTCGCTGTTGATGGTGGAAGCCTGCGGGCAATACAGGGTTATTCGCGAGGGCGGAATCGAGTTCCCGTATCGCGCGTCCTTCTGGTTCCTGGTGGCGACGGCTTTCTGGAACCTGTTCGGCGCGGGCGTCCTGGGATTCCTGATCAACCTGCCCTTCGTGAGCTACTTCGAGCACGGCTCGTTCCTTACCGCGGCGCACGGGCACGGCGCGCTGATGGGCGTTTACGGCATGCTGGCGATCGCGCTGGCGCTGTTCTCGCTGCGCAATATCGTGGAGCCGCGGCACTGGAAAGAGCGCTGGATGATGATCGGCTTCTGGGGCCTGAATATCGGGCTCATGGGAATGATAGCGATCACGGTGGCGCCGGTCGGGGTGTTGCAGGCCATCGAATCGTTCAACAACGGCTTCTGGTCGGCGCGGTCTCTTGCGTTCTACCAGCAGCCGCTCGTGAACAAGCTGCTGTGGCTGCGCATGATCCCGGACACCATCTTCATCGTCGCGGGCGTGCTGCCCGTGCTGGGCGCGGCGGCGTGGGGCTGGATGCACATGCGCAAGGCCGAAATTCCGGCGCTGCCCGAGCGCGAGCAGATGCTGATGGAGTACACCGAGTTGCAGCATGAGAAGTTTTGACGACGCGCCGTTCATCGTCATCTGGGAGGTCACGCAGGCCTGCGACCTGGCCTGCGTGCACTGCCGGGCGTGCGCGATTGCCAATCGCAATCCGCTCGAACTGACGACGGACGAAGGCTTCCGGCTGCTTGAGGACATCCGGTCATTCGGCGACCCGCTGATGGTGTTCACGGGGGGCGACCCCCTGAAACGGGCGGATGTTTTCGAGTTGCTCGAGCGAAGCACGGCGCTGGACCTGCGAACGACGATTACGCCCAGCGCGACGCCACTACTGACAGAGGCTGCCATCGACCGCTTCGCCCGGTGCGGGGTGGCTCGCATGGCGATCAGTCTGGATGGGCCGGACGGCCCGAGCCACGATGGCTTCCGCGGCGTCGACGGGTCGTTCACACGAACCATGTTCGCTCTCGAATACGCGCACAGGATTGGTTTGCCTACGCAGATCAACACGACTGTTACCCGGCGCAACATGGGCCGCCTGGACGCCGTGGCCCGCCTGGTGGCGGACTACGGCGCGCGCCTCTGGAGCGTGTTCTTCCTGGTGGCGACGGGCCGGGCGTCGGCATCACAGGACCTGACGGCGCAGGAGTACGAGGACGTCTTCCGGTTCCTCTACGATCTCTCGAAAGTGGCGCCGTTCGACATCAAGACAACCGAAGCGCAGCATTACCGGCGGTACGTCGCGCAGAGGCGGAAAGCCGAGGGCCGCAGCGCCGTCAGAGGCGCCGCGCCGGCAGGCGTGATTCAGAGGCAGGCCGGCATCAACGACGGCAAGGGCTTCGTGTTTATCTCGCATACTGGGGAAATCTATCCCAGCGGCTTCCTGCCGATTTCGGCCGGGAACGTCCGCCGCGATTCGCTGCCCCAGGTGTACCGCTCGTCGCCGCTATTTCGCTGCCTGCGCAACGCGGACAACCTGCACGGCAAATGCGGCGAGTGCGAGTTTCGCAACCTTTGCGGAGGGTCGCGTTCGCGATCGTACGCGCTCACGGGCGATTATCTGGGCGAAGATCCGCGGTGCATTTACCAGCCCGCCCGGCCCACTGCAACGCCGTTGTCAGCAGACGCCATTGTCGGCGCCTAAGCAGTGATGGCAAGCACGCGTCTTATCCACTTCGCGCGATATCCTGAAGCGAATCACAACCATTAAAGCGAAGCGAGGAAAAGATGATCTGTCGTGTGTGGCACGGCTGGGCGACTCCTCAATACGCCGATGCCTATGAATCCACCGTCCGCGGCGAAGTCATTCCCGGTATCGAAGCACGCCGCATTCCCGGTTTCCGGCACATCGATCTTTTGCGGCGCGATGCAGACGACGAAGTCGAGTTCATCACGTTGATGTGGTTCGACAGCATCGACAATGTTCGCGCCTTCATGGGCGAGGACTACACTGTGAGCCACGTTCCGCCCGCGGCACGAGCGGTGCTTTCCAGGTTCGACGAGTGCGCCGCGCACTACGAGGTGCTCGACCGGCGCCCGCAAGGATGACCGCTCCGCACAAGATCGTTTCCGGTTTCGCCGCCTCGGGCATCTAATCGGGCAGGCTGCGCGCAGCCACGAACGAGACTTTCCCCGGAACGTAGTTCTCCACCGTCGTCGTAAGCAGCACCTGGAAGAACTTCGGGGGCGAGGTCTTGTCGGGCGTGAGTTCGATCAGCTTGGAGCGCAGTTCCGCGAGCCGCTCGGGGCTGGTGAGGTATTCTATGGCGGCCTGTGAGCCCTGAGTGTAGATTCCGTATATCAAGAGAATGCGCTGATCGCGATTCTGGTTGGGGAGCATCAGCACGAGCGCATAATCCCGCCGCAGGCTGTTGGTTACGGGGTCGAACTCGGGCTTATAGACGGCCTGTTCGTTGGGTTTGGGCGTCTTGTTCGTGATGACGCCTCCGTGGAACCAGAAGTACTCCGGGTAGATGAAGATCCTTCCGCTCCAGGCCTGGTTGCCGCCCAGCAGGATTGCGTTGCCCTGCTTGACGGATTCGTAGTCGACCAGCCGGCCCGGCTTAACCTGGACCTTCTGCCCGGCCGCGGAGAAAAATTCGAAGAAGTTCAGAAGACCCAGCGTTTCGCCGACGGCAGTGAAATCTGTGGTGCTGGGGACGAAGAGGAAGCGTTCGAGTTCGCGGAAGTGCACGGTATCGCGGAATTCCGGGAGTTCGGCTTTCGGAATTAGGTGGCTGTGCGCCAGGGTCGCCTTCGAGTCGCCGCCGTGCGCCGCGCGCAGGAGGGGATGAACCGGAATGACGATCAGGGGAGGCTTTGCCGGAGGCAGAAAGGGTTTCCAGAACCACTCCGCGGCTTCGGGAATAGCCGGCGTCTGCCGCGAGGGGTGCAACGCATTCCGTTCACGAATCCACAGCCAGGCGAAAACGGCGCAGGCGGCAGCAAGGGGAAAAATCGCCGCGCTCGTTCTCGAGAATGGCTTCAGCGCGTGGATGGGCTCGCGTGGCGCCGGCACGGGGGGCTGGTCCCCCACGACTCTGGTGAAGACCGGAACGTAGTGGCCCGAAGGCAGTTCGATCCGCCAGGGATCATCTTTGCCTTCGGCAGAGTAGTATTCTTTGAGCGCCCGGCGGATCTCAACAGCCTGCACGCGTACGATCGCGTCGGCCTGCGGGTTGAAATCCGGCCCGCGCTCGTAGATCTCGACACCGATGAGGTACTCGCTAAGATTATCCGCGTTGCCGAGCAGCGTCTGCTCGCAGACAAACTCGAGAAACCGGCTCCGCTTCTTTGCCCTTGCGAAGTACCTGCTTCTTAGCACCCTTCGCAGCTCTTCGCGTGCTTCGTACCGTGAAATGGGTTCCACGGCCGGGCTCCCTTCATGCAGGGTCAAGTATACCGCGCCGCAGCCGGACCGGTTAAGGCCTCGCGGCCGGATCGTATAACTGTTATCCCGATCGTTACTCCAGGTTATCCCAAACCCGGCCCCACGCGCCGGGAGGTGGTCGCTTAGCCGGCGTTAACGCAATCTGAGTGTGCCGGACACGGTGTCTAAACGCTTCTGGAGCCTGATTATCGCCGCATAACGGTTTCAATAGCCCCTGTAGCCTGTTCGCCACTCGCGCGTTGTGTTCCGATACATCTGCTGCAGTTCATGGTTTCAGGGGTAAGAATGAACAGGATATTGGCATTCGCAGGCGGTCTGCCCGTGGTGGCAGCCGCGGCGGTCCTTAGTTTCCGGTCTGGCGCAGGCGGCGAGGGGCCGGTGCTCGAGGTGATATACCAGCGCGCCGAGCCGGTCCTGACGCCTCGGCATCCCGATGCAGCCGGGAACAAATACGGCTTCGAAGGGGGCCGGGCCGTCAAGGTCGGCGGCGTATACAACCTGTTCACCTCTGAGATGTTCGCTGACCCCATCTGGGTAAAGATGCGCTTCGGGCACTGGCGGAGCACGGATGGGCTGAAGTGGACGAGGGTCGGCACGATCTTCGAGTCCAGCGGCGAGTTTGAGGGAAAGGACCCACGCGCTGCCTTGTGGTCTCCACTGCCCGTCTTCGATGATGACGAGCGGCGGTGGAACCTCTTTTACGTTGCATACCGGTCAAAGCCGAGCACTGACAACGCCTTTCTGCTGAATTACGACGGGGAGATCTGGCGCGCGGTCTCGGAAACGGCCGGCGAAGGAGGAATCGGCGGTCCGTATCTAGATGTAGGCGTCGTGATGCGGCCGGGCCCCGACTCGGACCCGTGGGAGGGCTTGCAAGGAACCGACTCGTTCTTTCCCTATCGCGTGGACGGGCACTGGAATGCGCTATACGGGAGTGCGAAGAGCGAGGTCAACCCGATCGAGTACTGGAAGGTAGGGCTGGCGTCGGCCCCGGCGCTTGCGGGCCCCTGGAAACGGCTCTCGAAGCTTAACCCGGTTCCGATCGAGAAGGTTTTCATCGAGAACCCCATTGTGACCCGCCTCGATGGCGGCGGCTATCTGTGTGTGTACGATTCGCACACCGACGACGGCGTAGGCTACGCGTACTCGCCGGACGGCGTGAAGTGGGAGGCCGGGAAGCCGCTGGTCTTGCAGCGCAAACCGGGTGTGTGGGCGAAAGAAGTCCGGACGCCGCTCGGCTTGGTGCCCGAGGGCGGCAATGAATTCACAGTATTCTACACCGGGTTCGAAGAGACGCCGGATTGGGACCGGCTGCTTAAGGGATATGGCGGCCGGACTAAATGCAGCATAGGAATGGCGAAGGTGCGCCTGGCGCTGAGACGCGGCGCGAAATAGAGGGGGGCGGGCCATAGCTGAGCGGACCGCCGGAAAACAGAATCCGTGGAACGGCCGGTCTTCTGCCGGCCCCCACTGGCGTACAGAGGCGTTTTGAAATCGAGACGACGAAGCAACTGGAAGCGGCTGAACGAAAAGCTGAGGCGGCGGATGCCGATGGTCGGGTCTTCCGGCAGCAGGGAGCACGCATCAACGCTTTTCCAGTTCATAGGAGGGCTCATGCGAACCGTTTTACGTTTTGTCGCAATTGCGGCGGTGGCGTTTGTAGCGCCATTGCCAGCGCAGTTCGACCGCGGGACGATCACCGGCACGGTAATCGACTCATCGGGCGCGGTTGTCCCGAATGCGGAAGTCGTTGCGACGAATCTGGCCACGCGGGTTGAGACCCGTACGGTGACGAACAACGTCGGCATGTACACACTGGCAAACCTGCCGGCGGGAACGTACGAACTGAAGATCACATCCGAAGGTTTCAAGGTGTACAACCGCTCAGCGGTGACGCTGGCGGTTGCCCAGACACTCCGTATCGACGCCGCTCTAGAAACCGGAACGATTCAGGAGAGCATCACTGTCACCGCAGACGCCTCGCTGCTGAAACTCGACACGGCGCAGGTGTCCACAACCATTCAGAGCGAGAGGGTAACGGACCTGCCGCTGTCGTTCGCCGGCGGACGCGCGATCGAGAATTTCGCATACGCCCTGACGCCGGGCGTCGAGGGCGACAACTGGACATCCCACATTGGTGGAGCGCCGGCGTTCAGTAAAGAGGTGCTGATCGACGGTATGTCGGCGACCGCTCAGATTCAGGGGCACGTCGGCGAATCCAGCCCCACTATGGAATCGGTGCAGGAATTTACGGTTCAGACCAGCGGCATGTCGGCCGAATTCGGCCGAACGTCCGGGGGCGTTTTCAACTTCGCCCTGAAGTCCGGCGGCAACCAGCCGCACGGCAGTTTCTTCTACTACGGGCGCAACGAGGCTCTTAACGCGAACACCTGGATGAACAACTGGCGGCTCAGCCAGAATCCGAACGACCCACGCTACAAGCGTGCGCGCGACCGCCAGAACCTGTACGGATTCAGCGCCGGCGGGCCCGTGATTTTGCCGAAGATCTACGACGGCAGGAACCGCACGTTCATATTCGGCGCGTTCGAGCAATACCAGCAGGAACGGTATCAGCTCAGCCAGGATTACAACGCCACCGTTCCGATCCCAGAGTTCCTCGACGGCAACTTCAGCGCGCTGCTGAGCAGCGCCGTGGTAGGTCAGGACGCGCTGGGCAATGACGTACATCAAGGCCAGATTTTCAATCCAACGACCATGCGGCAGGTGGGCAATCGCTGGGTCGCGGACCCGTTCCCCGGCAACATCATCCCCCCCTCGATGATCAGCCCGATGTCGAAGAAGATCGCGGACATCTACCGTAAGAGCTATGCGCCGATGATCGCCGGGCGTCTGACGAATAACTCGACGAGGACGTTCTACAACGACCCCTGGTTCCACCAGACCCAGCTCACACTGAAAGGCGACCACTCAGTCTCGGACACCAACAGGCTCAGCGGATCGCTGATCTGGACCCAGCGGCCACGCATTCTCGTGGATCAGGGCGGTGTTTGGGACCCGATGGATCCGAAAAGAGTGGGCGGACCGTTCGCGAAGGCCCGCAAGCAGGAAGTCACCAGCCGCGCGGCACGCATGAGCGAAACGTGGACGCTTCGCCCCAACCTTGTCAACACGGCCTCGTTCGCCTACAACCGGTACCGCAATCCGAGCCTTTCATCGCAAATGGACGGGGGCTGGAACGATTACCTCGGAATTTCGGATGTAACATCGGCGACGCTCTTCCCTCAGATCGGCTTCGGGGGGGCCGTCAACGGCGTCGGAATAACCGACATCGGTTACAACTCAAGTGGTTTTTATGTTGCAAACACGTACATCATGGGCGACAACATGATGTGGGTTAAGGGCCGCCACACGATTAAATTCGGCATCCAGCTCTGGAAACAGCAGATCAACAGCCACGGCGGCCTGGATACGCTCAGTTATAATTTCTCTAACACGACGACGGGATTGCCCGGAGAGAGTTACGCTAATAAAGTCGGGTTCGGTTTCGCCAGCTTCCTCTTAGGACAGGTCGACAGCGCGAGCAAGAACGTGCCGTTCGACCTGTATGGACGCCGCGATTACATCGAGACGTTCTTCCAAGATGACATCAAGATGACTGACCGCCTGACCCTCAACGTCGGGCTGCGCTGGGAACAGGCGCAGCCGTTCCGTGAGAAATATGGGCACTGGGCCCAGTTCAATCCCGACATGATGAGCAAGGCTTACGGCATACCGGGCACGCTCGAGTTCCTGAACTCCCCCAACGATTCGTTCGAAAGGAACAAGGACTGGAAAGAGTTCTCTCCAAGGTTCGGAGCGTCTTACCGGCTGACCGACAAGCTGGTAATTCGCGGCGGATACGGAGTCTTCTTCGTTCCGGTCGGGATCAATTACTGGAGCGGCGTACCGTACGGGTTCGCGCCCGGTTATCGCGGCACCAATGAAGTGAAGAAAACGGGCAATGTGCCGAGATTCCAGTGGGACAATATCCCATACCCGGACAATTTCATAGCGCCGACCAAGAACCCGGATGCGTTGCCCTGGGGTGTGGTGAGGATAGATCCCAACACGCTGTTCCAAGCGTACACGCATCAGTACAACGTGAACTTCCAATACGAAATCTCGCCGGATTTCTTGGCCGAGTTTGCTTATGTAGGCAACCAGGGCCGCAGGCTGCACGACGGCGCGCTGTACCGCAACCAGCCGACGCGGGCTTCTTACGAGAACCAGACCGTGACGCCGACGGCCTGGGTTTGGGATGCCGGCAGCGCCGCTGCCGCCGGAGTGCCGTATCCATATCAGGGCTTCTCCGGTTACGCCGGTTTTGCGCTCCAGCCGTTCCCCCAAGTGGCCGCTGTGACTTGGGGGCCAATCTACGGCGTGGGTACGAACACCGGTTCCTCAGGCTACAACTCGATGCAGATACAGTTGACCAAGCGCCTCTCGAAAGGCGTCGCAATGCAGGCATCGTACACGCTGTCCAAGTCCGTCGGCAATGCCGAAACCGCATTTGACGAGACCTGGGATGCCAATGGGAACATCCAGGACATCTACGATCTCTCGGAAGATGCGAGCACGGTGCTGTCATATGACCAGCGGCACGTTCTCAAAGGCTATGTGCAGTACGAGCTTCCGTTCGGCCGCGGCCGCAAGTACTTGCCGGACGCCTCGGGTATCGTGAACAGCATTCTGGGCGGCTGGTCCGTTAGCTGCATCTACAAGTACAATAGCGGGTATCCGCTCTCGGTTTCCCCGAACGTCTGGTATCCCGGTTGGGACGGCTCCGTGTACGCCAACTGGGACCGGACAAAGGACCTTTCGAGAACCTTCGATCCCGGCGGGTTTAACCCCGGCCAGCAGAATGCACCGGCAAACAAGTACTTCGACACGACCGCATTCTCGAACCCGGCAAACCATACCCTCGGCAACGGCCGCCGGCGCTATAACGAACTGCGCGGCTTCGGATGGTCGAACGAGGACGTGGGGCTGCTGAAGTACTGGCACTTCGCCGAGCGCGTCGACCTGCAATTCCGCGCCGAATTGCTCAATGTGTTCAACCGGCATCACTTCGCGAATCCAGCGACGAGTCTCGGCAACCAGACGACGTTCGGATACGTGACCTCAATGGACTCGAACTCGGTGCCGCGCAATATTCAGTTCGGTCTGCGCCTTGGCTGGTAGCTGTTTCGCCTGTTCAGGATCCCGTCGCCCGATGGGATCCTGAGCGTTTCATCTCCTTTCTTGCAGCTCCGCTTAGAGCTATCTGCGCCATGGCGAAGAGATTTCGGATTTCCGGACGCGCCCTCGGTTCGCCTCGGGGCGTAACCGCACATTCCCGCATCGCTGGACATACGTGTGCGCTCCAGGGCGCAGTACGCTGAGCACAATGTGGCGGGCAATCGGAATCGTGATGCTGCTCGCGCTGGCGCAACAAAGGGCGCAGGATGCGCTCGAGCGCGGGAAGGCCGCATTCGCACGCCAGAATTGGGATGAGGCGGCGGCGGCGTTCCGCGCTGCAGCTTCGGCTATGCCGGACTCCGCCGTCGCGTGGAAGATGCTGGGAATGGTGTACGCGGCGCAGGAGAAATACGACCGCGCCGTTGCGCCGCTTCAGCGCGCCTGCGATCTCGACGCGCACGAACCCGGTGCGTGCTACTACCTCGGACGAGCGCTTTATAGTCTGAATCGATACGATGCTGCCGGCCGCGTCTTCCGGCGCGCGCTCGACAATGATCGCGCAAACCGCAATCGCATCCTTCACGGCCTGGCGCTTGACTATGAAGCTATGGCCGATTCCGCGGCCGCTGAGCGTAACTACCGGGCCGCGGTGGCTTCGGGCGATACCGGGGCCGCACGCGATTTCGGAATGTTCCTGTGGCGCCAGGGCCGGTCTGACGAGGCGCTCGCAATGTTGAGGAAGGCGGGTGCGACCGGCAGACTCCAGGCGCTGTGGCGCGCGCTGAGCGGGCAGCCGGAACAGCGTGACGCACACGAACCGGCGCCGGTGCTTTTCGAAGCAACCGAACTCCCGGTGATCGTGCGCAACGGGGCCAGGGGCGAAAAGCACCAGATAGAGACAATGCTTGCGGGCATCGCGGTGCTCGATTACGATAACGACGGCTGGCCCGACGTGTACATCTCAAACGGCGCGGACGTATTCTCGCTCGAGAAGCCCGATTCGTCATACTACAACCGCCTGTTCCACAATAATGGCGACCACACTTTCACCGACGTCACGGAACGCGCGGGAGTGGCCGGCCGCGGATACTCTATGGGCGTTGCCGCGGCCGATTACGACAACGACGGCTGGACGGACCTCTTCGTTGCCGGCGTCGGCTCCAACACGCTGTTTCACAACCGCGGCGACGGAACGTTCGAGGATGTCTCCGAACACGCCGGCCTGCGCGCGAACGGCGGGTGGACCATTGCCGCGGGCTGGTTCGACTACGACAATGACGGGCTGCTGGATCTCTTCGTTGCACGCTACGTTGCCTGGGATCCGGCAACCGAAGTTCGCTGCGGCGATCCACGGCCCGGTTTCCGCGCTTACTGCCACCCAAAATACTACACTGCACTGCCGAACGCGCTGTACCACAACGAAGGAAACGGCAGGTTTCGCGATGTGTCCGCCGAATCCGGTATCGGAGCGCACCGCGGCAAGGGCATGGGCATCGCTTTCGGCGATTACGACGGAGATGGCCGGCTTGACGTTTTCGTGGCCAACGACACCATCCCCAATTTCCTGTTTCACAATGAAGGGAACGGGCGGTTTCGCGAGGCGGCCCTCGACGCCGGAGTGGCGTTCAACGAGGACGGAGCCGCGGCATCCTCGATGGGCGCCGATTTCCGCGACTACGACAACGACGGCCGCGAGGATCTGTTTGTCTCCGCACTCACGAACGAACGATTCGAGCTGTTCCGCAACTTAGGCAAAGGCCGGTTTTCCTACGCCGGCGGCCTGAGCCTGATCGCCGCTGCAAGTCTGCCGTTCAGCGGCTGGAGTGCAGGAGTGTTCGATCTGAACAACGACGGCTGGAAAGACGTTTTCACCGCAAACGGAAACGTGATGGACAACGCGGAGCTGATCTCGGATCGGAAGTCGCGGCAGCCGAATAGTGTTTTCTTGAATCGTGGAAACGGCGCGTTCAAACAACAGATCCTGCCCGGCGAGGCGTTTCATCGCGGCGCGGCTTTCGGGGACCTGGACCGCGACGGCCGGATCGACATAGCAGTCACTCGACTTAACCAACCCCCGCTGGTCCTGTGGAACCGCACACCGGGCACGGCACACTGGCTCGAGCTTCGGCTCCGGGGAACGCGCAGCAATCGCGACGGCATCGGCGCGCGCGTGCACGTCGTGACCGCCTCGGGCGAACAGTGGAACCGGGTGACGACATCCACCGGCTTTGCAGCTTCGAGTGAGCCGATGGTTCATTTCGGGCTCGGAGGAGACGCCCGCGCCAGCCGCATAGAGATCGAGTGGCCCTCGGGAAGTCGCCAGATGCTCGAAAACGTGACGGCGGACCGGTTGATATACGTAGTAGAAGAAGACGCAACATGCGGTGGTGATCCAAAGCCAATGTCCTCGGCGGAGAGATGTCAATGACAATTCTGCGTATCGTCATGCTCTTTGTGTTTGTTAGGCTGACACAGGCCGGGACTTACTACGTGGATTGCTCGGCGGGATCGGACGCCGCAGCTGGGACATCTGTCAGCAACGCGTGGCGCACGCTCGCAAAAGTGGGAGCAACCAGGTTCTCGCCGGGCGATTCCATCTTGTTCAACCGTGGAACGCGCTGCACAGGCCAGCTCTGGCCTAAAGGCTCCGGCGAGCCCAACCGGCCCATTCGCATCGGCGCGTACGGCAGTGGACCGCTGCCTGTAATAGATGCCGGCGGCGCGGATGCCGCCATCAAGCTGTTCGATCAGCAGCACTGGGTCATAGAGACTCTCGAGGCTACCGGCGGAGAGCCCTACGGCGTTTTCGTCAGCGGAACGCAGGGCGACCTGAGCGGCATCACTCTTAAGAACCTGGTCGTACACGATGTCGCTGGCGAGCCGAAATCGAAGACCACAGGCCTGGTGGTGGTGAAAGCTCCGAAGGAGCTCCGGATGTCCAACGTGCTCATCGACGGCATCACGGCTTACAACACCACGCAGTGGTCAGGCATCGTGGTGAGCGGCGGATCGCGCGAGAGCCGCATCGCCAACGTTACGATTCGGAACTCCATCGTGCACGACGTGTACGGCGATGGAATCGTAATGTTCTCCGTCGAGGACGGTGTTATCGAGCGCAGCGCGGCCTGGCTGACGGGCTTGCAGCCGGTGGAGAAGATCGGCACGCCAAACGGGATCTGGACGTGGACGTGCCGGCGCTGCGCCGTGCGCCAGACCGAGGGCTTCTTTATCGACTCGCCCGGAGTGGATGGCGGTGTCTACGACATTGACTGGGGTAACGACGACAACATCGTCGAGGACAATTACGGCCACGACGCGATGGGTTACTGCGCGGCGGTTTTCGGCGCCGGAAAGCTGACCACGACGAACAGCATCATCCGCGGGAACCTGTGCGCCGGGAACGGCCGCAGCCCCAAGCTCGCGCGGCGGCAAGGCGACCTGTACATATCGACTTGGGAGGACGGTTCGCTCGATGGCGTTCGCATCGAAAACAACACTTTCTACTGGAGCCCGCCGATCGACGCGCCGGTCCTTCAGATCGATCACGCGGATTTCGTGGGCTCGCGCCAGAACATCTTCACGGGAAACAGGATCTTCACCGGCGTATCCGCGCCCCTTCACTCCGGCAGTTCCCTGAAGGTGGGGAATAACAGCATTGAACCGTTCCCGGGTGATTTCTCCGGCGCGGATCCGCAGACCCGGCGCTTCCGGCTGGTGCTGACGGGCGCAGATCGCAGCCAAGTCGTTTTTCTTCAAACTGCGCTGGCTCAGTACCCGAACCGGCTCGACGCCGTGCTGGCGATCGCGGAGCCGCCGGCGGAGCTCGCTCACGACTGGAACCTGCAAGACATCCACATGACCGCGGCCACGGGCGACCCGGGCCTGAAACTCATTGCGCCGGACGGGAGAATCGTTGCGCAGTGGTCCGGATTCGTTTCGCCAGTCGAACTCGGGATGACGCTCCGCCGCACACTGGGGCCTCCCCAGCCTTTCGGGAGATAGCCACAGCGCGTGTATTAAACAGATGATTCGCTGCGGGACCCGGTGAGCGGCCTCGCTGCATCGAGCAGCCGCGCTGTCGAAGCACGCGCGACGAGCCTGGGCTCCAACAGGATCAACTTCGGCCGCACGGGACGCTTCGCTCCAATGAGGTTCAGCGTCAGCCTGCCCGCCTTCCGCCCGATTACCGCACTCTGCTGATCTATGCTCGACAGCGGCACCCGGAGCGATTCGTCGTAGTGCACATTGCCACACCCGATGACTGCCACGTCTTCGGGAATGCGCAGGCCGGCTTCGAGTATTGCATTCATGGCGCCGATAGCCGTCGGGTCGTTGTAGCAGAAAACCCCATCCGGACGCGGATCTAGTTGCAGCAACATTCGCATTGCGGTCCTGCCCCGCATCTCGCTGTCGTCATCGCCGGCCGTCGCGGGCGGGATGTAATCCGGTGGCATCTTCAGATTTGCCTGCTCGAGGGCGCGCCTGTATCCAGCCAGGCGGCCGAGTCCGGTGCTGACTTCGGGCCCGCGTATGTGAGCGACACGGCGGCAGCCGCACTGAACCAGGTGCGTCGTAGCGAGTTCGCCGGCCAGTTCGTCATCTACGCCGACAAAGTTTGCGGGGAGCCCCGCAAACCGGCGGTCAACCAGGACATAAGGAATCTTGTGCTCCTCAATTGTGCGGAAAGTTTCCACGGTCCATTGGGCGGACGCGATGATGAGCGCATCCAGCCGGCGCGCGAGCAGCCGCGAGATCTCTTGCTGCTCGAGCTTAGGGTCCTCTTCGGATGAAGCCAGGATCAGACTGTAGCCGGACTTGCGCAACACGGCGGAGACGCCCTTCGCGACCTCAGCGAAAAAGGGGTGTACCAAATCCGGCACTACCAGGCCGACCGTGTACGTTTTCCCGGTCGCCAGCGCACGGGCGGTCAGGTTGGGCTGGTAGTTCAACTCCTTGATGCGCTTGAGGACGCGCTGGCGAGTCTCCTCTCCTATGTCGGTGTGATTTCGCAACACCTTCGAGACGGTGACAACGGAGACTCCGAGGTCGCGTGCGATATCCTTCATCCGAACTGGCATTTCGCGATTGTTCCTTCGTAGCCGAGGCGCCTCGGGCAGGCGCGGCTTAGGACATCTGATGAGTTCACCGCCCGCCCCCGGCCCTACCCCCTGATCCGGAAGATGTACGTTAGCGGTAACGCGAAAGCATCATCGTAGGCGCGGCCCGGACAACTGTCAAGGCTCACGAAACGCGCACGCCGGTAACGTACTGATTTCACTTATTATTGCTACAGGCGGCCGGCACTCCGGATGAGCTCCGGGGGCGATGCAGGCCGCACGGGCGAACAAAATTACTTTAACGCAAAAGTTCGCTTTGGGCTAAAATAGCAACTCGTTGCCGGGTGCACGGCCGGATGGCTGCCGATCACTTGCTCGTGGACCGTAAACGGCTTATTGCAGCTACCGGGCCATGAACCGGACCCGCGGTTCCGAGCACAAATAGTCCGGTGGACCCGCCCGAGGCCAGCGGAGAGATGTTCATGCGAAACCATCGCGACCGGGAGTGAACCTATGATCAACAGGCGCAAGGCCCTTGCATTGCTCGCGGGAGGCGCTCCCGCACTCAAGCTTGCCCGCGCGGCAAGCGAACAACTGCCCATAGCAGCCGGCCCGTTCAAGGGCACGCGCGAATCGCTCAAGGATTACCAGGTTCCGCGGTGGTACCGCGATGCCAAGTTCGGCATCTGGGCGCACTGGGGCCCACAGTCGGCGGCCGAGTACGGCGACTGGTACGCCCGCAACATGTACATGCAGGGCAGCCGGCAGTACGAGTATCACGTGAAGACGTACGGGCACCCGTCCAAGGTGGGCTTCAAGGACGTCATTGCAACGTGGAAGGCCGACAAGTTCGATCCCGAATACCTGATGCAGCTTTACGTGAAGGCGGGTGCGAAGTACTTCTGCACGATGGGCGTCCATCACGACAACTTCGATTTGTGGAAGTCGGTGTATCAGCCGAAATGGAACGCCGTCGCGTCGGGCCCGCGGAAAGACATCGTCGGCCTGTGGAAGCGCGCGGCCGCGAAGCACGGGCTGCGGTTCGCAATCAGCGAGCACCTGTCGAACAGCTACAACTGGTTCGCCACCTCGCACATGAGCGACAGCACGGGGCCGCTTGCGGGCGTGCCGTACGACGGCGCCAACCCGGCGTACGCGGATCTCTATCACGCTCTCCCGAAGGACTACCCGTTCGGCGGCGTCGAGCGGACCGCAATGAGCCGCAACGCCCCCGACTCCTGGAAGCAGCTCTACTTCAAACGCATCAAGCAGCTCCTGGACGACTATCAGCCGGACCTGCTCTACACCGACGGCGGGATCCCGTTCGAGGAGTACGGGCTGGCGCTGGTCGCGAATCTGTACAACCTCAGCGCGAAGCGTCACGGCGGCAAGGTGGAAGCCGTGTACACCAGTAAGGACCCTAAGGACTCGGAAACCGGAACGTGCGTGCTGGATCTGGAGCGCGGGGTCGCTGGAGGCATTCCGGCCAACCCGTGGCAGACCGATACGTGCATCGGCCATTGGCATTACAACAAGGAAGCAAAGTACAAGAGCCCTAAGCGTGTGATCGACATGCTCGTCGATATCGTGAGCCGCAACGGGAACCTGATGCTCAACTTCCCGCTGCCGAACAGCGGCGCGCTCGACGCGGAGGAGCTGAAGATCCTCGACGAGATCACGCGCTGGATGGCCGTGAACAGCGAGGGCATCTACGGCACGCGTCCGTGGAAAATCTTCGGCGACGGGCCGGTTGCGACGGCGCCTCCCGCGACGGGTGAGAGCGCCCATTTCAACGAGAACAAGCGGCAGGACTTCACCGCTGAAGAGGTGCGGTTCACCACCAAGGGCCGAAACCTGTACGCGTTCGTGATGGGTTGGCCCGTGAAGGAAGCGGTCATCAAGCCGCTGTCGACGAAGAGCAGCGTTGCGCAAGTGAAGGTGGAGAATGTCGAACTGCTGGGCTTTAAGGGCAAGGTGAACTGGACGCAGGACGAAAAGGGCCTCACCGTCCAGATGCCGGAGCAGAAGCCCAGCGATCACGCGATCGCGCTCAAGATCTTTAGTGCGTAGCGGAAACGTTGTTGAGTCTCGAGAAACGAATGACAACCGCGAATAAAACCGATGCCGAGGCCGCGGCCGCAGCAGAAGCCCGCGTGGATCCCGCGCTGGTCCCAAAGCGGAAGCTTTATACGGGCGCGCTCATGCCGGCCATCGGCCTTGGCACGTTCGGGTCCGATCACATCACGGCCGAGGAGATGGCCGAAGCTGTACGGGGCGCGGTCCGGGCGGGCTACCGGCACCTCGACTGCGCCTCAGTGTACGCAAACGAACATCGCATCGGCGAGGTGCTCGAAGAGCTGTTCACCGAAGGAATCCGCCGCGAGGACCTGTGGATCACCTCCAAGGTCTGGAACGACATGCACCAGGACGGAGTTATTCCGTCCTGCCGCAAATCGCTGGCCGATTTGCGGCTCAGTTATCTCGACATGTACCTGGTGCACTGGCCGTTCCCGAACTGGCATCCGCCGGGATGCACGGTCGAGTCGCGCTGTCCCGATGCGAAGCCATACATTCACGAAGATTTCATGAAGACGTGGCGCCGGATGGAAGAACTTGTCGAGCTGGGACTGGTGCGGCACATCGGCGTGTCGAACATGACGATTCCGAAGCTGGAGCTGCTCTTGCGGGACGCACGCATCAAACCCGCGGTTCACGAGATGGAGCTCCATCCGCATTTCCAGCAGCCGGAGCTGTTCGAGTTCACCAAGAGGAACGGGATGGAGCCCATCGGATACTGCCCCATCGGCTCGCCGAACCGTCCGGAGCGCGACCGCACGCCGGAGGACACCGTGGATATCGAGGATCCGGTAATTGTGAGGATCGCAAACCGGCTCGGGGTGCATCCGGCGGTCGTGTGCGTGAAGTGGGCGGTGCAGCGGGGCCAGACGCCGATCCCCCTCTCCACCAAGCCGCGGAACTACATCGCTAATTTGCGCGCAACGGTAACCGAACCGCTCACAGAAGAGGATATGCAGGCGATCGCCGGCATCGACAAGAACTGCCGTCTTGTTAAGGGCCAGGTGTTCCTGTGGAAAGAGAACCAGAGCTGGGAAGATCTGTGGGACCTGGATGGAGTGATTAAATCATGATGATGAAAGGCGCATATCTCCCGGGCAATAGCAGCGTCGAACTGCGCGAGTTGCCCGTTCCGGAACCGGGGTACGGCGAAGCGCTCCTGCGCATGAAGTGCTGCACCATCTGCGGCTCCGACATACGCTGCATCTATCACGAGCACCTGGGCAAGGGGCCGGAAGGATACCAGGGCGTGGTGGCGGGCCACGAGCCTGCGGGCCAGATCATCAAGACGGGCCCTGGCTGCCGCCGGTTCCGGGAAGGGGATCGCGTAATCGTCTATCACATTTCCGGCTGCGGTGTCTGCAACGATTGCAGGCGCGGCTACATGATCTCCTGCACCAGTCCCACTTACCGCCGCGCTTACGGCTGGCAGCGTGACGGCGGCATGGCCGATTATCTGCTCGCGGAGGAGAAGGACCTCATCGCCCTTCCGGACCAGTTGAGCTATGCCGACGGCGCGCAGGTGGCCTGCGGTTTTGGCACGGTGTACGAAGGTTTGGAGAAGATCGGAATCAGCGGCAACGATGCGGTGCTGATTACGGGACTCGGCCCCGTCGGCCTTGCAACCGGCGCGCTGTGCAGAAAACTCGGCGCGCGGAAGATCATCGGCATGGATGTTATCGACGAGCGCATCAAGCTGGCGCTCGAACTCGGCATCTGCGACGAGGCGTTCCACAGCGGTACGGACGACGTCGCCGAAGTGCGGAGGCTGACGGGCGGCTTCGGCGTGGAACGGGCGGTCGATTGCTCCGCGAACGACGCAGCGCGCGCGACTGCAATCCGGGCGACGCGCAAGTGGGGCCGCATCGTGTTTCTCGGCGAGGGCGGCAGCGTGGAGTTCAACCCGTCGCCGGATATCATTCACGATCAGAAGACGATCTACGGCTCCTGGGTGACCTCAACGTGGCTGATGGAGGAACTGGTCGAGCGGCTCGTGGCCTGGAACCTTCATCCGGCGGATTTGATCACGCACCGCTTCACTCTCGATCGCGCCGGAGATGCTTACGCCCTGATGGCCTCGGGCAAGTGCGGCAAAGTGGCCGTCTGTTTTGACGAGGAGGCGCCGAAATAACCGTGAACGGCGCCAATGCGCAGCAGGCATGGCTGCGGACACTTGAAGAAGCGCTCCCTGTTTTCGGGCATAGAAATTGGATAGTGGTGGCGGATTCGGCGTACCCCGCGCAATCCTCGCCCGGGATCGAGACGGTCGCCGCAAACGCGGAACAACTGGATGTCCTCCGGACCGTATTGCGGCTCCTTGACGCATCGAAGCATGTCCGGGGCATCTTTCATACCGACGATGAACTCGCCCTGATCACGGAGGAAGACGCCCCCGGGGCTTCCGCCCACCGCGAGGCGCTCGATACCCTGCTTGCCGGAAGGGAACGGGCAACTGCGCCGCACGAGCAGATTATTGCGAAACTGGACGAGGCGGCGCGCCGGTTTCGCGTGCTGGTCATCAAGACGCGGCTGTACACCCCCTTTACTTCGGTTTTCATCGAACTAGGGTGCGGCTACAGCCTGCCGAAGCAGGATAGAGGCTGATTACAGTGTTGAGCGGCTCGACTGCCGGAATATCATGAGCAAAGGCAAGAAAAGCATCTTCATCACCGAGGACGGCACCAACCTGGCCTTCACGTTCGTGCTGGTCACTTCGTTGTTCCTCCTGTGGGGCGTCTGCAACGGGATGATCGACGTGATGGATAAGCACTTCCAGGAGGAACTGCACCTCACCAAGGCGCAGTCCGCCTGGGTGCAGTTCGCTCATTATCTCGGGTATTTCCTGATGTCTCTGCCTGCGGGCTGGCTGTCCATCAAGCTCGGCTACAAGGGCGGGATAATCACGGGCCTTTGCCTGGTGGCGGTCGGCGGGTTCTGGTTCATCCCGGCCACAAGCATCGCTGCGTTCTGGGCGTTTCTGGTGGGCGTGTGCGTGATCGCCTCGGGTCTGACGTTCCTCGAGACCGTAGCGAACCCCTACACTACCGTGCTCGGCAGTAAGCGGTACGCCGCCACACGCATCAACCTGGCACAGTCGTTCAACGGCATTGGATGGATTTTCGGTCCCATCATCGGCAGCATCTATTTTTACGCGAAGGATGAGTCTGGGCGCAGTACGGGAAGCCAGACGCTCTACATCCCCTACGTCGCCGTGGCCGTCGTCGTCCTCGTGCTCGCGGTGATTTTCTATTTCTCGCGCGTGCCCGATATCAGGGCCGAGGACGATTATCACCTTGACGATAGCGCCGCCGGCAAGACGGAGATGTCGTCCCACTCCATCTGGAAGCATCCGCATTTCGTTCTCGCGGTTGCTGCCCAGTTTCTGTATGTTGCCGCGCAGGCGGGCATCTTCAGTTTTTTCATCAACTACATGACGGCGGAAGTGCCCCCGATTCCGCACTCCTGGAGCGACGGCATGGCGAGCCTGGCTTCGAATGCGGGCGCGCTCCAGGGCTGGCTCGGCGGCTGGTTCGAAACCGCCGCCTCGGGCGCGGTCGCCCTCAGCAGCAAGGGCGCATCCAATTTGGCGTCTCTGGGATTCGTCTGCTTCCTCATCGGGCGGTTCAGCGGCGCGGCGATACTCAAAAGGTACTCCGCCCACAAGGTGCTCGGCCTTTATGGACTGCTGAACGTAGCGATGACGCTCATCGTTTTCCTGAAACTCGGATGGGTTTCCGTGATCTGTGTGTTCCTGAGCTACTTCTTCATGTCGATCATGTTCCCGACAATTTTCGCGCTCGGGATCTTCGGCCTCGGCGCGCGCGCGAAGAAAGCGTCCGCGTACATCGTCATGGCCATCATGGGCGGCGCGTTGCTGCCGAAACTGATGGGCTACGTGGCGGACAAGTACGATATGTCGCGCGGCTTCATCGTGCCCATGTTCTGCTTTGCATTCGTTGCGTTCTACGGATTCAATTGGACGCGGTTCAGCAAGTCGGACGGCCTGAACGCGCCCGGCGTCGCCGGAGCCGAGCAATCCGCGGCCGCGAAGGCGTGACGCCGGCTGCCGCGCCGCTTTGAACCGGGAGGCCGGTCCGCGCCGCCGTGGCGGCGGGCAGATGATCCGTTGCTGTTCGCCGATGGCCGGCAAGCTCGAGCTGGTCGCTCGTCCTGTCCCCGCTATCTTCGCCGCATCTTGTACAACTGCTTCACCGCTTTGTGTATGCTGCGCCAGCGCTGCTTTTCCGTAAGCGCTCCGCTAGCAATGCCGGCCTCCCGCCGCAGCTTATGAAAGCTCTCCAGGCGGCCGGCATCGACGGCATCCCGCACGGCGCAACCCGGCTCGGTTGTGTGCGAGCAGTCGTTGAACCGGCATTGCGCGGCCAGTCCGGCGATCTCGTCGAACGCCGCCGCTAAGCCTTCTTCGCTCACCCATAGCTGGATTTCACGCAGCCCGGGCGTATCGATCAGCGCTCCGCCGCCCGGCAGCTCGATAAGCTCCCGCACGGTGGTCGTATGCCGCCCTCGAGCGTCGGATTCGCGGATAGCCGCGGTCTTCTGCACCTCCGCCCCGACAATCCGATTCAGCAGCGTCGATTTCCCCGCCCCGCTGGAGCCAAGCAGCACCGCCGTCATGCCCGGCCCGATCATCTCCTTCACCGCCTCGCAGCCGGCTCCCGTGCGCGCGCTGATCGTCAAAACCGTTGCCGTACGCGCCGCGCGGCGCGCCTCGGCCGCCGCGGCTGCGGCATCCGCGCACACATCGGCCTTATTGAGCAGCACCACCGGCTCTACGCCGCCCTCGCGAACGATGGCGATGTACCGCTCCAGCCGCCGGATTTTGAAATCGCCGTCGAGGCCGCACACGATGAACGCAGTGTCGATGTTCGCCGCGAGCACCTGTTCTTCATTCCGGCGCCCGGCGGCACGGCGCGCGATCTTCGTCCGCCGCGGCAGCACCCGCTCGATCAGCGCCAGTTCCGCATCCACGCGCCGCGCGGCCACCCAGTCTCCCGTAACCGGAAATTCCGCCGCGCTGCCGGCTCCGTACATTACTGTGCCCGCAACGGCCGCATCTGTTTCGCAGCCGTCGAAGATGACGCGCGCCCGCTCCCCCAAGCTCGCAGACACGCGCGCAAGTTTCTGCCCCGGGCGCAGTTGCGCCGCGGCATCGCTCTCTAAGTTCACTTTGATTCTCCTTGCCCTGAAACGGCCGGCGTGTGAAAACAGTGGGGGTGAGCTTGGCCGCTGAATGGCCGCGGTCACCCGTAGTCAGGCAAGGACCGTGCGTGTCAAGCCACAAGTATAACACCGCGCGCAAACAGCGCTGCTGAGCGCGCGATAAGCCCGATTGAGACGTTGTAAGCGGCGCGGCGCCGCTTACAACGTCTTCAAGTACGCAATGATGTCGTCTATCTGGGCCGTTGAGAGAACGCTCTTGAACGGCGGCATGCCATCGTGTCCGTTCTCTATCAACTGTTTCACGTTGTTCGCATTAACTACAGCACCGGTCACCAGCTTGGCCCGGGTGAAGAGCCCTTTGAGACCGGGACCCACCTTGGTGGTCGTGCGGTCGGCATAGTGGCAGGAAGAACAATGCTGCACGAAAAGCTTCTTGCCCGCCGAAGCGTCCGGACCCGCCGATTTCTCCGGCGCGGCGGCGAATCCGGCGGAGCCCAGTGACACACAGTACGTCACGTATAGCGCAACCTTCAACCGCATCTTCAGCCCCCCTCACTGAACGTCTTGCAAGCTCAAGGCAGTGTTAGTTGCACGCTAGCGCCGTTCCTGTCCCGTGTCAATGTTAATGCGGCTCCGGGAAACCTGTTCTCGTGGGAACCTCCGCTCGAAATCGGCGGCGCACGGAGCAGACGCAAACACCCGTGCGTGCCGCAGCGCCGCTGCCCGCCATTCGGTGGAATGAGCCTTTTCGCCCGTCAAACCCGCCCATCCGGGCGCCGGACATCGAACCTCACCGTGCGAATCTGCCAGGGGTGAAAATCGAGCTGCGCTCCCACGCTGCCGGCAACTCGGTTATCCAGACTTACCTCCTCGATCCCGCTGCGCTCAGCCCTTGCGACGTGCGCGCTTGCTGCGCCGCCGCGATGCTCGAACATCCTTAGCAGAATGCTGCCCTGTTTGCTGTAGAGCGCTGTCGCAAGCACGTCTTCGGATGCGAAACCGATCGGCTCGTAGACCTCGCCCAGACTGCCGTCTCCGGGGAGCCCGCCCTCGCACATCAGCGGATAGTTGTACTCGAGCGCGTGCCGGTGAAGATCCGCCTGCTGCCAGCGCCCCTCGAACGGCCACAGCGCAAACTCGTACGTATATTCGCCGCTCAATATGCGCGTGCCCCAGATGTAATACATCGAGTAAGCGAGCGGCACGGAAAGCCCCCCGTCAGTCTCGCGAACGGAGCCCATTGTCCCGCGGTTGAACACAGCTACACCGGACAGATGGCCGTAGACGGCCGTCCAGTAATTCCCGTCGATGTAGCGATTGTCCGTTTCAGCGATCGCGAACGGCAGGTCGCGCAACGCGGCGGCGTTCGCACCCGCTGCGGGGTATAGCTTGAAACGCAGCTTCTCCTCGTGCACAAACGGAGAGGTGCCGTCGCGTCTGTTGTCGCTTACTCGCCCGATTTTCTGATTTTCAAACTCGAAAGTGACGCGATAATCCATTCGCGGCGAGTTCGCCCATAACTTGAGATCGCACCGGTACGGGATGCCGCCTGTCTCGCCTTCCTCGCGCGCCGCTACCCATGGCAGATTCTGCGCGCGCGGCAGAATGCGCCAGCGGCCCTTCGATTCGCACCGCTTCCCATCCACGCGTGCTGCGAAAAAACAACTGCGGCGGCCGCGCTCCAGCATTTCCGCCCCCGTCCGCCGTGAATTGAGCGATGCGATGCCGCCGTCCGCGTCCAGTTCAACTCGCCAGAACGGCGTTTCGATACGCTGCGAACTCGCCTCAATCCCCGCATCGCGCGCGGGTTCTCCCGAAGCGGCAGCCACGGAATAGGACGCCAGCCCCAGCGGGGGCGCGTCCGCCAGTATCAGCACCCGCGCTTCCTGGATGGCGTCGGAGGAGCCTCGCAGCGCGGAGATGAGCACGCTCGGCACAACCTCGCCTTTATGTCTGATCTCGACGGCCTTCGCGTATTGCGGCGGCAGCGTGAACGTCGCTTCCACCCATTCCCTGCGCGGCCAGGAACTCGGGTTGAACACCGTCACCTGTGCCGCCTCGCCGCCCTTCATGCGTGCCGCCAGGGCTCTCATCGAGTCTTGTGCCACTCGCTCTGAGGCCTCAATCGATGCGCCCAGGTACTTGCGCGCGTCCGGCAGCAGCCCGCAGATCTGTATATCGTGATGCTGCGCCACAAGCACGTTCTTCCAGGCTCTCTCGAGTTCGGGCTCGCGATTCTCACCCCCGGCCATGAGCTCGAGCGCGGCCAGCCTCTCGGCCATCAACACAGATGTCTCCGCCTTCCGCGTGCGGTTGAAAATCTCGTTTCCGCAATAGCCCCAGGGCATCCGGACCACGAAATCGTTCGGGCCGGTTCTCATGTCCGCCGCCGGTTCCGGCAGCAGCGCGCTCAAATCTTCCAGCAGTATCCAGCGGCAATCGTTCCTGCCCTCGGTAATCCGCACGAGGTCCTCACGCCGCAGACCCGAGTCGTCCGCGCGCGTTGCGATGAGAGGCCGCAGGTGGCCGAACTTCTCCCTGAACTCGTCCAGCGATCCCCTGCACTCGGGTCCGGGGCATCGCGTCAGCACCCAGTTGTCATAAGTTGTCTTCGCGAACTCTGCGCCCTCACCCGGATACGTCGGGATGGCGGGGATCTGCGAACCGTCGGCGCCGATCCACCGGCCGTACGCGGCGTCGAAGGTCGGATTGTATCCGTACATCATGTAATGAGTGCGCATGATCGCGCTGCGGAAGCCGAAGCTCGAAAGGATCTGCGGCAGTTGCGAGTGCATCGCGTGCTCGCTCATCAGGTACACGCCGGGCGCCCGCCCGAAATGGCGCAGGGTTGCCTCCCGCCCGTACTCAAGCTGCCGGATGTTCGATTCTTCATTTATGAAGCACGAGAGCGGCTGACCGTATGTGCACGTGCCGATGCCGAATCGTCCCTCGTATTCTCGCAGGTAGCGGCGGATCTCCTCGAGCACCTCCGGCTCTTGTTCGGCGAGCTGATCGTACGTGTGCGCCTCGTTCTCCAGGCCGATCTTGAATCCGGGGTATCGATCGAGCCACGAGACTGCGTTCCGCAGCCGTTCGATAAAATGCGAGATGCCCCAGAGCACCAACCCGCCGTGATCGTAAGTCAGGAGGTACAGCACATCCTGAGATCCAGTCTGCCCTTGGGCAAGGGCTCCGGCGCAGAGTGCGCCCACAAACGTCCTGCGCTGCATGGTTGCGCTCAGACCTCCCGTACGCGACGATGATGCGCCCGCCAGGCGTCTGTACTGGCATGATCACAGAATCCGGCCGGGCGTGCAAATTCGCCGGCGTCCCATTCGATTTCAGGACGAACCTGCTGTTCAGCCTCCGCTGCGGCAGGAAACAAGCCTGCCGCTGGCTAGACCGGTTCGTGCACCCCGCTCTACCGCAAGTTGTGTTTCTTGATCTTGTATCGCAGGGTGTCGCGAGTGATGTGCAGCAGCCGCGCGGCCTGGGTCTGGTTTCCGCCGGTACGCTCGAGCGCACGCATCAACAGCATCCGCTCGTTATCGGCCAGCGACATGCCATTGGCCGGCGCCACTGCCTGCTTCGCAGATGCGGCTGCCCCGGCCGGGGCATCCGCCGAAGACGAGATCGCGATCGGCAGGCTTGCCGGTGTTATCAGCGATGTCTCCTCCAGAATCATCGCCCGCTCGATGGCGTTGCGCAGCTCGCGCACGTTCCCCGGCCAATCGTGCGCAAGCAGCAGCTCTTCTGCCGCGCGTGAAATGCCCTCGATGCGGCGCTTGAACTTGCGGTTGTAGTGCTCCACGAAGAAGCGCGCCAGCGGGATTATATCCTGCCCGCGCTCGCGGAGCGGAGGAATGACGATTTGAATGACGTTCAGGCGGAAGTACAGGTCCTGGCGGAAGGCGCCTTCGCGCACGGCTTCGCGCAGGTTCTTGTTCGTCGCCGCGATGAACCGCAGATCCAGGTTGATGTCTCTAAGGCCGCCCAGCCGCCGGAAACTCTGCTCTTCCAGCACGCGCAGCAGCTTCGCCTGGAGCGTCAGCGGAATCTCGCCGATTTCGTCCAGGAACAGCGTACCCTTGTCCGCCAGTTCGAACAGGCCGCGCTTCTGCTGGCGGGCATCGGTGAAAGCGCCCTTCTCGTAGCCGAACAGCTCGCTCTCGAGCAGCGTCTCGGGGATCGCTGCGCAGTTGATGGCGATGAAGGGCTCCGCCTGCCGCGGGCTGTCGTAGTGCAGCGTCTTCGCGATGAGGTCTTTCCCTGTCCCGTTCTCGCCCTCGAGCAGAACCGTGGTGGCCTCGCTCGCGCCCACCTTGCGCACGAAGTTCATCACCTCGCGCATGGCGGGGGAATGTGCAATCACCTCGCGCCTGCCGCTGGCGACGTCGTCCGTGATGTCCTTTATGGTGGCCGCGACCCCCTCCATACTGCCGTTCTCTCCATAGACGTGCGCCGTCCGGACCAGCACCAGGCGCTCGCGCCCGTCATCGGTGTGGATGCGGACGGAGGCGTGGGGGAGGGTGTCTGCGCCGAAGGCGAGGGCTTCCACAAAGCCACACGATGATTGACAATTGCTACAGCCAAAAACGTCTTTGCACTGGCGCCCAATCATCTCATCGGCGGACAAACCGAAGAGTTTCTCAGCAGCCCGGTTGACACCGGTGATCGTATGGGAGTTGTCATACAGCACCAGAGCGTCCGAAAGCTGATCAAAAACAGCCTCCAGAACACCTGCCTGCCGCCATCGCGCGATTAGTTTAGACATTCAACACCCAATGTTGAAATCATCATTGTACCGCAGTCTGTGGGGCATTTAACCCAGGTGCGGGGTTTTCCCAATATCCACTCTGGGTGGGCCTGTCCGCTGAGCATCCCAACGGTCACCATGCCCCTGCCCTGAGGCCCGTTTTGCGGCCCGTTTAGGCCCGTTTCCCTTCTGGAACGGAACAGAATTCGGATATGGCAGTCCGATTGCTTATGTCCCGGCTGCTTAGCAAACCATGAACGGGCCAAAGCTGCTGGCGAGGACGGCTGCCATTCCCGGCGGGACGGTTTTGCGGGCAATTGCATCCTTCGCGCGGCCGAGTGTGCGACAAAAGAGAAGAAGACCTGCGTAGCCTGGATCGCGAAAACCGGAGCGAAGGAACTAAAAGACCAGCGGGTGTTCCGGCCGGGCCAGGATGCCCGGCTGATCGCGAAACGAAGCGGCGGAGGACAGAATCGGCGAAGGGCGCTGGCCAACCGATGGAGAAGGTACAGGTAAGCATTCACGACGCAGATTATGCCGCGGCGCTCCGCGAAGTCCTGGAACGCAGCGGCGGCCGGAACGTCATGTGCGTCGAACGCCCGGACCCGGCCCACGAAGGCGTAATCGTCGTGGACAGCCGCACGCTTGGCGAACTGCCCGTGCCGCTCCGCCGGCCCGAGCGGATAGTGCTCATCGCCAGAGGCGATCCGGCGGACCTTGCGCGCGCCTGGAACGCCGGCATACGAAGCGTGGTCTTCTCTCATGATCCGCTCGGGACGGCCGCGCTGGCGATTATGGCGGCGGGGTTGCGCGTTCCGAAATGTAGCGGCAATGGGGCAAGCGCGCGCGGAAATGCGCGCCTCGGGACAGGAGAAGTTTAGATGAGACCGAGAGTCGACGAGTTGGAAGCAATAGTAAGGAAGAAAATCTGCGCCGTATGCGACGCACGCACAGTGGAGGGCGCCTGCGGCCGGCCTGAGGAATCGGGCTGCTCGCTTTTCCAGCTCTTCCCGTATGTCGCCCAGGCGATCATCGCCACCGAGAGCGATCGCATTGAGCCGTACATCGACGCCATACACGAGCACGTGTGCTCGGTGTGCATGGACCAGCGGCTCGACGGGAGCTGCCCCCGGCGCGAGGATCATTCCTGCGCGCTGGACAAGTACATGGACCAGGTGGTCGAGGCCATCCAGGAAGCGACCGGGAAGACCTTCGATCACTGGGCCGTCTGAGAACGAACCCTTATCAGGCCATGAACCAGATTTGGCACATCGTGATCTGGGCCGCGCTCGCCACGGCGGTGGTGTTCCTCGCCGTGTGGCGCAGAAAGGCGGACATCCAGGCCGCGGCCGCAAGCCGCGGCGAGACAGCCGGCAGTTTCGCGAAATTGGACTTTTGGGGCACGCTTCTCACGGTCCTCACAATCGCCTACGCCGCGGCAATTGCAGTGATGTTGTTCTTCTGATTCCGGCGCGGCAGCAAGCACGCCGCGCAACTACAGGCAACTTCTATGCGCACTTCAGTTCTACTTGCCCTAATGAGTTTTGCGCTCGCCGGTATGGCAGCGGCGGCCGGACCGCCGGGCGACGATCTCTGCGCCTCGTGTCACGACGTAAACACGAAAGTGTCGCACTCGGCCCACGCGAACGTGGGCTGCGCCACCTGTCACGTGAAACATGACGAGTACCCCCACCCCGCCGTCCCCAAGCCCAAGTGCTCCCAGTGCCACGAACAAATAGCGGCCGAGCACGCGCGCAGCGTTCACGGCCAAGCCATCGCGAAGGGGAACGCCGGCGCGCCGGATTGCGAGGTGTGCCACGGCACGGCGCACGAACTGAAGAAGGCAACGTCCGCCGAGTTCCGCAAGAGCGTCATCGACACCTGCGGCATGTGCCACGCCGACGTGGCCGAGAAGTTCAGCGCGAGCGTCCACGGCAAGGCAGTGCTTGCCGGCGTCACAGCCGCCCCGGTCTGCACAAGCTGTCACGGCGAGCACTCGATTCTCTCCCCGAAGTCGCAAGCTTCCACAGTCAACGCCCGGCATATCCGCGACACCTGCGGCCAGTGCCACGGCAACGTCCGGCTGGCGCGCCGTTTCGGGCTGCCGGCGGATCGCGTCATCAGCTTCGACGCATCGTTCCACGGGCTCGCCTCCAAGAGCGGCTCGCAATCCGTGGCGAACTGCGCAAGCTGCCACGGTTTTCACGACATTCTCCCCTCAAAAGACCCGAGATCGAAGACCAACGCCGCCAACCTGCCCGCAACTTGCGGCCAGTGCCATCCAGGCGCGGGACAGCGATTCGCGCTCGGCCCCATACATCAGGCCGAGGGCTCGGTTAACGAGCCCCCTTCGGTCCGCTGGGTCCGCTTCGCCTACTCCATTCTCATCCCTCTGATCATCGGCTTCATGCTCCTGCACAACGGCGGCGACTTCATTCGAAAACTCGCCGCCCGCCGGTTCGCGCCGCCGAAGCGCAAACCCGTGCGCACGGCGCCGAAGATGATCCGCATGTACCCGTTCGAGCGCGTAGAGCATGCTCTCATGGCCTCCTCGTTCCTCACACTGGTCTGGACCGGCTTCGCCCTGAAGTTCCCGGGCCAGTGGTGGGCTTGGCCTCTGGTGGCCTGGGAGGGCCGCTTCCCCGTCCGCGGCACCGTACACCGCGCCGCAGCAGCGGTTTTCCTCGTGGTGGCGGGCATGCACCTTGGCTCCCTCATCTGGAACCGCCGCCTCCGCGATCACTGGAAGGAACTGTGGCCGGCTCGACGGGATGTCGGCGATGTTGTTCTCAATACGCTCTACAATCTGGGGCTCACGCGCCGCAAGCCGCGCCTCGCCTCGCATAGCTATATCGAAAAGATGGAGTACTGGGCGGTTATCTGGGGCGGCGTGGTGATGGCGCTGACCGGCTTCGTGCTCTGGTTCAACAACTGGTCGCTCGCCTGGCTGCCGTTGTGGGTGATCGAGGCTTCCACAGCGGTACACTTCTATGAGGCGGTGCTGGCGACCGCCGCGATCGTGGTATGGCATTTCTACGGCGTGATCTTCGACCCCGACGTGTATCCGCTTGAAACGGCTTTCCTGACCGGAGTATCTGTAAAACAGCACGAGGAAGAGCACGGTGAAACGCCGGCCTCGCGCGCGGAGATGATCCCGGATGCCGCCGGCAGCCGGGCGGAGGGCAAGTAATGGCGACCTGGAGAGAGTGGCTGTCGCCCATCGTGCATCTGAGCAGCAATTGGATCAGCAAGATCGGCATAGGCCTCGTTACTACGGCCACCGTTCTGTTCCTGTTTCTGCTGCCAAGCACCGTTGCGGTTTCCCAACACCCGTACCTGGGTATTGCGGCTTTCCTCATTCTGCCCGGAATTTTCTTCCTCGGCCTGGCGCTGATCCCGCTGGGCATCCGGGCTCACTTGCGCGGAGAGCGGCGCGCCGGCCACCCCGCAAGATTCGTCGATATGACTGCGCGCGAAGGCGAAGTGCGCCGCATGGTGACCTTCATAATCGTGATGACGGTCATCAACATCGGCATCGGCGGCGCGCTCACCTACCGCGCCGTCACATACATGGACAGCGTCGGGTTTTGCGGCAAAACGTGCCATACAGTGATGGACCCCGAGTACACCGCATACCAGAATTCGCCTCACGCGCGCGTTGATTGCGTAGCCTGCCACATCGGCCCTGGCGCGTCGTGGTTTGTCCGCAGCAAGCTCTCGGGGCTCGGCCAGGTATGGGCCGTCACCTTCAACACCTACCCGCGGCCCATTCCGACGCCTATCGAAAATCTGCGGCCCGCTCGCGAAACCTGTGAAACCTGCCACTGGCCGGCAAAGTTCGGCGCAGACCGCCTGCGCGTAATCAACAACTACGCCGATGATGAGACGAACACGCTCACTAAGACCGTGCTGCTGATGAAGATCGGCGGCGGTACGGCGAGCGCGCGCAGCATTCACGGCGCGCACGTCGGCCCCGGCGTCTCGATCCACTACTGGTACACCGACGAAAAACGCCAGGTGATCCCGCGCGTCGAGTACACCAACTCACTCACGGGCCGCAAGACGATGTACGCAACGGCAGATGCGCCCCCCGGCGGCACTGAACGCCACATGGATTGCATGGACTGCCACAACCGGCCCACCCACATATTCGAAATGCCCGGCCGGGCCGTGAATGAGGCCATGGCCGCCGGCAGCATCCCGCCGGACCTTCCGTTCGTCAAGAAGCAGATTGTCGAACTCATCAAGAAGGATTACAAGTCCCGCGACGAAGCCGCCAAAGCCATTCCGGCCGCGCTCGAGAACTTCTACAGGACGCAGTACCCGGCAGTTTACGCGGATAAATCCGCCGAGGTGCAAAAGGCCGGCCGGACCGCCGCCGCCATCTGGGCGCGCAACGTATTCCCGGATATGAAGGTTACCTGGGGCACCTACCCGAACAATCTCGGCCACACGGATTTTCCAGGCTGCTTCCGCTGCCACGATGAGATGCACACTTCAAAGGACGGCAGCGCCATCACCCAGGACTGCAACGCCTGCCACAACCTGCTCGCCCAGGATGACCCGGCTCCGAAGATTCTGGTTGACCTGGGCTTGGCTGCCGCTGCGCCGGAGAAGTAAACTACCTGAGGCGGTGAGAGGAGGCTGAAATGCTCCAGCTCACGACGATCCTCGTCCCGGTCGACTTCTCCGAGCGCTGCATCGGCGCCGTGCGGTACGCCGAAGCGGTTGCCCGGATGTTCGGCTCGGAAATGGTGCTGTTCTACGCGCTCGAGCCAATGCGCTATGACCTCAGCGCTTTCGAGTTCAGCGGCGCGGTGATGACCGGCCTCACGCAGGGCCGCGCCGAACAGGCGCGTGCGCAGCTCGATGCCTTCATGGCCGGCGAACTGGAGCGCGTTTGCGTGCGGCGCGTCCTTGCCGAAGGCGACCCTGCCGAACGCATCGTCGGCTACGCACACTCGAATCACGTTGACCTCATCGCCATGCCGACGCACGGCTACGGCCCGTTCCGGCGTTTCATTCTGGGGTCTGTCACCGCAAAAGTGCTTCACGATGCCGACTGCCCGGTGCTCACCGGCGTACATATGGAAGACGCGCGGGCCCCCGAAGCTATAAACCTGCGCACCGTGCTCTGCGCGGTGGATCTGGGCCCGCAGAGCCGCAAGACCGCCTGCTGGGCCGCGCATTTCGCCGACTCGATCGGCGCCCGGCTGGTGCTGACACACGCCATTCCGTGCATCGAGACCCAGCCCGGCGAGTACTTCGACCGCGAGCTCGCGGACGACCTCAAGCGCAGCTCCGGAGAGGAACTGAAGAAGCTGTGTTGCATGCTCGATGCGGAGGCCGAGATCCTCGTACAGAGCGGCGATCCGCCCCGCACCGTCTGCGAGGCCGCCGCGTCGTCAGGCGCGGACCTGCTGGTTATCGGGCGCGGATCGGCCGCCGGCGTGTTCGGCAGGCTCCGGACGAACGCCTACTCAATCATCCGCGAATCACCCTGCCCCGTGGTCAGCGTCTGATTCGGCTTCGATGACATGAGCGCCATGGTCCGCTCCGCTGCGCGGCGGAGGCAGCCCCGGTCCTGGATCTGATATTGTAGTCTGCGAAATGCGCCCGGATGCAGGTCAAAGCTGAGTAGCCGGATTTTTCCGGGCGACGGCGCGGGGCGGAGCCGCAGGCGGGAAATCACAAGAGTGCGATCGCATAACTTGAACCGCGGGGGTCGTTCGATCGTCTTGCTCGCCTGTCCCCTGCTCTGTGTGTTCGCCGTGCAGCAGCCGCGTCCCGAAGATCAGGGCCCGGTCTTCAAGACCGGTACGCGAGAAGTGAACCTGAACCTCAGCGTCCGGGACGATCACGGTCGCACCGTCAGGAACCTCAAACCCGAGGAGATCGAGATCTACGAAGATGGCGTCCGGAGGCCGGTGACGAGCTTCCGCTTCGTCGCGGGCGCAGCCGCCGGAGAGCGCGGCGCTGCCCCCGGCGAGGCGGCCCGCGCTGCACCCGCGCCGGCGCGCGCGGCCATGTCCCTGCCCGCCGTTAACTACATCTGCGTCGTGTTTCACAACCTCGATGGCCACACCATCAAGTGGGCGCTCGATGCGGCGCAGGCATTTCTCGATCACGAACTCCAGCCCGGCACCGGCGTGGCGCTGTTCAGCCTCGGCACGCGGCTGCACGTGCTTCACGGATTCACGGCCGATCACAAGAAGCTGGCCGCACTCGCCGCCAGGTCGCTCGACAGCCCTATGCCCTCCTTCACAAGCGCCTCCGCTGCCGCGCTGAGCGCCGCGCCGTACATGGCGAGCATCGAGGTGAGCGCCGCCGGCGAGGCGACGATGAACATCGCCGGAGGCGAGGTGAATCTGGCCGCCATCGCTGGAGCGGACGCCGGCACCAGCCAGGCCGACAACATGTACCGTGCGCTGCTGGCTGACCAGCGCAGCTCCTTCGGCCATATCGTCGGCATGCAGATGCGCGACCAGATCAACACGATGATCAACGAACTCGGGCCGCTGCCGGGGCGCAAGACGGTCCTGCTGCTCAGCTCCGGCCTGGTCAACACACTCGATCCCGAGATGTTCAAAACGCTCGTCGATCGCGCCCGGGAAGCGCAGATCAGGATCTACGCCGTGGACGTGAATGGTATGGGCATGGGCGCTAACACCACGGCCGCCGCCGCTTCGCTCAAACGTACGGCCACAACCAGCCGCACGCAGTGGCGTGTTTCGGACAACCTTGCCGAAGCGAGGCAGAAATCGCGGCAACTCGACGACATGGAGATCGGCATTCGTGCTACCGATCCGCAGGCTCCCCTCCGTGAACTGGCCGAGTCGACCGGCGGCTTCCTGATCGCGAACACCGAGGAGTTGGATAAGCCGTTCGAACGCATTCACGAAGACGTGGATACGCACTATGAGGCAACGTATGCGCCCCCGACCGGCATCTACGACGGCCGCTTTCACAAGATCGAAGTGAAGGTGACGCGCGCCGGCGTAAACGTACAGAGCCGCGCGGGCTACTACGCGCTGCCGGCGGGCGGCGACCCGGTGCTCTCGGACCTGATCGGCCTCGCGGCGTTGAACTCCGCAGCCCGGCCGCATGCCTTTGATTACAGATCCGCTGTGCTTCAACTCCGCCCCGGACGGCAGGCGCTGGCGTTCGAGGTGCCCGCCGGGCGGCTCGCGGCACAGCCGGCGGCCGCGGGAACGAGCCGCTTGAAGATTTCGGTGCTTTCGCTGGTGAAGAATGCCGCCGGGGAAGTCGTTGACAAGATAAGTCAGGAGATACCGTATCTGATCCCCGGCGCCCAGCTCGATGCCATGCGGAAGAGCGCCATACCACTGAGTTACCCGCTCAATCTGCCGCCCGGCCGCTACACTGTCGAGACTGCGATTACCGATGTCCAGGCCGGCCGCGTCAGCGTACAGAAGCTGGCGTTCGATAGCCCGCAGCCGCAGCCGCTCGGCATGACGAGCATCATACTCGTGGATCGCCTGGACACGTTGAATCGCGCCGCTTCGGGCGACGATCCGCTGGAGTTCGCGGCGCCTGCGGGGAGTTCGAACGGCGATCGGGCCGCGGCGCCCGAGGCCCGGCGCGTCGTGCCCAGCCTCAATACCGCTCTGCAAGCCGGAGCAAGCCCGGCAGCGTACTTTGCCGTTTTCCCTGATGAATCGAAGCTTCTTCGAGCGCCCACACTGCAACTCGAGTTCCTGGTCAATGGAGAGCTGGTCTCGAAACAGTCCATGGCGCTGCCGAAACCCGATTCGTCCGGCAAGATACCCATGCTGATGCGCGCCGCCGCGCACCCGGGCAATTGCGAGTTGCGCGTGACCGTGACTCAGGGCGAGTACTCGGTGACGCGCAGGCTAAGTTACAGTATTGCATCCAGGTAGAACGGGGAGCGCGGCATCGCAGGCACAGCCGCGCCGGGCGGAAGTGGCCGAAGCGCGGAAGGCCTGCCCGCTTTGATCCGCGCAAAAATGGCGCGGCCACGTTCACCGCAGCCGCGCCGCATTGGAGGAGCGAAGTGCTGCCTTAAGACCTCTGTTGCTGAACCTACTGTTGCAGGACCGGAAGCGGGCTGGGCGGCTTCGACACCTGGCCATTCATCGCTTCCTCAATCGAGATGTCGTTCACTTCGAGCGTGCGGCCCAGCACCTGGTCCAGGTTGACCTTGGCCTTCGCGTACTGGCTCTCAGCCGACACTTCCTGCGACCGCGCTTGCGCCAGGTCGCGCTGCGCCTGAATAACCAGGAACACCGTCGAGACGCCGAGGGCATACTTCTTCTGCTCGGCGTCGAGCGTCTGTTCTTGCAGCGTGCGCGCCTTCACCGCCGCCTTGTACGCCGCGCTGGCCTGCTGTAGCGCCGTGAGCGCGTTCCGCACGTCCACGCGGACCTCGTTCATCAATTGCTGCTGGCGGATCTCCGCCTGCCGGAGATTCACCTGGTCCATGATGATATCTGCCTTCGCCGAGCGGTTCCTGAGAGGAACACTCAGGTAAAATCCAATGCTGTAATCCGGGAAGTTGCGTTTGAAGAGCTGGCCGATAGCGCTGCCCCATCCGCCCCAGAAGAATGGATCCGGAGGCGGGATCACGGTTCCGCTGCCGGGATCGAAATAGGATTCCGTGCGCGTCGGAACGCCGGCGAGGGCGTTGTTGGCGAAGCTCGCCTGCAATCCCAGCACTGGCAGCAACTGGCTTTTCGAGCCCGCGAGGCCTATCTTCGCGCTGTCGATGTTCAGCCGGCCCTGCGCGATCTCGACGCGGTTCTGCATCGCCTGCGAAACCAGGTCCTGCACCGGCTCGATCTTTTCCTGTTCCGGCACCTGGATGCGGTCCGTCGGTATGATGTGCACATCCGCAAGAACAGGGCTGCCGATACCCGTCTTGCTCAGCGCGTTCTTCAGCAGGTTCTCCTGTTGCAGCATTTGCGTCTGGGCGTTCACAAGCTGCTGCTCGGCGCTCGCCACCTCGGCCTCCGCACGCACGATCTCTATAGGCGCCAGAGTGCCGATCTCAACCTGCTTCTTGTTGTCTTCGTACAGCTTCTGAGCTACCTCCAGCGCCTGCTGGCGCACCCGGACCATCTCGTTGAAACTCACCAGGTCCCAATAGCCGGCCATGACCGCCGAAACCGTCGCAATCACCTGCTGCTTGAAAGCGAGGTCGCTGACTTTCAAGCTGTTCCGCGCGATGCGAATGTTGCGGTTGTTCACCGCGATGCCGAAACCGCGCAGCAGCGGCTGCGTAATAGTCAAATTCGCGGTGGCGTTGATGAACGGGTTGAAGTCGCTGCGGCTGGAACTGGAGAACGCCCGCAGGTTGCTCCAGTTCAGATCAACCGATGTCCCCGTCTTGAAGCTTTGCGTAAATCCATAGTTGAGCGAACGGCTGCTCGACACTACGTAGTTCGTGCCCACCGTGAACGAGTTCGTCATCGGCGATGTGGAGTGGCCGAGCGAGCCCTGCACATAAAAGGACGGATCGAGCGTCGGGATGCTGGTGCCGGTAGCGGAAATAATCGTGCCGCCGGTGGAGCCGCCCCCGCCGCCGCCCGAACTAACCATGTTGAATTGGCCGGTGCCGCCCGTGATCTGCGACAGCGCACTCGTAGTCATGGTCGAGATGTTCGACTGAACGCCGCGCAGCGGACCGCCCGCCTGGGCGCGCAGCAGGCTCGCCTGCGCGTTCAGCGGCGCGTAGCGCTGGAGCTGGATGTCGAGATTGTTCTCCAGGGCCAGCGCGATAGCGTCCTGGAGCGACAGGTACAGGTTTCCGGCCCGGATCAGCGCGTCCAGGCGTGAGGAGTTGCTGAAATTGGCCGGCGTCACCTCATCCCAGGTGTACGGGTGTGTGAACCCGCTGAGGAACCCGCTGCCTTTGCGCACCGTGGGGGCTTGCGCGGTCGCCATCGGGGCAACCAGCAGCATTACACAGAGTACGGCGATACCGGACTGTAGGCGTTTCATCAGAATTACACCTCTTGTGCCGAAGGGGCGTCCAGATCCGTGCACGACTGGTGCCAGGCCCTTCAAGCCAGGGAAGACGTTCGAAATAACCCGTTTGTTCCCCGAATCTGCAATGCTACCGCACGCGCGTGCCGCGGCCCAAAACCGGCGCGGCGCCGGCCCGCTGTCCGCATGCGCTACGCCCCTGTTCGTAATCGGACACTTATTCATTGGCGTCCGGAACGGCGTAAAGGATACTGCGTTCGCTATACTTGAGCCGTGCCGAATCCCGTCCTCGAAATGTTCAAATCCACCGGAGCCTACCTGAAAGGACATTTCCGGCTCACCAGCGGCCTCCATAGCCCGGAATACCTCCAGTGCGCCATCGTCTTGCAGCATCCGCGCAAGGCAGAGCAGCTCGGAACTATGCTCGCAGGCGAGTTGAAGACCGCAGCGGGCGGCTGCGAGATTGATGTGGTGGCTTCCCCCGCCATAGGGGGCATCATCGTGGCGCACGAAGTGGCGCGCGCGCTCGGCGCGCGGGCTGTTTTCGCCGAACGCGACGCGGAAGGCAAAATGGTGCTGCGCCGTGGGTTTTCTGTCTCGCCCGGCGAGACTGCGGTGGTCGTAGAAGACGTGATAACCACGGGCGGAAGCACACGTGAGGTTATAAAGGCCATGCGCGAATCCGGCGCAAATGTAGTGGCCGCAGGCTCAATTGTGGACCGCAGCAGCGGGCACGTTGACGTCGGCGTGCGGCGGGTCGCTCTGCTCACGCTGAGTGTGGTTACCTATCCGCCCGACAACTGCCCTCTCTGCCGGCAGGGCATCCCGATAGTGAAACCCGGCTCCCGCCCGGGCGTGTAACCGTGCGCCGCATTAAAATTACCGTCGCCTACGACGGAACAGCCTACCACGGCTGGCAGGTGCAACCCGCCCTGCCCACCATCCAGGGAGTCCTGGAGGCCGTCGTTGCCGAAATCGAGGGCCGTCCCGTAAAAGTCGAAGGCTCCGGCCGGACGGACGCCGGCGTTCATGCCTTGGCCCAGGTGGCCGCGTTCTCCATCGAGAACCCGATTCCAGCCGTAAACCTCCGGCGCGCCATGAACCGTCTGCTTCCACCCGATATCCGCATCCTGGCGGCCGAGGAGGCTCCGGACAACTTCAATCCGCGCCGGGATGCGAGGTCCAAGACGTACGAGTACCGCATCTTCCGCGGCGAGGTCTGCCCGCCGTTCGAACGCCTGTATGTGCATCATCACCCGTATCCGCTGGATCTCGACCGCATCCTCGAAGCCGCAGCGGTGCTCGAAGGCGAGCATGACTTCACCGCGTTTGCGGCCTCGGACGAAAGCGACGCGCTCGGCCGCTCCAAGGTGCGCACGGTCTTCAGCTCCCAGGTGATCAGTACACCGCCCCGCCTCTTCTACCGCGTCCGCGGCAGCGGATTCCTGAAGCACATGGTCCGGAACATCGTGGGCACGCTGCTGGAAGCCGGCAAGCACAACATAGATGCCGCCGGCGTGCGCGCTCTGCTCGCCCCGGGCGTTTGCGTGAAAGCCGGACCGACGGCGCCGCCTTCCGGGCTTCTCCTGGTGGAGGTCGATTACGGCTCTGCCCCCGGCTCTTCTCTCCCTTGAGAGTCTGCGGAGTTCAGCCTGCCTATGGCGCACAGCGCGCCCCGCCGCGTGTGCGGCCTTTCTGCCCTCTCACGGCTGATTCCAGCGGCGGCGCCAGGTTCCCCTCCTCCTTTCTGCACCTTCACCGCCCGTTTCCTTATAATCACTCAGTGCTCTCGACGCGCATGACTCGTGTCCGCTGGTTCATGCTGGCATTGCTTTTCGCCGGCACCACGCTCAACTACCTCGACCGCATCGTCTTCGCGCTGCTTGCGCCCGACATTCGCGCGCAGATTCACTTCGACAACGAGGTCTACGGATACATCACCGGCGCGTTTTCCGCCGCCTATATGATCGGCTTCATATTCATCGGCAGGCTGATCGATCGCGTCGGCACGCGAATAGGCTACGCCATCGCCGTCGCGTGGTGGAGCATTGCCGCAGCCCTGCACTCGGTGGCGCATAGCGCCTTCGCGCTCGGCTTCTGGCGCGCCATGCTCGGACTCGGCGAATCCGGCAACTTCCCGGCTTCAATCAAAGCCGTCGCCGAGTGGTTCCCCAAGCGCGAGCGTGCATTCGCAACCGGCATCTTCAACGCGGGCACCAACGTGGCCTCCATGTTCGGCCCGTTCTTCATTGTCTGGCTCAACCTGCGCTACGGCTGGCGCCCGTGCTTCTTCATCACGGCGTCGATAGGTTTCCTGCTGCTGGCTGTCTGGCTGCCGCTCTACCGCACGCCGGAGCGCCACCCCGCCGTGAGCAAAGCCGAACTGGAGCACATCCGCAGCGACGCTGAAGACGGCAAGCAGCCAACGCTTGGCTGGGGCGCCGTGGCCCGGTACCGCCAGACCTGGGGCTTCGCCGCCGCCAAGTTCCTCACCGACCCCCTATGGTGGTTCTATCTCTGGTGGCTGCCCCTTTACTTGCGCGATCTCCATCACGTGAGCACCCAGGATGTCCCATGGCCACTCTTGTTCTGTTACGGCATGGCCGACCTCGGCAGCGTGTTCTTCGGGTGGCTCTCCGGCGCCCTTATCCGGCACGGCTGGCCCGTTGCACTGGCGCGTAAGACCTCCATGGGAATCTGCGCGGCTGCGATGCCCATTGCGGCTTTGTCGGTCTTCGCACCCACCATGTGGACAGCCGTGTTCCTGGTGAGCATAGCTCTGGCCTGCCATCAGGGCTGGTCGGCGAACCTCTTCACCACCACATCGGATGTGTTCCCGAAACAGGCGGTCGGCTCGGTCGTCGGCTTTGGCGGTTGCGCCGGCGGCCTCGGCGGCGCACTGTTCTCCTCAGTGATTCCCGGCATCATCATCCAGCGGTTCGGTTTTACCCCCGTGGTCCTGGCGATGGGTCTGTTGCACCCGACGGCTCTGCTCGTCGTGCACAGGCTCATGGGCAATCTCCACCCCATCAGGGTGGATCGGCAACAGGCGCCGGCTGGGGCGTGAGCCGCCGGATAATCCAGCTCACGTAATCCATGGTTTCGGGGATGCGCGGCACACCCCCGGCTTCGTCGACAGCCGTCGGGCCCGCATTGTACGCCGCCAGCGCCAGCGCCAGATTCCCGTTGTAGCGCCCGAGCAGATAGCCGAGGAACCGCGCGCCCCCATCTACATTCTGTTCGGGGTCGAACGGATCATCCACGCCCAACATGCCCGCCGTCTCCGGCATCAACTGCATCAAACCCTGTGCGCCTTTCGACGACAGCGCGCACGGGCGCCACGCGGATTCTCTTGAAATAACCGCCCGAAGCAACTCGGGTCTCAGCCCCTCGCGCCGGGCCGCCCGGTCGATCACCACCTCGATTTCCGGCGGCCTTATCGCATCGCACTCCGGCGCTGCCGGCGGCAGGGTCGCGAAAAACGACGCGGCCGCACGCTGCGCCCTGACGGCGGCGCGTTGTACCTCCACCGAAGCAAGCTGCCGCGCCACAGACGCTTCCATGGCGGCGCGCGGGTCCTGCCCCGCCGCCACCAACGGCAGACACAGAACGAGCCAATGCTTCACGGCCTATTATCGGCGCCGCCCCCGCCGGACTTTAGCCCTGCGGCGCAATGCGATTGTACCCCGCACCCGCATCGTTTATACTTCACATTCGCGCGGCCCTCTTTTCAATGCCGCGCCGCGTTCTTGGACCGGTCCGGCGTCTGGTATCCAATGTTGCTCACTTTCCACACGATCCCGTTCCTGTTCGCCTGCGCCGCCGCCGCGCTTCTCGCGTTATTCGTGTGCTGGTGCGCCGCCTCCCGCCGTTTCCCGCTCTTCTCCGAAAGCCTGCTGGCGGCCTCGGCCGGCCTGTTCTTCGCGATTACCGCCGAGGTTCGCGGGCTCTCGCTGCTGCCCGTCACCCGGCCCCTCGACTGGCTGCCCCTGTTTCACTGCGCGGTTTTCATGCTCATCGCCGCCGTTTTCCAACTGCGCATCGGAACAGCCATGTGGGCGGATCCGCTGCGTAACGCACGCAAGAGCGCCGTGGCCCTTTGGCGCGAAAGCGACCTGCTCGTCCGCGCCGGAGCGGTGGTCACCGTCCTCCTGCTCGCGGCCAATCTCGTCTACGGAATCGCCCAGGGCCTCTTTGCATGGGATGAGCTGTCGTATCACGGCCCCCAGGCCATCCAGGCATTCCAGGACGGCAGGCTCGCGCCGCTCGACAGCACCCTCCCCTGGACCTACATGTACCCTAAGGGCGCCGCCGTCATCTGGGCCTGGACCATGTTCTTCACGCGCGGCGATACCCTGTTTCACGCCGTCCAACTCGCCTTCGGCCTCCAATTGCTCCTCGCCGCCTACGTCCTCGCCCGGCGGATGGGCGCCGGCAGGCCGTGCGCCATCTGCGCCGTGTTCGCGCTCGCCTGGATGCCACTCTTCTTGCAGACTACTACCATGGCCTCGGCGGACATCGGCGTAGCCGCGGCCGCCGTTGGCATGATGGCCCTCGCCGCGCCGGCTCCCGGCGCCGGCGCAACTCCGGTCTCGAGGTTCTTTGCGGCGCTGTTTCTCGCGCAGGCTGCCCTCATAAAGATGCCAGTGATCCCGGTGCTGCTCGCCGCGGCGGGAGTAATATACGCAGCCGTAACAGAGTTTCGAAACCGCAAGCCCGCCGCGCTGCGTGTCCTCGCCGCCAGCCGCTCTCTCTGGGCCGGCGCCGCTGTGATCGCGATCAGCTTCTTCCAGTACGTACAATCCTGGGTTGAGCACGGGAACCCGCTCTATCCCATACGGGTAAGTTTTCTGGGCCGGGTTCTTTTCCCCGGATTTGTTCCCCCGGTGGAAGAGTTTGTAACCACTCATACCTCGCATGGCGCTCTGGCCAAGGGCAGCCTCATCAGGGCTTATCACGCCGTCTGGACAGATTGGTACGCCAACCTTAACTCGGACTCCGCCGCCAACATAGGCCCTGTAGTCGCACTTGCAGTCTTGCTTCTATTCGCTGCATTCGCGATCTGGTCTATCCGCACGCGTTCGCTCTGGAACTCGCTTTTCGCCGGGGTCACCATCGCGGGCGCGCTCGTTCCCGCTGCCTACCATCCCCGGTATGGCATCCCCATTACCGCTCTTATGGTGGTCGGCGCCGTGGTGTTCATCGCACAAGGAAACGGCGAAACTCGCGCGGCGCTCCGCTCAGCCTTCATCTTCGCCGCCGCCTGCGCCCTGCCGTTCGTCTGCCACGACCTGTATCTCTCGGCAAAGTACGTGCGCAACATCAATCACGGCGCCTGGCTTTTCCGCCGCGCCACTATCTTCCAGGAAACCGTGCAGATGGGCGAAGCAAACACCTATCCCACGCCTGAGATGATCAGGGCCATCCGCACCACAGGTCACGGTAAGTTGCTCGCATGGAATGTGACTTGCTTCCACGCCTTGATGTGGAACCGCGATTACTCCAACAGGACTCTATATCTCTCGGGTACACGGCTCGACCGCTTCCCCGGCAGTCCGGATACACTGAGTGCGTTGACTTCCGGACAAGCGCGCGCGTGGACGGCGGAAATTGCCCGCCTCCGGCCCGACAGGGTTCTGGTCTACTCCAACTCCGACTATGCAAGGATACTCGCCTCGCTCAAGTCGCCCGCCTACAGCGTGTTCTATCGCGATCCCGATGCCCGCGGCCGCGGCGCGATGACGCTGTTCGAGCGCGTGCAGTGAACTACGCTTGCGGCCGCTTCCGGCAGATCGACTTCTTCCGCCCGGGCAGCCGGAGGCCGAAACACGGCTACTTCAAATTGAAGTGCAGTGTGGCGCCCTCGCGCGCAAAGTTGGCGTTGACGGAGCCCAGCGGCTTGATCGCAATGCCGAGCGTCTTTCCTTCCAGCAGCCGTTGCAGCACCGGCCGCGAAATCGTGGCCAGTGTGCGCCCATCCGGCCCCTGCCCGGCGTGTACGTCGATTATCATCTGCGTGTTTACCACCTCGTCGAGGAGCCGGCCGGCTCGCAGGCTTTCTAGGGTCACCGTTCGCGGATCCCATTTTGGATCGCCGGCGAGTATCTCGCAGACGCGCACCAGCCCAAACTCCTCCAGGTCCGACGGCGTAGCGGCCACCGAGTGAGTGGGCAGCTCCAGAATGCCCGCGGCAACCGCTTCCCTGCCCTTATAAGCGGATAAATCCCACCTCAGGATCGCCCATTGAGTGCCGTTAACTGACATTACCCGCGCTTTGCCGATGCTCCAGCGGTCGAAATTTACCTCGGGGTACTGCAAGTCGATGGTGCCTGAGGCGACTGCCCGGGCCTTCTCCTTGAAAGTGCTCAGCGGAGGAACGGGCGGCCGGTAGGGGACGGCCAGCGGCGAATCCGGACCGGCATGCGCCGCCTCCACCACATCGGCTTTGTAATAGTCGATGTCGACGCCGTACTTGCCGATACCCCAATCCATCAGTGCCATTTGTACATTCACGGTATCGCCGGGGCGGACGTCGAAGCCGTGTGTAGTCATGTAGATAGTGTGCCAATTGGTGTCCGGGATGTCGAACTCCATCAGATTGGTGTCGAAATCGGTGGTGCGCTGGGTGTTCGTGCACAGGTTTACACGCTTGGGCGGGTTGCTGACGCGAATGCGAGCCTCCATCCGGAGCTCGTAGCCGGGCCGGGCCAGCTTAGCCACATCTATTTCTCTGGAAATACTGCGTTTGATGAGCGCCCACCAGATGTTCCGGCGATCGCGGGTTGAGTCCACGCGTACCTCGCCGTACCCCTTGCCATGTCTGAAATCCATTGTGGCCGTACCGTCGCCGGCCATGAAGCTCCAGCCCTCAATGCCGGGGCCATCAAAGTTGTCGACAAACTGGCCGGATGCGGCGCCGCAAGCCAGCAGCGCAAGGCAAGCGCAAATGGCTCTTTGAAGCACTGACACGATACCGAATATACGATACATGGCTTGCTCAAGGAGTTGCTGTTTCAGGCGGGCCTCAGTGCGACCAGCTCCAAGGAACTCCCTCTCGCCCTTAACCTCGTCAGGCGCGGGTGAGGCAGGCGCTCACGCCTGTTTTCAGTCCGTATCGTTTTCAGGCAGGTTCGCTTTCCGGCTGTATCTGCGGCGCCCGTCCTTGTGCGCAAAGCGCGGGACTGCCTGGCTGGCACTCGTCAAGTGCGGCCAGCCGTGCAAAACTGATTACTTGTCCATGTCCGCCACCGATTACGTACACGGCTACTCGGAACGCGAAGAGATCCGTCTCTCCGACCAGGCGAACACGCTCGCCGCCCTGCTGCATCACGACACGGCTTTTCCGGCGGAAAGCCGCGTGCTTGAGTGCGGATGCGGCACCGGCGCGCAGACGGTAATCCTTGCGCGCGCAAATCCCGGAGCGCGTATCTTCTCCTGCGACCTCCAGCCGGCTTCCGTGGCGCGCGCTAAAGCGCTCGTTGAGTCGGAAGGCCACCATAACATCAGCTTCCAATCAGGAGACATATTCAACCTGCCGTTCCGGGATTGCGTGTTCGATCATGTTTTCATTTGTTTCGTGCTGGAGCATCTGCCAGAGCCGGTGGCGGCGCTGCGAGCGCTCGCCCGGGTTCTGAAGCCGGGCGGAAGCATCACGGTTATCGAAGGCGACCACGGTTCCTGGTATTGCCACCCCCAGACACCCGCGGCGTCGCGCGCCGTCGCGTGTCTGATTGAAGCGCAGGCGCGAGCGGGCGGGGACTCGCTCATCGGCCGCAAGCTTTACCCGCTGCTCGTCGAGGCCGGTTATCGCGAAGTGCACGTCAGCCCGCGCATGGTCTACGCCGATGCGAACCGTCCGGAACTTGTGGACGGATTCTCAAGAAGAACGTTTATCGCAATGGTGGAGGGAGTGCGCGAGCGGGCACTTGCGCTCGGCCTCACCGATGCCGGCGACTGGGAACGCGGAATTGCCGATCTTTATCGCGCCACCGGGGCCCACGGCACGTTCTGCTACACGTTCTTCAAAGCGCGCGCCGTGCGCTGAGACTTGCGGAACCGGCTCTGGGCGTGGCTCCGCCTGCGCCGTTGTCAGAAGCGGCCGCAAGCCGGCCAGGAACCATCGCGTTGCGGCCGGCTTGCCATCCCGTTCCTGCTGTGAAGCACCCGGCTAACGCCCACGCCGCGTTCTGCTGTCTTTCGATCCGTTTCGCTTTTTCGGCGCTGTCGCGTTACTGCCCGACCGAGATCACCGTCACAGACTTCGGCGCCACCGTGACCATCAGCTTGCTGCCCTGATACTTCACCGCGACGGGTTTCGGAGCGACCGCGTTTGGCGCATCGAACGTGTTCACGCTGTCAACTTTCGGCGCTGTCAACATCTCTCCCGCCGCGGACCGGATATCCATGCCTGTCAGGTAGGCTTCGATGTCCACCGGGCGCTCGGGGTCGATATTCGTAACCTCCAGCCACAGTTTTCCGGACTTGTCCTTCGCGGCGATGGCGTCGATGCGCGGCAGGGTGATATCCCCATGCGTATAGGTGCCGGCATCGAAAGATACGGGCACAAACGTTGCGTCCTGAAACGGCACGTACATCCTGAAAACGTGATAAGTCGGCGTGAGGACCATCTTCTCCTTGTCCGTGAGGATCATCGCCTGAAGCACGTTCACCATCTGAGCGATGTTCGCCATGCGCACGCGATCGGCATGACGGGCGAAGATGTTCAGGTTCAGCGCCGCCAGAATGGCATCGCGCAGGCTGTTCTGCTGTGAGAGGAAACCCGGGTTGGTGCCGGGTAGCGGAGCGTACCAGGCGCCCCACTCATCAACTACAAGGGCGACCTTCTTCTCCGGATCGTACTTATCCATCACCGCCGATTGCTTGCCGATCAGGCTTTCCATGTCCAGCGTGGATTTGAGTATCCGGCTGTACTCATCAATTCCGAATCCTACCGACGCGTACGCCGGGGGCCACTTGACTACGGTATAGGAGTGCAGCGAGAGCCCGTTGATGTCCCAGCTCCACTGGCGGTGCTTGTAGGCTCTCATGATCGTCTCGGTCCATTCGGTTCCGGCATCACCGGGCCCCACGGCAATCTTCAGCATCTGATGTTCGCCCTGTTGCTGCGCGGGGTTGAAGTTCCTGACGAAGCGGCTATAGATCTTTAGCTGGTCCAGATAGTAATCGGGCGTCATATTGCCGCCGCAGGCCCAGCTCTCGTTTCCGATGCCGAGGAAACCGATTTCGTACGGAGCGGGATGGCCGTTCGCGGCGCGCTCCTTGGCCAGCGCCGTCGGCTGCGCGGCTGTCAAATACTCGAGCCACTCGGCGGCCTCCTGCGGGCTGCCGGTGCCTACGTTCACCGAAAGGTAAGCCTGGCTGCCGATCTGATGGATGAAGTCCATAAACTCGTCCGTCCCAAACGTATTTGGCTCGATGACGCCTCCCCAGTTGGGATTCAGCGTCGCCGCACGCTTATCGGCGGGCCCAATGCCCTTGCGCCAGTGATACTCATCGGCGAAGCATCCGCCGGGCCAGCGGACGTTCGGCACCTTCAGCTCGCGCAGCGCTGCAACAACGTCGTTGCGGATGCCGCGGGTGTTCGGGATGTCCGAATCCGGGCCCACCCAGACTCCCTCGTAAATGCCGTGCCCCAGGTGTTCGGCGAATTGGCCGAATATGTTGCGGTCGATCTTCGGCCCGGACTTGGAGACGTCGACGGACAATTGGGCCTTGTCGGCCGCCATTGCGGAAGAAGCCAGGACGGCGGCGATTAAACCACACAGAAGCGATCGGATCACAAACAGCCTCCTTCGAGCAGAGACGATGGGACAGGCCAAAACGGAGCCCGCAAGTATTCCCATCAGTCGAGAGTTGCAATAGACGATGATACATCGGCAGCATCGGGTCCGGTAATCCCATGCGCACCAGGGCCTCCCTTGGACCGTTGTACGCGGCCGCCGATGCGCGAACCCTCGAACCGAACGCCGGATTGCCGACTGCTCGCCGCGGCCGGTCGGAACCCGGGCAGCCGGGCCCGGCAGCATGGGTGCGGGGACACGACCGCATCCTACACAGTTTCCGGAGCGCTAATATGAACCCTATGCAGTTTCTCAAGGACTCCCTTCTCGAGCTGATCACCCAGACCTCGACGAACCTTCCGCCGGACGTGCGCGCCGCCATGTCGCGGGCCATGGCCGCGGAGACGGCCGGCACGCAGGCCGCGCAGGCGCTCGGCATCATTGCCGGCAACATCGACGTTGCCGCCACGTGTTCCGGCCCCATCTGCCAGGACACCGGCATGCCCACGTTCTTCGTCCATATGCCCGCGGGCGTGAGCCAGGCAAAGGTCCGGCAGGCCGCCTGCGACGCAATCGCGGAGGCCACGCGCCTCGGCAAGCTGCGTCCGAATTCGGTGCACTCCATCACCGGCCGCAATAGCGGCAACAACCTCGGCGATGGCACGCCCGTGTTCCACTTCGAGGAGTGGGACGAGCCGGATATCGAGGTGCGGCTAATCCTGAAGGGCGGCGGCTGCGAGAACGTCAACGCGCAGTACGCGGTGCCGTGCGAACTCGACGGCCTCGGCCGCGCGGACCGCACGCTCGAGGGAGTCCGCAAGTGTGTGCTGCACGCGGTGTGGAAGGCGCAGGGACAGGGCTGCGCGCCGGGCGCCATCGGCGTCTGCGTGGGCGGCGACCGGGCGAACGGTTATGAGATCGCGAAGGCGCAACTGCTGCGCCCGCTCGATGACGTAAACCCCGTACCTGAACTGGCCGCGCTCGAAGCGCGCATCCTCGAAGAGGGCAACTCCTTGAACGTCGGACCGATGGGCTTCGGAGGCAGGACGACGCTCATCAGTTGCAAAATCGCCGCGGCGAACCGGCTGCCCGCGTGCTTCTTCGTGTCGGTGGCGTACAACTGCTGGGCATTCCGCCGCCTCGGCATGCGCATCGACGCCGCAAGCGGCGCAATTAAGGAATGGCTGTACCGCGACCCGAACCGGCCCGTCGAACGGCTGGCCGCATCCGAAGGCTTCCCGCTGACCGGGCGCGAGGTGGTCCTGCGCACGCCGCTCACCGAAGAGCAGGTGCGCGCGCTGAAGGTGGGCGACGTCGTGCTGATCAACGGCGAGATGTTCACCGGCCGCGACTCCGTGCACTCCTACCTGATGAAGCACGAGCCGCCGGCGGACCTGCGCGGCGCGGTGCTGTACCACTGCGGACCCGTGATGCTGAAGCAGGGCGACGGCTGGGTGACGAAAGCCGCCGGACCGACGACGAGCATCCGTGAAGAGCCGTACCAGGGCGAGGTGATCCGCCGCTACGGGCTGCGCGGCGTCATCGGCAAGGGCGGCATGGGAGCGAAGACGCTGGCCGCGATGCAGGAATGCGGCGCGGTGTACCTGCACGCCATCGGCGGCGCAGCGCAGTTCTACGCGAACGCGATAGAGAAAGTGCTGGGCGTGGAACTGCTCGATTTCGGCATCCCCGAAGCGATGTGGCGGCTCAGCGTGAACAACTTCCTGACCATCGTCACGATGGACTCGCACGGCAACAGCCTGCACGCCGAAGTGCATAAGGACTCGCTGAACCGGCTGGCGGCGCTTAAAGGGGCGTAGGAACGCATTGAAATGCGCTGCGCGCCGGCTCTGCCGGCGCGCCATGCGTCATGCGAGGCAGCGTTGACGTTCTAGTGGCGCCGGCGAGCGGCGTTCTGTGCGCACGTTGCCAACGCGGCGCGCGGCGGACGGCGCCGTGATGTGCTGTGTGCCCTTGCGGGCCGCGGCAACCCCCATGCTACAATCAATCCGATGGCCAGGTAGCTCAGCTGGTAGAGCGCGGCCCTGAAAAGGCCGGCGTCGGCGGTTCGATTCCGTCCCTGGCCACCACATTCTAAACCACCTGGCAGTGACCTCCGGGACAACATTTCAGCCGTGGGACAACACGGGAACATCAGGCGCTTGCCTGAGCCGTGGCCCCAGTTTCTCCTTCCATTAGGGTCCAGATGGCGCGGGCCGGTGGAGAGACGGGCGTACAGGGTGACGGAATGAACGGGGGCACTGCGGAACATCGTGAGCGCTACGTGAACCACAGGTCCCCGGAGGCGGAAACGCCTACTTCGGAATGCTTGCCGGCGGAGCGCTCTGCCTCCGCTTCCATTCATCGGGCAGCCAGGCCGGAAGATCACGCACGCGCAGCGACGGCAAGTTGACCAGCAACTGCGTCAGGTACAGTTGCGGATCCACATCGTGCCGCCGGCAGCTGCTGGTGATGCTCGCCAGAATCGCCGCCGTCCGGCCGCCGCGCGCGTTGCCCACAAACAGCGAGT
>Ga0078972_1001090_pt2 | contig 61225 bp, 45 predicted proteins | sample YelNatPaOPGAMG01_FD_67568 | JGI IMG/M metagenome (GOLD analysis project Ga0078972, IMG submission 67568) | Hot spring thermophilic microbial communities from Obsidian Pool, Yellowstone National Park, USA - OP-RAMG-01 (SPADES assembly) (version 2) | ecosystem: Environmental > Aquatic > Thermal... | reverse complement strand
TCCGCATCCCTTGCGGCATCGGCGTCATCCAGCGCATCAACCGCGCTCATGGCCTGACACGTCCCCGCAAGAAGAAGCACGCCACCAAACGTTCCTGGCGCGCCGTCAAAGCCCAGTGGCGATTGTTCCAACAGATCTGCGCCGACACCAAGTACCTCCAAGACATCCCCGATGACTGGCCCCAGATGCGCCGCCTGCGCTTGCCCCTGTTCCAGTACACCGACCGGGAATCCGTCAGCGGCCTCTGCTTCACCGGCGATGCCGACGAACGCACCAAAAGCTACGCCGAGCACTTGGCTGAACGGGTCAGCGCCCAACTCGCGTGGCACGGCGGCGACCTCAACCAAGACGAGTGGCAAACCGACAACGGCTCCGAGATCCTCGAAGACCACCACCAGCGAGGCCAGCCCAGCAACGAGCGCGCCCTGGGCAGCGGCCAACACGACAACCCGCCCAAAGCCCACACGAGGCAAAGCGAAGTCGAAACCGTCCATCGCCAGCAAGAGGACGAGATCTACGACCGTGAAGACATCCACAGCACCGCCGAGAACAGGAACAAGAACAGCACCGACAGGCGCTCCATCAACAACGCCCGTCCCAACCGCCACAAAGAGTGGAAAACACCGCTCCAAATCCTGCGCGAACGCAACCCCAAGTTGGATCCTGCCATCGCCTCGTGGTACCCCCTGGACCTCGGCACCCTTCTGAGCCAATACTTCCATCGCTACCCCTCACAAGGGGGTCACGATGTACCCCTCCATCCCTAAACGCACTGGTGCCGCAGCCGGTCAAGCGCGATTGCGGGTTAGACCGATTGCCAAAAGTCATTTCCGCAATGGTCGGGCGGGCTGGTCCAGCCCGCCGCAGAATTGCCCAGAAAACTGCGGCGGCGCGGTGAGCCACCGCGCCCTACCCACGGCACATTATCGGAAAGGAATTATGGCAACCGGTCTATTTCCAGAGATCGGTGCTCAGATACTTCGACCCGGCATTGCCGAGCACCACCACCACGGTCTGACCCCGGCATTGGTCGGCGAGCAGTTGCAAGGCCGCGGCGACATTGGCGCCGGACGAGAAACCGGCAAAAAGCCCCTCTTCCCTGGCTCGTCGGCGCAGTTCGACAAGCGGTGTTCCCCCCCATCGCTTCTATGGCCGACGATAATATCATCGGATCTCTACCGCACAGGTGGCGTTACCCCGCCACCCGCCGGTGCCGCAACCGGTCGAGCGCCACCGCGACGACGATGATCCCGCCAGTGACGATTTCCTGCACCCAGTTCGGCAACCCCATCTGCGAACAGCCCGACCGGATCACCGTCATGATCAACGCGCCGACAATGCTGCCGAGCACCGAACCTTCGCCGCCGGACAGACTGCCGCCGCCAATCACCACTGCCGCGATCACGTCCAACTCCAACCCAACCGCCACCGTCGGGTCGCCCACTGTCAGCCGGGAAAACTGCATCAACCCGGCCACCCCGGCGAACGCGGCGGCGACGGCGTACACGATCACCTTCACCCGTTCGACCGCCACGCCGCAGAGCCGGGCGGTCAACTCGTTCGAGCCGATGGCAAACGTGTGCCGGCCAAACCGGGTGTACCGGAGCACCACCGCCACCGCCACCGCCAGCGCCACCAACGTCCACACCCCGGGTGGCACGAGCAACCACCGGTGTTCCTTGTCGAGCGACGCGAGCAACGTTTCCAGCCACCGCAGCCGGTCGGGATCCACGTCAATCTTCTGTTCGTGCGCCAACCCTTTGGCGGCGCCGCGCACGACGAGCAACGTGCCGAGCGTGACGATGAACGGCACGACCCGCAACCGGGTGATCAACAATCCGTTGACCAACCCGCACAGGCCGGCCGCCAGCACCCCGCCGGCCGCCGCCAACCACGGATCAAACCCGCGCTGGAGCAGGCTGGCAATCACCACCGTGCTCAACGCCACCGTCGAGCCGACCGACAAATCAATGCCGCCCATCGCGATCACCAGCGTCATCCCCAACGCCGCGATGCCGACAATCGCCGTCTGCCGGGCAATTGTCTCCAGGTTGCGGGTGGTCGAAAACGACTTCGGCCCGATCAGCGCGAAGAACCCAAAAATCAGCGCCAACCCGATGACCGGGCCGAGGCGGTTCAGCAATGTGAGTGGTGAATGGTGGATGGTGAATGGTGATTTCATGGCTGGGTTTTGCAGAAGTCAGCGGCGCGAGCGCGAGATGACCGCCGGATCTGGTCGGTCAACGAGTATCGTTCCTCGACCGGGAAGTTTGTGGCATCCATCCGGAAACCTCTTTCCTGAATGGTGTCATTCTGAGCGAAGCGAAAGCCGGGCGAAGCGAGGCGCCGCTGTCGTGTGCGGCAAATCTCTGCTGTTTTCGGTGAGTTGCTGAACGACAGAGACCCCTCGCTTCGCTCAGGGTGACCATGGGGAGAGGTTTTCGGATAAGTTCCGTCAAAGCTGATCGCAGAGGTTGTCGGAGGGACGCGCTTCAGCGCGTCCGTTGCCGATCGGCGGCCACGCCGAAGCGTGGCCCTCCCCATCCAGTTTGACAGAGCACTGGTCAACCGGTCAATCTCCCGCGCTGACTCGCATGCCCCGATGGTCATCTGATCCACCATTCACGCCGTTCCGGTCGCCTCCATCATCAACTGGTGTTCGTCCCAGTCCGCAACCGGGCGGGCCGGGCCGAGTTTGCCCCGGCACATCACGGCAATCCGGTCGCACACGCCGAGCAGTTCCGGCAGGTAACTCGACACCATCAACACCGCCTTGCCCGCGCCGGCCAGTTCGTCAATCAGCCGGTAAATCTCCGCTTTGCTGCCGACATCAATCCCGCGCGTCGGCTCGTCGAGCAACCACACGTCCACGTCGGCGTGCAACAGCCGGGCGAGCGCGACCTTCTGCTGGTTGCCGCCCGACAAATCCACCACGCGCTGCCGGGGCGACCGGCAGCGAATCGCCAGCCGGTCCACCCACCGTTGCGCCGCCCGTTCTTGCCGGGCGGGGCGGAACCAGGCCGGCATCCGCGGCAACGTGACGTTGTCGGTGATGCTCAACCCGATCGCCAACCCCTCGTGTTTCCGGTCCTCGCAGACAAAGCCGACCCCGTCTTTCCAGCGGCGCCGGGCGAAAATCGCGCGCAGGAATTCCGTCCGCCCGGCGCCGACCAGGCCGGCCAGGCCGAGCACTTCGCCGCGATGCAGCGTCAGCCCGGCCTGCTCCAACACCGGTGCGCCCACGGTCCGGCGCGACCGCGGATAAAGATCGCGGACTTCCCGCCCCACCATCAATGCGACAATGCCGGCCGTGGTCGCGTCGGCCATCGTGCCGCCGCCCACCGTCCGGCCGTCGCGCAACACCGTGAACCGGTCGGCAATTGTTTTCACTTCTTCGAGGAAGTGCGAGATGTACACGATCGCGTGGCCCTGTTCCTTCAACCGGCGCAGCACCGCGAAGAGCCGCTGCACGTCTTCGCCGCTCAGGCTGCTGGTCGGCTCGTCGAGCACCAGCACCCGGCAGCCGATGGCCACGGCGCGCGCGACTTCGACAATCTGCTGCTGGGCGATGGACAACCGGGAGACGCGCGTGTTGGGATTGATTTCGTCGTGGCCGAGTTGCGCCAGCGCGGCGGCGGCGCGGACGCGTTGCTCGCGCCGGGGCGGTTCCATGCCGAGCCAGATGTTCTCGGTCACGGTCAGATGCGGCGCGAGCGCCAGTTCCTGATAAATCATCGCCACCCCGGCCCGCCGCCCGGCCTGCGGGTCGCGGGGCCGGTAGGGTTGACCGTCGAGCGCCATCGCGCCGGCATCGGGCTGGAGGGCGCCGGAGAGGACTTTCATCAACGTGCTCTTGCCGGCGCCGTTCTCGCCGACGAGCGCGTGGATTTCGCCGGCGGCAACGGTGAGATCCACACCCTCGAGCGCGACCGTGGCGCCGAACGATTTCCGCACCCCGCGCATCACGAGGCGGGGCGTTGTCGGGTTACTGGCCAAGAATCGAAAGGTCCGGCGCGAGCACTTCCCGGGCGGACGGCGCGGTCATGTTGTCGCGGGTGACGACCGCCACGCCGGTATCCACGCGGCGCTCGACTTTCTGGCCCCGGAGATGGTGGACCATGGTTTTGACGCCGAGGTACCCCATGCGGACCGGGTTCTGCACGACGAGCGCGTGGATCTCGCCCTGCTTCAACGCCTCGACGAGCTTGCTCGACGCGTCGAATCCGACAAACTTCACCTTGCCGGCAGACCCGCCGTCTTGCAACGCCCGCAGCATCCCAAACGTGGTGGATTCGTTCGGGCAAAAAATGCCGTCAATCCCGAGCTTGCCCTCCCCGGCTTTGAAGCGGGCGAGCAGGTTCTCGCTGGCCTTGTACGCCGTCTCGGTGGTCGCCCCGCCGTACTGGTTGGCGCTGACGACTTCGATGTGGGGATGTTCCTTCATCGCGTCGAGGAAGCCCTGTTCCCGGTTGGCGGTGCTGGCGCTGCCTTCCTGATACCGGAGCATCACCACCCGGCCGGCGCCGCCGAGCAACGCGACCAATTGCTGGCCGCCGAGGTAGCCGCCGCGTTTGTTGTCGGTGGCCACGAAGCTGACGTGTTTGTCGCTTTTGAGGTCGGAATCAATGATGACCACCGGGATGCCGGCGCGGACGGCGTTGGCCACCGGCGCGCGCAACGCGGTGTCGTCGAGCGGCGCGAGCACAATGCCGGCCACGCCGCGGGTGATCATGTCTTCCACGACTTTGATCTGGTCCTCCCGGTCGTCCTCGCGCAACGGGCCTTTCCAGAGAATCTCCACGCCAAGTTCCTGGCCGGCCTGGAGCGCACCGGCATGGACGGATTTCCAAAACTCATGCGTCGTGCCTTTCGGGATGACGGCGATGGTGGGTTTCTTCTCGGCGGCAACAGCCAGTGTGGCAGCAGCCAGACTCAACGACAGAACAAACAATTTACGCATCACAGTTGTTCCTTTCGCCCACAACACTGGCCAACCCCACCGGCGATGTCAACCCGATAATCCCGGCTCACGGCCCGAACCGGTAGGCAAACAACGTGCAGCCGACCCGGGCGGTTGGGGTTCGTTCGCGGAGCCACGACCATTCCGGTTTGACGAGGTTGGTTGCCGACACCACGAGCCAGCCTTCGCGCCGGGCGGAAGCGGCGGTGACCGTCGTGGCCGGTAGTTGATAGTAATGGATGCCGTGGGGTTGGCCGAAGTAGGCGAGCTGGAACTGCGCGATCCGGTTCTCGCGGATGAACCGTTGCAGGCGTTTCAAGTCCTGCCCCCAGTCGTAGTTCGAGTCCGCGAGGTACCGCCAGCCGTGGGCGGTGCCGCCGGCAAATTCGTTGCAGTATTCGAGGTAGTGCGGCCGGGCGCGCCACGTCGTCACCGCCAACCACAACACCAGCAACCACGCCGCCCACCGCCATCGGAAACTCGCGCACACGCCGACCGTCACCAACGGCACCGCCGGCAACAGATACCGAATGCCGATGTTGATGTGGCCGGTCATCGTGATGGCCAGATAGACCAACGCCGCCACCAACGGTGCCGCCACCGCAAACCGGCACCGCCACAGTCCGACGGTGCCGACCAGCCCAAGCAGCAGCAGCGGCACCGGCGTCTTTAGCGCAATGGCGACCGGGAAGTAATACCACCACCCATGTTGCCGCCATTCGCCGCAGAGAAACGCCGGGTGTCCATAATCCGCATGCGCCGCCTGCAACGCGATGCCCTTGAAAAAATCCGGCGGAATCAGCACCGGCCGCAACTTCTGAAACCAGCCCGGCACGCCCAGTTGCGCCGCCGCGTCCGGCGCCAGCGCCGGGGCCGGCGCCCAAGCCGGGGCGTACACGGCCAACACCACCACCCACGCCGCCGCCAGCGCCACCGGCAACCACCGGAGCAAATCAGGAATCCGCCGCCACCGGATCGCGGCCAACACCGCCAGCATCGGCACCAGCAGCAGCGCGGTGAACTTCATGCAGACCGCCGCGCCGCAAGCCAGACCACACAACGCCGCTTTGCGCCCCGACGGCGCTTCGAGAAACTCCACCCCGGCCCACACCGCCAGCGGCACCGCCAACGCCGCGCCCACATCGGTCAACACCAGATGCCCGTAACCAAGCGCGAGCGGGTTGAACACCCACGCCGCCGCGCCGCGCAGCCCGGCCTGCGGGCCGGCGATCCGGCGCAGCCACAGAAAAATCACCAGCCCGGTCAACACCGTCAGCCCCGCCTGCATCCACCGCGCCGCGCCGAGCAGCCGGTCGGCGTCGTTCTCGCCGTTGTACAACAGGATTTGGCCGAACAAGTCGCCCTCCCAGTACGGCCAGAAATACCAGTCCGGCCTGTTTTTCCCGAACAACTCCGCGGTCAACCCCGGCCGGCCGCGCCAGGTCCGGGTGGTCTTGAGCACCGCCTGCCGGTCGAGCAGCGCTTGCGCCGCTGGCGGGACCACGACGTTTTGCCACAACAACGGCGCCGCGAAAAGTTTTTGCGACAACGCCGGTTGTTCGGGGTTGAACCAGCATTCGCCGGTGAGCCAGTACGAGTAGCCGGCGCCGAGAAACAGCGGCTCGTCCATCGTCGCCGATTCCTCCCGGATCGGCGCGCGCAGCAACAGCGCCATCGCCGCGAGCAACCCGGCCAACCCCAGCCACGCCGCGCGGTTCACGGTGCCTCCTGCGCCCGGCGCAAACCGGCTCGCGCCCGGTCGTTCTGCGGATTCAACCGCAGCGCGGTTTGGAAACAGTTCACCGCCCGGTCGCGCTCGCCGCGCCGCCACCGGAGTTCGCCGAGCCGGACGTAGGTGTCGGGAAATTCCGGCGCCATCTGGAGGGTCTGGACGTATTGCCGGATGGCTTCCGCCTCGTCACCGGTTTCCTCCGCAATGACGCCGAGCCAGAAATGCGCGTGGGCGTGGCGCGTGTCCCGGAGAATGGCGCGCGCCCGGTCGTACTCCCCACGGGCCACGAGGAGTTGGCCGAGGTTCAACCGCGGTTCCGCCATGTCCGGCAGCAGCCGCACGGCTTCCGCGTAATGGGCGATGGCCAAGTCGGGTCGGCCGAGGCGTTGGTCAATCGCGCCGAGATTGTTGTGCGCCAAGCCGGCGTCTGGATTTTGGGCCACTGTGTCTTCCCACAGTTGGCGGTCGGTGCGAAACACGGCAGCCCGCTGCCAACTCAACCCGGCCAGCACCGCCACGGCCAGCGCGCCCGCGAGGATTTGCCCGCGCCGGTCCCGGAGCGGCAGGGCCGCCGGCGCGAGCGCCAGCAACGCCGCGCTCGGCAGATAGTTGAAATGATCGGCCACGAACGAAAACCGGAAATAATAGATGTCGAAAAACCCCAGCACCGGGGCGAGCAACACGACGAAACACGCGCCGCCGAACAAGGCCGCGCGCGCCCACGGTTGCCGGCGGCTGACCCACAACGCCGCCGCCAGCGCCGCCAGCGCGGCGACCGGCAGCAAACTCTCGGCGCGCAGGTCCCACCGGGGATAGACGAATGACAGGTCGAGCGGCAGCAGCAGCTTGCCGGCGTAGAACCAGACGGCGTTGCCGGCCACGATGAATCGTTCGGTGAATGTCAGCCGCCAGTCGGCGCCGCCCGCGCCGAGGACGTGCCGGTGTTGTTCGGCGATGGTCAGCAGCGACATCCCGGCCGCCAACGCAAAAAACGGCAGCACCCGCCGCCCGTTCACGGGCGTCTGTTGCCACCACGCGCAGAGCAACAGGATCACCGGCAGCGTCACCGTGGCCGGCTTGCTGGTGAGCGCGGCGGCGAATGCCGCGAGTGCCAGCCAAAACCGGCGGCGCGAAACACGGCGGGCTTCGCGCCCGACAAGGTCTGTTGCCGGGCTGGCAGCCCGAATGGTTGCCCGCCGTGCGGCCTCGGCATCAAGCCACCACCACAGCGCGGCCAGCATGAAAAACATGGACTGGATGTTCTTCAGTTCGGTGACCCACGCGACGGTTTCGACCGTGACCGGATGCACCGCCCAGAGCGCCGCTGCCAGCCACGCGCCGCGGAGGGTCGCGCTTCCGCGCGACCGCGTTGTTTCGTCAGCAGTGGCGGCCACGCCGAAGCGTGGCCCTCCGAGCCGACGCAACACCAGCCAGAGCAACACGGCATTGGCGGCGTGCAGCACGAGGTTCAACGCGTGATAGGGGAGCGGATTCAGACCGAAGAGTTGCCGGAACACCCAGAACGTCGTCAGCGTCAGCGGGTAGTACCGGGACGCCGCGAGCGACGACCAGATGTCGCGCAGCCCGGTCGGGGAGGCGACGTAGGGGTTCTGCGTCAGATGATCGTCGTCGTCCCAGATGAACCCGGCCGACAAGGCCGGCAGATGGGCGACGCTGGCCAACCCGGCCAGCGCGACCGCGAGTGCCAGCAGCCGAGAACGGTTCATGGGGCGGAATGGTAACAACGGCCGGCGCGCGGCACAAGCGCAAGGCAGCCACCATCCCCAGACTTGCATCGGGCAGTCGCCTGTGGAATCATCGCCGGCAACGTCCATGAAAATCACCAAGGCCGTCATTACTGCCGCCGGGCGTGACCAGCACGGATTGCCGCTGCAACGGCTCGTGGACCGCGACGGCGTCACCAAGTCCGCAATCCACATCATCATCGAGGAAGCCCGCAGCGCCGGGGTCGAACAAATCGGGCTGGTCATCCACCCGCACACCGAAGAGGCCTACCGGGCCGCCGTCCAGCCGGTCCTCGGTCAGGTGCGGTTCATCCCGCAAGACCAGCCGCTCGGCTACGGCCACGCGCTCTGGTGCGCCCGGAACTTTGTCGGCGCCGAGCCGTTTCTCCACTTCGTGAGCGATCACCTGTACATCAGCGAGACCGGCCAACGCTGCGCCCAACAACTCGCCGAGGTCGCCGCCGCCGAGAACTGCGCCGTCTCCGCCGTGCAGGCCACCCGCGAGAACATGTTGCCCTACTACGGCACCGTCGCCGGCCGCCGCGTCGCCAACCGCAAGAATCTCTACGAAATCGAGGACGTCGTGGAGAAACCGACGCCCACCGAAGCCGAACAACGCCTGATCGTCCCCGGCCTGCGGGCCGGCCATTATCTCTGTTTCTTCGGGATGCACGTGTTGACGCCGGTCATCATGGAGATTCTCGATGCGGCGGTTGCCGCCGCCGGCGACCGGGGCGGCGTGCAACTCTCCCCGGCGCTGGCCAAGCTGGCCGCGCGGGAACGGTACCTCGCGCTCGAACTGGCCGGCGCGCGGTACAACATCGGCGTCAAATATGGCCTGCTCACCGCCCAACTCGCGCTCGGCCTCAGCGGCGCCGACCGCGACGAAGTGCTTACCCAACTTGTGGAGTTGCTGGCCCGGCAACGGCCCACGCGAAAGTAAATCCGAAATCCGAATCGCGAAACTCGAAACAAATTCCAATGACCCCAATCCTCAGCACCACCAGTGGTTTGCCCCTTGTGAATTTCGAGCTTGTTGCGGATTTCGGATTTCGGATTTCGAATTTCCCATCATGAGCCGGTTGGTCGCCATCATCACCGCCGCCGACCCGGCGACGCGCAACCAGTCGCTCGACGCGTTTTGCCGGCAGGCCTCGCTTGCCGAACTCCGCGCCGAGTGCGCGGCCCTGGAGGAGTTCCGGCAACGGAGCGACAACCTCTACGAGCGCGTCCGGGCCTTGTTTTTTCTCTACGCCATCCACCGGTTTCACCTGCCGGACAAACTTCTTTCCGGGCGTCATCCTGAGCGAAGCGAAGGATCGCACAACCATGGCAATGCAGAGATTCTTCGCTCCGCTCAGAATGACACAGCGAAACGCGGCCTCATCCCGTTCGACGGCTACACGCACCTCTTGAACCGCCGGTTCGAGGAGGCCATTGAAATTTTTCTCCGCTGCGAGTTGTCCGACGGCATCGCCAGCGCGTTGGCGGCGGCGTATCGCGACCTCGGATTTCAGACGCTGGCCAATCAGGTCCGGCGCAGCGTCCGCTCCGTGCGCGGCAACCAGTGGATGTTCCGCATCGGGCATCCCGCCGACCAGCCGCTGCGCATCCGGCCCGAACTGCTCCGGCCACCCTTCCCGCTGCTCCGCGAAGCCACGCCGGTGCGGATGGACCTCTCCCATTCCGGGTGGAGCGACATCTTTTTCCTCGGCATGGATTTCCCCGAGGGCGCGCGCGTGCTCAACGTCTCCATTGACCTCGGCGTCCACGGCCGCGACGCCGCGCCGCGTCCGCCGGTCGAGGCGTATTTGCGCGTGATTGACGAACCGGTGCTGCGGCTCACCAGCGTGGACCTCGGCGCGACGGCCGACATCACCGACCTCAACGAAGTGTTCGATTTTGCCCGCGATTATCTCGGTCTGCTCAAAGCCGCCGTCATCGCCGCCGGTCTGGTGCCGCCCGGCATCGAAGGCTCCGGCGAATCGTTGCCGGACCTGCTCGCCCGCGTGGTCGGCCCCGGCCTCGGCCTCGAAATCGTCAGCAACGTCAACGGCATCCCCAAAGGTTCCCGGCTCGCCGTTTCGACGAACCTGTTGGCGTCGCTGATTGCCGTGATGATGCGGGCGACCGGCCAGGCGGCGTCCTTGACCGGCCCGCTGGCGGAGAACGAACGGCGGCTCGTGGCGGCGCGGGCGATTCTCGGCGAATGGCTCGGCGGTTCCGGTGGCGGCTGGCAGGACAGCGGCGGCGTGTGGCCGGGCGCGAAGTTGATTCAAGGCGTGATGGCCGGTGAAGGCGACCCGGAATATGGCGTCAGCCGGGGCCGCTTGCTCCCGCACCACACGCCGGTCAAGATCGGGGCGCGGCTGCAGGACGCGCTCGTGCTCGTCCACGGCGGCATGGCGCAGAACGTCGGCCCGATTTTGGAGATGGTGACGGAAAAATACCTGCTGCGGTCCGAGGCCGAGTGGCAGGCCCGGCAAGAAGCGATGAAAATCTTCGACGACATCGTGGCCGCGCTCCAAGCCGGTGACGTGCCGCGGATTGCCGCCGCGACGATGCGCAACTTTTTCGGCCCGATCCAGGCCATCATTCCGTGGGCGACGAACCTGTACACCGAAACCCTCATTGCGCGGGTGCGCGAGCGGTTTGGCGAAAAGTTTCTCGGGTTCTGGATGCTGGGCGGCATGAGCGGCGGCGGGATGGGATTCATTTTCGAGCCGGGCGCGCGCGCGGCCGGCCAGGAGGCGTTGGCCGAGATCATGGCCGCGACCAAACGCGCGCTGCAACACGCGCTGCCGTTTGCGATGGAGCCGGTGGTCTATGATTTCGCCATCAACGAGCGCGGCACATGGGCCGACCTCGATCACACGCTGCTGCCGGCCGGCTACTACGCGCTGATCGTGCCGACGCTGTTGCAGGCCGACCGGCGGAAACTCAGCGCGGCGCGGCGGGCGGAGTTGGACCGGTTCGGCAACGCCTGCCGGACCCATCCCGAACTGGCCGGCATGGTGCACACGTTGTTCGACCGGCTGTTCCCGTGCGCGAAAACCGAGGCCGGCGGCCAGAGTCTGCAGGACCTGCTCAACGAACTCGGCTTCGACCGGGTGCAGCACGAGCAGATCCGGGCGGACCTGAAAGCCGGGCGGATTGGGCTGGCGCAAAACCGGTTGCCGGCCACGACCGTCATCGAGGATGTGCGCCCCGCGGACGTCGCGGAGGCAAGCGACCGCCACCGCGAACGCGGGCTGGCGGCGCTGCGGAACGGCGAAGCGGCCATCGTCACGTTGGCGGCCGGCATCGGCAGCCGCTGGACCCAGGGCGCGGGCGTCGTGAAAGCGTTGCACCCGTTTTGCAAGCTCGGCGGCAAACACCGGAGTTTCCTCGACATTCACATCGCAAAGGCCAGAGGCGCGCCGCACATTGTGACGACGAGTTACCTCACGCACCGGCAAATTGAGCAGGCCGGGCTGCCGGTGCTGTTGTCGCCGGGCCGGGCGGTGGGGTTGCGGCTGATCCCGACCGTGCGGGACCTGCGGTTTGCGTGGGAAGAATTGCCGCAGCAACTGCTCGACGAGCAGAAACAAAAAGTCCGCGACAGTCTCCGGGCGGCCTTGATCAGTTGGGCGCAGCAGATGGGCGAGGCGAACGATTACACCGACAACCTGCCGGCGCAATGCCTGCATCCGGTCGGACACTGGTTTGAGTTCGCCAACCTGCTCCGCAACGGCACGCTGGCGCAACTGCCCCGGGTCCGGTGGTTGATGCTCCACAACATTGACACCGTCGGCGCCGATCTCGACCCGGCGTTGCTCGGCCAACACATCGCGAGCGGGGCCTGTCTGACGTTCGAGGTCATCACCCGCCGGCTGGAAGACCGCGGCGGCGGCTTGGCGCGCGTCAACGGCCGCGTCCGGCTCGTCGAGGGACTGGCCATGCCGCGCGAGGAAGACGAGTTCAAGCTGTCGTACTACAACACGATGACGACGTGGATTGACGTGGAGAAACTGCTCGCCGTTTTCGGCCTGACCCGCGCCGACCTCGGCCACGCGGAGAAGGTGGCCGCCGGCATCCGCGCGGTGGCGGCGAAGATGCCGACCTACATCACGCTCAAGGACGTGAAGAAACGCTGGGGGCACGGGCAGGAAGACATCTATCCGGTCGCCCAGTTCGAGAAGCTCTGGAGCGACATGACGGCGCTGCCGGAGGTGGAGTGCCGGTTCGTGGTGGTGCCGCGGTTGCGGGGGCAACAGTTGAAGGACATCGCCCAACTCGACGGCTGGCTGCGCGACGGCAGCGCCGCGTACGTGGAACGCCTTTGCGGGTGGCGCTGACCCGGTTTTGTCCATTGCGTCCCCACCCGGTTGGCTTATGATAACTCATCATGCATGCCAAACCTGACGAAGTCTTCCGGGAACTCGAGGCGATGGCCGAGCGGTTGACTGCCCGGAAATGTTGGTACATGGCCGGGGTGCTGATGCAGTACTACGACGGCGAGTTCGCGGACGAGACAAAAGCCGCGCGACTGCAGGCCGCGCGCCGGTACTTCGATATCGCCCGGCAACGGGACATCGAGCGCGAGACCCAGGCCGCCACCCCGAAGTGATCGCGGGGCCGGTTTCCTTGCGTTGACAATGCCGGCGGGGTTCTTATATTGGCCGCGTCATGCAAGTCACCCGCGCTGAAGAATACGCCATCATCGGGCTGCTCTACCTCGCCCGCCAGCCGGCGGGCCGCTTGGTGATGATTGACGAGATTTGCGACGCCGAGAACATTCCGAAAAGTTTTCTCGCCAAGATTTTCCAAACACTGGCAAAAGCCGGGATTGTCCGCTCCCATCGCGGCGCGAGCGGCGGGTTCGCGCTGGCGCGGCCGCCGGCCGAGATCAACCTGCTCCAGGTGTTCACCGGCGTGCAAGGCGCGTTTGTGCTGCAAAAATGCGTGACCGAGGATCCTGAGTGTGTCGTCTCCCACGAGCGGCTCCGCAGTTGCGTCCTGTGCGCGGTGTTCAACGAAGCCCAAACCAAAGTCAACGAAGTCTTCTCCCGCACCACGCTCGCCGACCTGTTGCGGGCGCTGCCCGAACCCGTCACGGCCTGACCATGGCCCTCTCCGCAACCACCATCCGTGACGCGCTCCGGCAAGTTCATTTCCCCGGCTTCAGCCGCGACATTGTCAGTTTCGGCATCGTCAAGGCCATCGCCATGACCGGCCGCGATGTCCGTGTCGAATTGCGCGTTGTCACCCGCGACCCGAATGTCGCCGGCCAGATTCGCGCCGCCGCCGAGCGGGCGCTGGCCGGACTTCCGGGCGTTGGCAGGGTGGACGTGCAGGTCGTTTCGGAGCTGCCGGCCCCACCACCGGCGCAAACGTTGCCGCCGCCGCAGAAGATTGACGGCGTCAAGCGTGTTGTCGCGGTCGGCTCCGGCAAGGGTGGCGTCGGCAAATCCACCGTGGCGGTCAACCTCGCCTGTGCGCTGCACCGGTTGGGCCAGCGGATCGGCGTGATGGATGCCGACATTTACGGGCCGAGTGTGCCGAAGATGATGGGCCGCAACGACCGGCCAACGGTCACCGACGACAAGCTCGACCCGGTCGAACATGCCGGGCTGAAGCTGATGAGCATGGCATTGCTGCTCGACGAGTCGCAGCCGGTCATCTGGCGCGGGCCGATGATCAACAAAGCCATCCAACAGTTTGCCCACGAGGTCAATTGGGGGGATCTCGATCTGTTGCTGGTGGATTTGCCGCCCGGCACGGGCGACGCGCAGCTTTCGTTGTGTCAGACCATCGCGCTCGACGGCGGCGTGATCGTGACGACGCCGCAGGACGTGGCGCTCGACGTTGCCCGGCGCGGCATCGCGATGTTCGCGAGGGTCAATGTGCCAATCCTCGGCCTCATCGAGAACATGAGCTGCTACGTCTGCCCGCACTGCGGCCAACGCGACGACATCTTCGGTCACGGCGGCGGCCGGCAGGAGGCGGAACGATTGCGGGTGCCGTTCCTCGGCGAGGTGCCGCTGTTCGCCGAGATTCGCGCCTGTGGTGACCGGGGCGAACCGGTGGTCGTCGCCGCCCCCGACAGCCCGCCCGCCCAAGCCTTCATGGCCTGCGCCAAAGCCTTGCAGCAACAACTCGCCGGGCGGTGACACCGCTCAGAAACATGCCGGAACAAAGGCCGGCTCCCCCAACCCCATCAACTTACATCCTCTCTGTCAACTGACCCCCAAGTCCTCAAAGGAACCGCTGCCGGCGCAGACGCGGGTTGACCAGGCAGAGGAATCCTAGTCCGGCCGCGACCAACAGGGCGGATGACGGTTCCGGCACCAGAATCGTTGCGTATGGCTCGCTGATCGAGCCGAGCGCTGCCCACGTCAACGACGAATTAACCATACCTTGTGGTCCGAGCAGGTCTTGGTTGATGGCATTCATCTGCGTGGCCGTGGCCACGACGTACCGCAGCGGGGTCTGGTCGGTCACCCCGGTAATCCCGCGGGCCGCAAGGCTGAGCACGACATTGGTGAACGGAACCGCGAAGCTGAGAAACCGATCCGTGCCGTTGCCGTCCAAGTCATACGAGGTGGCGACCGGGTCCGTGGTGGCGTTGACCGTGTCCCACGAATAATTCACCCCGGCAACCCGGTTGGACGTATAGATCGGCGTCTGCACCGTCGTGGTGCTGGGTGAGACGTTGGCGCCCGAGCCGGGCGGGGCCATAAAGATGCTCGTCGAGTTCACGCCAAGGAACAAATCCAGTGCCCCGTCCGCGTTGGCGTCCACGCCAATGAACAGCACGTTGTCGAAGCCCGGCGGACTGCTCTCGCGCGAGAGCCGAACCCGAAAGGCCAACGTGCCGTCCGTGTTCGATTGGGGGCCGTTCCCGTTGAACGCCATGAAAAAACACGGATGGCCATTGGTGCCGACCAGATCGCTTTCGGGCTGCCCGGTCTGTTGATCGCCGTACCAGTCCGGAATGGTGCTACCCACTATGATCGCCACCCAATTGGTGGTCGGTCCGTTCAAGGAAAGTTGTGCCGACGCCAAATTCGCGGACACTAACATCGCGACCGCCACGGCCATCCCGATAGATTTTCCATTCTTAATCCGCATCATTAACTCGTCCTAGTAGGAAATATGTGTGGGGGGGGGTGTCAACTATATTTTTGGCTGGCTGGCGATAACGGGTACATCTCGACACTGCCACCATCCACCGTCCTGTCCCCCGGAGCGTCCTGCCGAAGCCCTGAGCCGCGAAGGGGAAGGGTCTCGGTCGTTTTCGTCACGTCTTTCCGAAGAAAGGCGGAGATTTGCCGCACACGACAACGGCGTCTCGCTGCGCTCAGAATGCCAACGACTGATTGAATGTGGCAGTGCCCAGATGTACCCCGGCTGCGGCACCAGCGCGTTTCAGGTTGACGTCCTCCTTGCCTTCGGTTACAAGAACGGCAGCGGAGTAGCCCAAATGATCAAACGTCGCGAACAGGAAGCGGTCGAAAACGAGGACCTGTGCGCCAAACCCACTCAACTCAAAACCTCTCCGTCAAGTGTAGAGAGCTGACCCCGATGACCGGCCTTTTCGGGGTTACGTTTATCGTTTGCGCGAGCATCGCTTTGATTCGACACATTTGAGGAAGGACCTAACAATCCGATTGAGCCAACTCGCGCCCTTGCGGGCGCGAGTGGCTCATCTTGGTCGTTGGGCTGACGAAAGGTGAGGCTATGTACAAGACTGCCTGCAAACACCAGCAAGGAGTAATGGCATATGTAGGCTCGCTCAGGTCTCTGACCAAAGGCTACATTCGATGCCACATTTGCAAGGCTGAGGTTCGCCGCGGGCGGCTTCAGGAGCACATGCACCGCTTTCACGGCGGTCCACCAGCACCACCAAGGCTCTTTGTTCGATGCCCAGTGTGCAAGCGTAAGGTGCGTGATATACGCATCAAGGCGCATGTGAGGCGTATGCACGGCACAAAACACGGCAGTCCCGTCGTTCATCGCGTCGGCTTGATACCGCACTCCGTCGGAGACGTTGCTCATGTCATCGAGACTCAGAAGGAAACGGCCCAACCATACGCTGGAGCTAACCGCGTGGCTTCGCCGGGGTCACGTCCCTACATTCAACAATTGAGCGACGAGAAGACGGACAAAAGCCGGTATCATGGGGGCAACTCCCCACACGCCACGTGATGAGTGGGCGAATCTGTTGTTGGCGGAGACGTAAGCGGTTAGCCAGCAGCGGCGATTGTGTGGCGGTGCGGGAAGGAGGCGTTATGCGCGGCGGGAATTGTGCTTGAGAAGTTGCCGGGGTGTTGGTATAGCTGGGGCGCGTTATTTGAATTGGTCGTGCTAGGCGGGGAGTTAGCGGTTCCTTGTCACCGGCAACCCGCTCCAGCCGGGCTGAATTCCTCGTGGAGGCGGTGGCGTGGGTGAGCAACCCGCGGCGCGGCGTCGAAGGCCGGGTCCGATGCAATGGTTGCCGGCGAACCCCGTCAGGGCCGGAAGGCAGCAGCGGTAAGCTGGCTGTTCCATGTGCCGTCGGGGCGCCTGGCCGGAGCTTCAACCGCGGCGCGCAAGCCGGCGTCACTGGTCGAACCGAGGTGCACGACCCTGATTTCATGGCTGAAAAACAATATCAAGTGCTCGCCCGGAAATGGCGGCCGCAACTGTTCGACGAAGTCGTCGGTCAGGAGCACGTCACCACCACGCTCCGCAACGCCATCGAACAGAACCGGCTCGCCCACGCCTACCTGTTTGTCGGCCCGCGCGGCATCGGCAAGACCTCCATCGCCCGCATTTTTGCGAAGGCGTTGAACTGCGCGAAGGGGCCGACCATCACTCCGTGCGGCAAATGCGATGCCTGCCGGGAAATTGCCGAAAGCCGGTCGCTCGACGTGCTGGAGATTGACGGCGCGAGCAACCGGGGCATTGACGAGGTCCGGGAACTCCGCGACACCGTCCGCTACGCCCCGGCCAAGGGCAAGTTCAAGATTTACATCATTGACGAAGTCCACATGCTCACCAAGGAAGCGTTCAACGCCCTGTTGAAAACGCTCGAAGAACCACCGGCCCACGTGAAGTTTTTTTTCGCCACCACCGAGCCGCAAAAGGTGTTGCCGACCATCCTGTCCCGGTGCCAGCGTTTTGATCTGCGGCGCATCCCGGCCAAACTCATCGTTGCGCATCTCCAGAAAATCGCCAAACAAGAGAAGGTGACCATTGACGAACCGGCGTTGGCAGCCATTGCCCGCGGCGCCGAGGGCGGGTTGCGCGACGCCGAGAGCGCGCTCGATCAGCTCATCTCCTTTTGCGGCGACACGATCACCGAGCCGGACGTGCTCTCCGTGTTCGGCCTGGTCGCCCACGACAAAATGGCCGCGCTGACGAACGCGCTGATTGACGGCGACGCCAACACCGCGCTCCGCATCCTCAAGGAACTCGACGAGATCGGCAAGGACCTCCAACGCCTGCTTGCCGACCTGCTCGATCATTTTCGCAACCTGCTCGTCGTCACGCTCGGCCGCGACGCGGCGGCCGGGCTGGACGTGCCGGAGTCCGAACTGGCGTTGTTGCAGGCGCAGGCCCGGCGGATTGACGCCGACGCGGTGCTGCGCGTGATTGACGAGCTGGCCGGGGCGGAAGGCCGGTTGCGGTCCGCCTTGTCGAAACGCGTGTTTTTCGAGATCGCGCTGATCCGCGCCATCAAAGCCCGCGAGATGGTCGGCCTCGAAGGCGTGCTGAAAAAGCTCAACGAATTGAAAGCCGGCCTCGGCACCGCCACGCCGGCGCCCCCGCCGGTCACCGGGACCAGCGCGGTGGAGGAGGCGTGGGCCTGCGCGGTCGAACACCTCGGCAAAGTCGCGCCGTTGGCCAAGACGTATCTGACCGGCACCCGCGTCGTCGGGTTGCAGGGCCACGTTGTGGTGATCGGGTTCGATCCCGAATTTGCCGACCGGCGCGAGTTTGTCAGCACCGGCCGCACCCTCGAACTGCTTCAGACGAAGTTGAAGGAAAAACTCCGGCGGGATGTGGCGTTGAAATTTGAGGTCATCGGCGGCCGCGCGCCGGCCGCCGCCCCGCCGCTGGCCGCCCCGGTCGCGCGCCCGGCCCCGCCGGCCGCGGTCAATGCGGACGATTATAAGAATGATCCATTAATCCAGAAAGCCCTCGAAGTGTTCAAGGGCCAAATCGTGGAGGTCAGAAAGTAGGACAAGCATCCTGCTTGTCCAAGTTGGAGGCAACCATGGCCGGACTCGGCAAGTTTCTGAAACAGGCGCAAAAGATGCAGGCGGAAATGCAGCGGGTGCAAACCGAGCTCGCCCAGCGCGAGGTCGAAGGCACCGCCGGCGGCGGCGCGGTCAAAGCGGTGGCGCGGTGCGACGGCTCGCTCGCGGCCATCAAGATTGACCCGAAAGTGGTGAATCCGCAGGACGTCGAAATGCTCGAAGACCTCGTGCTCGGCGCCGTGACCAACGCGTTGGAGACCGCGAAGAAAACGCAGGCCGACGAGATGGCCAAACTCACCGCCGGTCTGAATTTGCCGCCCGGCCTGGGGCTGTGACCGTGGATTATCCCCGACCGGTGCGCCATCTGATTGCGCTGCTGGCCAAGCTGCCCGGCATTGGCAAACGCAGCGCCGAACGGATCGCGTTGCATCTGCTCCAGGCAGGCCCGGACACCAGCCGGCAACTGGCCCAGGCCATTCTCGACACCCAGGCAAAAATCCGCAACTGCTCCCGGTGCGGCGGGTACACCGAGGCCGACCCGTGCGAAATCTGCGCCAGCCCCCAACGCGATGCCGGCCTGCTCTGCGTCGTCGAAGGCCCCAACGACATCCTCACCCTCGAACGTACCGGCACGTTCACCGGCCGTTACCACGCGCTGATGGGGCGGATCGCGCCGCTCAATGGCATCGGCCCCGACCAACTCCGCGTCGGGGCGCTGCGCGAACGCGTGCAACGCGACCGGCCCCGCGAAGTGATTCTCGCCCTCGGCGCCGACGTGGAGAGCGAGGCGACCGCCCATTACCTCGCCGAGCAGCTCCAACCGACCGGCGTGACGGTCACCCGCATCGGGTTGGGGTTGCCGGCCGGTGCGGCGCTCGAAGGCGCCGACGAAGTGACGTTGGCCCGCGCCCTGGAGGGACGACGAAAATTATGAAAGTCAACGGCCGGAACTACCGGGCCGTGTGGATGGACGGCCGCCACGTCGTGGTGATTGACCAGCGGCTGCTGCCGCACCAATTCAAATTGCTCCGGCTCCGCAACCACCGGGAGACGGCGGCGGCGATCCGCAACATGACCATCCGCGGCGCCGGCACCATCGGCGCGACCGCCGCGTTCGGCCTGGCCCAGGCGTTTCTCGAAAACGAGTCACCGGCCTACATCCGCCGGGCGTACGCGACGTTGGTGACGACCCGGCCGACGGCGGTGGACCTGAAACACGCGCTCGACCGGGTGCTCATCGCCGCCGGCAATGCGCGGCAGGCGGTCGCGGAAGCCCACCGGATCGCCGACGAGTACGTTGCCCGGATGAAACAGCTCGGCAAAGTGGGCCTGCCGTTGATCAAGTCCGGCAGCCGCGTGTTGACCCACTGCAACGCCGGCTGGCTCGCCATTGAAGATTGGGGCAGCGCGACGGCGCCGATCTATCTCGCCCACCGGCGCGGCCGGAACGTGTTTGTCTGGGTGGACGAAACCCGGCCGCGGTGCCAGGGCGCGAACCTGACGAGTTGGGAACTGCTCCACGAAGGCGTCCCGCACCGGATCATCGCCGACAACGCCGCCGGTCTGTTGATGCAGCGGGGCGAAGTGGACCTCTGCCTCGTCGGCGCCGACCGGATCGCGGCGAACGGCGACACCGCCAACAAAATCGGCACCTACGAAAAAGCCGTGCTGGCCAGGGAGAACGGCATCCCGTTCTACATTGCCGCGCCGACTTCGACGATTGACCCGTTGTGCCCGGACGGCGCCGCGATTCCCATTGAGGAACGCGAGGAACAGGAGGTGCTCTTCCTCGCCGGCAAACGCCTCGCCCCGCGCGGCGCCCACGCCTACAACCCGGCCTTCGACGTGACGCCCGCGCGCTACATCACCGGCATCATCACCGAGGCGGGCATCATCAAACCGGCGCACGCCGGTCGACTGGCGCGGCGCGGCAGCGGCGGCGGCAGGTGGGCGCAGAATTGATTCCGTGGCGGTCCGCTTCCGGTCTGGCCGACAAAGGGGTTGCGCGCCGTTGCAAAATCCTCTTTGATGCCGGGGATGCCGACCGTCACCGCCATCGTGTTTGATCTGGGGAATGTGCTGTTGCCATTCAACTGGGACATCGCGGCGGATCGGTTCTGCGCCCGCGCGCGCTGTTCCCGGCGGGAGCTGGACGATTACCTGATGACCACGCCGTTTGTTCACCAACTGGAGACCGGGCAGATTACCGGGGCGGCCTTTTATCGGCGCGTGACCGGTGACTTCGGGTGTGCAATGGGCTACGACGAGTTCGCGGCCATCTGGTCGGACATTTTCACGGCGGATGAGCAGATGTTAGCGATGGCGGCCGCACTCAACGGGCGGTGGCCCCGGTATATCCTCTCCAACACCAATGCGATCCATGTCGAGTATGTTTTCCGGCGGTTCCCGTCCCTCCGGGATTTTGACGGGTACGTGTTTTCGCACGAAGTTGGGGTTCTGAAGCCGGCTCGGGCGATCTACGAAACCCTGACGCGCCAGTTTGGTCTGACCCCGGCCGCCACGGTGTTCATTGATGATATTTTGGCCAATGTCGAGGGTGCCCGGGCGGCCGGGTGGCAGGCTATTCACCACCAGGGCGCGGCGACTACGCGCGCGGAGTTGACGAAACTCGGCGTTCTGCCTATATAGGGGCGGCCGGAAAGGGTTCCCCAGTAGCTCAATGGTGGAGCGAGTGACTGTTAATCACTAGGTTGTAGGTTCGAGTCCTACCTGGGGAGCCAATTTGCCTCCCGTTGACGACCAGGGGCCATCAGGCACGAAAACCGCGGCGGCGGTTGTCTTTTGGGAATTTTTATTGTAAAGATCACCTCGCCATGACGCCGGAGTCTTCCCCGCAGATTCTCCGCCCACTTTGGGGAACCCAACCCATCCGAACCTCCGAATGAAATGCCGCGGAAAATGTCATTGGGGCCGGGCGTTGATCACGAGTGCCGGGCTGCTGTGGGCGACGACCGTCTCCGCCGCGACCTACACCTGGACCAATCCCGCCGGCGGCGCGCAGAGTTGGACAACCGACAGCAACTGGTCGGGCGGGACCGCGCCCGACCCGGTCGCGGGCGACACGATTGACTTCAGCACGGTCAATATCACCAACAACACGACGCTGTCCCTCGACGGGGATCGGACGGCGGGCGTCTGGAAGTTCGGTGACGCGTCGGGCACGCAGACGTGGACCGTGAACTCCGGCAGCACCCTGACGTTGGCCGGCCCGGCGCCCACGATCCACGTCGCGAACAACACCGCCACCCTCGCGTGCCCCCTCGCCGGCACGAACGGATGGACCAAAACCGGCAGCGGCACGCTCACGATTGCCGGCAATAATACGTTCAGCGGCGTCGTCACCCTCAGTGCCGGCACTTTGACCGGGCTGAATTCCAACACGCTGGGCGCCGCCAGCGCCCTCGTTTTCAGCGGCGCCGCGGCCGTGACGACCGCCTACGGGAATCAGACCTTCCCCCAGGGCGTGACCGTCCAGGAAGGAGTCACCGCCACGTTTAACTTCCCGTCCAACGCCTATGCGTTCCGATTCAACGGCCCGGCCAGCGGGAGCGGGACCATCACCGTCACCGGCGCGTCGGCGACCGGCGTGTACCTCGGTTTGTACAGCACCGAAAACACTTTTACCGGCACCCTGAACAATCCCAGCGGCCTGACCACGATCGGCGGCTTTCGCGTGGGCAGCCTGGCGGACAGCGCCAACCCGATTCGGTTGGGCGGGGGGGCGTTGGAGTTGGTGGCGGGCGCGGTGCCGGTGACTTTCAATCGTCGCTGCATCGAACTGACCGGCACCACCACCGGCGGGACGCTCAACAACAATGCCACCGCCGCCGCCAGCACTCTGACGATCAACACGGACCTCCTCGTCACCGGCCTTGGCAACAAAACGTTGCGGTTCGGCGGCAGCAACACCGGCAACAACACGTTTGCCGGGCAGATCGCCGACGGCCCGAGCAACTCGGTGATCAGTGTGATCAAGGCCGACGCCGGCACGTGGATTCTGGCGGGGACCAACAACACCTACACCGGCACGACAACCATCGCGGGCGGCATCGTGGGGATCACGTCCCTGCGCCCCGTGGGCGGCGGCGCCAGTTCACTCGGCGCGCCGACGACCGTGACGAATGGCACCATCGCGTTGGGCAGCGGCACGACCGCCGGCACGCTGCGCTACCAGGGCGCCGGCGACACTTCGGACCGCGTGATCAATCTGGCCGGCACGACCGGCGGGGCGACATTGGACCAGTCGGGCGCCGGCCTCTGGCAGTTGACCGGTGATTTCACGGCGACCGGCGCCGGCAGCAAGACGTTGACCCTCACCGGCTCGACCGCCGGCATGGGCGCGATTGCGGGGGTCATCGCGGACAACGCCCGCACCAATGTCACCCGCCTCACCAAGTCCGGCACCGGCACCTGGGTGTTGACCGGCACGAATACCTACAGCGGCGAGACCACCATCGCCGGCGGCGCGTTGCGCGCGGCGGACGGCGTCGGGTTGCCGGCCAGCAGTTTGTTGACGTTGAACGGCGGCGTGCTGGAGCCGGTGGAGGATTTTGCGCGGCCGGCGGGCACGGCGGCCGGGACGATGCGGATCACCGGCGGCGCCAGCGGGTTCAGCGCCCGGGGCGGCCCCCGGCAGGTCGCCTTCGGCACGCGGGACAATCCGGCGGCGTTGACGCTGGGGTCCGCCACATTTGTGCCGACGACGTTGGTGCTGAACACAGCCACGGCGGATGCCCGGCTGACGTTTCTCAATCCGATCAGTTTTTCCGGGTTCACGCTGGCGGTGGACGTCGGCGCGGCCACGGCGGAAATGACCGGGGCGCTGACCGGCGATCTCAGCGCCCATTTCGTCAAGTCCGGCGCCGGGGAGTTGATTCTTTCCGGGACCAATACCTTTCCGGGAGGCGTGAGCGTCACCGGCGGCACGTTGACGCTGACGTTGCCGAGCCTGAGCCAATACACGGCGGTGAGTCTGGAAATCGGCGCGGTGTTGCAGTTGAATTTTGCCGGCACCAACAACGTGGCGAGCCTGACGTTGGGCGGCGCGCCCAAACCGCCCGGCGCGTACAGCAGCGCGAACGCCGCGCCCTACCTCACCGGCTCCGGCGTGATCTACGTCAACGGCGGCGACACGGACGGCGACGGGATGCCGGATGGTTGGGAACTGCTCCACGGGTTCGACCCCGACGATCCCACCGATGCCGCGCTGGATGCCGACAACGACGGACTGACAAATCTGGAGGAATATCAGCTCGGCACCGATCCCCGAAACGCCGACTCGGATGGCGACGGCTTGGCGGACGGCGACGAACTCATCGCCGGCAGCAACCCGCTCGGGGCGGACACCGACGGCGACGGGTTGACCGACGGCGAGGAAGTCGCCGCCGGCAGCAGCCCGTTGTTGGTGGATACCGATGGCGACGGCGCGCCGGACTGGTATGAAGTGAAGGCGGCGGGCACGGACCCCGCCGACCCGAACAGCAAACCCATCGTCCCGTATCCGTTGCCGCGCCCGACCGGTTTTGCCGGGGTGACGAACAAACCGGTCAAAGTGTTCATTCTTTCCGGGCAGTCGAACATGGTGGGCATGGGCGAGAAGGACCCGCTCGGCACGCCGGGGACGCTGGCCACGATCGTCAAGCAGCGCGGCCTGTTCCCGAACTTGGTGGACGAGGCCGGCAACTGGTCGGTGCTGAGCAATGTCTATTACCGGGGCGTGATCACGGCGTTGGGCAACGGCCCGATGACGGCAGGGTGGGGGGCTTCCAGCAGCAAGATCGGGCCGGAATTGGGCATGGCCCATGTCCTCAGCTACGCGCTCGACGCGCCGATTTTGATCCTCAAGGCCTCGCAGGGCAATCGCGGCCTCGGCTGGGATATCCTGCCGCCCGGCAGCCCGCGGTTCACGGCAGGGACACTCACCTACGCCGGGTACGGCGATTCGCCCGCGACCTGGGTGACCGCGACCGGCGGTCCCGCGCCGGGCACGTGGTATGCCGGCAAGCAGTACGATGATTTTTTCCTCGCCGAAAGCGACATGGGCGCCAAGGACTGGGCGGCGGCAACGGACTACCCGGCCGGTTGCCAGGTCGTCCACAATGGCGTCGGCTACGTCAGCAAGTCCGCCCACACCGCCACCGCCAGCTCCGAGCCGGGCGTGGGCGCGGAGTGGACGACGTATTGGAATCTCTACGCCGTCGAGAACGTCACCGATGTGCTCGACAACTTTGCCGCGCAGTACCCGCAATGGGCGGCGCAGGGCTTTGAGATTGCCGGCTACGCCTGGTTCCAGGGCCACTGGGACAGTCAAAACACGGTGTATGCCAACCGCTACGAGACGAATCTGGTGCAACTGATCCAGTCGGTCCGGCAATATTTCGCCGACCGGTATCCGGGCCGGACCACCCCCAACGCGCCGTTCGTGATCGCCACGATCGGGTTCGACGGCTGGGCGATGGCCGGCAACTATCTGACGGTGGCCAACGCCCAGTTGGCGGTGGGCAATCCGACGAATCACCCGGAGTTTGCCGGCAATGTGAAGACGATGGAGTCGCGCGGCTATTGGCGGAGCACCGCAGAGTCGCCCACCACCGCCGGCTACCATTACAACGGCAACGCCGAGACGTATCTGCTCGTCGGCGACGCGCTCGGGCGCGGGATGGTCGAAATGCTCGGCGGCTACACCGACACCAACCCGCCGGTCGCGGTCGCGTTCAGCCCGGTCACCGGCACGACCAACGTGGCCGTCAGCGCCAATCTGACGGTGACCTTCAACGAAACGATGGTCATCGGCACCGGCCACATCACGTTGAAGAACCTGACCGACGCGACGCAGACCGTCATTGATGTCACGGATTCGACGCAGGTGACGGTGAACGGCCAGACCGTGACGATCAATCCCGCGAGCTATCTCCGCCCCAACAAACAATACGCGGTGCGCCTGGAGGCCGCGGCGTTGAAGGATTATGCCGGGAACAATTTTGCCGGGATTGCCGATGATGTGACGTGGACGTTCACCACGGGGGCCGGCAGTTCCCTTGTGACCGCGCTGGCCGCGCTCACGGATCACATCAATGGCGTCTCCATTCTGAGCAGCAACCAGATTGCCGAGTACAAAACCACCATTGACGGGTTGGCGAACCAGATGGGCGACGACGAAACCACCATCGCCTCCGCCTTCGAGTTGGTGCGAGCGTACGATGCGGTGTACGGGCCGCTCTGGGTTTCCACCGCCGTCGGCGGCCTGACCCGCTCCGCCGAGACCGGCACGCTGACGTGGGCAATCTACCGGGTCATGCAGGCGATCATGGATTACGTGTACACGCGCGGGAACGTCGTGTCCTACCCCGGTCTTCTGAACGGCTTCATGTTTGGCAGTGCGTCGAACTTCCCGGGCCCGTGCGCCGCGCCGGCGCCGACCAACACCTGCACCGTCGCCGTCAACGCCAGTTTCCCGAAAACGTTTGGCCGCGATACGCAGGGCTGGACGTCCCCGGCGCGGCGGCCGACCGGGGCGTATCTCGCCCCCGGCACGATTGCGACCGTCACGGTGCCCGCGGCGCTTGTCAACGCCGGTTATCAGATTCGCGTCGGCGCGCACTCGTGGGATTTCTCCAACCGGCCCTACATCAAACGGCTGGACCGCAGTTCCCTGGTCTATGATATCGTGGCCACCGACACCAAAATCGCCAGCCCGCTCGGCGGCGGCATCTACCTTGAAGTCCCCCTGAACGCCACCGCCGGCGTGGTGAACGTCACCATCACCGGCGCGGCGCGCGCGCCGTTTTACCAGAACACCAGTTTCCACCAGACCACGCTGGCGGAATGGCTCAACACGGAGCGCACCAACCCCGGCCCGTGGGCGGATTTCCAGACGGACAAATACATGATGCAAGTCCCGCGGAGTTGGATTTACGCGCTGCCGGATCCGGTGACGCTGATGGCGGATTGGGATCTGTCCATGGACGCGATCAACGACTTGATGGGTTTCCCCCACCTGCGGGGCAAGGACACGATGTATCAGCAGGTGGACGTGATGACGCGCAGCTCCGTGTTCGCGCCCGGCTATCCCACGGTCAATGTCGGCGGCTACAACGGCCTGGTGGATTATGGGGGCAACTACAACCATTGGCTGGTGCGCGGGCCGCAGTATTCCCCCGACTACTGCTTCCATGAGCAGGGCCACTCGTATTTCTTCCCGAAATTCGGCGGCGAAAGCGAGTCCACGATCAACCTGCTGTATGTGGCGGTCTTGAACGAAAAGTTTGGCTACGCGATGGACGCCGCGTTGCGCCGGTCCTTCAGCACCTACAACGGCAACATTCCCGACGACGGCTTCAAGGACAACGTCGCCAGGATCTGGATGACCAGCTTCAATTTTTCGCCCCGCAAGCAGCCGATGGCCGATTGGGAAAAATCCTATCAACATCAGGGGCACGCCAAGTTTGTGGACATCGCCGCGCTGTACGGGTGGCGCGCGTTGAACGATTTCTGGTACTTCTACAATTCCAACGACACGTACCATGTGTCGTATCCCACCGGCGACGACGCCATGATGGTGCAACTCTGCAAGGCGGCCGGCGCGGACATCCGGCCGCTGTGGCACTTCTGGGGCGTCCCGCCCCAAGATGCGGCCAGCGTCGCCGCGCAGGTCGCCGGTTTGGGCCTGACCCCGCCGGTCGAGATCTACGACCTGTTGATGCACTACAAGTCCCTCCTGCCCACCAACAACGCCGCCTACCAGGCGTTTTGCCTCTTATACTACGGCCGCCAGCCCACGATGAACGGCGCCGGAGTCGAACGCGAACACGCCCGGCAATGGAGCACCAACGTGCTCGTCAGCGCCGAAGAACAAGTCCGTTTCCCCACCGAGATCTACGACGAAGGAGCCTACACCCAGGTCGCCGCCCGCGTCCAAGAGATCATTGATCTCTATTATCCCACCGGCCGGCCGCCCAGCAACAACGCCAAACTGGCCGGCTTGGTGCCCAGCCTCGGCACGCTCAGCCCCTTCTTTAGCCCCACGACATTCGGCTATTCACATACGGTGCCATTTTCCACCACCAGCCTGACGGTGACCCCCACCGCCCAGGACACCAACGCCACCATCACGGTCAACGGCAGCCCCGTCGCCTCCGGCACCGCGTCCAGCCCGATTGATGTCCGCGGCGCGATGACCGACATCACCGTCGTGGTGGTTTCCTCGGACACCACCACCACGAACACCTACACGATTACCGTCACGCACGCCGCCGCGAGCACGAACGCCTCCCTTGCCAACTTGGTGCCCAGCGCCGGCACCCTCAGCCCGGCGTTTGCCAGCGACACGTTCAATTACACCGCGAGCGTGGCCTACGCAGTCGCCAGTCTGACGGTCACCCCGACGGCGATGGACAGCAACGCCATTATCACCGTCAACGGGAGCGCGGTCGCCTCCGGCTCGCCGTCCGGGTCCATCGCCTTGAACGTCGGCACCAATCTCATCACCACCGTAGTCGTCTCCGAAAGCCTGACGGTGACCAATACCTACACCCTGACAGTGACCCGGGCCGCCGGCGGCACGAATGCCCACCTCGCCAACCTGGTGCCCAGCGCCGGCACCCTCAGCCCGGCGTTTGCCAGCGACACGTTCAATTACACCGCGAGCGTGGCGTACGCAGTCGCCAGTCTGACGGTCACCCCGACGGCGGTGGACAGCAACGCCACCATCACCGTCAACGGAAGCGCGGTCGCCTCCGCCTCGCCGTCCGGGTCCATCGCCCTGAACGTCGGCACCAATCTCATCACCACCGTGGTCGTCTCCGAGGATCAGAGCGCGACGAATACCTATACGGTGACGGTCACCCGGGCGCCGTTGGTCACGACGTATTATTGGGACGGCAGCACGGCCGACACCGACTGGAACAACATGGCGAACTGGTTCAATGTCGGCGTGCCCACCAACGTGACCGAAACCGCGGCGTTCACCAACGCCACCTACTCGGCGCAGCCGGTGGTCGGCGGCAACTACAACTTGGGCATGCTTTGGCAGGCGGGCGCGGGCGACGTCACCCTGACCGGCCCGCTCAACACGCTGACCTTGTACGGCGTCACCAATGCCGGGATCAATTACGGCATCCGGATGGAGAGCGGTGCCGGCGCATTGACCATCAGCAACCGGATCACCGTGGCGCGCGCGCAGACTTGGCTCAATGATTCGTCCAGCTTGATGACATTGAGAACAAACGTTGTTCTCAACGCGACGCTCACCGTGAACGGGACCGGCACCAACCGTATATACGGCGTTGTCAGCGGCGCCGGCGGGCTCACGAAGACGGGCACCGGCCTGTTGGAGATACGCGACACCACCCCGACCTTCACCGGGACGTTGAACGTGTTGGGCGGAACGATGGAGCAAACGAATACCGGGTCGCTGAATGTCTCCGTCAATGTCGGCGGGGCGGGCGCGGCCGCGGCGCTCACTCTCTTTCTGAACGCCAATTATTTGCCCACGTACGGGTCGGCCAAGACCTGGACCGTGGGGAATCAGGGCACCGTGACACTCGCGCGGACGAGCGCGAACCTTCTGGCCTTTGGCGACAATGCTTCGGGAGCGCAGTTGATCATCACCAACGGCGGCGCCCTCGTCCTCGCGCCGAGTGTGACGAGTTTCAGTCCGACCGGCGGGGGGACCGGCAACAAACTCAACACCTTTAAAGTCGTCGGCGGTCCCGACGGGATTGCGACGGCGAATTGGGGCGGCAAAGGATTCGGCTACGGTGTCCAGAGCAATTCCGTGATTATTGACGGGGCGGGGATGGCGGGGGGCGCCGTCGTGACCAACGTCAACGATTTGACTGTTGCGAACCAGGCGAACACCCGCGCCAACTCCCTGACCATCACCAATGGCGGCAAACTGTTTACCGGGATTGGCGGCGACAGCTACCTTGTCAATCGGAGCGCCGCCGGCAACATTCTGAGCAACAACTGGGCGGTGGTCACGGGGCCGGGTTCGCTGTGGGATAACAACGGGCGGACCCTGGTGGTGGCCAATGTGGGCGCCAGCACCACCGGCCTCTACAACCGGGTGATCATCGGCCCCGGCGGCGTGCTCACCAACACCAGCGTGACCCTCGCCGCGGGAGCGGGGTACGCGGCCGGCAACTCCCTGTTGGTGGACGGCGGCAGCGTCTTCGCAAAAACCGTCACCGTCACCCGGGCCAGCAACGATGTCGTCCTCAACGCCGGCACGTTGAGTGTGGCCCACCTCGTGTACAGCAATGCCCAGGACTTCGTGGCGGGCAACGGCACCGATCCCGCGACATTCTCGCTTCACGGCAATGCCCTGTTCCAGAAAGCGGTGACCATCGCCAGCGGCGCGCGATTGGCGATCCACCTCGATGAAACGCCCGCCGGTCGCCTGCGCGTGGGCGACACGCTGACCATTACCGGCGCGACGCTCGACATCTTCCCCGCCGGCCCGCCCGGCCAGCCCGTGTACATCCTGGCCACCTACGGCGCATTGGTCGGTGAGTTTGCCGCCACCAACGGCGTGCCGGACGGCTACACCTTGGACACCGCCTACAATGCCGGGACGGCCATGGCCCTCCTCGCCGACGGGGGGACGCCACCCGTGATTACCGCGGAGCCTGTCGCGCAGTCCTTGTGCAGCGGCAGCACCGCCCAGTTCAGCGTCACGGCGACCGGCAACGATTTGTCCTACCAATGGCAGAAAAACAGCGGCAACCTGGCCAACGGCGGCCATTTCAGCGGCGTGACCACCTCCAACCTGACCGTCACCGCCGCCGATACCGGCGACGCCGGCGACTACCGGGTGATCGTCAGCAACAACGGCGGCAGCGTGACCTCCCAAGTGGCCACGCTGACGGTGTCCACCCCGGTCTTGGCGGTCAGCCCGGCCAGCCGGGACCTGGGCGGCGTCCCGGTGGGCGTGACCGCGTCCAACACGTTCACCGTCAGCAACACCGGGTGCGGGACGTTGAATGTCACCGTGGCGGTCAGCGGCGCGTTTGCGGTCGCGCCGAGCGGTTTCAGTGTGGCCGGGGGCGAGTCCAGGCCGGTCACGGTCACCTTCACGCCGGCGGCTCCCGGCGGGTTCAACGCGGCGGTGATCTTCAGCAGCAACGGCGGCGCCAGCACCAATGCGGTGAGCGGGACCGGCCTGGCGGTGACGAGCATTCACGACGTGACCGGCAGCCCGACGATTTCCTACGGCACCACGAACGTCCTGCTGACGGGCGTGGTCAGCGCCGCCGGGCCGATTTATCCGGCGGCGGGCGAGACGGTGCGCGTGACCATCAACGGCGTCACCAGCAATGCGACGGTGACCGGCAGCGCGGGCGCGTTCGCGGTGGGTTTCCCCACAGCCACGATTCCCGCAGCGGCCACGCCCTACACAATCACCTACGCCTATGCCGGCAACGGCGAGTTGACCGCGGCGGAAAACACGGCGACCACACTGACCGTCACCCCGGCCGCGCTGGACATTACAGCGCATTCCACCAACAAGACGTACGGAACGGTGTACACGGCAGTGGGGCCGGGGCAAACGGCGTTCACCGCGACCGGGTTGCAAAACGGGGAAACGGTGGGCACCGTGACCATCACCGCCAGCGGCGGGACGGACGCCGCGGCCGCGACGGGCAACTACACGCTCACACCCAGCGCCGCCACCGGCGGGACGTTCCAGCCGAACAACTACACGATCACCTACCACGCCGGCACGTTGACCGTCATCGCGCCGGCGCTCCAAATCACGGCGGCCACGGCAACACCCGCGCCCGGGGCGCCGAATGCGTTGACCCTGCGGTTTGTGGACACGACGGGAGCGACGGTGAGCAGCGTGACCGGGGATTATGAACTCACGTTCCGCGGATTGGCAACGGCCGCGGACGGCACCCCGCCGACGGTGACGGACCGACTGGGGGCGGCCGTTCCACTCGGGACGGCGACGCCGATTCACTTCACGAGCGGCGAAAGCACCGCGGGCGGCGTGTTGGTGGCGTACAAGGCCGAGGGACCGGTGACCTTGCACGCGAGTTGCGGCGGCGCCGCCAGCACCAATACCGGCGGCGCGGGAGTCACCTTGACGATTGCCAACACCGCCCCGGTGCCGGGCGCGGATCTGTTGAATCGGGGCTGGGGCTTGCGCCTCAAGGTGAAGAAGACCGATTTGGTGGCGAATGACACGGATGCCAATCACGATCTCCTGAGCCTGACGAGCGTGACCACAAACAGCGCGAACGGCGCCAAAGTGACCCTCGCGGGAAATTATGTGTATTACGAGCCGATCAATAATGAAAACGACTCGTTCCAATACACGGTCAGCGACGGTCAGGGCGGAGTGACGAACGGGACGGTCGCCATCACCGTGGGCGACCAGCCGGTCCTCAGTCCGCTGGCCACCAGCGTCAATGGCCGGCAGATGACGGTCGTGTTCCGGGGCATCTTCGGGCTCCATTACACGGTGGTGCGATCCCCCACAGTGAACGGCACCTATGAACCGTTGGACGGGTACATCAACATCACGACCGACCCGCAGGGGCGGATTACCGTGGTGGACACGCCGCCCGAAGGATGGACCTCGGGATTCTACCGGCTGCAATGGCTGGGCAACTAAGCCGCCGGGCCGGCGCCAATGCCGCACGGGTCGGCCCGCGCGCCCCCGCGCCCGCGGGGCGCGTGACGGAACTCATTTCTGGCAACCTGGATCGACCGGCAGGTACAGAAGAAACGTCGTCCCGCGGCCTTCGATGCTTTGACATTCAATGCGGCCGCCGTGTTCGGCCACGATCTGTTGCGTCAACGGCAGACCGAGGCCGGTGCCGCCGGGCTTGGTGCTGAAAAATGGCTTGAACAGGTTCTGCTGTTCGAGCGGCGTCATCCCGCGGCCGGTATCGCTGATGGCCAGCAACACCTCCCCGCCGGCGCGCGCCGTGCGCACGGTGAGCGTGCCGCCGCCGGGCATCGCGTCGAGGGCGTTGCGGATGATGTTGAGGATGGCCTGCCAGAGTTGCGTTTCATCCACAGGCACGGTCGGCAGGTCCGGCGCAAAATCACATGCCAACTTCACCCGCGCCGCGTCAAAGAGCGATTGCATGAACGCCAGTCCCGGCCGGAGAACGTCGTTCAAGGCCGTCGGCTCGCGCAGCGGTGTCGGGAGCCGGGCAAACTGGAGGTAATCCTCGGTCACGCGCTGGACGCGGCGGATTTCGGATTCGAGGCTCCGCAGGAGCGCCCGGGCTTCGTTGGCGGCTTGCGGGACCACCTGGGCCAGCGTCTCGATTTCGTCGTACACGAGGTCCAGGTTCAGGAGGACGGAGCTGAGCGGATTGCGGATTTCGTGGGCGAGCTTGGCCGACATCGCGCCGATGGTGGCCAGCCGCTCGGTGCGCAAGCGGGCCTCCTCGTTGCGTTTGCGCGCGGTGATGTCGCGCAGGATCACCGACCGCCCCAGCGGCGCGCCGTCGGCGTCGCGGAGGACGGACAGGGTCAGCTCGACCGGCACGCGGCGGCCGTCTTTGGTCTGGCGTTCGGTTTCGAGGTGGCAGAAGCCGGCCCGCTCCGCCTCGCGATCAATGCGTTCCAACTCACCGGCCTGCAGAATGTCCGCCGGCACAATGGTGCTGACGTGTTTGCCGAGGATTTCCGCGGCCGACCAGCCGAAGACGTGTTCCGCCGCCCGGTTCCAGGCGCGGAACCGTTTGTTCTGGTCGAGCATGATAATCACGTCTGCGGAATCATTGATGATGCTGTCAAACTGCTGGAGTTGCCGGTAGCGCTCGCTGCGCGCGTGCGCTTCCAGGGCCAGCGCCGCGTCGCACAGGAACGCCTTGCCCAGCGCGAGCATCGTGGCCGGCGCGCGGTCGGGGACGTGCTGTTGAATGAGCGGGGCGAGGAGTTGAAAATACACGCTGTAGGCAAACAGGAACCACCGCGGCGGCAACCCGGCGCGTTCGTGGGATTGCCCCATGCGGACCCGGTGCGCGCGCGCGGCGTCGGGGTCGGTGTGGGCAGTGAGACTGAGCAGGTATTCCTGATGCACCTGCTTCAGCCGGTCGATGGTGCGGGGGTCTTCGAGCAGCGCGGCCGTTTCGGGGATCTGCGACAGTTCCGCGAAAAACGCGTCCACAATCGCCGGCCCGCGCGCCGCCAGCACCGGCTGCAACACGCGCAACAGGTCCCGCTCCGGCGCCGTCAGTTCCACCGCTGTTGGGGCCGCGTTGCCCATGCCGGGCAGACTACGGACGCTCGTCCGGCTTGTCAACCATCGTGCCCGGTCGGCGGGCGGCGCGGCGTTCCGCGAGCAGCCGGTCGTATTTTGCCTGTTGGTCGGGCCGCAGCACGGCGCGGATTTTCTGCTGCGATTCGGTCAGCGCCCGTTGATAGAGGGGGCGCAATTCGCGTTGTGTTTCGCTCAAGATCGCGAACACCTGCCGGCGTTGCTCGGGCGTCAGGTGCAGTTCCCAGGTTAACCGGCGCGTGATGAATTCCGCCGCCATCGGCGAACCGGGCGCGCCGGCGCGGTGTGCCTGGCGCTTGATCACCCGCGCGGTGACCAAACCGCCGGCTGTCATCCCCAGCAGAAACACGCCCACAATGCCCGCAATGACTTTCCAGTTCTTCATGTCATTCCCCCGAGTAGTCGGCCACCAACTGCTGGTCGGCGCTGGGCAGTTCCCAGTCCGCGGCGGTCGGCGCCACGAAGTTCCAGACGCCGAGCGCCAACACCACCGCGGCAAACGCCGGCAGCAAGCGCCACGTCCACGCCGCCCACAATGCCGGTGGCGCCTGCTCCGCCCGCAACCGGGCCTGCAGCCGGGTTTCGAACCCCCGCTCGACGCGGGCCGTGTCCGGCTTCGCGCGGCGGGCGGCGGCCAACAGTTGGTTGAGTTGGTCATCGTTCATGGTGGGCCTCCAAAATTGTTTTCAATTTCTGCCGGGCGCGGTGCGCCCGGACCTTGATCTTGCTTTCGCTCCAGCCGGTCAACGCGGCGATCTCCCGCACCGGTTTTTCCTCCAATTCCAACAACGTGATCACCAGCCGGTCGTCCGCCGGCAACTGCCGCAGCGCCCAATCCACCACCTCGCGCGCCCGGTCGGGGTTGACGTTGTCCTCGCGGCCCAGCGGCAGGCCGTCGAGCGGCACCTGCTCGCGTTCCCGGCGGGTGCGGCGCAGCAGGTCGTAACAACTCCGGACGGCGATCCGGGCGAGCCAATGCTCGAACGGCGCGTCGCCGCGGAATGTGCCGAGGTGGTGGTACGCCTTCACAAAGATCTCCTGCGCCACGTCGTCGAGTTCCTGGTCGTGCCGGGCGAACCGGGCGGCGATGCCAAACACCTTGCGTTTGTGGCGGGCCACAAGGGCCGCGAACGCCTCGCCGTCTCCCGCCAGGGTGGCGGCGACGAGGCGTTCATCGGTCGGCTCCATGGCGCGGATGTTAATCCTGCGCCCGGTGCTTGGCAATCCGGTCGCGGAACGCCGCCCGGCGTTTCGCAAACGCGTCCTTCAGTTCCCTGGCTTTTTCCTTTTGTTCGGCCGTCAGCAACGGTTGGATTTCCGCCGCCACTTTCGCGCGCGCCACGGCGAGGTCGGCTTCGACTGCCGCCACTTTGGCGGCTTGTGCCCGGATGGCGGCCTCGTCGGCGGTCCCGGAGTGAATCAGTTCCCGGAGCGCCTTGCGTTCCGTCATCATTTTCTCGACCAGCGGTTTGATCTCGTCCTTGTGGCTTTCGAGGATGGTCTTGATTTTGTTGCGTTGGTCCTCTGTCAGCCCGAGGCGCTCGCCGAGCTGCGGCCGGTCACCAAACCGGTGCCCCTCTGGTCCCGCCAGCGCGATCGAGCCCAACGCCATGATCCCGGCCGTTCCTACCACCAACATGATTTTCATTCCTGTCTTCATTTGTTCACGATCTCCTTTCACCAAGCGAGACGGTGGCGGCGGGCAAAAGGTTACAGCGGGTTTCGTGTTGCTGCCGGCGCGGGGGGCGTGTTAGCGTCGGCGATTATGGAAGTGTTGGGACCAGTACCGGAAAGTGTGAACTGCCACACGTGTGGGGCCGCCATCCCGTTGGCCGGGAAGGAAGGGTTCGCGCACACGGAATGTCCGCACTGCGGGGCGGCGGTGGTGGTGCCGGTGCGGTTTGGGCAGTACCTGCTCGTCGCCCCGCTCGGCATCGGCGGGATGGGCACCGTCTATAAGGCGGTGGACCTGTCGTTGCACCGGTATTGCGCCATCAAGATTGTCCGCCCGGAGGCGGCGGCCAACCCCGAGTTTGTCGAACAGTTTTCCCGCGAGGCGCGGGCGGCGGCGGCGGTCACGCACCTCAACATCGCCCAGGTTTATTCGTTCGGACAGCACGACGGCCGGTACTACCTCGCCATGGAACTGCTGGAAAAAGGCAGCCTCGACGATCGGATCAACGCGGCCGGCGCGCTCCCCGAGGATGTCGTGCTGGAGATCGGCCGGCAGATCGCCCACGGGTTGCGGGCCGCGCTGCAGCGCGGGTTGCTGCATCTCGACGTCAAACCGGCCAACATCCTGTTCAGCGCCGAGGGCGACGCGAAGCTGGTGGACTTCGGTTTGGCCCACATGCAGGAAAAACAACGCGTGGCCCTGCGGCGGGCGGCCCTCCCGGCCGCGCCCGTCGCCCCGCCCGCGCCCGACAAAGCCGTCTGGGGCACGCCCTACTACGTGGCGCCCGAAAAACTCCGCGGCCAACCGGAAGATTTCCGCAGCGACATCTATTCCCTGGGCGCCACCCTGTTTCACGCGCTTGCCGGCCGGCCGTTGCTGGAAACGGAGACCGACGACGGGACCACCGCCAATCACCTCCGCCGGCCGGGCGCCGCGTTGAAAGCGCTGCGGCCCGACCTGCACGAGGCCACCATCCGCGTGATTGACCGGATGTTGGCGCGGAACCCCGCCTCCCGGCCCGCGTCCTACAACGAACTCATCTACGATCTCGAAGCCGCGCATGCCGCGCTCAAACGCGCTGCAACGGGCGGCCAGCGCGACCGGGCGGCATCCACCAACTCTCTCGTCCGCTCCCTGATTCTCACCGCCGGGATGGTCACCGTGGGCCTCGCGGCCGGCTGGCTCGTGTGGCAGCACCGCGAAAACCTGCCGGAGTTATGGCAGAAATTGTCGGCCAAACTATCGGGCACACCGGCCCCGCCAACTTTGCCGGCCGCGCCGCCCCCGCCGGAGCCGGGGCCCGCGCCGGTGACCGTGCCGGTCACCACCGGCACCGTGAATCTGCTCGGGGACGAGCCGTGGGCCAAGGCGTGGCAGGACGCGACGGCGGTGTTTGCCGCGGGCAAATACGCCGAGGCGCAGGAAGGATATCAGGCCATCCGCGAGAAGATTCTCCAACCGGAACAGACCGCGGCGCACCAGTGGGTGACGCTCTTCGAGAGTCTGACGTTGTTCGCGCTCGACCGCACCAACGATGTCCCGCCGTTGGCGATCGGCGCGCTGGACGCGCACACGCTGGCCCAACCGTTGCTCCAACTCTGCGCCGGTCGAGTGACGCCGCAACAAATGGAAGAGGCCGTCCACGACAAGCCGGCCTGGGTGAACGCGCTGACGCAACTGGTGATCGGCTTCGCGCGGGTCGGGGCCCGGCAATGGCCGGACGCGGCCGCCGCCTTCCGCGCCTATGCCGCGCAACCGAAACTCGACCAGGAGGAGTGGGTGTATTCACTGCAACCGCTCGCCGCGAATCTGGCGGTGGAATGCGCCGCGCCCGCGGAGATTGCGGCGCTCGAAGCGGAACAGAAATTCATCGAGGCTCTCGAAAAATGGCGCGCGGCGCAGGAACAAGCCACGCTGCCGGCCGTCCGCGCCGCCCTGGCCGACCGCGCGGCCGATCTCCCCAAGGCCGCGGAACAACAACAGGCCGCCCTGGCAAAGACGCAGGACGACGAGGCCAAAAAACGCCAGGACAACGAAGAACATCAGCGCCAACTCCTCGAAGCCGATACCGCGTTGCTCCAGCAAACCGACCGGAGTCTTCTGGGCCGGTGGGAACGTTATGAATTTCACGAGGCGGCGGCCCAGTACGCTGGGCTGAAAGAAAAACTGCAGACCGACACGGGCCGCAAACAACTGGCGAACCGGGAGGCTCTGGTGGAGTTGCTGGCGGAATTCAAGGCGCAACTGGCGAAAGATTTTGAAGCGCGACCGTATGATGCCACCGGTCTGGCCACCCGCGGCGCGCCCCTGGTCGGCCAATTGGTGCGCGCCACGGACGCCGAAATCTTCCTCCACACGCCGCACGGCGAGATTGCCGGCACGTGGGCCAATTTCGAACCGGCCGCCCTCGCCAAAGTCGGCGACCACTACGCCGCCACCCTGGGCAAGGCCGAACCGCGGCGGTACCTGTTGTTGGCGGCATTCTGCAATCACTACCGGCTGGCGGCCGCCGCCAAAGTTTACGCGGAGGCCTTGGAAAAGACCGCGCCGGCGCTGAAGGAACAGCTCGACGCGCTGTTTGCCCCGTGAACCGTTACGGGGTGTTGACGAGGAGTTGGTTGTTGACCTGGTGGACGCCCGGCACGGATTGAGCCGCGGCCACCGCCCGCCACGCCGCCCGCATGTCCTGCGCCGTGCCGCGCAGGGTCACCACGCCGTCATGCACTTCGATCATGATCCGGCCGGCGCCCTGCGGGTCCACCAAATCCAACGCCTGGCGGACCCGGCGCCCCAGCACCTGCTCCGGCGACATTTCGGATTCCGGTGACTGGGTCGTCGCCGGCGGCGCCACGGCGACCGGTGTCTTGGTGGCCGAGGGCGGCGGTTGGAAACAACCACACACGCAGAGGCCGGTCAACAGGCCGGTTCCAATGTTCCATCCCTGATATTTTTTCATCAACGGCACCCGTTGGTGCGCGGGGGGGGACTTGAACCCCCACGGCTTTCGCCATACGCCCCTCAAACGTACGTGTCTGCCAATTCCACCACCCGCGCAACCCTTGCGACCCGCATAAAATAGATGGAAAGCCGGCCGCCGGCAAGCTAAGATTCATCATACTATGGCTGGACATTCGAAATGGGCAAAGGTCAAACACTACAAGGGGATCATTGACGCCAAACGCGGCAAAATCTTCTCGAAGTTTGCCAAGGAAATCACCGTGGCCTGCCAACACGGCGGCGGCGACCCCGGTTTCAACCCCCGGCTGCGCACCATCCTGCTGAAGGCCAAGGCCGCCAACATGCCGGCCGAGAACATCGAGCGCGCCATTAAAAAAGGCACCGGCGAACTCGAAGGCGTCACCTACGAGGAAATCACCTACGAAGGATACGCCCCCGGTGGCGTCGCGGTGCTCGTCGAACTGCTCACCGACAACAAAAACCGGACCGCCGCCGACATTCGCGCCCTCTTTGCCAAACACGGCGGCAACATGGCCGGCGCCGGCGCCGTCAAACACCTCTTCCACCGCAAAGGCCAGCTCATCGTCCCCAAAGAAGCCATCGGCGAGGACGACCTGATGACGCTCGCGCTCGACGCCGGTGCCGAAGACATGATCACGCATCCGGAGACATACGAAATCCTCACCGACCCGCACCAGTTTGAGGCCGTCGCCAAGGCGCTCGAAGCCAAAGGCATCAAACCCCAAAGCGCCGAAGTCGCCTGGTTGCCGGTTGCGCCCGTGCCGGTCACGGATGAAAAAACAGCCCGGGCCGTGCTCGCCTTGACCGAGGCGTTGGAAGACAACGACGACGTGCAAAACGTTTATTCCACCGCCGACATCCCGGCCGAGATCATGGAAAAGATTGCCGGCGCGTGAAGATTCTTGGCGTTGATCCGAGCCTGCGCTCGACCGGCTACGGCCTGATCGAAGCCACCGGCAACCAACTCACCGCCATCACCCACGGCGAAATCAAGAACCCGGTCAAGCTGTTGCCCTCCCGGTGCCTCGTCCACATCGGCGACACCCTCCGCGACCTGATCCAGCAACACCAACCGGCCGTGATGGCCATCGAAGGGTTGGTGTACGTTCAAAACACCCGGATCGCGTTCACCCTCGGCGAGGTCCGGGGCGTCGCCATCGCCGCCGCCGCCGCGCACGGCCTCGCCATCTACGAGTATGCCCCGCGCAAAGTGAAACAAAGCGTCACCGGCCTCGGCGGCGCCGGCAAGTCGCAAGTGGCCAACATGGTGAAAGCGTTGCTTGGCCTGCCGGTCGCGCCGCCGCCCGACGCCGCCGACGCGCTGGCGCTGGCGATTTGCCACGCGCAAAGCTGCCGGGGCGTCCCCCTCCACCCGCCCAAACAGATTTGAGCCACAGGTCCACACAGATGAACACCAATTTCTCGCTGCTTCTCGGTGCTCATCTGTGCTAATCTGTGGCCCATGATTGCCTACGTGAACGGCAAACTCGCCGCCGCAAATCCCACCGGCGTCGTCGTGGATTGCGGCGGCATCGGCTACGCGGTGACGATCCCGGTCTCCAGCTACGACAAACTGCCGGCGGTTGGCAACGACGTGAAGTTGCTCACCTACCACCACGTCAACGCCCAGGACGGCACCCAGCAACTCTTCGGGTTCGCCACCGCCGCCGAACGCGACATGTTTCTGCTGCTGATCAGCATTGCCGGCATCGGCCCGAAACTGGCCTGCAACATTCTCTCCAGCGCCAGCGTCACCGCCCTGCGCGCCGCCATCGCCGCCGGCGACACCAAAACGCTTTCCAGCTTGCGCGGCATCGGCAAAAAAACCGCCGACCGGCTCATCGTTGAGTTGCGGGACAAAGTCGGCGAACCAACCGCTGCACCGGCAACCCCGTCGTCCCCACATGTGGCCGACGCCGCGCTCGCGCTGGTCTCGCTGGGCTACAAACAGTCCGACGCGACCCGCGCCGCCGCCGCCGCCGCCGAGAAACTGGGCCACGAGGCGCCCATCGAAGAACTCGTCCGCGTTGCGCTGAGGAGCGTGTAACGTTATGGCGGACCACCGGTTTGTCACGGAGACGATTCACGACAAGTCGCTGGACGTGTCGTTGCGGCCGCCGGTGTTTGCGGAGTTTGCCGGGCAGCCGAAGGTCAAGGAACGGCTCGAACTCGCCGTCGAAGCCGCCCGGCAACGCGGCGAGGCGCTCGACCATCTCCTGCTCAGCGGTCCGCCCGGCCTCGGCAAGACGACACTCGCCTACATTCTCGCCAAGGCGATGGGCGTGAACATCGTCACCTCCAGCGGGCCGGTCATCGAAAAAGCCGGCGACCTGGCCGGGTTGCTCACCAAACTCGAAGCCGGCGACATCCTGTTCATTGACGAAATCCACCGGCTCCAGAAAACCGTCGAGGAATATCTCTACCCGGCCATGGAGGATTACCGGCTCGACATCGTGATTGATCAAGGCCCGAACGCGCGGAGCGTCCGGCTCCAGTTGCCCCGGTTCACGCTCGTTGGCGCCACGACCCGCAGCGGGTTGCTGACGGCGCCGATGCGTTCCCGGTTCCCGATGACCGAGCGGCTGGATTACTACCCGGCGGATGAGCTGGCCCGGATCGTCGCCCGCTCGGCCCGGTTGCTGAACGTCGGCGTGGACGGCGCGGGGGCGCTGGAGATTGCGCGGCGCAGCCGGGGCACGCCGCGGATCGCGAACAATTTGCTCAAGCGTTGCCGGGATTACGCGCAGGTGAAAGCGAAGTCCGACCGGATCACCCGCGACCTTGCCGACAAGGCGCTGGCGCTGTTGGAGATTGACGAGCACGGTCTCGACGAGATGGACAAGCGCCTGCTCGAAACGCTGGTGCACAAGTTTGGCGGCAAACCGGTCGGGGTGAACTCGCTGGCGGTGGCCGTGGGCGAAGAGCCGGACACGCTCGAAGAAGTGTATGAGCCGTTCCTCATTCAGGAGGGGTATCTCAAACGGACCCCGCAAGGCCGTGTGCCGACCGAGTTGGCGTACAAGAAACTGGGGGTCGTGACCGGGAAACGGGCCGGCGAGTTGCTGTAGTCGCCGGTGCCTTAGAGCCGCTCACAAAACCTGTAGCGGCAGGCTTCAGCCTGCGCTTTTTGAACGCACCCCGAAGGGGGCAGCTTGCGGCTTGTATCTACAGAGAATCGGTTTTGTTAGAACCCATCGGAAAACCTCCCCCGCTTGTCACCCTGAGCGCAGCGAAGGGTCTCTGTTGTTCCCAAAATCGCTGAAAACACCAGAGATTCAGAATGACAGTCTTCAGGAAAGAGGTTTCCGGATGGGTATTAGGCGTTCTGACACGGCGTACTGCAGAAACCGGAAGCCGGGGGCTGGGGCGATGGTCAATGTTGTTGTGCCGTCTGCGGTGATGGGCTGCCGCCATTTTTGGTGGGTGATCAGGTCGGTCAGCGTCATCGTGCCGGCGGGCAGCCAACCCAGTGCCAGCCGGTAGTCGGGTTCGGGGTTGCACCGTTCCCGGAAAATCATGAGGTAGCCGCGATTCTCAGCCGGCAGGTGGCACTGGAAGCCGGTCCAACTGGCGTTGTCGGGTTTGCCGCCGATGGGGTGGACGATGCCTTGATAGAGGGAAGCCCGGTGTTGCTTGTAGACGTCGAGCAGGGCGTGGATTTCGGTTTTGGCCGCTGGCGAGTAAAATTTTGTTTCCTGAAAAAAGAGCGGGATGCCCATCAGTGCGATGGCGGTCGCGTACGAATGCGAGTGGAGGTGCGCGTCGCTGCGGGCGCGGTCCACCCGGTCCACGTTCTGGATGGGGCACTGGAAGCGGTGGAGGTTGAGATATTTGGCGACCTGCCAGAGATCCCGCAAAACGGTGTGGGGCCGGTAGATCACCGCCGTCGGTCGGGCCGGTTTGCGGTTTTCCAGGTAGATGCAGCCGTATTCCCGCGCGAAGAAGTAGCCGTACCGGGCATCGTTCTCGGTCACATCCCAGTTCACGCGCACCCGGTGATTGGTCCACGCGATGAAGTCGCGGACCTTTTGCATCAGCGCGTCAATCTGGGTGCGCGTCTTCAACACGGCGAAGTCGAGTTTGTATTGGAGGAAGCCGCCGTCGGTGAACGTGGCTTTGAGTTCATCGAGCGAAATGGGTTGCGCGGCGGCCCAGAGACCGAGTTTGACTCCGCATTCCGCGGCTCGGGCGCGGATTCTGGTCCATCCCTGCGGATAGCTTGCCGGATGCGGCCGCCAGCCGTTTTCACCGGGTTCCCCGGTAGGGTGACCGGGCGGCACCTGCCAGCCGTCATCAATCTGCAGGCAATCAATGCCGAGTTCGGCGCAGGTTTCCAGTTCCCGCAGAACACTCTGCTCCCCGGCGGCCCGGCGCGCAGCGGACCCGTTGTCGCTGCTGCCCCAGGTGTTCGCCTGGATGTACATGTCCCGGCGCGGATCAATCGGGTAACGCAGCCGGTCAAACGTCTTGAACGCCACCGCGCGGTCGCGGTCGCCCCCGGACCACGCCAGCCACCACGTTGCCCAGCCGGGCGTGAAGTGGTCGGACGCGAGTTCCGGCGGGCGCAGTCCCCAGCCGGTGCAGGACAAACCGTCGTGCTCATCGCACACAAACCCGCCGGTGGCGTGGCCGGGTTGATTGACGCATTTGTGCGATTCCTTCACCAGCGCCATCCCGCCGGTCTCGTTCTCCAGACAGGCGGCGCTGGCCCAGTCGCACCATTCCCGGTAATTCAGGGGATGACGGACGACTTCTTCCTTGAGAAGGTCGAGGTGGGTGTCGTTGCGCTGCTGGGTCGCGTTGTAGTAACCGAAATACCGGCGGCGCCAGTCTCGGCCGGGGATGGGCAGACGGTCCACGCGGGCGTCGGGTGGCGCACCCTGGCCGGGCGGCGGCGCGGGCGCCGCGCCGGTCACCTTGGCCGCGAGATGGGTGCGGAGTCCGGGCGCGTGGGGATAAACCCAAATCGTCCAGCGGATTGTGAGGCCGGCGCGGGGATATTCGATGACGGCGGTGACCGCGATGTGTTCGCTGGTGAACCCTTCATCGTCTTGAACACGCGCGGAGAGTTCCCGGAGGACGGCCGGCGGCGGCTCGCTGGCATCCGGCAACTGCCAGTCGCAGCCGGTCGGTTGGCCCTTTCCGGAACATCCCGGGAAAATCATCGCCGTCGTTGCGAAACCGGTGCCGGTCCATTCCCAAACGCGCTGCACGATGCCGGTGCGCACGATCAGGCGGGCCCCGTCGGTGACGGCGCTGGCCTGCCGGAGCGAGCAACGGAGTTGCGGGATCATCCGGGGCCCAGCGGGAATGAGTCGCCGGTGTCGTTGATCCAGGCGGCAAGACGGTCGTGAAGCCGGCGGCGCTCGGCACGGAAGGCGGTGTTGTGGGCGAGGTTGACGAACTCGTACGGGTCTTCGTTCAGATTGAACATCAACCACGGCTGGCCTTCGAGGCAGACATACTTCCAGCCGTCGCGCGTCACGATGCCGCGCCACGCGCGGTCGGTGCTGTCTTCGTGGCCGGTCGGCACCACCAATTGGAGGAACGCGGAATCCGGTTCGTTGGGGACCGGCTTCCGCCGGATCCGGTAGCCCGAATAATCCGTGCCCGCCATCCAGCCCGGCACCGGCAGCCCGCACAAGCCCAGCGACGTCGGCGCGATGTCCACATGGTTGAGCGGCACCGCGTGGAAGCCGCTCCGGTGGCGGTAGGCGCCGGCGCCGCTGATGATCAACGGGATGCGAATCGCTTCTTCCCACGGCGCGGTCTTGCGGAATTGGCCGTGCGACCCGAGCAGGTCGCCGTGGTCGGAGAAGAAAATGATGTGCGTGTTGTCGGCGAGACCGGTGGCGTCGAGCGCGGCGCGGATGCGGCCGATGTTCCAGTCGAGATTCTCGATCATCGCGTAGTAGCCCGCCAACTCGCGCCGGGTGCGCTCCAGCACCCGCGGCACTGGCGGGACGTTGGGGCGGAGTTGGACGCCGCCGGGGGTGTGCCGCCGCATCCATTCTTCCGGCGCGACATACGGATCATGCGGTGGCTGGACCGAGATGGTGGCGAAGAACGGCCGCGTTTTCCGGTCGGGCTGGCGCAGGTACTCGAGGAGCAGGTTCGTCAACTCATCGGTTTCGTAGCCGGGCAGCCGGTAACGTTCGACCTCATCGCCGCGGGCGGTGTGGCCGTGCACCCACGAATCCCATTGGGCGTTGTTGTTGTCGTAACCGAGCCACGTCTGGAATCCGCCGCGCCGGTGGCGCGGCACGGTGTGGAACGCGGCGCGGCCCTGGCGTTCCTGAAAGCCGTCCACGTGCCATTTGCCGAACCACGCGGTGTCGTAACCGGCATCGTTGAACGGCTGGGCGACGGTCGGCATGCCGTCCGGCAGCGGATATTCATGGCCGGGCACGGCGTGATGCGGGTAGCGGCTCGTCAGCAACGAGCCGCGGAACGGACAGCAGAGCGGGCAGCCGGCCACGGCGGCGGTGGAGGTGAACCCCTCGCTGGCGAGCCGGTCAATGTTCGGCGTGTGCAGGTTCGGGTCGCCCATGGCGCCGAGCGCGTGCAACCGGTGCTGGTCGCTGATGATCCAGATCAGATTGGGTTTGGAATCCGTCATGATGCAAATCGGTGTTGAACCGGTCTCCTGTTTAGCATAGCGTAGGCGGCCATGACAACGTTTCGTCTTCCGCAATACCGGATTGTGGCGCGGTGGGCGGTGGTGCTCGGCCTCGCCATGTGGGCGCTGGCTGTCGGAGCGGCGGAGAATTTTACGATTGTGGCGTTGCCGGACACGCAATTCTACTCCAAGAACCACCCGGCGATTTTTCAGGCGCAGGCCGACTGGATCATTGCCAACCGGCAAAAGCTCAACATCGTGTATGTCGCCCACCTCGGCGACATCGTGGAGGACGGCGACACCTACCCCGAGCAATGGATCGCGGCAACCAACGCGCTCTACCGGCTGCTCCAGGCCGGCATCCCGCTGGGCGTCGTGCCCGGCAACCACGATCATCGGGGCGGCATAAAACTTTACAATCAGTTTTTCGGGCTGGGCACGTTCACGAACCGGCCGTGGTATGGCGGGCACTACGGCGCCGACAACCGCAATCACTACGACCTGTTCAGCGCCGGCGGGCTGCCGTTTGTGGCCGTGTACCTCGACTTCGACCGCGCCAAGATTGATTACGCGCCGCTCGACGCCTGGGCCAACGGGGTGCTCCGATCCAACGCGAACCGCTGCGCCATGGTCGTCACGCACTGCATTCTCAAAACGGACGGCACCGATGATCCCAGCCGGTCGCCTTCCGCGTACGCCAGTTTGGGCGGCAACCCGAATTTGTTTCTGATGCTGTGCGGGCACAACCACGGCGAGGCCTACCGGGCCGAAACCAACGCGACCGGCGTGGTGCACATCGTTCTCAGTGACTACCAGAACGAGAAGAACGGCGGCAACGGCTGGCTCCGGCTCTACCAATTCGCGCCGGCCGAGAACGTCATCCGCGTGAAAACGTATTCGCCGACCCTGAACCAGTACCGGACCGGACCGGCAAGCGAATTCACGATCCCGTACCCGATGCACCGCCCGTGACGGGCGCGCAAAGCGCCAGCAGATCGTCCACGTGCGCGGTGGCGAGACATTCCACCGTGTCGGCCGCGCCGTAGTAAATCTTCACTTCCCCGGTCTCTTCGAGAATCATCCCGCCGGGGAAAATCACATGCGTCCGAAAACCGTCGGCGACTTCGTAGGGGGCTTCCGGCGCGAGCAACGGTTCCCGGCACAAGCCAATGACCCGGCTCGGGTCGTGCCGGTCAAGCAACATCAGCCCGGCGCAGTACCGCTTCTTCCAAGCCCGTTCCCAACCGTTCTTCCCGCGCGACTCATCGCGGTCCACGATGTGAATCGTGGTGAGCCAGCCCTGCCGGGTTTTCACGGGCGGCGCGCCGGGGCCGAGCTTGTCGTTGGCGAACGGGATCGCTTCGACGCCGAGCACGAGCCGGTGGTTGCCCCAGTACCGGAGGTCGGGCGAGTCCGCCGACCAGATGTCGAACCGGTCCCGGCCGCGGCTGTACACCGTCAACGGCCGTTCCAGCCGGACGTACCGGCCGCCGATCTTTTCCGGGAACAGCACCAGGTTCCGGTTGTCGGGCGGCGTCAGGCTGAGCACCTCGAACCGGCTGAAATCTTCCGTCACCGCGACGCCGCCGCGCAGCCCGTGTTCGGTGTCCACGGCGAAACAGACGTAGCACCGGCCGTCGAGCACGGTCAGCCGGGGATCATAGACGCGCCGGACTTCGTTGTCGCGCCATTGCCAGCACGGCCGCGGCTGGACTTCCCAGCGGATGCCGTCGTTGCTGAAGGCGAGGCCGAGGTTGGTGCCGTCGAACTGCGGGTCGCCCCACCGGCCGTAATCGTTGCGGAAGATCATCACGTACCGGCCCTGATATTTCGTCACGCCGGCATTGAAGACGAGCGTGGCCGGATACGGCACGTCGCGGGCGGACAACACCGGGTTGCCGGGGAAGCGGCGGATGACCGGGGACGATGGCAGCTCTGGTTTCATGGAACGGGCGGCGGCGCCCCTCCGCTAGGTCGTGGCGAGGATGCGCCGGGATTCGTCGAGGAAGATGCCGCGCAGATTCATGCGCAGGGCATCCGGGTTGGTGGCGAAGGTCAACGCGTTTTCTTCGGTGATGAGTTTTTCTTTGACGAGCTTGTAGAGCGACTGATTGAACGTCTGCATCCCGTCTTCGTGGCCGGTCTCGATGGCCGCGAACAAGGTGTCGAGCCGGTTTTCGTCAATCAGCTTGCGGACAGTTGGCGTGTTGATCATGATTTCGACGGCGGGCACGCGGCCGCCGCCAAGGGCCGGCACGAGTCGTTGGCAGACCACGGCGAGCAGGTTGGCGGCGATTTGCCGGCGGATTTGCTCGCGTTCGTGCGCCGGGAAGAAGTCCAGGACCCGGCCGATGGCCGAGTAGGCGGTCGTCGTGTGCAGGGTGGTGAGGACCAGATGGCCGGTATCCGCGGCGGCCAGCGCGGCCATGAAGGATTGGCTGTCGCGCATCTCGCCGATCATAATCACGTCCGGGTCCTGCCGCATGACGTGGACCAGGGCCCGCTCAAAACTCAAGGTGTCCAACCCCACTTCGCGTTGTTCAATGACCGATTGGTGGTCCTCGAAGTGGAACTCGATCGGGTCCTCCATCGTGATGATGTGGCATTTTTCGGTCTGATTGATGTGGTTGACCATCGCGGCGAGCGTGCTTGACTTGCCGCAGCCGGTCGCGCCGGTGACCAGAACGATTCCCCGGTCGCCGCTGGCGATTTTTGCCAGCTGCGGCGGCAACCGGAGTTCCTCGAAGGTCGGAATGTGGGGTTTGACGTAGCGCAGCGCCAGGGCGAGTTGGCCGCGCTGGTAATAGACGTTGACCCGGTAGCGGCCGATGTTCGGGGCGTAATAGGAAAAGTCCGCCTCTTTCTCGCGTTCGAGCCGCGCTTCGAGGTGGCGCGGCAACATGTGCGCGACCATCGCGTTGACGTCCGCCTCGGTGGGCACCGTTTCCTGGACCGGAAACAATTCGCCGGCGACCCGCAGCGTCGGGTGATGGTCGGGTTTGATGTGGATGTCGGAGGCGCTCATGTTGAGCGCGAATTTCAGCAGGTTGTGAAGGGCATCCATGCGGCTAACGCACGATGGAAAGGCTGGTCGGCGCCGCGGTGCGCGCGCCGGTGGCCAAGCGCGCCGCCGCGCGTTTGGGCAGGTCGAGGAACAGCAACGAGACTTCAAATCCTTCCCCCGCCGCGCGTTTGGCGCATTGCACCACGACGCCGCGGCAATCCACGGGCCGGTGAGCTTGACGCCCCGCGCCCGGCAACCGCATCAGCACGCCCACTTCAGTCCATTGCGGCAGGTATTGCGGGGTCTGAAAGGTGATGCCGTTGGGGCTGAGGGAGGAAACACGACCGGGCGTCTGGAGACCGCCGGCGAACACACCCGAAATATCGCGTTTCGTTGCGCCCATAACGGCGAGAAGCTAACACCGGCCCGGATGGGTGTCAACGCGCAGTTGCTACCACTGGATGACACAGGCGGCCCAGGTCAGGCCGCTGCCGAAGACCACCAGCAGGATCAAATCGCCGCGTTGGAACCGCCCTTCGCGCGCCGCCTCGTCCAGCGCAATGGCCACGGAGGCGGCGGAGACGTTGCCATACCGGTGGAGGTTGACGTACACCCGGTCCATGGGAATCCCCAACCGGTCGGCAATGGTTTCGAGGATGCGGATGTTGGCCTGGTGCGGGATCATGCACTTGATGTCGGCGGCGGTCAGGTTGCATTTGCGCAACGCCTCTTCGGCGGCCATTTGCATGGCGGTCACGGCCTGTTTGTACACTTCCTTGCCGGACATCTTCAGGTAGTGCATGCCGGCGCTGACGGACTCGCGGGTTGCCGGATACCGCGCGCCGCCGGCGGGCATCAACAAGATGTCCGCCTGCGACCCGTCGGCCCCCATGCAGGTTGTGAGAATCCCGTGCTCCGATCCCCGGCTGCGCAAAATCGCCGCCCCCGCGCCGTCGCCAAAGAGCACGCACGTATTCCGGTCCGTCCAGTCCACAATGGTGGAAAGTTTTTCGGCCCCGACGACGAGCACCGTGTTGTAGGTGCCGGAGGTGATGAATTGCTGGCCGATTTCCAGTCCGTAGAGAAAACCGGAGCAGGCCGCTTCCATGTCGAACGCCGCGGCGCGTTTGGCGCCGATTTTTTGTTGGATCAGGCAGGCGGTGGCCGGGAACGGCATGTCCGGGGTCAGGGTGGCGCAGATGATCAGGTCAATTTCCTCGGCTCGAATACCGGCCTGTTCCAGGGCGCGGGTCGCGGCCCGGGCGCCCATGTCGGAGGTGCAAAGATAATCGGGCGCGATGCGGCGTTCGCGGATGCCGGAGCGGGTCACGATCCATTCGTCGCTGGTGTCCACCATTTTTTCGAGGTCGGCATTGGTGAGCACACGGTCCGGCACGTAGGAGCCGGTCCCGACGATATGGACCGGGCGCGGCGGTTGTTGGGATCTAGGGTTGCGCAGCCGTGGTTTGCCTGGTGGGTTCATGAAATTTGCGGATCTCCTCGACGATGTGCTTGTTGAACTGGCTGCCCACAAACTCCGTGGCGATGCGGATGGCGTTCTTGATCGCCCGGGGCGAACTGGCGCCATGGGCCTTGATGCAAATGCCGTTGATGCCGAGCAGAATCGCGCCGCCGTATTCGTCGGGGTCGGCCTTGCGGCGGACCGCTTCAAACGCGCCCCGCGCCAGCCACGCGCCGAGCAGCCGCCACGGATTCTTCCGCAATTCCTGTTTCAGCATGGCCCCGACCAGCCGCGCCGTGCTCTCGCAGGTCTTCAAGATCGCGTTGCCGACAAAGGCGTCGGTGACGATCACGTCGGCTTTGTTGGCAAACAAATCGTGTCCATCAATGTTACCCACAAAATTCAGAGGCAACTGTTTGAGTTGCCGGTAGGTTTCCAGGCTCAACTCGTTGCCCTTCATCTGCTCGGAGCCGATCGAGAACACGCCCACCCGCGGGTTGGCGTAATGCAAAATCTGCCGGCAATACAAGCTGCCCATGATGGCGTACTGCACCAGATTCTCCGCGTGTGGCTCAAGGTTCGCACCCCCGTCCATCAACACAAACGGGTTCGGCGGCGCCGGAAACAATGTGGCCAGCCCCGGGCGGTCCACGCCGTCCAGCGTCCGCAGCTTCAAATGAGCGGCTGTAAACAGCGCCCCCGTGTTGCCGGCGGAAACGACCGCGTCGGCTTGGCCGGTCTTGACCAGATCAATCGCCCGCGTCATCGAGCTGTCCTTCTTCCGGCGGATGGCCTGCACGGGCGGATCGTCCATCGTGACGACTTCGCTGGCGTGGACCACTTCCAGACGCGGGTCCACCGGGCCGTGGCGTTGGAGTTCGGCGTGGACCTGGTCCTGTTTGCCGACGAGATACAACCGGTCAATCGGGCCGATCTGTCGAAGCGCTTCGACAGCGCCGGCCACGATGTTCTGGGGAGCGAAATCGCCCCCCATCGCATCGACGGCAATCTTCATGGCTGTTGCCTCACGCGGCGCTGACGGAAACGACCTGCCGGCCTTTGTAATACCCGCACGCGGGACAGACCCGGTGGGGGCGGACCGCCGCGCCGCACTGCGCGCACTTGGCCAGCTCCGGCGCCGCCGGCCGGTGCGACGCTTTGCGCGTGCGCAGCCGCATTTTCGACATTCTGCGTTTTGGGACTCCCATAAATTCCTTTTCTATTTCTTCTTCAGTTGCAACTGATCCAACACCGCCCACCGGCCCGCCTCCTGGGGCGGCTGGCACCGGCACGGCCCTTCATTCAAGTCCTTGCCGCACAACGGGCAAAGCCCGCGGCATTGTTCACCACACAAGGCTCGTTGTGGAAGTTCGAGCAGAATATCTTCCCGAATGTCCGCGGTCAAGTCCACGAAATCCTCCCCGTGCAGCTCCCGATGCACCACGAACTCCCGGACCACCAGCGGCCAGTCGAACGTTTTCAAGCACCGGCTGCACCGCAACGTCACCGGCGTCCGCAACGACCCGGTCACCAGCAACGCCGCGCCCTGCACCTGCGCCAACAGGTCATACGCGATCGCCTGCGCGAACCGCACATCGTCCGTGTCCAGCTCCATCACGCTGGCCGGCTCGTGGCCGGTCAACCGTTCGCCGTTGACCGGAATGCGTTTCACGTTGATTTTCATCGCCGTTGCGTGACCCCCAGTTTCCGCCGCAACGCCTTGGCCACCACCGCCGGCACGAACCCGCTCACGTCGCCGCCCAACGCCGCCACTTCCTTGACCGAGCGTGAACTCAGAAAGATGTATTCCTCTTTCGGCATCAGAAAAATGGTCTCCACGTGCGGGTCCAACCGGCGGTTCACCAGCGCCATTTGAAACTCGTATTCGAAGTCCGACACCGCCCGCAACCCGCGCACGAGCACGTTCGCCCCGATCCGCCGCGCGTACCGGACCAGCAGACCGGCAAACTCGTCCACCCTCACGTTGCCGTGCGGATGCACGGCCGCCCGGACCAGCGCCACCCGCTCCGGGGCGCTAAACAAGGGCGTTTTCTCCTGGTTGTGCGCCACCGCCACGACCACCTGGTCGAACAGCGACGCCGCGCGGCGGATGACGTCCAAATGCCCGTTGGTGATGGGATCGAAACTGCCGGGATACACCGCAATTGTTTTCATGGTGACCTTGGTCAGTGCCGGTACGTTACCGGCGCGCCGCCCGGCCTGCAACCTTTTCTTTTCTCCGCGAGTGGCAGATCACGAATTCACACTGAATGCGCGAAAGAAGCCGGACACTGCCGGAAATGAACGGATGCCCACGCTACCTATTCGTTAGCGAACAGTCTGGAGAATCCTCCTGCAGACGACCGTCCAGAGCGGTAAACTGCTCCCGGCAACGCCAACAACTGATGGTGTGGGGCAACTCTTCATGGCAAAATCGTGACAGTACAGACACCACCGCCGTTATAGCCACAGTATGGCGTATCCATCTCTGGGTCAGCGGGAATTGGCTGTCCGATAGCGGCGCTGCCCATGAACATGTTGGCGCCCTCAGAACCACTAGAATAAAACTGGTGTTCATTTAGGTCTGGCGAATCGGAGGGCACCCAAAGCAAGACCACCGACATGTTGCCATTATCACACTTCGCCGAAAACCAAAGGTTCCACGTGTCCGTTCCGGTCGGGTCGCCCTCGCAGTCCTCGTGGAAAAAAGAATGCCACCAACTCCAAGCGACGCTGATATTTGTCTTGTGCGTCTCAATTCCGCCGGCGTCCCAGTTGGGAATCTCCAGAGTGATGTTTGGGTTAAAGGTCGAATCGTAGCGCCACCATGCAATGTCGCATGTATGACAGGTGGTGATTGGAATTATCCCCGCAAACTCAAACCGCACCGTGTTGCCAATCATCGCGTTGCAGTTGCACCAGATCAGCTCGTGGGTGAGCACGTCCGCCATGTCCGTCAATTCGGCGAAGTGGGCGGCGGTGACCAGTCCATTGCTCACCACCAGCCAGTCATTGGTCTGGGAAACGTACTGGAGCAGATCCGGCAGCGTCCAGGCGACCCGGCAATCGTTGCTGAACTGGTTGCGGTACCGGCCCACGATCCCGGCCAAGCCGTTGCGAATCTCCGTGAGCCAGCTTTCGTCCACAGTCAACCCGGCCAGCGTGTCGTCTTCCAGCGCATTGATGGTGAAGGTATCACCGCCTTCGAAATAGTTGGTGTCGGCATCTTCATCACAGCCGAGATAACCGGTGTAGTTCACGATCAACTGGCTGGGGGCGGCATTCGTGTCGTTGATCGTGATCGTTCGGTTCGCGGCATTGTCAGCATTGTAGGTAAAGTTGGTAAACGACTGCCCCGTCCACGGATCCACAAGGACAGGGTTGTTGGTGGACGTGGGTTGGAAATTAAGCATCACCGTGCCGGTGGCGGTGCTCGCCAATTCTTGAATGGGGCGCTGCCACAGCGTGGGGCCGGTCGGCGCGTGGCAAGCATTCGACAACGCCTCGCTCTGGTTGATGAACCGCAACAACTCGACCACCGTGGCGGAATCGACCGGCACGTCAAACGCCCGTTCGGCTTGCGGGGTGAGCAGGCCGGCGAGGTTCTGGCCTTGGACGGCGATGTAGTTGCGGCCCGCTTCTACAGGCACGTCGGTGCGCTCGAAATACCCGTACTGAAATTGCACCGCATCATTGGTGTCCAATTGCACCACGCAGGAACTGACCATGGTGTTTGTAGCGATGCTGTACGTCTGCTCCGCCACCGGCGTGGCTTGCACATCCACCTGAACGCGCAGGCTGGCCGGGAGGTACTCATTGCCGGCTTCGATCCAGTAGTTGGTGCCTTGCGTGAACACCGGGGTCTGGCTCCGGTTCTTTGCGCCCACCAAACCCACAATCTGGATGCCGCCGTCGCTCCCGATGATCTGGAAGCCGGCGAAGTTTGTGGCAACCAACGCCGGCTTGTACCGGCCAAAACCGTACTGCGTGTCATTCGTGTAAACCCACGTCGGCAGCGTGGGCAGGACGACTGGATTCTCCCCGGCACCACGTTGAGCCAACACTCGCAAGTCCGCGATGCCGGGTTCATCGGTGTAGGCGACGCTGTTTGACGCCACTGCCGGGAAGTACTTGCTGAACGATTGGTTCTCGAAATACGTCTGGGCATATTCAGGTGGATGGCGCAAGTAGAGGGGCGGCCCCGTAGGTCGAAGTTCAAAGCCATGCTCTGCCCAACGATAGACCGCTCCACACAGTGATTGCACGATGGAATTGGTGTGGTGGGAGGCCGCGCTGTGGTCGGTGCCTTGCCACGGGCCAAAGATGACCGGATCAATATCATGAATCATGAATATTGGCGTTCACATTCGTCCAGCCATTCCAGATTGAGGGAACGTCATTACCGGGTTTGCCTGCGGCGCTCCACTGCGCAACTACACCGTCGCCGCGCAATTGCTCGCTGGATAGATCGGCATCGTGAGTCGAAATGCGTTGCGCGTGATATTTGCTGAGCACAGCCGGCAGTATGTAGACGTTGAACACGTACTCCAACTTCGGCGCGGGGCGCGTCCAGAAGAAATCCATCAGATCGTTGAAGTGTTTGAGTTTTGGGTTGTCGTCGCGGCGCAGCACCGTCAAATCTTCCAAGGCACCATTCAGTGGATACTTCTGATATCCGGGGGTGATATAACCGCCAAGATACGTAGGGCGTGAGAGGAACTTGATCGTGTCAATGGCGAAGTGCCCGCTCACGGAGTCGAAAATCCGAGCGCCAATGCCCGCCGTCTGGTCCCAGATCACCCAGTTCGCAATGTGACTGCCTTGATGTGGGCTGGCGAGGGTTACGAGACGACGCACGCCGGTCGCAGGAGCGCTCTTGATCAGATAGTAGTGCGACAGCAAGCCGCCCATTGAGTGGGCAATGAGGATGGCATTGGGCCATGTGTTGGTATCGCCCGGATCGGTTGCATAGGCTTCCCGGACTGCACTGATTCGTCGGTCAAGTGTCTGGCGCTGGTCCGTGGGACGGGCGGGATGGATGTAATTGGAGTCGGTAGATTTCAAGTACACGTTGGTGAACGTTCGCGTGTGCAGATCGCTTTCCCAAGCATTCCACTCGATATGATCAAAAGATTGTTGATCGGTGGTGTTTTGGCCCGGTGGATCGCCGTAGTTGAAGGTGTGCAGATAGGCGCGTTGCGTCGCCCGATAACGGCCACTGGTGTTATCTCCGGAGAGAAAATCATTAACCGCCCTTGAGACATGGTAGCTATCCAAGTACGGCTGCAAAACACTTATTGCCGTCTGCCACCCAGCATCGTTGTCGTTGATACCATGCACAAAAAGAATCGGCTCTGGCCGATAAACTTCCCTTCCTTCGGGGGCATCCAATGAAAGTTTCCACGGACGAACAACTGTTTGTTGTCCCATAGCAAGCGTTGGTAGGCACAGCCCCAATAACCATGCCGCATACAACCTATGTCTCTTTACCATTTGCATGAGGTGTCGCCTCCTTGGCATTCAAGAAGTTGAGAGATACCGAGCGTTTGCTGTTCCTTAATGCCGCTATCCGTAAGCCAGAGCCCAGAGACATTGTATCCAACGATGCCTGATTTACCCCAATGCGCCCATCCCCAAGAACGCTCCTTACCATCACGAAAAGGACCGACCGGAAATATTGCCTTACCGCTCTCCACGTCAATCAAGCCGCCGCCGGTAAGCAGAATCCTCCCTCCATCCGGGCTCCATGTGGGATGGGTGCCGCTGTGTTTACCACGGCGTTTATCTGTAGGATTGGGCAGCAGATGCGAGTTGTCGCCGTCGATACTCATCAAATACACGCCGCCTGTCTTAGCATCTCCCACTTGGACGTAAACGACAGTCTTGCCATCAGGCGAAACCGCTGGTTGCCGTTGCCACGGCCCGTTTGTCAGATAGACAAGATGCTCCCCATTAAGATCACACTTTGCAATGCGGTGTTGATTCGGATTCGTTCCCCGTCGCTCTTCCTCAAAGACGATCCACTGCCCATCGGGCGTCCAACTTGGGTGATTGATTGCTTGTAGATAATTTGTCGTAACCGCCGGAGTGATGATGCGTTTCAGGTTGCTGCCATCCAGATTCATCGTCCACAAGCCCGTGATGTCGCTGCCAGCATAGGTAATGGAAAGAACGATCTTGCGAGTTGCTCCGATCACATCCATCCATGTGGACTGCCCCTGTGTATCAATCGCGTAGTTGGGATTGCGCCACAGTTCCTTGAGCTCGGTCTTTTCGCTCCCATCCGGCTTCATCTTGCACAGGTAGATGCTGATGCCTTTGCCGACCTCGCGCGTCGTCTTGCCTGTGAACAGATCTGGCACCGCCTTCTTCCGTGTGAAACGCCCCACCTGCTTCAAGAAATAGATTTCTTCCTCGGTCTCGCTGTACACCGGCGGCTCGTTGGTTTTGGCCGACCACTTCATCGCCGGCCCCCAGTCGGCGCAGAGGTATTCGATGTTCGCGAATTCTTGGGCGCGCACGACACCAGCAAAAAGAAGCATCCCTAGCAGAAGACAGAGATGCTTCGACAGGCTCAGCATGACAAGTAAGGAAGTTGATCGTGTCATCGTTTTCTTACTCCGTTGGAATATCAAACAGCGAATCGGCTAGTCCCTGATTCGCTTGGATGTTGGTAATCGTGGACTCCACTACAATACTGTCACCACTGTCAAACGTCATGGTTTGCCGGTGGAGTGCAAATAGCCAGCGCGAAGGCAGCACCTCGGCCGTGTTCAAGTACTCAGATTTGATTGCGACGTCCTCGGATGTCCCGTCCAACTGCGTCACAACACCTTTGGTGTAATCGGCTTTGAAATGTTGCGACGGCCAGAGCATTCCCGCTTTGGGCGACAACTGACAATCGAAGGTCGCCGAATTCACACCGTTGGAAATGCTGGCGTCGGTCCGTGTCTTTGACAATGGCACGTCCCAGAAGAAATCCGAACACCGACTCGCCGCCGGATCGAAGTCGCCGTTGAGGCCTTGGGTCATCGCACCACCGATGTTGAGCGTGTCGTTGTACCACCACGACCGGTTTTCATTTTGAATCCCGACAAAGCCGGTATCGTACTCCATGCGCAGCTTGTACGGACCTTTCATCTTCACAGTGGCAGTGTTTGTGCGCACGGCGCTACCATTGTGCTTTGGGATCATCGTCACATCAAACTGCAGATCGGTAAACGCCGAGTAGTTGGCTTGAATCTTGTCGAGGAGGTCATTGATGTTCGGGTTGATGATGACTTTCACGAAATCACTCCACCCGCCAGTGCTGTCTTGGGCATGGAGCCACAACACATGCCGTTCACCTGTGGGGAACGCTGGGGTGAATGTGGCCGTGATGACTTCGTTCGTGCCGCCGAAGAAACCGTCTAACGTGCCCATCACCACGCCGGTGCTGTTGCTGCCGGTGATGGTGTGGAAATACTCCGCGGCGGCAACCGTGACGGTGGCATTCGTCGATCGGGCGTCGGCTTGCAGCCAAATGTTGGTCATGCCGTTGGTGTAGATGCCAAACGCGTTGTACAGTCGCACCGGGCTGGCGCCACCGGGCGGTCCGACGTTCGGGTCTAACGGGTTCGGGTCGTCGCCATCCAGCAAGCCGTCGCCGTCGGTGTCCGGGTTTGTCGGGTCACTGCCAATCGCCAGTTCGTTGCCATTCGATAAGCCATCGCCGTCAAAATCGCCCGCCGGATCCAGCCGAGTCACCCGGTAAAACCGGTGTTCAAATGCCGGGGCGTTCGTATCCGACCAACTCGTCCACGCATCTTCGCCCGGCACCACCGCCAACGGTTCCCACCAAGTGTTGGTCATCTCGGCGCGCGCTTGGACGACGTACGCATGATCGCTGCAACTTTCCCAAATCACCGTCATCCAACCGTTCGTCTCCGGCCAAATACCTAGCATCGCAAACGGCTGGGCTTCATTCGTAATCGTACAGGGGTCGCCGCCCAGCAACATCATCCTTCCCGAATCCGGTGCAAACGCCCCTGCCGGCTGGCTACTGGCTACTGGTTCCTGCCGTTGGGCTTCTTCCCAAGCCACGATCTCGGCCACCAGATTCTTGTCCCAGACCGGCTTCTCGTGGATCAAATCCGCCACTTCCACCCGCAACTCCAACACCGGCGGGAACAACGGTCCCCAGTTCTCTTCCCATGTCGGGTCGGCTTTCGCCTCCAGCCAATGCTTCCACATTCGTGCCGCCGCATCGGACCCGACCGGCCATTGACCCGGTTGATAATCCGCCGGTGGTTTCAGCCGCAGCAAGTCATCGGACGAGCACTGCGAGCGCACGACGATTTCGCCGGTCAGAAGCTCCAACGTCAGACTGACGCGACGCGGCGTGACACCGTACAGCGTCGTGCCAAGACATTGCTTGTCGAGAGTTTGGAGACTCGGGATCGCGGCGAAATCCACCCACCACGGCGCACCATCGCACCCATAGATCGTCCACCGGAAAGAATCGTCCGGCATGTAGAAGCCGTCCTGCCGGCTAAACCCGTCCGCGAATTGACCGGTATTGGTGATGATGGTCGGCGGCCACCACTCGTCGGCCAACTGCGCGTCGGTAGGTTTCGGTTTGGTGGAAGCGAGCGTCCCCGCTAAAGCAACACCGCAAAGAAACCACTGCCCAACTGCCCCGCATAGCTTGATTGCTTTCATGCACGTTGCTCCTCCACGCTGGCTGCCATAGAACCAAAAGGGGCGCGAACTCAACGCGCCCACATGTAGGCACCGCGAAGCGCCCAACGAGAAAGCACGCCAAGCCGCGCCCTTGCGGGCGCGCGCTCGGTTAAGCCTTCCGTTATGAAAATTCGCGGTTTCACATGTGACCGGTTCCCAAAGCCACGCAAATCTAGATTGTCAGTTACAACAGTGCTCCTTGTACGCCTCGACGCTTTCCGATACAAGCTTTTCCGGAGGCGCGGTACCGCGGCGAGAACGTCGTCGGTGAGATTGGACACAACCTTGCCGTGGTCGTTGGTGAACGTCTCGGCGCAACCGAGATACACCAGGTTGCTGACCAGTACCTGACTGGGCGCGGTGGTGATATTCGTGAACGTCAGCAGGTTGTTGGTCGGGTTGTAGATCCACTCTGCATACGGCACGCCCGTCCACGCATCGAAGACGGCTGGGGCGGCGCTGGTCGGCACGAAGTTGAGCAGAATCGGCGCATTGGTGACGGTCATCCACTCCGCAACGGTCTGCGACCAACGAGTCGCGCTGGGCACGTGGCAGGCATTCGAGAGCGCCTCGGCCTCGTTGATCTTGCGCAGAATCGCCACCACCGTGGCGGAATCGACCGGCACGTCAAACGCCCGTTCGGCTTGCGGGGTGAGCAGTCCGGCGAGGTTCTGGCCTTGGACGGCGATGTAGTTGCGGCCCGCTTCTACAGGCACGTCGGCGCGCTCGAAGTAGCCGTACTGGAACTGCGGGACGTCGTTGGTTGTGAGCCAGACCAAACAATGGGTCACCAAGGATTCGGCATCCGGGGATGGTTCGGTGAGTTCGGGAATTGGCCCGTCACCGGCGCCGATGACGAGCCGCAAACTGGCCGGCAGGTACTCGTTACCGGCCTCGACCCAATAGTTGGTGCCGTCAAAGCCGACCGGCGTCTGACTGCGGTTCTTCACGCCGGTGGTCCCCAGCAAGGTCACGGGCAGGCCACCGCTGCCGCCGATGATCTGTCGCCCGGCAAAGTCGGCGGCGTTGGTGAACACTGTTTGCCATGCGCCATTGGTGACGAGCCGCGTGTTCACCGCCGGCACGAGGAGCGGGTTGCCGCCGCGCTGATACAGCAGTCGCAAGTCCGCAATACCGGGTTCGTCGGTGTGGACGAAGGTCGTGTCGGCGATTGTCTGCACCGGTGAATTCGGATACTGTTTTTGCAGACCGCTCCAGTTACCGGGGCGTTCGGGGCGCGGACCCGTGACGTATTGAACACCATCAAGTAGGTGCGGGTAGATGCCCACTTTTCCCGGAGCATCGGAGTGGGACGCAAACCAGTTGATTGCCGATGGGCAGGCTTTGATATCCACCAGATAGCCCCGGATATCCACGGGCGCCAGGTTCATCAAGGCCGGTGTGCCATTGCTGTTGTAGCCGGCCATGGTGTTGAACGGCAGCAATCCGTCGCCCTCAAACACGGTCTTGATGTCATGATACGCCGTGTCGCGCCCCAAGAGGACACGCGCGCCAGACTGCAAAAGATCAGGATCAACCAACCGACTGCCACTGGTTACAAACTCGGTGGTCACAGGAAACGGCGTCGAGCGAATGCGCTCTCGAAACGGTCCGCCGCGCGACAAGAAATGGGTTGTCTGAATGGGGGGAATGTTGCCCTTGGCCACCGCATCCTCCAAGTCCACTGTGATGGCTTGCCAGTTCACGCCCTTGCGGTTCTCCACCCAGACGGCAAGCGGCAACGAAGCAATCCCGCTGCCAGCCTTAAGCAGGTTCTCCAGTAGAACGTCGGTGTAGGGGTTGAACCAGTTGTCATCGAAGCTTGCCAGCACGTTCGCCAGCGGGCTGCCCCAGAAGAAGCTGTTGATCGCCACGGAGCGGCGGACGGGCACATAGGGGTCGGCACCGAGATTGGCGTGCTTCGTCATCAGATATTCCGATACCACCATCCCGCCCAAGCTGTGGGAAATCAGCAGGACGTTGGGCGAGTCTTGGTCCGGCAATCGATAAGCCTCGCGAATTCCGTCGGTTGGATTCTCAAGGCGGTCTCGGAGGGTAACCCGGCCTTGGAGGTAATCATTGGCCGGAGCCGCCCACGCATTCCACTCCAGCGGGTCATGGGTCTGGCGGTTGGGGCGGACGCGTGTCCATGGGCGGGTAGTGCGATCCGGCAGTCGTTTGGCATGGCGGCCATAGTTGAAGGTGTGCAGGTAGGGCCGCTCGATGTCCCGCCATTGATTCTTCTCCGTGGCCGGGAAATTGCCCGAGAGTTCCTGCGCCGTGTAGTCGTCTTGCGGAGCAGCAGTGGACTCCTTGGCAGCTGCCACTTGGTTGCTGCGAAAGTGATAGGGTTGAAACCAACTTCCCGAATGCAGATGCGCAATGACATCTTCCCATCTCACACGCGAGGCCGCAATCCCATGAACGAATAGGACCGGCTCGGGGTGATACGCTTGAACACTCGTGCTGGAATCATCGAGCGGGCCTTCGTTCCAGGGAACAACACGGGCAATTTGCGAATCGGCTTGAGCGGCAATCAGCACGCCGAGCGCCGCCAAGGCCATCTGGGGGAAAGTGAAAGTCACCATCGGTTCCGTTCCTCACGGGTCTGGCTACTGTCCGCGCGGCGAATCGCATTGGGAAGCAACGATCTCGTCACTCGTGGATTCAGTGTGGTTACGTCAATACCGGTCGGACCAACTGAGACATACGCTGCCGCGCCCCATTGGGGCCACAGGGGAAGATCGGGGCGTAACCGGTCCGTCTGCTTGCCTGTTATCGGATCCACCAACTTCGCGCTGTCATGCAAGATCACCTTCCCGTCCGGCGACCAGCGGGGG
>Ga0078972_1002454_pt1 | contig 61228 bp, 55 predicted proteins | sample YelNatPaOPGAMG01_FD_67568 | JGI IMG/M metagenome (GOLD analysis project Ga0078972, IMG submission 67568) | Hot spring thermophilic microbial communities from Obsidian Pool, Yellowstone National Park, USA - OP-RAMG-01 (SPADES assembly) (version 2) | ecosystem: Environmental > Aquatic > Thermal... | reverse complement strand
GGCGTCAATCCGTTGCGTTGCGCCAAAAGAGTTTTATACTCCCGCAAAGACTTGGTTGCCATGTTTGGCGAAGAGCGGGTGCAAGAGCTCTTCGGTGACTACTTTGACGGTGGTGACTCCAAGTGAAACTTCAGCTACTCAAGCCGTTAAAGAGCGGCGTCTACCCTGCTACGGTGGTTGAAGTGAAGCCGGCGGAAACGCGCTTTGGAACCCAACTGGTTTGGCTGTTTAGGCTGGAGGATGAAGGCCGGCATACTGTGCAGGCGTTCTCGAGCACGGCGTATTCCCCGAAGAGTAAGCTAGGCCGATGGGTGCAGGCGTGCTTGGGGGAACTGCCCGAAGAACTTGATACAGGGCGGCTTGCTGGAACCTTCTGCTTGGTTGACGTTGACGCCGACGGCGAATATCCGCGGGTCAAAGACGTTATGCCGCCTAGCTTTTTCGAATAGGAGGCCGTAATGGAGCTACTTCAGCACGACGGGCGCAGGTTTTTTAAGGCCGGCGATTATGATGAGGCCGACGGAGTGCTGGTGAAGCGCTTGGAGTGGAGACACGTGCTTCGGCGCCCTCCAGCGATTGCTGTTCAAACTTCGGTTCTCGATGAGCTCGAAGGCTTGGGGGCAAAGGGAGTGTTGGCGATTATGCCGAATGGCAGGCGGCTCTTTGCCCCGTTGAGTGAATTCCGCCTGCACGGGATTGTGATTTGCAGAGGGCATGGCGAACAATTAGCCCTGCCGTTGAAGTATTGGCGCGAAGCCGGTGAAGAAAGAAGTCGGCTTCAATTAGCACTGCAGTTTTGAAACTTCTGAAAGAAAGAATGGAGGTAATGGAAAGGAGTGACAGCTATGAGTAACGTTACGTAAGGGGGTGTGATTTTCGTGAACGCTAGAAGTGTTTGGGTTTACAAGTATTTCGGCGAAGACGGCAAGTTGGTTGCCGTAAAAGAACGCTTCAAAGACAAAAGCTTCCGCTGGAAACTGCCCAACGGAAGCATTGGTTTGAACGGCCTCGAGCCGCCGCTCTACAACCTATACGCTCTAGCCGTTCGCGTTGATGAACCCGTGTTTGTGGTTGAGGGTGAAAAAGACGCCGATAACCTGATGAAGGCAGGACTCCTAGCCGTATCACCACCACACGGCGCTGGAAGCTGGAGCCCCGAATATAATTATCGGTTCGAGGGCAGAGAAGTTTACATCATTCCCGATAACGACAAGCCTGGAATTGAGCACGCAGAAGCCGTAGCCGCAAACCTTCGCGGAGTCGCGAAGAGTGTGAAGATTGTCCGGTTGGAGGGCTTGCCGGAACATGGAGACTCCAGCGATTGGTTAGCGCAACAGCACGGCCTGCCTGAAGCCAACGGCCGTAACCTTGTTTGCGAAAGGCGTATCTGCCCCCTATGCTCTTCCGCGGCAGAGAAGCTCTTGGCCATAGCAGAAGAAGCCCCCGAATGGGAACCCCCGCAGGACTTCGAACCAATAACCCCCGAAGATGAGTTGGCCGCTTTGTTTGACAAGGGCTTCGAGCCGGAAGATACAACCACCGCAACTCCCAAGGCTAGTGCAACAACGGCGGTTGGGGTGAAGAGTGGAGCTGTTGCCCCGTTTGAAAGCCCCCTCCAGCTAGCGGAAAGGATACGCCAAGCGCTACGTTGCGGAAAGCCCAACTGCGCCTGCAGGCGCGGGAAGTTGTTGCACTGCCCTGCACATGATGATGAAAAGCCAAGCCTTAGCGTTGATGTGAAGGGAGGGTTGCTTTTGGTTAAATGCCATGCAGGTTGTTCGCAAGAAGCGGTGGTTGATGAGTTGCGCAGGCGCGGGCTATGGTTCGAGGGAAGCCCGAAGACGGGGTTGGTTCGCAGGGAAGTGAAGCCTGCGGCGGCCGTAAGGATTAAGAAGCCGCAGGGGCAAGATGACAAGAAGAGTATCGGGGAACTGGTTCACGAAGCTATGAGCATATTGGGCGGTACGGGGCAATATTTTGTGTACGGCCGCGAAGTTGTTCGTGTAGAGAAGAAGAAGAGCGATAAGCAACCCGAACTTTGGCTCGATTGTGTGAAGAGAGAGAATATAGAAGAGTTTCTGACAACTGGCAACTTCGGGGAAGTATCCCAATTTGCTTCGCGAATTGCGAAGTTCATCCTTGCCAAGCCGCTTTCGGAAATTCAGGATTACCTGCCAACTATCGAACGGTTCGCTTCCAATCCGCTTGTGCTTCCCAATGGAGAGGTTGTTGCCAAGCAGGGGTTCTATCGGGATAACTGCGTCTATATGGCCAAGAGCGTTGCCCTGCCCAAGGCGCCTGATACCCCCGAAGAGTGTGTGGAGAAGCTTCTGGAACCGTTTAGCGATTTTCCGTTCACGGGAGAGGCCGATAAGGCTAACCTGCTTGCGCTTATCCTTACGCCGTTGGTTGGCCTGTTCACGGAACAGAAGCCCATATTCCTTGTGGAAGCCGCGAAGGAGGGTACGGGTAAATCGCTGTTGGTGAAGACGGCCTTGTACATAGCTTACGGGGAGGCAGTTCCGGCGCAGAATGCCCCGCAGGATGATGAAGAATGGCGCAAGCTGATAACCACTGCCGTATCCCAAGCTTGGCCTGTGCTGTTTGTCGATAACGTAGGCCGGAAGCTGGACAGTTCTGCTCTATCAGCATATGCAACCGCTACACGTTGGCAGGACAGAATATTGGGCAAGAATGAAGGCGGGGTATGGCCATGCCATGCCTTGGTTGTGTGCACAGGTAACAACCCCGATACCTCCGGCGAAATCGCCCGAAGGATTGTTCCGATACGGATTGAGGCCGACTGCGAACGGCCGGAGGAAAGAAGCGGCTTCAAGTACCCTAACTTGCTTGAGCACATTGCACAACACAGGCTGGAGTACTTGGCCTGCGCTTTGGAGCTGATAAGCCTTTGGGCAAAAGCCGGCAAACCCGAACCACAAGAAGCTCCAGCGTTCGGCTCTTTCGAGGAATGGCGTGCTGTTGTTGGCGGGACACTCGAGTTCGCGGGAGTGCACGGCTTCTTGGCCAATCAGCGCGAAGCGAAGGAGCGCTTGGCGGAAGAAACAAGCCTGTGGAGGGAGTTCGTGCAGAAGTGGTTTGATGCTTACGGGAACGGCTACGTGAACGCTTCTAAGCTTCTGCCGTTGGCGGAAGAAGCCGGACTGGTTGAGGAGGGCGTATCGGCAAGAAGGTTTGGAAAAGTGCTAGCCAAGCATGACGGTAGAGTGTACGGGAAGTATAAGATACACTATCGGCGGCAGGACCACGATTATTACCTTAGCGTGGTGAAACAGAAGCTCGAAGAGTAAGGAGCTTGCGCAAGAACCACAAAGCGGCGCAAGGGGTTTGTTGGCTTACCCCTTGCGCTTTTGTTTTGCTCGAACCCTTGTCTGCTTGCTGGAGCAAGCACCCCATTTACCCCATTTTCCCCATTATTTTCCCCCTGAAAATTTCACACACATTCTCTTTCTCGAACCACTCGAAAATTCTTAGGGTTAGAAAAATGGGGTAAATGGGGAAAATGGGGTCGATTTGGGGGAAGGCTTGACTCGGTTCGCGGTTGAAGCACTACCGCAAAACCAAGTGTTTCTTACGCAGTTTGCGAAAAACCCAACACGCCGCCAACCGCGCTTGAAACATATACCCCTGGGGGTATGTGTTGTGTTGGCTGGAGGCGCGGGCGCTACTCCACCTCGGCGGAAAAACTTCGCTTGGAACGTCAACGGTTGGGCGCGAACGGTTCGGGTGAAAAAGCGCGGGGTTGTTTTTCACGGAAGTAGGAGGAATTTTTTGGGGGGCGTGGTATAATGGGAGTGGTACAGCATGGCTACAGCATTGCGCTAGAAGATGGATGGGTTCGAAATGGGAGTGGAAATGGGAAAGCCGATTGACAGAACGCACCCCCGGCCTTTTCAACAAACCGCTCTATTGGTCCCAATACCCGGCCCAACCCGGCTCGGTCCACCGCCCCACATGCAAATCCCCCTGAAGGGTGAGATTCTTTCCGGAGTAGCGCCCAGAGCCAACGTTTCTCCAGTAAATCGACTGATCAACGTGCAGAACGCAAAGCATCAGCCAAACGCAGCTTTCGCCGTCCTTGCCGCGCCTTTTGAACTCCTGAACCTGCTTCCAGTAATCATCCCGCCAAAATCCGCCGTTGGCCGTCTCATCGTAGTGGTATAGATAAGACGTAAACCCGAAATTGCCGAACGACGGATGCCTCAAACACAGCGGCTTCTCCGGATCCGGATCCGACGGACAGATGAAAATCTTGACAGTTTGCGCATACGGCCACAGATATCCCCGCCCATCGTCACCGATTACGTGGGGAGGAAGCTCCTCCCAATCCTGCTCGTAAGCCCGAATCGCTATTCCTATCTGGCGTAAATTCCCCAAGCAGGATGTTTGCCGCGCGTTCTCCCGCGCCCTTGCGAACACGGGAAAAAGAATGGCCGCCAAAATCATGATAATCGCTATCACTATCAAAAGCTCAATCAGGGTAAATGCCGAACGCTTCACAAATCAGCCTCCCAAAAATACACAGCCTCACAACTCCACTTCCCGATTTCCCAACCCACATCCTCCAAACACTGAGTCAACAGCACGTCGCGCAAAATGGAGGATGTTCTCTCCGCAATCAAGAACAGCTTGAATGAGTTTAAACCAAGCGAATTGAAGAAGCCTTCGGAAGAGATAGACACAACCATGACCATCCTCCATGCACTCGGAGCCAGGCATATTTACGGCATCCACCTACAAAAGCTGAAAATTGGAATTGCTGTCTGCCTGCTCTTATCTGCAAGCCATGCACTGGGCCAGGGGGAAGACTCCGTTCGCACCGCCGGGATTGCAACGAAAGCCCTCTCCTTCTCGTTCGTCGGCACCAAAGAAGGACTCCAAATCGCTTCTTTTCGCAATTCCATAACAGGAACAGAATACCTCCGCGCCAACCCGGCGGCCGCGGCTCCCCAGTCATCCGCCACCAATAGCCCAATTAACCCGAGAAGCCCTTTTGCCGTAGCGGTCCAAAGCGGAGGCTCCTCCAAAACCCTCCAAGCCGCAACCGATGCAGACATCCTAAGCTGGGCGTCATCGCCCGGGCGCTTCCACACCGAATTCCAGTTCCGCGGCCTCCTGCTGAGCGGAGAAATGACAATCACCGCCGGACAGTTCCACACTTTCTGGACCTGCCGCCTTCACAACCACAGCACTGCCCCTCTTGAAGCGGAATTCTTCTTCCCGGCTTTCGCACCCCTCGTTGTGAAATCACCATCGGAGGACCGCGTTGTACTGCCGATGGGAACCGGAGGAGTTTGGGATATTACCAATGCGGCGGCATTTCAACTCCAATACGGCAGCATGCTTATCAGCCCGTCAGCTGTGTACCACGGCGCCGCAGAGGGAATTTACCTGGTTGATAACAACCGCTCAGACCTGGGCAGTAAGCCCGATCAATGCTGTTTCCGCTCGATACTCGTTCGCAGTGTGTCCCAAGATAACAGCAATCCCACAGGCTCGGTGCTGAGCATCTCCCACCGCATACACCTGGAGCCTGGCTGCGATATAACGTTGGGGCCGGTCATCGTCGGAACCTACACCGGCGGATACGAGGAAGGCCTCCAGCAGATAAGAATCATCCGCCAGCGCGTACTCAGGCCCAAGAGGCCGCCGGAGTGGTTGCAACATGCCTACGTTGCCATCCTTTCGCGCACGCTCGACCCTAAGTTGGCGCAAGCCATGCAGGAGTGTGGAGCCGCTTTGGTGGTCCTGGATGTGCCAAGCAACATTGAAAAGGGCGATTACTTCAACATGTCCAGCCTCGCCGTTGCATCACTGCGCCAATTCGTCGACCAGGTTCACGCCGCCGGACACCGCGTGCTCCTCGGATTGGACGCCTCGTCAATTCCACCAAACTCCCAGTTTGCCGGAACCACAGAAGCATCCGAAATGAGCGTCTCTGATACAAAAGAAACGGCCCATGGCGCTCTGACGATGTGTCCAGCGCACACCGGGTGGCAGGAGCGCTTCGCAGAGCTGTGCTACCGGCTCGTGCGTTCCACCGGCGCCGACGGCATTGCCCTAAGAGGCGTGGCCCCGAATCCAACGCCTCTGTGCCTCAACAAAGCCCACAAACACCCCACACCGTACGTCTGGAACTGGGGCGTGAGGAATCTCCTCAAGCTCGTTCGAACCCACCTGAACCGAATTCATCCGGATACCGCACTGCTGACAATCGGCGGATGCGATTTTACGCTGGAGATTGCAGACGGCATGATTTTAGAAGCAGATGCACAGCCGCACAACCTTGCAGAGTATCCAGTAACCAGGGCTGTGCACCCCGACGCATGCCTGTACGCCGTCCTGCCCCCGGCTGACGCTGAGAAAGCCATTGCTCAGAACACTGCATGTGGTTTTAGAACCGCGGCATCCTTCGAACTAAAAAGCCAGGATGCTCTGCTCAAGCGATTGGCTCGGTACATGCAGGCCGCCCCAGAGCTTACAACAACCCTGCCGGTGCGCTGTAAAACACAGCCGAACACGCCGGACATCATGGCTTTCCTTTATGCCGGAACCAACACTGTTGTTGCCGCCGCAAACCTTTCCGATGAGCCGCAAACCTTTCTTTTATCACCGCCAACAACGGCGGCGTTTCTCGAGGATCCGCTGACTAAGCTTCGAATCGAGCGCGATGCCTCCGGCGCGTTTGCTGTAACCCTGATGCCGAAGCGCGCCTGCGTTTGGATCGCCCACTAGCGCTGCCGTGGCACGAACGTTGCACCTCCAAAATTCGGGTGCAACGATGGCAAATCAATCGTATCGAATACTGATGGTGGCCCCCACCCCGTTTTTTGCGGACCGCGGGTGCCACGTCCGCATATTGGAGGAAGCACGTGCGCTTCAAAGCATTGGGCATCAGGTGGTTGTGGTTACCTACCACAACGGGCGCAACGTTCCCGGCATTGATGTGCGGCGCATCCCCAACATCCCTTGGTACAAAAAGCTGGAAGCCGGGCCGTCGATACACAAATGCTACCTTGACCAGCTTCTTCTTGCGCGCGCCGTTGGCACTTCCCTCACCTTTAAACCCGATGTACTCCACGGCCACCTTCACGAGGGGGCCTTGGCAGTGCGCCTGCTCGCCGCGGTTTACCGCGCACCCGCACTGATGGACTGCCAAGGCAGTTTAACGGATGAGCTGGTGGCGCACCGTGCCCTCCGCAGAGGCAGTTTGGCCTACCGCTTTATGTGGGCCCTGGAACGCGCTATTGTGCGCTCGATGGATGCTGTTATCGTAAGCTCGGCCAAAACCGGAGAGTTCCTGACCCAAAAACTAGGGCTTCCCCGCTCGAAACTGCGCATCGTGATGGACGGTGCCGACACGAACGAATTCCGCCCAGACCGAAACACCAACAACCTCCGCCAACGTTTGGGCATATCTCCAGACATTCCGGTTGTGGTGTACATGGGCGCGCTTACCCCGTACCAGGGAATTGATCTGCTTTTGGATGCGGTTCCGCTTGTGCTAGCCAAGCACCCAAACGCGGTCTTCCTCATATTGGGCTATCCCGAGCAGGAATACAAGCGGCGTGCGGAAAGCGCTGGCTTGTCTGACAATGTTATCTTCACCGGCCGCGTAAGCTACTTCGACACCGCAGACTACCTTGCCATCGCAAACGTGGCCGTGGCACCCAAACTCTCAACCACGGAAGCCAACGGGAAGGTTTTCTACTACATGGCGTCTGGGCTTCCAACTGTCGTATTTGAACAGCCTGTAAACCGCGATATGCTGGGCGATTACGGCCTCTACGCCGCAATGGGCGACCACGTTTCGCTGGCCGAGAAGATAAACCTCGTGCTCGGCAACCCAGACCTTGCGAAGCGCTTATCGGAAGGCGTCCGCCGGTTGGCCGTGGAGAAATACTCCTGGACCAGAGCCGCCCGGGAGATAACAAGCGTGTACAATGCCCTTCTCAATCGACCGCACTCGCCAAAAGAACAGGAGCCGGCGGAAGTTAAAAACCCCGTGGGAAGCTTCCGCTAACCACGGGGCTTAAGTGACGGTTGCCTTTCAGCTCGGGGTTTCTTCTAATGTCAGCGTTAGGTCAAACCATTTGCCGCTCGAAGGGCGGAATATTCTAAGCCTTACCGTATCTCCAACGTTCTTGGTTCGCATGATCTTGGTTAGCTGTTCCACGCTGGTCAGCGGCTTTCCGTCCATCTCCGCGATGATGTCGTACGGGCGAACACCAGCCTTCGCCAAGGGGCTCCCCCGGTAGAGCGACACAACAACCACCCCGCGCGGATAGCCAAGCATTACAGCCTCGTCGCTTGTCTCGCCGGCGCGGCTTATCCCCAACCACGGTGGCCTTCTAACCCTGCCGTATTTCTGCACCTGGCTCAAAACCGACCTAGCGGTGTTTATCGGAACCGCAAACCCTATCCCGATGGATGTGCCGGTCGGCGAGACTATGGCGGTGTTCACGCCCACAACCCTGCCGGAACTGTCAACCAGCGGCCCCCCGCTGTTCCCGGGGTTGATGGTTGCATCAGTCTGAATCAGATTCTCAAGTTCCGCGGTTGGACCCTGAAGCGTCCGCCGCAGCGCGCTGATGATTCCAGTTGTAACCGTTCTTTCAAATCCCAGCGGGTTCCCTATGGCTATCACAAGCTGTCCCACCTGCAGTTTGTCCGAATCGCCCAACGGCGCTGTCGGAAGCCCGTTGGCTCCAACCTTGAGAACCGCCAAATCGAGTCTTGAATCGCCGCCCAGGCTGCGCGCCTTCAATTGGCGCCCATCGCTGAGGGTTACGGTGATATCCGCAGCGTCTTCCACCACATGATTGTTGGTGAGGATGTAGCCATCGCGGCTCACAATAATGCCCGAGCCCAGTCCCTGCTTCTCCTGGATATCCCAAAAGAAACCTTCAACATATTCAACAGTGCGCACGCTCACCACAGAGGGCCCAACGGTCTTCACCGCATTTATGATGGTGGTTTCGTAATCGGTTAGTTTGGCCTGGGCCAGCACCGGCTGCGGAAACTCCGGCTCTTTGGCTACCCACCTGCCGAGTAACGAAAGCACCATTCCAAAGAGCGCGCCCGCAAGAAACACCAAAATTATAAGCCTTCGCATATGGGATAATACCATGTAGAAAACCTCCAACCGCAGGGCTTGTTTGCCTCTAAGCCCTGTGACATTTTATGACGAAGAGATAAGGGGTGTCAAAAGGAAGTTTTGCGATGCGATTAATCCCGTTTCAGCTCTTCGGCCGCCCAACCGGGGGCGCAAAACAGGACCAGTTGGCTGCGTTCCGCGCTGTGGAGCAGGTCTGCAAAAGAATAGCGGCGGATTTGCATGACGGACCAGCACAGGACCTGGCCGCCATAGTACTGCGACTCCAAAACGCCGAGGCAAACGCCCGGAAAGATCCGCAGAGCGCAACGGAGGAGATTGCCAAAGTGCGCAGTCTGGCCCAAACAGCGCTTGAGGGTCTCAGGCGCTTCATATCTGAATTGGGCCCTTCATCGGTGGATAAGATAGAGATTTTGCCGGCGGTTCGCAGTTACGTTCAGAGTTTCAAACAGCAGTACGGAATTGAAGCCGCACTGGATGTTTCCGGAGAGCTCGACACGCTTCCTCCAGACGTTCAGATAAACCTATACCGGATTATTCAAGAGGCCCTGAGAAATGTTGGCAAGCACTCCAATGCCAAAACCGCCCGCATCACCATTACTCGCGACAAGCGCGGTCTCTCGGCAGTTGTAACCGACGACGGAGACGGTTTCGATCCCGAGAAACAATCTTCCGTGAATGATTCGCAAAAGGGGATGGGTATAACTAGCATGAAAGCTCGGGCGGCGGCCCTCGGGGCAGACTTTCGCATCTCAAGCTCCCCAGGCAAAGGAACTACGGTGGCTTTTTTCCTTTCCGCCAGACACATGGGAGACAGATGATGAACAGGATCAAGGTGCTCGTCGCAGACGACCATCCGCTGATAATAGAGGGGCTCCGGAAAGTGCTCTCGGAACACGAGGATATCGAAATCGTCGGGCACGCGGTAACCGGCGAAGATGCTTTGCGCATGTCCGTCGAGCTTGTCCCGGATGTTGTTCTCATGGACATCCGAATGCCCGGCCTGGACGGAGTGGAAGCCACAAGGCGCATTACACAACAACTTCCAGCAACAAAGGTTATTATCCTAACGGTCTACGAGGACAGCGACTACCTGTTCAACGCTATAAAAGCCGGAGCTGTGGACTACAAGCTTAAGGGTACACCCCCGGAGGAGCTGGTGGAGGCAGTGCGCTTGGTTGCGCAGGGGGAAATCCTTATAACCCCAAAGATTGCCGAGAAAATGAAGAAGGAATTCGATAAAATCTCTCAAGAAAAATCCCCTTACTTAAAACTAACCCCGCGGGAGATGGAAATCCTGGACCTTTTGGCAAAAGGAGCAAGCAATAAGGAAATAGCCCAACAGCTCTGCATAGAGGAGAAAACGGTCAAAAACCACATGAGCAACATCTTCGCCAAGCTCCATGTGAACGACAGAACGCAAGCCCTCATAGTTGCTATCCGCCAAGGTATTGTTCAGCTTTAGCCAGGCCTCGCTTCCAACAGCAAGCCCTGCTATAATTCTCTATAGAGCTTGAGAGCTGAGGGAAGCGAGGGGAAGAAATGAAAAACACCGCAAGGCTCTTCCTAACCGTTTTTCTTGTTGTCGCAAGTGTGTGCCCGGCGTGCTTTGCGCAGTCCATACAGGTCACGCCCAACCCGGCCGCGCTTGACGACACTCTAACTCTCACATTCACTGGGTTTCCGCCAATCACCCAGATACTGCTTTGGTGGGATAAAACCCCAACGTCACTTTTTGATTTACCGAATATCTTCATCACCCAATCCATAGTTACAGATGCCACCGGCAGTGCCCAGGCGAAGCTAGACTACCTCTCCCTCCGAGTTTACCCGGCAACCGCCGGCGATCATGTAATAACCGCCAGTTTTTTGATTCCATTCACGGGAAGCTTCGGCCTGGCTCAAGCGCCGGTAAGGCTTTTGCCGCGAAAAGGTTGGGGGGCGCTTCCACCACTGCCGCAAACATCCCGCAACAGCTTCAGCGGAGGTCTGCTGGCATATCTGAACTACGCTCCCGACCGAAAATCAACATCTCTTGAGATCACCAACGGGCAGTCCGTGGTGCGCATCGGCACCGCCAACGTTCACCCGGTGACTTTCTCTGGGCTGTCTTGGTCTCCAGACGGCACCAAAATCGCCTTCAGCGCAACGTTTGACACCGATCCGGAAGGCAACGTGTATGTGATTGATTCATCCGGAAGACTATCGCAGGTAACGTCTTACGGCGGCGCTCCGCCCCGGATAACCGGCAGAGGCACTGGTTCAATCGAGGGGGGAATTCGCCCGGCGCCAACGCCTGAACCATCGGGACAGCAAGCCGCGGAAGATACCTGCGGTGACCTGCGAAACCGCCTGGAGCCACCAAAGGGAATAAAAGTTACACTTGTTGGTACCGGCATAACCACCATTGCGCTTCCGGACAACCCAAATCTGGGGCTCAACGCCACTTACCGCTTCCGATTTAACGATGTTCCGGAAGGGGAGTATTGGGTGCACGCATCTTATTCCACCACTGTGTGCCAAGAACACACAACCACCAAAACCACAGTGGACAGCGAAGGTAATCCGCGCTCTACCACAATACTGGTGCGGCGCCAGGCCGGCGCAACAGGAAGCATAAGTTTCCCGGCCGTGGTGCGTGCCGGCCAGGTTACCCAGCTTGACCCGATTGAGTGTGTTCTCCTCTGGCGCATAGTCGGGGACCCATCTTGGCTGGATAACCAAACGCTTGCGTACATAGCGCGCGGCGGTGTTTTCGACCGCAGTGGCATAGCTGTGTCCGATATTTGGCTTGCCAGGCTAGGGGCTCAGCCTGTTCAGCTCAGCAACACCGTTAAACACGGCAAGATAACCCGGATCTCCGCATCCCCAACAAACGGCAAACTGCTCTTTTATGCAGACTCGATAAGCGGTTTGGCTGTCGCGGATGCGGCAAACTTCGAAGCTTCCGCCAATCCGGTAACCAGCTCCTTGGCCATAAGCGCCGCAACCGGAGGGAAACTGTATATTTTGGATGATTTCCCCTCCTGGGCCCCGGATGGAACTCACATCGCATTCATAAGGCGCAACGCACTGCTTTTGACGCCGGAGATGTCTCCATCCGATCCAAACAAGCTCGCAATGATGCCCATAATCGCTACAATCGGAGACGTGTGGGTGAAAAACGTTGCCACCGGCGAGGAAAAGCAGTTAACCAATTTCAACCTTCAAGCTGGCGAAGGTGCAGTTTGGTACCCGGCCTGGTCTCCAGACCGCAGTCAGATAGCCGTCACATACACCAAAGACGCCTTACAAAGCACCGATATCCGCATCATCAATGTGGCGGATGGCAGCTCTTTCAACCTAACCAACAACGGCACCAGCATGATGCCGGTTTGGACAGCCGCCGGAACCACCGCATTGCCGCAGAACGTTCAGATAGACCCGTCCCGGCTGTTCGAGGTGCAAACCCAACCGCAGGTTGTGCGCGGAGATGTTAACGGCGACGGAAAGGTAACAACCGCTGATGCCCTGATACTTCTTAGGATAGCTGTCGGTCTGCAGCAACCCACCCAACAGCAACTTGCAGCAGGCGACGTGGATCGGAGCGGAAAGATAGATGTCCGCGACGCCGTGCGCGTTCTCAGGGCTGCCGTTGGCCTTGAAAACCTGGTATAATTGGGTGGAATGCAGAAATTCACAAACAAATCACCCTCGAAACCTTCTTCGGAGGAAGGTGGTTCGACGGAAGTGCCGCTGAAAACATTGGAGCTTGCTCACTTAAAACCCGAGGACAAAGAGCAACTGCTCAGCGGCAAAGCCGTGGTCCTTTTCCATACAGCCCCAGGGTGCGCAGTGGAAATAAGCGCTTACGTTGTTGCGGATGCTTCTCTGGAATGCGTTTGGAATCTGCTCACCGACTATGAAAACCTTCCCAAAGTGGTGCCCGACATGGCAGAGTGCACACTGCTGGGCACGCAAAACGGCGACCGGATACTCCGCCAAGCGGCCCGGGTGTCCGATGGTCTTAACCTATCGATGTCGGTCACTCTGGCTGTGAAGGAAGAGCCTCCGAACCGGATCTTCTTCCGAAGAATAGACGGCGACCTGAAGCGCTTCGAAGGATCCTGGCATCTGATGCCCATAAATCAAAGCCGCGTTTTAATGGCCTACGAGGTGCTGGTGCAACCGCTGTTTTGGGTTCCGTGCTGGGCGGTAAAGCACAGGCTCCGAAAAGAGATTCCGCGGCTTATGCACGCCCTGGCCGACGAGGCCGCACGGCGCAACGGAAAACCCGGCAAAAGCTAACCCATCACAATAACCCCTGCGCCGCGAAGCCCGCTCTGCTTCAGGGTGCAAAGCGCTTCGTTTATCTCTTCCAAACGGAAGGTCTGAACCTCGGTGCGGATGGGAACCTTTGGCGCCAGTTCCAGAAGCTCCTCCGCGTCCTTTCGGGTGGCGGCAGTAACACTGCGCAGAGTTCGTTCGTAGTAGAGATGCTGGCCGTAGTCCATCTGGGGAATTGGGTCGGTGTATATGGATGCAACGGCTAGCACCCCTCCCCTGCGAAGCTTCTCAAGCGCCGCCGGGATAAGAGCTCCCGCCGGCGCAAAAACAACTGCGCTGTGGAGCTTCTCCGGCGGCTGCTCCTCCGCGCGACCAACCCACTCGGCCCCCAACTCGCGAGCCAGAGCTTGATGGTGCGGACTCCTGGTGAAAACGTAACACCTGCATCCCCAATAGCGCGCCACCTGAATGGCAATGTGTGCCGACGCCCCAAACCCGAAGAGGCCCAATATCTGCCCCGGCTTCACCTCGCTCAACTTCAAAGCCCTGTAGCCTATAACTCCAGCGCACAGCAAAGGAGCCGCTGATGTATCGGGGTAAGCCTCCGGAATTCGACAGCAGAACCCCGCCGGAGCAACCATATACTCGGCATACCCGCCGTCGACGTGGTAGCCCGTAAACACGGCGGCTTCACACAGGTTTTCCAAAGATGCAAGGCAGTACTCACACCTGCCGCATGTGGAGTGCAACCAAGGAACGCCCACACGCTCTCCAACAGCCAAACCCGAGGTGCCTGGCCCTAAAGCATCCACTTCGCCAACCACTTGGTGCCCGGGGATTAAGGGCAGTTTCGGCAGGGGCAGTTCTCCTTCCACGGTGTGCAAATCGGTATGGCACATTCCGCACACCCTCACGCGAATGCGCACCTGACCAACTCCGGGTTCGGGAGGCGGAGCCTCAACAACACTCAGCGGCTTCTGTTCTATCGGTTTTGGAGCTTCAAGCACCGCGGCTTTCATGTTCAGCTCACCGCCGTTTGTGCTTTTATGCAGCTTTGCGCATATCCGCTTGCTGTGGACGCCTGCGCACCCTGGGTTGAGAGCGGCTTCCTTCGTATCCCCAACCGGAAAGCAGTGCCTTCAGCCTGTGATACATCTCTTTCGGGGTGTGGTCCTCCCAAAGCATGCCTCCGTTCTGGATGAAAGCCGGGTCCGAAAAATCCCACCAGGTGATAGCGCGTATCTCCGGGCGCGAGAAGGCGATGGTGTAAAACCACTCGGCCCAGTCCGCCTGAACGCGTTCGCTCCACGGTCCGTGCCACGCAAACCAAGACTGCTGTGCGCTTTGCTGCCCCCAGGGGCCGGATGAAACCCCAAGCTCTGTTATGTGAACCGGCTTGCCGAAGCGGGCGTACTCATCCAAAAGCTTATTCACCGCAAACAGGTCGCGCCAAGGGAAGTATATCTGCACGCCCACGGCATCAAAATCAACCCCGGCTTCCATAACAGCCTGCATGTACGAAAGTGGAGTGAAGGTTGGGCGGTGCCTCGGTCCCTTGTAAACCGAACCGTCCGCCGCGTACTCCCCAAAGGGACAGCAGTTGTTCACCACCAGGATGGCCTTGGGATCGTTTTCGCGAGCGGTGTGCGCGCATATTTTGGTGATCTCCACCTCCTGCTGATGCGTCAGGTTTAAGCCGTTTGCCCAATCGTGCGCCTCATTTATCACATCCCACACCTTGATCCTGCCGCGGTAGCGCGAGACGCTTCTCGACACAACCCTGCGGCAGTGTTTCTGCGCCGTTTCCCAATCCGCACCCTCAAGCCATTTCGGTATTCCAGCCTCATGGCCCCACCACAACGGATGGCCTTTCGGGGTGATTCCGGCCTGCTCGCACCATTCCAAGATTTCATCGATTCTGCGGTAGTCCGGCTTGCCTTCCTCGCGTTCCAAGTTTGCAAGGTAGAATGGAAGCGTAGCAAAATTTAGCAAGCCGCTGAAGTACTCGGGATAAGGATCGTTCGGCTTGTATCCGAACGCATTGCACCCAAAGAGAAAACCGCGCCGTCTTCTGCGGCCTATAGCGCGCCGGGCACGCTCCACAACCGCAAGCTCCCCCGCCCACAGCGCATGCGACAGCGCCAGAAGGTTCCGATACGCCTTCTTTTGGGAGTCTGCCGTTTTGGCCGCCAGCGCCAAATGCTCTTCCGCGGCGGCAATATGCCCCCTGCACTCAGCCGAAAAGCTTGGTTGCCCCTCCGAAAGCCTGCGCACATCTGCCAGCCGACTTTTCGCGGCTTCCGACACAAAATCTATCACACTCGATACCTGCCCGTAGCCCTCACCCTCGTTGTCTGCCGTAACCCAAACATCACCGAAAAACGGAACAGGCACCTGAGCATGCAGGGCCGCCGGAGCGCCCGTCGTCGCAATGGTTACTGTTCCCTCGCTATCCACCGAACTCTCGCGCCAAAACGGTTCAAAGTGCAAATCGGCAGCGTACAAACGCTCCAGCCTGTCACGCGAAACAGGGTTGCCGTCCGCACCCAAAATACGCACCTTCAACGTTATTGCCATAGGGTTCCGCCTCCATTGCCCCGAAACTCCCATCGGTGCAGCCGCCACTGCCGCAACCGCAACAGACTTAGCGGCACCGACAAGTAAGCTTCGCCTAGATATGCGTCTGGTTTCCATAAGCCTTCTCACAGGTGGTATTGCCCACCGACCGCCTGAATTCCTCTTAAGATTCCCGGGGCTTTTTGTGCTAAAATACCCACGAGCAGTGCAAATGCAGAGTATATCCCTGGGTGACATCACTATTTGGCGGTTCAACAACCTATCGCAGTATTCCGAAGTCAAGCACTTCGTATCCACCCGAACGCACGGCTTCAGCCGTCCGCCATACGACTCTCTGAACCTCGCCTTTCACGTCGGCGACGACTCGTCGGCGGTTTTGCGCAACCGTGCGCTCTTGGCCAGGTCTTTAGACATCCCGGTAAGCTGGTTCGTCGTCGGCGAGCAGGTTCACGGGTCCGCTGTATACGTCGCGAGCGAGGATGATAGAGGCCGCGGCGCAACAAATCACGAAGACGCCGTTCCGGGAATAGATGCGCTGGTCACCAACAAACCCAACATCTGCCTGATGGTGCTTACCGCCGACTGCGTGCCGGTGCTGATTTACGACCCCCAAAAACACGCGGCAGCTGCGGTTCACGCCGGCAGAAGGGGCACCATCTTGGGGATTGCGCGGAAAACTGTGGACGTTATGCGCCGCGAGTTCGGATGCCGCCCGGAAGACCTGTTGGTGGGGATTGGCCCCTCAATCGGGCCGTGCTGTTACCGAGTTGGACCGGATGCGGCAGAGGAGTTTCGCCAAGCGCTTGGCAGTTCCGACGGACTGCTCGATGTTGACCCATCCGACGGTTGTGCGCTGCTAAACCTGTGGAAGGCGAACGAAAAACAGTTGGTTGAGGCCGGAGTCCATCCCGATCGTATAGAAAAGGCGCAGACCTGCACAAGCTGCCACACAGACCTGTTCTACTCGGCGCGCGGAAGCGGCGGAACCACGGGAAGGTTCGGCACGGGAATTTGCCTCACCGGCTGAGGAACTGCAGGATTCAAACGCTTCGGCCACGCTGGCAGTCCTCAGGAAAGCCACTCGTCAGAAAGCATCCGCGTTAGAACGCGGCTCCACGTAACCGGAGTTGCGCAGTAAAGGCGAATCGGAGATGGACCGGGAAACTCAGGAAGACATCCGCACCACAACCTTGAGGCATCCCTCCTGGCGGTCGCAGAAGATCTGGAATCCGCGCTCGATTGTGTCCAGAGTCACAAAATGCGTAACCACGCGCAGCGGATCCGCCGACGAAGTTCTGTAAAGCTCGATGTTTTTGTAAAAATCGTCAACATTCAGATACCAGGAGCCGACTATGTGAACGTCGCGCCGAATGAGATCGTCCGACGGGGATATCTCCAAACGCCGGCACTCGCCCACAATGGCAACCCAACCGTCCGGACGAACCGACGCGATGGCCAGCTTCTCTGCATCCGGGTTGCCGGAGCATTCCAACGCTCTATCGGCGCCGCCATCCGTTAGCTCAAGGAGCTCTTCGCCGACGGAATCTGCGGAGGGGTCCAGCGCACAGTCAGCTCCAAGCCGAACGGCCGCCTCGCGGCGGTAGGCAATGGGGTCCAGAGCAACAACCCGCGCCCCCATAGCCGCGCACACTTGGACGGCATTCAGCCCGATGGGACCGCACCCAAAGACGGCAACCTTCATCCCGGGAGCAACGCCTATTCTGCGGGCGGCCTTGGCGGGGGTGCCCATTGCATCCAGCAAAAGACACCCCCGCTCGAAAGAGATATCGTCCGGAAGACGCAGTGCGTTGCGCTCAGGACACGCCAAAAACTCCCCGTATCCGCCGACAACACTGCCCTTCTTCTGCGGGCACCGGGTGAACTGCCCCAGGTTGCACCAAGTGCACTTCCCGCACCCGATAACGTCGTACACCGCCACTCGGTCCCCCACCGACAGGCGGGTAACCTCAGAACCAACCTCAACCACCACACCCGCCGCCTCGTGGCCGTGTATTCCCGGCTTTTCTCCCTCGCCCAGGTAAAGCCACTTGTCGGAGCCGCATATGCCCGAAGCCATTACTTTAACCAGAACCCCATTTGATGGGCATTTTGGCGTGGGAACCTCTCCTATTTTTATCTCCCTAAGACCTGTAAACAAAGCCGCTTTCATTTATTTCTCCTCAGGTGGCTCCAAAACCGCGCGAATCCGCCGCACTCCAGCTCCTGATGCCTCCTCTTTCACTATTCGGAAGCGACCGAGCTGTCCGGTGTACTCCACGTGCGGCCCTCCACACACCTCCAAAGAGTAATCGCCTATCTTGTAAAGCTTAACCTGCTCGCCGTAGCGATCCGTAAACAGGGCCAACGCGCCGCGGGCCTTCGCATCCTCCACAGTGGTTATCTCCATCGTAACCGGCAGGTTGGCTTGAATCTTTTCGTTCACAATCCTCTCAACAGCAGCGATTTCTTCCGGGGTCATCTTCTGTGGGTGCGAGAAGTCAAACCGCAGGCGCTCAGGTGTTATATTACTGCCTTTCTGCTGTACGTGGGGCCCCAGAACATCGCGAAGTGCTTGGTGCAAAAGATGGGTGGCAGTGTGGAGTTTGGTTGTTTCTTCGCTGTAGTCGGCCAAACCGCCCTTGAACTTCTGCTCCGCTCCCGCACGCGACAGCTCCTGGTGCCGCCGGAAATGCTCCTCGTAGCCTTCGCGGTCCACCAGAAGGCCCTTCTCTGCCGCCAGCTCTATCGTCAGCTCTATAGGGAACCCGAACGTATCGTAAAGATGGAAGGCATCTTCACCAGAGATCCGCCCGTCCGACTCAGCAACAACCCGCTCGAACTCGCGCAGGCCGCGTTCGAGCGTTCTCCCAAACTTCGCCTCCTCGCCGCGGAGCTCCTCGAGGATGCGGTCGCGCTCCCTCTCGAGGTGGGGATAATCGCCCTTATATCTCCCGATGACGGCTTCGGCCACCGAAGCCACAAAAGGCTGGGTGATGCCCAACCGGCGGCCGTGGCGAATCGCCCTGCGTATAAGCCGGCGCACCACGTAGCCCCGCTCCACATTCGAGGGCGGAACCCCATCCGCAATCAGAAAGGTGACAGCGCGCAGGTGGTCGGCCACAATTCGGTGAGATACTATGTCGTCCCCCTTAGCAAACCGGGAAATCGCCTCCATAATCGGCTGGAACAGATCCGTCTCGAAAACGCTGTCCTTCCCCTGCAAAAGCATCGCTCCGCGCTCGAGGCCAAACCCAGTATCCACGTTCCGCTGCTTAAGCGGTTCGTAGGTTCCTGCGGCTGTTTTGTTGTACTCCATGAAAACGTCGTTCCACAGCTCGATGTACTTGCCGCAGGAACAAGATGGGTCGCACGAAGGAGAGCAAGGCGGCTTGCCCGTATCGATGAACATCTCGGTATCAGGACCGCAGGGTCCTGTTTGCCCCGCTGGTCCCCACCAGTTCTGCTTTTTGCCGAAGTAGCAAATCCGCTCCTGCGGAATGCCGAGTGCGCGCCAGATAGAAGCGGCTTCCTCATCGCGCGGGGCGTCCTCATCGCCGGCGAAAACGGAAACCCACAAACGGTTGGGGTCCAAGTGAAGCCACTCCGTGAGATACTCGTAGCTTAGGCGAATGGCCTCTTCTTTGAAATAATCCCCCAGAGACCAGTTCCCAAGCATCTCGAAGAACGTGAGGTGGCTGGTGTCTCCAACCTCATCAATGTCGTCGGTGCGCACACAGCGCTGCACATTCGCCAAACGACGACCCATCGGGTGCGGCTCGCCCAGCAGATACGGCACCAGCGGATGCATGCCAGCAGTGGTAAACAGCACCGTCGGGTCGTTCTCGGGAACCAACGAAGCACCTTCTATTATGGCATGACCGTGTTTTTCGAAAAACTTAAGGAAAGACTCTTTTATCTGATCGGATGTCATAAACGCTCCGCTCCAATAGCCGAATTTGTATTACACCGGTGCCAAGTATAACATGTGAAGGGCCTGCGCGTAAATTGCCGCCAGCGCTGCAAAAGTTGACATGGCTAACCGTCTAAGGTTAGAATTAATGGGCCGCGGGCCGATTATTCGCTCTTTGCATGCTTTCTAGAAGCATCTGCATCGTGGCCCTGAGAAAAAACGGAAACTTTTGTGAGCGGAGGAAACAACATGGCGGTTCGAGTCGGAATCAATGGATTTGGAAGGATTGGAAGAATCACTTTTCGCGTCATCGCTGAACGCTACTCTGACGACATCGACGTCGTAGCGATCAACGATTTGGTCGACGCCAAAACCAACGCGCACCTCTTCAAATATGACACCTGCTACGGCATCTTCAACGGTTCGGTGGAGGCCAAAGACAGCGCTATCGTTGTAAACGGAAAAGAGATCAAGGTCTTCGCAGAGAAAGACCCTGCGAACATTCCTTGGAAAGACCTGGGCGTTGATATAGTGCTGGAGTCTACAGGGGTCTTCACAGATGCCACCAAGGCAAAAGCCCACATCGATGGCGGTGCGAAGAAGGTCATCATTTCAGCTCCAGCCAAGAACGAAGACATCACCATTGTGCTCGGCGTTAACGAAGATAAGTACGATCCGAAAGCTCATCACATTGTCTCCAACGCCTCCTGCACCACAAACTGCTTGGCTCCGATAGCCAAGGTTCTCCAGGACAACTTCGGCATCGTCAACGGCTTCATGACAACCATACACGCCTATACAAACGACCAGCGAGTGGCAGACCAAGCGCATAAAGACCTTCGCCGTGCCCGCGCCGCCGCCATGAACATAATTCCCACCACAACCGGTGCCGCAAAAGCCATCCACCTGGTCGTGCCGGAGCTGGAAGGCAAAATGCACGGCATCGCTATTAGGGTACCAACCGCCACGGTTTCTCTCGTTGACCTGGTGGTGAATCTGGAGAAGCCCGCAGACAAAAACGCCATCAACGAAGCCTTCAAGGAAGCGGCCAACGGTAAGCTCAAGGGGATACTTCAGTTCTGCGAAGAAGAGCTGGTATCTTCCGACTTCAAGGGTAACCCCCACTCGTCCATAGTCGATGGACCGTCCACCATGACTCTTGGAAGCAACTTCGCCAAAGTCATGAGCTGGTACGACAACGAGTGGGGCTACTCATGCCGAACTGCAGAGCTCATCCGCTTCATGGCGGAGAAAGGCTTCTAGCGTAAACCAAGGGCCGGGGAGAAACCTCCGGCCCTTTCCCCATCACTTCACGGGTAGCTTTTCAACATCTAATCGGCCGCAAGCTATCATTTTCCCTTGTTCAACTCGCACGTCATCCAAAACTAAGGGCAACCCAAGTTCATCCACGCGGAATACGGGGTTAATCCTCCGCTCGATTAGCCGAACCAAGAAACGCGGCACATTCAGCCGTGCAACACGAAGCATGTCGGCCTCGAAAAGTATCTCGCCTTCCTCACCAAGCCTCGGTTGGCCCTCGAGGCGGATTGGAACCGTAAGCCCCACGACCTGCGGCTCAACGATCACAGCCATTCGGTCTTCCAGAAACTCAAACCTGGCCCTGCGCAGAACGTCCGACCGTTGAGCCACGTAAGCGTTGGCATCTTCCTCCAGCACCTCACCCACCACCATACTTCGGCCAACCGAAACCACGTTTCTCGACTTCACATCAACCTGAACATCGTACAGCTCGGCCTCCGCTCTGTTCACCACCAAGCCCGCGCTTGAGCGCACGCGAACCCCCTCCACAACCAAGCGGCTGATTTTGCCCCGCCTGAGGCTAGTCCCGCGCCTGTCTATGTGCACACGGTAGCTGTCTGCCGGACCTATAACCCTGCGTGCATAATCGGCCACCGCCCGCTCTGCCATCCGCACCGGATCCAGCGGACCGCAGCCGCAAATCCAAACCGCGGCGGTAGCCAGCAAAAGTGCCCGCCACGCAAACAGCAGCAATCTCACACTCCAAGCGTTCTGGCAACCATCAGAATGCCGCAGATCGTCTTGGCGTCGCATATCTCCCCTTTCAAAATGCGGTCCACGGCTTCGTTCAGCGGGACTATCTCCAGCTTCAGAACCTCATCCGGGTCAGACCTCCCCTCGCAACTTGTAAGATCCTCGGCCACGAACATGTGAAGCAGTTCGCTGGAGTAGCCCGGTGCCAAAAACGATGAAAACAGATGCCTGAGCCTCCCGGCCGAATAGCCGGTTTCCTCCACCAACTCCCGCGAAGCACACGCAGCCGGCTCCTCTCCTGGATCAAGCGTTCCGGCCGGTATCTCCAACAAAACCCTCCCGGCCGGCAGGCGGAATTGATGAATCATGACCACACGGTTGCCCGGCAACAACGGCACAACGGCCACGGCCCCGCGGTGCTCCACCACCTCGCGAGTGGTTTCCCTACCGTTGGCTGTTTCAACCTTGTCCACCCTGAGGTTTACCACCCTGCCGCGGTATATATACTCAGAGCTCTTCACCGTTTCTTCCAGATTCATTCTTCGCATCCCCTTTCAACCATACCACTGCAGTCTGAAAGCACAAAAGAGGAAAGCAGGCGTCCGCGGCGAATATTCTCCTCGCCAAGCCAATCGGACGCACCGAGGGTTCCTCGGTCGTCTTGCGCTTTTTGCGTTTCCATTATCATCCACAAGGAGTCACCCTGCTGATGAAAAGATTTCTTGCGGTTTTATCGGCGCTTCTGGCGAGCTTCGCCGCGGCAAGCATAAGCAGTGCCCAGCAAACGCCGCCCCTACCGGCGAACACTATTTTCGTAGCATCTTCAACGGCCAAAGCCGGAGAAACCGTGGATATCTCCGTTTGGGCCGGCAAGCAAAACACCGCTTTCAACGGCATAGAGTTCCTGCTCAAATTCACCCCCGTCTCGCCGGAGGGGCTCTCATCCCTTCCAACCGGAGTGGAAGGAGGGTTTAAGGTTGGCAGTGTGTTTCCTGCATCGGCCATTTGGGCGGTGAACATAGATACCCCTGGCGAAGTACGAGTGGCCATAGCCGCGGCGCAGGCGATAAACGGCCCGGGGCCAATCGCCACGGTTGCCGTTCGCGTGCCATCCGACATTTCAACAAAAGCCAGCTATCTCGTAGAAATCCGCGAGGTTATCCTGAGCGATGAGTCCGGAAACGACGTCACGCAGGCAACCCTCATAAACGGCACCCTTGACGTGGAAGCCGGCGGTCCTCCAGTAGTCAAAGGCGACCTTTCAGGCGACGGACTTGTGCGCGTTAACGACGCAACCAAAGCGCTTCGCATCGCGGTGAACATAGACAAACCCACCGAGCGCGACCTGAAAGCGGGCGACGTCAACGGGGACGGAAAAATAACCGTGCTTGATGTTACTCTCATCCTGAGGGCCGCGCTGGGGCTCATCAAACTGTAGAGTCCGAAAGCGCCTCATTCAAGTCGGAATTCGAATTTTTGGATTCGCTTTACAGCCCGCGGTTTGCCGTTCTGAACCGCGGGCTTGTATTTCATCGCCATGGCCGCCCGCACCGCCGCTCTATCCAACCTGCTGTCGCCGGATTTCCTCACCACCTGCACATCCGTAACCGAGCCGTCCTCGCTGATGGTGTAAACAACCACCACGTCCCCCTCAACGCCCTCTTCCCGGCAGGAAGGCGGGTAATACTCGCTCATATTGGGCCTGTAAATCAGCTCCGGCTCCGCCCTGTCGGGCAGCACCGGTTCCTGAGGCTTTGGGGGTTCCGGCTCCTTCTCCTTTGGAGGCTCGTGCCGGACGGGTGTTGGTTCCGGGGCCTTTGGCTTTTCCATCTGCGCCTCGGAAATCCTTGGCGGAGGCGCCTCTCGACGCGGTTCCGGGGCCGGATTTGGTCTCAACCCCGGACCGGGATCGGCCGCTTTGGGCGGCTCCGGCGTGCCGATACCGGGTCCCTCACCGGAACCCATGCCGGTGCCCCGCCCTTCTGGGTTTGGCACCCACCCAAGCGGCGTGGTCCCCTCCGTTGGCCCCAAATCCTCGCCGCGCGTGCTGGTTGACCCCAGATTCAGCGGGCCGCCCGGGTCCCCCGGCGGTCCGGGACTCCTGCGCACCGCACTTTCGCGGCGATCCGACAGTGTCGCCGCACGCAAAGGTGTCTTCCGCACATCCGAGACCAGCGCCTGTTTCTGTGGTTCATCCAGCCTGCTTTTGACGGGAGGCAGTTTCACAACCGGCTTGTTAGAGGTCAAGTTCTTCGGAAGCACCGCCTCCTGAGGCTTCTGAGGCGCCTGCCGCTCGAAAGCCGGCTGTTCGCGCACCACTTCTTCCGGCTGCAGACCGCCGGTGGCAACCACCACGTCAACCACGCGGAGGTTTTCGACATCAATCCCAGGTCGGGCGTGAAACCTGATGCCCAGCAACGCCAGTGCCACCGCGTGAAACGCCAAAGAAGCACACAAAGGATACCGCAACGAACCTTGCCGCCCCGCCATTTCCGTCAGCGAACCTTTACATCCGGCTCGGTGGCTATAGAAAGCACGCTCGGATTGGCACGCTTCGCCTCGTCTATAAGCGCAACCACTTTCCCGTAGCGCAAAGACTTATCCGCGTTGATTATCACCTGCACCCTTGGGTTGGCCTCCACCTCGCGGCGTAAGGCCGCAGCCACCTCCGACATCTGTATGCGCCGCTTTTTTAGGTAGATATTCCCATTGGATGTCATTGTCAGTATCACTCGGGCTTGCACGGTTTTTTCGCCGGTGGAGGCTTTCGGAAGCGCCACCTTGATGCCAGTCATAGTGGTCATCGCGAGCGACGCAATCATGAAAAACACCAAAAGAAAGAAGATGGTGTCGATCATGGGCACGATTTCTATTCTCGCCCGCTTTATCTCCGGTTGGCGTATCCTCATCTTCTCATCCGGATAAACACGAGTCAGCTACCACCGCTACCATAATACCACATAGGGAAGCGCTCGTGCCACCGAAGGCGGGCTGTTATAATCCGAGCTTAAACTAAACGCAAGATACCCTTAAGCCGCCGAAAGCTCCTGCCGAAAATATTGACAGACAAAGGTTCTGCTGCGCCCCCCGTGACGCTGGATTTCCACGGGTCCGAGATGCTTGACGACTGTGGAACCTAGACGGTCGCGTGCGGCAGGGCCTTTCCTTTTTAGCCCCAGCGGATTCCCCAAACAGCAAAGGGTTTGCACAAGCCAACAACCGGCAAACCCCTCACTGCCCAAAAACCAGTGCCGGTGGCACTATCACCACCGGCACCGCGGATGACGCACAAACTGCTAGAAGGACTGCGTTTCAACCCAGGCCCTTCCCGCCCACGGCTTACCAATCAGCTCCTTTGCCGAAAAAGTACAAAACTACGAAGCAAGGGGCACTGCGTTGCACTGGAATTGCACAAAAGGTCCGCTAACACATTTGCCGCAAGCCAGCGCAGTAGTTTCAAACATTCTTTCAGAGGCAACGCGCGGCTTTCGGTAATACCGCTTCACGCGCGTGCACGGGGACTTTTCCTTCTGCACCGAGCTCACCTCCTCAGTGGTCTCTAGGTATATATAACACAGCCCCCGATTGCTGGTCAACCTTTTTTGGCGGGTTTTGTTCCAACAAATGCAAATTCCTTCACGTTTCCACAGCAAAAACCCAGCAACGGCCCAATCGCCGCCCAACTCGGAAAATTCCGCCGCACCATCCACAGCCACCAATGCAGGTGCGGCCGGCTTCTCGGCGAAAACTAAATCGAGGAGCTGTTTGGAATGAAACTGCTTATAGGAGCGCATATGCCTGTGGGGCAAGGGCTTGCTAAAGCTGTGGAAGTGGGCCGCTCCATAGGTTGCACAGTTATACAAGTTTTCACCAAAAGTCCGCAGCAGTGGCGCTCGCGCCGCATCTCGGACGAAGAAGCCGAGGCTTTCCGGCAGGCCAACATTCAGCAGATGCTCGCTCCCCCAATTGCCCACGATTCATACCTCATCAACCTTGCCTCCACAGATACCGAAATCCTCACCAAATCCAGGGAGGCCTTCGTGGAGGAAATCCGCAGGTGCGAGCTTTTGGGCATCGAAGCCCTTGTCACCCACATGGGTTCATACAGAGATTCCACGGAAGAAGACGGCCTCAAGCGCTTGGTCGACAGCCTAAATTTCGTATTTGACCAAACCCCAGATTCCAAGGTGCTGATAGCGCTCGAAACAACCGCCGGCCAAGGCAACTCTTTGGGCAGCCGATTTGAGCACTTCCCCTGGATATTCCAGCATGTAAGCCAGAACCATCGACTGCGCGTCTGCTTCGATACCTGCCATGTTTTTGCAGCTGGCTATGACTTGCGCACCGAGGACGCCTATTCCTCCACCATAGACCAATTCGCACAAACGGTGGGACTTGACCGACTGTGCATCTTCCACCTGAACGACAGCAAACGAGAGCTGGGCAGTCGTGTGGACCGACATGAGCATATCGGCCACGGACAGCTTGGCGAACTTCCGTTCAAATTGATACTTACAGACCAGCGCTTTGCGCACCTGCCAAAAATCGTGGAGACACCGCAGGCCGAGCAGATGCACGCTTACAACGTTGCCGTTCTGAAATCTCTTGTGGGCCTTTGCGATAGACCTCCGCGCATCTCCTCAGGCTGACCGGCCTCCATCCCAAACCAAAAGCGCACAACTCGCACAAAGGCTTCACCGGGCCAGTTAGCGCAAAGGCATGTACCCCTGCAAAATCTGCGGTCGAACGCTCAGAAGAAAAACTTCCGGGGAAAACAGTGGGGATTCTCAAAACCAAAGAGGGTTAAAGCTTGGTGCGGAGTTCAGAGCGCCAAACTAAGCTCCTTCGACCTGGCGTATTGCATTATTGGGGTCGCTCTGCGTCTCACCTTGCTCCCTTTCGGACATCGTGTGGGAAACGCCCGCTGCAGGTATACTCGCTGCACCCCTACTGGACTCCAGCGCCCGCACCCGCTTTTCCAGCGAGAGGATCTTCTCGGTGTAAACCAACCGCATCTGCTCCACATCGTCTTGCAGTTTCTTTAAGCCCTCCGCAAGCCCTCCGCCGCGGCTTTTTGCTCCTCTTGCGAAACCACGGGGTTTCGGCCGAGCAAGTTCGAAAGCTCCCGCAGCACCTTGGGCACGAATACGCCAAAAGCCAGAACTGAAACAATCGTAATGGCAACAATCTCATCCCCGGTTAGCATTCTTAAGATCCTCCCGCATGCTCGCGCGGCCGCGGTTCCGTTTGCCCCTGCTCCCCCAAGCCGCGCTCCAGCATCGCCCGCCCGGTCGTGCCCGGCTCGGCAGCCGCAGAGGAGCCCATCGCCTTAAGCTGTTTTACTTCCTTCTCCAAAGCCAGAATCTTATCTCCGTACGCCACGCGCAGCTCTGCCAGCTCCTGCCGAAGAATCTGTATCTCGCGCATCGCTTTGGATTCAGTGGCGTTCCCCTGAAACGAGACCCCGAACGCCCGCAACAGCTCCCGGATGAATCCGGGTCCGAACACACTGCCAAACACGATGGCAACTATTATAACCGCAGCGGTCCAGAAATCCATGGCAGATTACCCTGCATGCAGGCTCCAAGCACGGTTCTGCGAACCTACGCCTGGCCTCTGCAATAAATACCGTTTGCAAACTTCTGCGGCGGCATTCGTTCCAGCGAAAGATCAAAAGCGCCAACGCTATTCTATGCCCCCACTCAGGATATGTCAACCGAACATCGATGGCGGATACGAGGCCAGAGGCTTGCAAATCTTTTTGTTGTGTGCTAAACTACAAGTGCCAAAGGGCTTCTTTCACGGAGGCGTGGTACCCAAGTGGCTAAGGGAGCGGTCTGCAAAACCGCTATTCACCGGTTCGAATCCGGTCCACGCCTCCATTCTTTTTAAGCTTTCCCTGCTGTAGAAGCACCTCCGCCTTCAGTGCAACGACTGCTTCCCGAGGGGAAAAACAAAGCCCCGCTTCTTTCCGAATGAAACGGGGCTTTGCTTTCAAATCCGCTGGATCTTTAAGCCTTAGCTCTTCCTCCAGTCGCCTGGGATGTTCCCGTCGCAGCGCTGGTTGCCAAGTCCGTACTGTTCACTTGTGATCGGCTTGCTGTCATCCGGGCGGAAGTTCAAACTGTACAGATTCTCCCGCTTGTACCACTTGGCGTGGCCGTCGACCATGGTCACGTTCACCCCGCCGTTGTGGCGGTTAAGAGCAATTCGCCCGAGACCGCCGTCGTTTACACCGTTAAGCGCATCCTGCGGAAGCTTCTGGGTGTGGACCGGCCACGCGTCAATCCATATACCGTCGGAATCAAACATTGTGTTGGCCGGATTCTTCACATCAGATTGGCCACAGTTGTACATCCAGCCATTGTGGGTGTAAGAACCGTAGATGTCGTCGTTCCAAATCCACTGGCGTTTGGCCGATCCCCACTGTCCAGGGATTGGCGGATCAGTACTCGGGCAGATGAACGTGGCGCTTCTCTTGGGCAGATAACCCCACAGTGCTCTTGGCCAAAGGTCTGGGGTATAGCCGGGATAGGTTTCATCCCAATCCCCCATGTACTGCAGAAGCGCCGTTCCAATCTGCTTTTGGTTGTTCAAGCAAGATGTCATTCTTGCTTTCTCGCGCGCCGACGCAAAAACCGGGAACAAAATAGCCGCGAGAATAGCGATGATGGCGATGACAACCAAAAGCTCAATCAACGTAAAACCAAGCTTGTGCTTCTTCACTTTCTCCCCCTCCTCTAAGGGTTAACCCTCCTGAACCGTTTGCCGAGGCACAATTGATTGCGCCAGCAAACAGCTTTCCGTAGTAAGCCGGCTGAATCGACAACCAGTTTGCAGGAGATGATGTCTTTTCAAGTTCTACTTCGGCGTATACGAGGAAATTCCTCTTTTGCAGTTACAATATCCGCTTACCCTCCTTTGCTTTTTGGCGGGTAGCCGAATCAAGGAAGAACATGTAGTAGAGCGGGCCGTAGGTGATTCGGGAACCCACCTTGTCCAAGATCTGATCCGCCTTGTACCACTTGGCATGTTGATCGGCGAGCAGCCAATTGCCGCCGCCGTTGTGGCGGTTGGCAGGCCAATCGTTCTGGTGCCGCGGGAAGAACCAGCCATCGTTGAGGCCGCCACCGCCAACGCTGGTCATCTCATTCTCCTCCATCAGCAGGATGGTGGCCGCCGGCTCGGTAACATCCGATATGGTAAGGGGTTGATTCGGGTCGTACGGGTCACCGGGAGCGAAAAGCTCTGCGTTCATGCTGTAAGAGAGGAAGGTAGGCGAATTCCGGTCGGCTTGGTTGCGCGGGGTTTCAGATGGGCATACGTAAGCACCCACAGTGCGCACATAAGGAAAAAGGCTTCCCTGGCGCACATCTATGATCCAATGGTCCTTAGTGAGCACCCAGCCTCGTCCCTGCCCGGGGCGTCCGGCAAACGGGAAACCTCCGTCCCAATCATCTATATACATCTGGAAGCCGGTGCCCAACTGTTTGAGGTTGTTGAGGCACGTAGTCTGCCGCGCCTTCTCTCTGGCACGGGCAAAAACAGGGAAAAGAATCGCCGCCAGAATGGCGATTATGGCGATTACCACCAGCAGTTCGATAAGCGTAAAGGCTTGAGACCTCTTCATGGTTCCCCCTCTCGGACGACTTTGTGTTGGTAGTATACGCGGTCCGCGCAAAATCTCCTCCAAACTTTGCATACCGCCAAAACAAATTTTGTGCTCGCATCCATTCAAGGAGGTGCAGGAGCCGCTGGTTGGGTGCGGAGGTTTGCGCTTCTGCCAGGGTCCGGCTATGTGCGTCTGTGGGATACCTCAACCAACGCTGTAAACATCACCGATGACGTGCTCGCTGATATTAAGCGAGTGGCTCAGTAAGGTTTGGATGTCTTCAACAGTGCCGTACAACACCAGTACAACACCAGCGGTAGCGGCGAGAAGCGGGATTTGGAGCACCAAAGGCGGGGAAATGGGAAAAATCACGCTCAAAAAGCAGTAAAAATGGAGCCGAGGAGGGGATTCGAACCCCTGACCCGCGGTTTACGAAACCGCTGCTCTACCGCTGAGCCACCTCGGCTCTTCAAGCTGGAATGCCAACAAAAATCAGTTCTTGGCCAAGCTCACCTATAGTTTACTCGGCCGGCGCACCCGTGTCAACCAATATTGCCGGGGTTCGCTGAAAACCACAGCAGGGTGCTAAGCCAATCCAGCCCCAACCACAACCCAACTTCCAAACAGATGCGGACCTAAAAAAGTGCTCTCCAAAAACAACCGAGAAATAAACAGGGCGAAAGCCGCTTATCTAAAAGTGGCCTTCGCCCTGTTAAACCTGCTACATCTTGGTGCCGAGGGTCAGAATCGAACTGACGACACCGTGATTTTCAGTCACGTGCTCTACCAACTGAGCTACCTCGGCATTTAACAGAAACTGGCGGTCCAGACGGGATTCGAACCCGCGATCTCATGCGTGACAGGCATGCGCGTTAAACCACTACGCTACTGGACCGCCCAACCTTGCCATCTGGAACCCGTCTCTTCGCCCGGTTTCCTCAGGCACCCAAATTATACCAAAAGGCTTTCTGCTCGTCAATACCCCGCGGCCTAAAAACCGCGGCGTCCAAAACCCCCAAAAAGCAGCCGTCTTCTGCTCCAGTTGCATCACATTGATTTTTGCTTCATAAAAGGTTACTATTTATATCGAATACGTCAGGATGATGGCCCCCGATTACTGCCCGCCTTGCGGGTTCCCAATCAGGGAGGTTCAAAAATGCTGCATCAGCAGATTGACCTTGAAATTGCGGAAAGGGAAGCTTGGGCGCTTAGGCGCCAACTTGGCATTCCCAACAACAGACGGCTTTGGGTCTTGGCCTGCATGGACGAGAGGCTCCCGGTCAACGAAGCGCTGGGAATTCGAGATGGAGACGCGCACGTGTTCCGAAACGCCGGCGGACTTGTGACAGATGACGCCATCCGCTCGGCCATGCTTACCACCAACTTCTTCGGCACCAAAGAGATCATTGTCCTCAACCACACGGAATGCGGTATGATGACGGCCACCGGAGAGTACCTCACCGAGCTCCTTAAGCAGAAAGGCATCAACCCAGATGAGGTTGAGATAGACCCAGCACTCCCGGAGTTGAAACTGCCGGCCGGCGCATTCCCAAGGTGGATAAAAACCTTCACAAACGTGGATGATATATGCCTAAAGCAGGTTGAACTTCTGCGCAACAGCCCTCTTATCCCAAAGGACGTTGTCATCCACGGATATGTGTGGGAAGTCGAAAACATGAAGCTGCGCCGCCCGCATGCGCGCCTCTCCGAAAAAGTAAACACCTTCAAAGAAATGGGCGGAAAGGGTTAAGCGCGCCAAAAACGCAGCTTCTTGCAAGGGCCGGGCGGATCTTTCCAACCGGCCCTTTTTCTTTTCCGCAGGAGAACGTCTTTCTGCGGTGAAGGCCTTTATTGGCAAACACATCTCGGAGGTGCGGATGATTCGCGTGCTGGTGACCGATCTCGGCAACGTTATACTGCGTTACGACGGAGCCGCCGGTTTGGCGAGGATTCAAGCCAAATCCGGAGTCCAAAACGCCGCCGAGATCTTCTCCAAGCTGATTGCGGAATTGGGATACGGAAAAGGCCAAACCGAATCTAAGGCGTTCTTCCGGCGCGTTAAAGAGGAGCTTCGCCTTCAGATGAGCTTCGAGGAGTTCTGCACAGCCTGGTCAGACGTTTTCGAAGAAGATTGGGACGTCATAAACCTGCTTCTGCAAGCCCGAGTGGAAAAGCGATACATCCTCTCCAACACGAACGATATCCACTGGACCTGGATACAACAGCGCCATTCCAAAATGCTTTCCTTGTTCGATGGTGCCGTGGTATCGCACCAATGCGGAGCTGAGAAGCCAGACCCGGCGGCTTACCAACAGATTGTGGCGCTCAGCCAAAGGCGCCCGGATGAACACCTGTTTATAGACGACCTGCCGGAAAATGTGGAAGGCGCCAGGCAGTTCGGCTTCGACGCCATCCTTCACACGGACCTAGCCTCTCTCCGCGCCGCCCTCTCCGAAAGAAACCTCATCTAGCCAAGCTACACCAGCTCTACCACCGCTTTACAAAGCGGTGGATGCTCGGCGTGGCGCGCAAAAAGCGCCGGAGCATCCGCAAACGGCACTCTCTCCGTAATCAGTGCACTCGGGTTCACCTCACGGGCCTCCGCCAACCTCAGCACCTCTGGAAAAGCCCCTCTGCTGTTTCGCGACCCAAGGAAATCTAGCTCCTTGCGCACAAAAACCGAGGCCTTGAAGTAAATTTGGCTGTCGGTAAGACCAACCACCACCACGCGCCCACCGGCTGCCACTAGCTCCACAGCCTCTTCAATCGTCTCGGGGCGACCAACGGCTTCCAAAACCACCGCCGCTCCCTCTCCGGCTGTAAGAGTCATCACCGCGTCGATCAAATCCCTGCCGGAGGCATTCACCAACTCGGCGGCCCCCAACCTGCGCGCCATGGAAAGCCGATCGGCTCTTATATCGCAAACTATGGTGCGTGCGCCCTTGGCTTTCGCAACCTGCATAGCGGCTAAACCTATCGGACCGGCGCCAAGTATGCAGATCGCCTCACCGGCCTTAAGGCCAGCGCGCCTAACCGCATGCAAACCGATGCTCAGCGGTTCGCACACGGCCAGCTCCTCCGCCGTTAGCGTCTTCGATGGGTAAAGCATATCAACCGGCAGGCATATATACTCGCGCAGGCCACCGTCGGTGTGCACCCCCAAAACCTGGAGGTTTCGGCAGCAGTTGTATTTCCCAATAGAACATGGGTAACAGTGCCCGCAAGGTTTTAGAGGCTCAACAGTTACCAAAACCCCCGGTTCCACGCCGCGGTCGTTTTGTGGGGCTTCAACCACCCTACACCCAAGCTCGTGCCCAAGCACCCGCGGATACGAAACGAACGGCTGGTCCCCTTGATATGCGTGGAAGTCGGTTCCGCATATCCCAACCGCTTCAACTTTCAGCAGTGCTTGGCCCGGAGCCGGCTTCGGATCGGGAACCTGGCGGAACTCAATCTTGCCAGGAGCCTGCAGTACAAGCTCTTTCACGCTGCCTCACCTCGGTGGCCGCCGACAAGCGCGGCATTCGGTTCTGTTAGTAAGTTCACCAACTGCGGTGCTTTTCCTTCAACCAAGCAGGTTAAACAAATCCCTTCACCGAAATCCTAACAGGGGTTGAGCGCCTGTTGACGCTCATAGCCTTTTTCCCAATCTCAAACCAATAAAAACAAACGGGGGCTTGAAATGTCGCAAACTGCTATAGCCGCTCAAATGTATACTCTCCGCGATTTCACAAAAACGCCGGAAGACATCGCCACCACCATGAAAAAAGTGGCAAACATCGGCTACAAAGCCGTTCAACTCTCCGCGCTCGGGAAAATCGAAATCAAAGAGCTCAAAAAGATTCTGGACTCAGAAGGGCTTGAGGTCTGCGCAACGCATGTACCATACGAGCGCATCCGCGACGATACCAGCGCGGTGATAGATGAGCACCAAATACTCAACTGCCGGTACGTTGCCATTGGCAGCCTGCCCAGCGAGTTCCGCGGCGCAGAGGGATATGCCAAATTTGCAAAAGAAGCCTCGGAAGTTGCCAGAAAGCTCTCGCAGGCCGGGCTGTCGTTCGCTTACCACAACCACAGCTTCGAGCTTGAAAAGTACGGAAGCCGCACCGGCCTCGACATACTCTACCAAGAAAGCGACCCTGAGGTGTTCAAAGCCGAAATCGATACCTACTGGATCCAACACGGAGGCGGCGATCCGGCGGCATGGATTCGCAAGCTCTCCGGCCGGGTGCCTCTGGTGCACCTGAAAGACATGGGTATTCTAGACGGCAAGCAGATTATGGCTGAAGTCGGCGAAGGCAATCTGAACTGGCCCGCAATCCTCGACGCTTGCAGAGAAGCCGGCGTTCGCTGGTACATAGTGGAACAAGACACCTGCCAGCGGGACCCATTTGAAAGCCTGGCCATAAGCCTGAAAAACCTGCAGAACATGGGCCTCTCCTAGCCACTTTCACCCCTTAAAAGCCTCAGGGGCCCAGCAAGCAAAGGCAGTGCATCGGCACTGCCTTTTTGCATTCCCGCCAGGTTTTCGCAACATGCCCTCGAAAGCCAAAAACCCAAACCTCCGCCGCATTAAGCGCCAATACCACATCTCACTTGCAAAATCACCCCGTCTGAAGTTGTTGGAGTATGTGCAATAGGGGTATACTTACCTTGGATATGGCAGAAAGGCCGGGTTTTGTGGAAAACTTTCTGCATGTTTCGCCGTCGAATATTATGACACAAGAAGAGGTAGCAATATGGGTTCGGGTTCCCAGCGTTCGGCTCCCGGGTTGAGATCTCTTCCGCTTCTGGATGAGATTATAGACCTGACACAGCCGAAAGATCCTCGGCTTAGGCAGTATCTGTCCCTCCTAAGGCGCCAGCTAGAGGCCGATGAACGCCAGTTCCAGGAGGCAATGAAGGCAATAGAGGAGTACGATGAAATCTACGCCAAGCTCACCGCTCCTGCCAACCGCATCGGCACTTACCTGGGCTCGCCGGAAGACGGTATCGCTTACGTGGCCGTTGGTGACACAGAGTTCTACTGCAACGTCGACCCCAAAGGCGTACGCATCGAAGATCTGAAGATCGGCACCAGGGTAAAGCTGAACGAAGCCTATGCAGTCGTCGGGGATCTGGGCTACAGCCCCGGAGGCCCCATAGTAAAGGTTTCTCAGGTGATGGATGACGGAAGGCTTCGCGTAAGCATGGACGCACAAGGCCTTACCGGAAAGCTGGTGTTGAGGTCTACCGACCTGCAAAACGTGCACCTCAAGCCCGGAGACGAAGTCCGCATGGAGCCCAATCTGCGTGTTGCCCTGGAGCATTTCCCCTCCCAGGAAACCCGCGACTACTACCTCGAAACCGTGCCGGAAATCCCTTGGAGCGCCATCGGTGGGCAAGAAGAAGCCATCCGCCTCATCCGAGATACGATAGAACTTCCGTTGCTGCACCCAGAGCTTTACAAGCGCTTCAACAAGAAGCCCATCAAAGGCATACTCCTGTACGGGCCTCCTGGATGCGGCAAAACACTCATCGGCAAGGCCACAGCTTACAATTTAACCAAGGAATACCGGAACCGCACCAAACGAGACGTAAGAGAGTACTTCATGTACATCAACGGCCCTCGGGTGCTCAACATGTGGCTCGGCGAAACCGAGCGCATGGTCCGCGAGATATTCAGCATCGCCCGAGAAAAAGCCAAGGAAGGCTACTTGGTCTTCATCTTCATAGATGAAGCCGAATCGATACTGCGCACCCGAAGCTCGGGCAAATACCTGAACATCTCCAACACCGTGGTCCCAACCTTCTCAGCCGAAATGGACGGCCTGGTGAAGCTCGAAAACGTGGTGGTAATGCTAACATCCAACCGGCCGGATTATATAGACCCTGCTATACTCCGTCCGGAGCGCATAGACAGAAAGGTAAAGGTCGGGCGCCCGGACCGAGCGGCATCCCGCGACATACTGAACATCTACCTCAACCCATCCGTTCCATTGGACCCGAAGCTCGTCGAGGAGCACGGGGGCGACGCAGAAGCCGCCAGGCAGTATCTGATAGAGCAAACCCTCGAAATGCTCTTCCGCCGAAACGACGAAACGCGGTTCCTGGAGGTTTACCTGCGCAACGGGCATGTGGAAACCCTTTACTGGAAAGACCTCCTGAGCGGCGCCCTTATAATGTCGCTTGTGGAGAGGGCCAAAGATATAGCGATCCACAGAGCCATAGAAACAAACTCACCGAACGAAGGAATCCGCCTGGAGGACCTTGAACAAGCTGTGCGTTTGGAGTACAAAGAAAACGAGATATTCCCCAAGACCGACGTCCTGGAAGACTGGCTGAAGCTTATAGACTACGATCCAGAAAACGTGGTTAACATACGCCCGATCCGACCCGAAAAAACTCAACCTGCTTCCGGAAGCAGGGTTATATGAGGCCGCCGATGTCTCAACCACTGAACAAACGGCTCATCGGCACGGAAACGGAGTACGGCATCTTCGTCGAGGGCAAAGATCCGTCCGACCTGGTTGAGGAGGTAGCCCGATTAATACGGTGTTATCCCGGCACGTTCGCCGCACCTTGGGACTACCGCTTCGAAGACCCCAGAAGAGATGCCAGAGGCTTCCGGGTGCCCCATCTCGCCGTGAACCCCCAAGACCTGCGCTACGAAAAACCGCCCTCCCAGCGAATGCCCGAAAGCGAAGCACGAAGCGACCGCGTGCTTGCCAACGGCGCCCGCCTTTACAACGACCACGGACACCCCGAATACTCTACACCCGAATGCACATCTATAGCGGACTTGGTTGCCCACGACCGCGCCGGCGAGCGAATCATCCTGACCTGTGCCCGCATTTACGAACAGCAAACCGGCCGTAAGCTCTACATCTACAAAAACAACACTGACTACCACGGTATGTCCTACGGCTGCCACGAGGACTACCTTGTCCGCCGCGATGTACCTTTCCAAAACATAATCTCGGGACTGCTTCCCTTCCTGGTTACCCGACAAATCTACACGGGCGCCGGCAAGGTTGGCGTAGAGCAGGATTCCAAACCGCCCAAAAGGTTTTTCTTTCAACTTTCCCAACGTGCGGACTTCTTCACGGAGGTGGCCAGCGTTGATACCCTGCACAGGCGGCCCATCATCAACACCCGCGAAGAACCGCACGCAAACCCGGCACTTTACCGTCGGCTTCACGTCATAGCGGGCGACGCAAATATGATGGAGTTTGCCACAGCCCTCAAAGTGGGAACAACATCATTGGTACTGTCGCTTATTGAAGCCGGGTGGTTGCCTCCGTTCGAACTGCGAGATCCGGTGGACGCCGTTAAGAAGATATCTCGCGACCAATCACTGCGGTGGCCAGTATCCACCACAGCCGGTGAGTCAACTGCTTTGGACATACAAAGAACCTACCTCCAAAAAGCGCAGGACGAGCTTTCCGGACAAAGCCCAGAGGTTGACTGGATTCTTTCCGCTTGGAGCGACGTATTGAACGCCTTGGAAGCAAATCCAATGTCGCTTTCAGACAGGATAGATTGGGCGGCAAAGCGCCGCCTGCTGGAGGAGTTTGCCCAGCACGAAAACTGCTTCGATGATCTCTCGCGCCTCCAAGGCCTCGATCTCGAGTACCACAACATCGATCCAGACCGCGGCCTCTACCACGCGCTGGAACAGGCCAACGCCGTCCTCAGAGTGGTTTCCGACAGCGATATCGAAAATGCTGTGGAAAACCCTCCCTCAGACACCAGGGCTTTCGTGCGCGGAACTTTCGTATCCCGCTTCAGCAGTTGTGTGGAATCAATAACATGGAGCCAAATCGTTTTCACCGTTGACGGCAAATCGATGGTGTTAGATATGAACAACATGACGGACGGAAACGTGGCCGACCTCAACAAGGCGCTTTCCGCATCCAACGATATGGCCGGCTTTATAGAAGCCGTCCGAAAAACTTACCAAGACTCCGCTTAAGGGAGGTTACATCAAATGAAGCAAATGCCCATTTTCCAGGCTGAAGAGCGCTTGAGGCGCCCAACACCTGTGGAACCCCGCCCAACGGACCCCACCGAAGACGGTCCGCGCAGGCCAAATGTACAGCCTCCAGCATCCAAAGAACTGCTGGAGAGGATGAGGAGAGTCGATCCAGATGCGGCCCGAAGATACAGGCAGAGAAGCGGTGAGTAAACTCCACGCAGAAGCCGCCAACCTAACAGCAGCCAGAACAGGTGACTTCATGCGCCTGCTTCAAAGCGCCGGATACAGCTTTCCCGCTTCGCCAACCCGCGAACCAACCGTTTGCACCACCGCCGGGCACGCCCAGGTTCAGGAGGCCCACGGCACCACGGTAATAGCGGTGAAGTACAAAAACGGCGTGCTCAACGTTGGCGACCGCAGAGCCACAGCCGCAACCGCCATCATGTACGACCGCGCAGAGAAGGTTCTACCGCTGGACGACCACACGCTCATCGCCATAGCAGGCTCTTACGCACGGGCCATGGAGGTCGTCAGGTACCTGCGCCATTCCTTCAAATACTACGCGCGTACCCAGCTTCAAGAGATGAGCCTGGACGGAAAAGTGAACGAACTTGCCCGGGCCATCTCCGCAAACCTCACCAGCGCCCTCCAGGGAATAGGCGCTTTCCTTCCAATACTCAGCGCATGGGACAAAGAGGCCAACGAGGGCCGCATCTTCTTCTACGATGCCATGGGCGCACGCTTCGAATCCGCGGAGTTTGCCGCGGCAGGCTCTGGAGCTGAGCGCATACGCGGCGCTTTCGACTACATCGTGCGCACCAAAAAGCCTTTCACATCCATGAGCTTGGAAGAAGCTTTGGCGGAATGCTTGATTCTTCTGGATATAGCCGCAGATCTCGACGCAGCCACCGGCGGCTACACAAAGATACCCCCGGTAGCCCGCGCAGTTACGGCCAACGGCATATTGGACATCGATGAACCAAAACTGCGCGAGGTCGTGCGGGCTCTGGTGGCGGCGCCTGCTTTAAAAGCGGGTGAGGACTGAACGGAGGAAGGCGAAAGTGCTTTACACTCCATACGATTGGAACGAAACCATCCGCCACCGCAACGAATACGTCGAAATGCAGCTTCGGCAGGGAAGCCCGGTTGCCGGCTGTAGTTACGACGGCGGTGTGCTCTTGCTTACGGTGCGCGGCTCCCAAAGAAAGATCTTCGAGGTGTACGACCGCTTGATGTTCTCGGCCCTAGGCAAACAATCAGACGTCGAGTCGGTGCGTATAGCCGCTATCGACGTTGCCCACCAGGAGGGATACCTGCGAAGCCCCGACGACGTAACCATACACCGCATAGTTGGCTTTGCCGTAAGCCCGTTTATCAAACGCGCCTTTAACGAAACCTTCGGCACACCACTTGTCATCCGTGCGATATTCGCGGAAGTTGGCGCCGTTCCAGAAAAAGATTCTTTCTTCACAATCGGATACGACGGCGAGTTTGCCTCTTACAAACACCGCGCGGCGGTTGCAGGCACATCCCGCGCAGAACAGTTTATGCTTGACCAATTGGAAAAGCTTGCAAAAGGACTCCCTTCCTTAGACGAGGCCGTGAAAGCCGCTCTGTGGGCGTGGGCAACCGGGCGGTATGTATCAACCCTTCACGACGAGGAGGAGCCCAACCCCTCCACTGATAAACTGCGGCAGGTACTGTCGGACGAGCTGAAAAGCGGCTCCGTGGAGGCGGCGGTTCTCGAGCGAGACACAAAACGCGAAACCAGGTTCCGTATACTTCCCGAATCGGAGCTTTCGCCGATATTGGCGGAATTTTTGTGAGATTCCGGGTGCACAACCCGCTTCTTACCCCCGCGATGGGGGTTAAATCTGCGCATCGGGTGGAGCAGTGCCATGAGAAAACGAGTTTTCGGAATCGAAACGGAGTTCGGTTGCTTTGTTCGGGATAACTCCGTGGGCCCACCGGAAAAGGTGGTTCAGGCTGTAAAAGACTATGCCTTCCAAAAGAAGCGAATCGGGGCGCTTGATATGCACGCCCGCAACTACGCTTTCGAACCGGCCAGGTCCGGCGGTTTTCTCGTCAACGGCGGCAGGCTCTACATCGATGCGGTGGGCGATCACGAAGAGTATGCCACACCCGAGTGCGCCAGCATTTTCGACATCGTCGCACACGACCGGGCCGGACAGCGTATCCTCCAAACTATCTTAAACGAAATGGGCCTGGCCGACCGCGTAAGCTTCCACAACAACAGCATAGACCATTTCGGAGGGCACACCTTCGGCTGCCACGAAAACTATCTCGTCTCCCTAACCAGCGACTTCTTCCACGAGGCCGTCACCTTCCTGATGCCGTTCTTGGTCACCCGCCAGATATTCGCCGGTGCAGGGCGCGTCGGCGGGCACCGCTTGAACAGACACGACCTCCGCAACAACATCATGTCGCTAAGCGACAACGAGGCGGACTACCTGTGGATCCACGACTTCTATGGGGTCGAGCTGGACAATTCCGTGCGGTACCAACTGTCTCAGAGGGCCGACCACATTGTGAAAGCTGTATCGGGCAAAGTGCGCTTCAACCGCGCCATAATCAACCCGCGCTGGGACAGTTACTACACATACGACGGTCAGCACAGACTTCACCTGCTTTTCGGCGAATCCAACATGTCCGAATACGCACTGGCGCTTAAAGTCGGCACCACCTGTTTGGTGCTTGATTTGGTTGAAATGCGTCAGGTGCCGCCGTCTGTGCGAATCGCCGACCCCGTTAGAACCCTTAAAGAGATATCCCGAGACCAAACCCTCCGCTGGATCGTCAAGCGTGCCGATGGAACCACCATCCCCGCCATCGACCTACAGCGCATCTACCTCGAAGCCGCTAAGCGCCATCTATCTCCAAGCGATCCGGAGACAGAATGGATTCTGCGCGAGTGGGAATCCGTCCTCGACGGCCTTGAGAAAGATCCTTTCTCGATGAGCGACCGCTTGGATTGGGTTGCAAAACGCCGCCTCATCGAAATCTATATGGAAGCTGAGGGTGTTGGCTGGGATGCCGACGTACTCCACAGCCTCGACCTGGAGTACCACAACATCAATCCGAATCAGGGACTGTTCTACGCCCTCCAAGATGCGGGCGAGGTGCGCCGCGTAGTCACCGACGAAGCCATACAAAAAGCCACCACTTCACCGCCCTCAGACACCAGGGCGGCCGGCCGCGCCTACGTGGTGCGCGAAATACTGGCCAAAGGCAACCGGCGCTACGTGGTGGATTGGGACTCTATTTACGTCGACCGAGGTGCCTGCCTCGAGCTGAAAGATCCTTTCTGCACCTATATCCGAGAAGCAGCGCGCTTCTCTTCCAAACTGTAACAGCCAAATATCCCAACGCGAAGGGGACGACCACACCCGTGAACAATAGGTGACTCACAGGCCGATGTTCCCAGTGGCCTTGGCATGGACGCTGGGAACCGTCATCGGGGGTTTGCTTCACGAAAAGTGGCTCATTGTTGCAGTACTGCTGGGCATAGCTTTCCTGGCCGCCGCTGTTATATCCAAGGGGCATATCTACTGCCTGCTCGGGGCGCTTTGCTGCTCCGCCGCCGCATGGTCTATAAAAACAGCGCAAATCCCCTCTGACGACATCTCAAACTTCGCGTCCGGAAAACCGGTTGTGGTGATCGGCACCGTCATCACAGACCCAGACCGCGAAGAGAAACGCACCAGCTTTCGACTGCGCGCCGAATCCATAACCAAATGGGGACGCACCATCCGAGCATCCGGAACGGCAGAGGTTTCCGTCTCAACCCAAAAACCGGGTTCTCATCCCCCAATCACCAACTTGCAGTACGGCTCCAGAATCCGCCTTAGGGGCCGCCTGCAAACTCCACCCGAAGCCCGCAACCCGGGAGATTTCTCTTACCGCGCTTACCTTGCCAACCAGGGGGTTCACGCCCTGATCAGAGTTGCCAACCCAGCCGACGTGCAGGTTCTCTCTTCCTCGTCCAGCGGACCCAAAGCCGCGGTGCTCCGAATCAAAAACCAGTGGGAGTCCGTCCTGCGGCGCCACCTGCCGCCCGCAGAAGCTGGAATGGCCGAGGGACTTCTTTTCAGCCGGCGCTCCTCACTGCCGCAGGAGGTCCAAGATGCGTTTGTAACCACCGGAACCGTCCACCTTCTTTCCGCCAGCGGAGCGCACGTAGCGGCTTTGGCCTGCTTCCTCTCGCTTGTGCTCTCCCCATTCGGAAGGCGCGCTCGAAAACCGGCCGCCCTCGTTTTGATGGCCTGCCTTGTTGGATACGGAATTATGTGCGGAGGAAGGGCCGCTGTTGCCAGAGCGGTGTTCATGTCCTGCGTTTTCTTCGGCGCGGACCTGTTCGACCGACAGCGTGACCTTTTTAACACCCTGTGCCTCTCGGCCCTGGTGCTACTTATCGCAAACCCGCGAAACGTCTTCGACACCAGTTTTCAGCTTTCGTTTGCGGCCGTACTGGGCATTGCACTCATTGGTCCGGTTCTCTCAAACTCCGTCAACCCCTGGCTGGAAAAGGCACAAAACCGCCTCCATCCGTGCATGCACCGCACTGCCTCCAAAATTGTGGACAGCCTCGTAATATCGCTTTCCGCGCAGGCCGGAATAGCGCCGGTTGTTGCAATATACTTTGGAAACATCTCCCTAATCTCGCCGATTGCTAACCTCTTCGCTGTGCCCATGGCGGGGATAGCGGTGGTCTCCTCAATGCTTCTGGCGGTGATAGGCTGTGTGTGGTCACCGCTGTCGGCGGCTTTCTCGCCGCTCGTAAGCGCAATCCTCCAGGCGCTTTCCAAAGGCGTGGTTCTCTTTGCCGCGGTTCCGGGGGCCATTGTTTACTGCGGCACTCCCCCTCCCGAAATCGTAACGGCTTGGTACAGCCTGCTGATGGCTGTTTCCAAACCCTGGTCGGAGAAGCGACCCAACCCTGCGAAAAAACCCAACTAATTCCCCGTACCAATTTTGCAACATTCGCGTCAATCCGGTGTCGGAACAAATGGCAGAACATGGGAGGGGCCGTCTATGTCGCAAGTAAACCAAACTAACGAAAAAGACTTCAGCCGGTGCGGCGAGATATATCCACTGCTTTGCGGCTATGTGGACAAAACCCTGAGCAGTGAGGAGCTCTGCATGGTTGAAGCCCACGTCGCCGAGTGCGAAGGGTGCAGGACAGAGCTCCAAATGCTCACCGAAGCGGTGGGGTTGATCAGTTTGGTGCCGGAGGTTGAGCCTCCTGCCGAACTCAGGCAGGAGATTCTCGCCGCCACGGTTCTGAAGAAAGGCTTTTTGTCCAAACTGCGGGACCGCATGGCCATGCCGCGGTGGTCGCTGGCACCGCTGGCCGTCGCCGGCGCAATTGGGGCTGGAGCTGTTTTTCTGCTCCTCGGAAACCGCAACGTGCCGACCCAACCCGCGGTTCCGCAAACGGTGCAAAGTGTGCGCCGCTCTGCCCCAAAGAGCATTCCTCAGAGCGCTCCAACAGCCGCGGTGGTTGCCTCCGCAAGCCCATCACCGTCGGAAGCTCTGCCTGAGCCGGCGCCGGCAGTCAAGCTGATTCGAAGCGCTTCGCACCGCCCAACCGTGAAGCGCGAGCAACAGCCGGAATCGCCCAAGCCCATAGCTGTTCAGCCGGTTGCCAATGCCGTTGCCCAGCAACCAAGCGAGAAAACTCAGCTCGATTTACAAGACGCGAATCGGAGCACCAACACGGTTGAAAATGCGGGGTCCGCAAGCGGATCCGAAGCGGCTTCAGCTTCCGAACAGGCCCTTACCGCAAGCACCCAGCCCGCCCTCACCCGTGAGACCCCGCCGACAAGCCAGCCAACCAGCCCGGCAGCCGAGTCGGACGGCAAACCCAAACATCCGGTTATGCTTGCGGTAGTCCCACCGGTGAGCGTAGCTCGACCATCAGAAAGCTCTTCCGAAGAATGGAGAAAACAGCAGTTTGCCGAGTTAAGCCGGCGCCTTATGGAATCCGACGTGCACGGCGCCCGCAGGTCACTTTACATCGACTTGGTGAGGGTTAAGTTCTAGCAACCAAAGTGAGCTTTGCCTGCCGAAGTTTACCTTCACAATATTTAACACATAATAATTATGACATTGTCAAGTGACAAAGCAAAACTTAGTTTGCTGGGACGTATGCTGGAGTTCAAGCGCACATCACATACTGCTCACAAACCGCTTGGCCGTTTCAAACTGACAGCGGCGGTTGTTGCACTGCTCCTGCTGGTCGCTGCGGCGGCCACTTCCGCCGAACCGCAGGGCGAACCCAGGCAGGTTGCTTTTTACGGCAACGGCGGCGTGTGGTATCCCCTGCCAGATAGAAATATTGTGCCAGGCAGTGAGTCGGTGAGAATAGGACCGCGCCCGCTGGTCCGCGGCCTGGACTACCTGATAGACCCATCCCGGGGCGTAATCACCTTCACCGAGCCGGTCAGCAACCTGCGGAGGATTTACATATCCTACAGGGTAAATCCATCCGGCGCAGGCTCCAACTCCTCCCTCCAAATCGGTGCACAACTGCCGCTCGGTTTGGGGCTGAAGGCGCATTACGCAAGCACATCAACCAACTCAGCGGTCCGCAGTGGCTTCTCCACAACCGCCGGAACGCAAATGTTCGGCGTGTCTTTCTTCCGCTCGGCACCGCTGAAAAAGGACTCCAAAGAAGATAAAAAAGACGGTCCCGAAGCCGCACAGCAAAACAACCCTGCCCAGAACCAGCAGAATACCGAAAAACCCAACCAGCAAACCGGCATAAGCTACAGAGCCCTTTGGTTCACCAGCACACCGGCGGGCAACCCAACGGACCGACTTCAGCAGGCCCGCGACCCAATATCGAGCTTGTGGTACCAATTGGGTCCAGATAAAGCCAAACAGCCCAAGCAGCCATCCGGAAGCCTCTTCAACGTTGGCGTTCAGGGATTGCCGTTCCTTGGAGGCACCTTCGAAGCCGGCTACGAAAACATCGACGGAAACGTCGATTCGAATCTGCTGATGCAGCAGTTCACCGACCCGGCACAGCGCTCGATCGCCGAGGGTATGGCAAAGAGAATCGGCACCAGAACCTGGAACCTGGCCGTGCAAGATGCTGTGCTCCTGGGCGGGAAAATGGGCTTCGCCGCCACCGAAGTTGCCGACGGCAGAGACTCCGCATCTTTCCGCAAATTCTCCTACGAGACCAAAGATTTCGGTTTCGGATTCAACCAGCTTTCCATAGGCCGAGAATTTTCGAGGTTGGAAAACTCCCTCCTTCCCTCGCCCGCAGACGCCGCGAAACTGAAAGGAGCATCGCTTACCAACCTCTCTGCTCGCGCTAACCTGCGCGGCGTGGGGCAAATGACCTACTCCGGCCTGGCGGTGAAAGACGGCGCGGAAGGAGCTTCTCAGCAAAACATCTCTCTCCAGGGTAAGCGCGGCAAAGTGGTTCTGAATACGCAGAAAGTCTCGGCTAACTTCAACAGAGATAAGAAAGCCGCCGGCCTTCAGGGAGAGCCGGAAAAGCAAAAGGGACAAAGCAGAACCAACATTGCCGCCGAATACCAGCTCTCAAAGTCGGCCAAGTGGAGCGCGACACACCAATACCTCCGCGACCAAAAATCCGGCAAAACCGATACCCACACCGTGAACACGGTGGATCTGCAGGCCAGCAAAACCAGAATATCCCTCCAGAATGAGCTTACGGGATCGAAAACCAGCCAGAGCTCCAGCTCCAGCAGCAAGACATCTATTGACGTCGCCGGCACTTACGCTAAAGGCCTGAGCCTGCACACATACGCCGAAGCCGTCAAGGTAAGCGACAACGGCAAGTCCGCGTCGAGCAACCTTGTTCGCACCGATTTCGCGCTGGACCGCGGCAAAGGCCTTAAAATGGCCGGTGTACAGCAGTTCGAGAAAACCATCGACGGCGGCCGCAAATCGTCGAACCACCTCGAGATGGCCACTCCGCTGATCGGTCGCCTCACAGCCAACACCGTTTACGACGGATGGGTCGCGAAGCGCGACGGAGCCCGTGAGTCCGAGCGCATCCTCAAATCGCACGTAGAGGGACCGATAACCCGAGCCTTAAACCTGAAGTTCGACCAATATAACCGATGGATGACGGGTGCGTCCAAGCACATAGTGCGCACCACCGTTGTGGATGGAAAAGTCGCTGGAATAAGCTTCCGCAACACCAACTATCTGAAAGACCAGGGCCCCGGCAACTACGAAAGCAGCAACAACCTGGAGTTCCAGTGGCAAAAGGAGATATTGGTCGGAAATGTTCCCACAGAGGTCGCTGCCCTCCAAGACAACAAACCGGCGGCATCACCCCAGCCGCAGCAAGCCGCAACCGCCGAGTTAGCCCCACAACAGCCGCAGAACCAGCAGGCACAGCCCGCACCTCAACCGGCAACCGCGCAGACTACAGCCGCTCCGCAGGAACAAAAGCAGGAGCAGCCCAAACCCGAAGAACCCGATAAGGTCCAAATAGGGGTCCAGGGCAACATCTTGAACAAAAACCTCGGCGATAAAGGCACGGTAAACCAAACAAACGTCGCGCTGAATACCTCGTATCTGCGCGGAAAGGAGAAAGCCATCGGATTCGACAGCGCCTACAAGCGGAGCCGAGTGGCCGAGAAGAACGAGGACAAGCAGGAAATAGCCACCGCGTTCATGGCGAAACTCCCTCTCGACTCCATGCTGGCAGTAAGCCTCCGCCAGGTGACCGACAAAGACAAAGTCGTGCAGTCTATGTCGTCCGTCGGAATTATCAGGCCTTTGGCCGGAGGCCTCCTGCGGCTGGAGGTGGGAAGCGCCAAGACATCCGAGCAGATGCCTTCTTTCAGCACTTCTGGATTCAGCTTTGCCAGCCGCGAAAAAGAAAACTCGAAGACGGCGTTCAAAACCATGGTGCGCACTTACGCCGGCCCTAAAGGCGAAAAAGTGGCGTGCTACGAACACAGCTTTTCTTACAAACCGTCGCAAAAGTTCACACTGACCGCCCGCACCTACCGCAACCCAGAGAGCAAAGACCCCAAGCAGGTGTACACAGCGGTAAGCGGCTACGGCATGTCGGTTTCAACTGTGGTTAGCGGCCTCAACCTCTCCATAGGGTTCAACAACGAAAAAACCCTCCAATCCGGACTGAACGCCCTCACGGCAAACTTTGCCCTCTCCGGAGCACTCGGGAAAAACAGCAGGCTCGACCTTTCCTACACGGGTCGAATGGCCGCGTATCTCGTCAAGGACGTGCCAACTCACTACCTCAAGCTCTCCTTCACCCGCGAAGTGGATGCCAACAACAAGCTCTCGCTCTCTGGAGAGTACAAAGTCTGCAGAGATCGCGATCCGCAAACTCGGGACTTCCGCAACCTGACAGCCCGGATAGACCTGACACGGGTCTTCTGAGCCGCGCCTCCAAACTCCTTGGCCTCTAACAAAAAGGTGCTTCGTGCCCAGAAGCCGCCTTGCCCTGGAAGGAAACAAAGACGTTAAAGCGAAAGCTGTCTCGGCAGAAACCGCGCCGAAAACCAACATCCCAAAATTTACAACCTTTTAAGGAGGACCAATGGCTATACGAAAACCACACCATATAGGGGCTTTCACCCCTAACCTGGCAAAAACCGAGGCTTTTTACACTCAGATACTCGGTCTGCCGGTGGTGGGCCGCATACAAGACGGCGGAACAAACATCGCCTTCATCGATCTTGGGGGCACTTGCTTGGAACTGATAGAAAGCAAAGACCGCACACAGCCAGCTCCGCCAAACCACAGCGGCTTGGCCCACATAGCGCTTGAGGTGGACGACGTTGATGCTGTGTACCAAGACCTGGTCTCCAAAGGGGTTCAGTTCCATGTGCACCCCATGGACGCCGGCCACGGCATCCGATTGGCTTTCTTCCGAGATCCAGACGGCTTGGAAATAGAACTTTTCAAGCAGGACTGAACAGGGCATCCAGGGGGTATAATACTCTTGAAGGCTTAGATGAAGGAGGCTGTCATGAGGTCGCCCCGCAGGTTTGCAATTCTAACATTTGGTATCTTTGCGGCCCTTATTTTTGCAACGTGCAACCGGGCCGCGTCGCAAACAGTTCCTGGTGATCTAACCGGCGATGGAGCCGTAACCATAGCTGACGCAACCGTCGCTCTGCAGATTGCCATAGGAATTAAAAGCCCATCTCCACAGCAGTTGGCCGCGGGCGACCTCAACGGCGACGGCAAGCTCTCCATCAGCGAAGTCACCCAAATACTGCGCGCCGCAGTTCGCATCATAAAGCCCGAAGACCTCATACAAGGCCCGATTGTTACAACCGTGGTCGGAGACCCCGTCGGATTCGCTGACGGCGGCCCAACCGTTGCAAGGTTCCAAGACCCGGAGGAAGTGGCGGTTGGACCCGACGGCAGTATCTACGTAGCCGATGTTTTAAACCACAGCATCCGCCGCATCCAACCAGACGGCACCACAACAACGGTTGCGGGAACGGGCCTCCCAGGATACAAAGACGGGCCCGCCAAACAGGCTCAGTTCAACAGCCCGTACGGAATTGCCGTGGACAAATCCGGGGTGATTTACGTTGCCGACAGCCTCAACCGAAGAATACGAAAGATTACCCCCGACGGAATGGTCTCCACGCTGGCCGGGGCCCCGGAACAACGCGACGGCAACTTCCTGCCCGACGTGCTGGACGGCCCTCCCACCAAAGCCCGCTTCGCATTCCCCGCTGGAATAGACGTTGACGCAGACGGGAACGTGTACGTCGCGGACTTCGATGCCAACCGCATCCGCAAGGTGGCCCCGGATGGTACGGTTACCACCTTGGCCGGCTCCGGTATAGCCGGCTTTGCCGACGGCTCAGCAAGGGAAGCCAGGTTCAATGGTCCATCCGGAGTCGCTGTGGATAAAAACGGCACGGTGTACGTTGCAGACTTCTATAACCACCTCATACGTGCCATATCGCCAAAAGGCGATGTCTTCACCCTATCTGGAAACCCCGAGGTTGATGAGGAAGGAAACCCGCTCGGCGGCTACGAAGATGGGCCAGCCGATACCGCCCGATTCGATGGGCCGGCCAGCATATCAATCGGGGCGAATGGGGTCCTTTATGTGGCCGATTATTACAACAACCGCATAAGGCGCGTTGAAAAAGATGGCTCTGTGACCACCGTCGCAGGAACCGGTAACGTCGGCTCCGCAGACGGCCCCGGAGCCGAAGCAAGCTTCTACACTCCAAACGGCATCGAGTTTGCCAACGGAGTCATATATGTGGCAGACTCCGGAAACGACACCATCCGCCGCATCACCTCGGACGGCACTGTAAGCACTCTCGCCGGCGTTCCATCGCAGGGCGATGTTGACGGACCGGCCCACCAAGCAAGGCTTCGCGCACCGGAAGCCATCGCCTTCGACTCCGACGGCAACCTCTATATTGCGGACGCAGGCAACAACAAAATCCGAAAGCTTTCCACCGACGGCATCGTTTCAACCGTAGCCGGTACCGGCGCGATCGGCTACAAAGACGGCTTGGCCCGCACCGCTCAGTTCGACCTCCCAACCGGATTGGCAGTTGATGATGCCGGCAACATCATCGTGGCAGACCGTCTCAACCAAAGAATTCGGCTTATAACGCCGGACGGAACCGTGTCAACCCTCGCTGGCAGTGAATCTTCCGGATACAAAGACGGCATCGGTGAGGGCGCCATGTTCTTCAATCCGCGCAACGTAACAATAGCCCCAAACGGCAATATTGTGGTGATCGATACCTACAACCACCGCATACGCTCCGTGGACTACAACGGCAAAGTAACCACTCTGGCCGGCTCCGACCCCGGCTACCAAAACGGACCCGCCCTGAGCGCCCGCTTCTCCTTCCCACAAGCCGCGGCCTTCGACCCAGAAGGAAACCTGCTTATAACCGACGGCGACAACCACCTTATCCGAAAACTGAGCAAAGACGGAACGGTTTCACTCTTCGCTGGGGCTCCGGCAGTAACATCCGGCGCGCCGGAACCGGGCTTCCGAGACGGTCAGGCGCTTGAAGCCAGGTTTGCACTGCCGTCCGGCATTGTCGTGGACAAAAACGGGAACGTTTACGTTGCCGACCGATACAACCACCGCATCCGAAAAATAGATAAGGACGGAAACGTTACCACCATCGCAGGCACCGGAGACGTTGGCTTCACCGACGGCCCGGGAAAGTCTGCCCGCTTCAGATATCCAATAGGCTTGGCAATCGGACCTGACGGCGCTCTTTACGTGAGCGATGCAGGCAACAGCAGAATCCGGAAGATTACAGGCATACGCTGACAGCGGCTCGCTTTTTCGCCGGAGGTTTAACCATGAAGCCCTTCACAAAAGCATTTTCCCTCTTCATCGGATTGTGGCTGTGCGGATTTGCTTTGTTTGCACCGCCGGCACAGGCGCAGGACATCGGACAGCTCCTGGAAAAGCGATATGGAGTTATCACAAACGATACCGAAGAAGGGCGCATTGCCAACCAGGCACTTGAGCGTGTGGTTTCGCGCATCTCGGCAGCCGTGGGAGCAGAGGTAAAATCCGCAAAAATCCTCGGCGGCAAAGATAAAGAGCTGGATAAGGAAATCAACGCGGTTGCCCTGCCCGACGGCCGCATATACGTGATGATCGGTTTGTGGAACTCCATCAAGGAAGACAGCGATGCCGAAGCCAAACTGGCTTTTGTTGTCGGACACGAGCTAACCCACATCGTACGAAAGCACTCGCGGCACCAGGCGGAGGGCTCTCTCATCGGAGCCATCGGAGGTGCGATCGTAGCGGCTATATTGGGCGGTGGCTCCAGCGCCGTTAGAACTTGGTCGCAGATAGGAAGCGGCGCCCTCGGCGGGCACTACAGCCGCAAGGATGAATACGACGCCGACCGCGGTGGACTTGCGGCGATGAACAAGGCCGGCTACCCCATGGAGGCCGCCGTAAACATGATGGAGAAGATTCGCGAAAAATACGGCGACAAGCGCGTCCCCATACTAGCCTGGTTCGAATCGCACCCTCCCACCAAAAACCGAATTGCGCGCCTGAAGGAGATTATGGAAGGCATACGCTCGGGTAAGCTTGACCAGGACGGGTTCCCTCCGAAAACGGAAAAATCAACAAAATCCAAAAGCTGAGCAAATCCGACGGCCTGCCTCAGAAACGGCCCATTTTCTGGCCTGACGAAGGCACATAAGGGCTGCCGTTTTAATTCGGCTTGCCTGGCCCCTTCGAAGCCGTGCGTTTCAAACCCGCTAGCTTTATCCCGCGCCTCAAAATGGGGCTTTTGCCGCACAGCTTCCACACAAGCCCAGATCTCCAGTTCTCCACCATCAACAGCATACACCCAACGTCTATGCCGACAACGTCTCGGTCCCACCAATCCCTGTCAACATTGAAAGCATCGGAAAAGCCGTAGCGGCCCCACAGCTTGCCGCCGTGCACACGAAGCAAATGCCTCGCGAGCGAGATGCACAAACCTGGCGCGAAAGGCATGCTTGCCAAGGCAGCATCCGGGCATACTGTGCCGTCGTGGCCGGCCCAACCCGGCGGCGCACCGTGCACATGGTATCCATCCACACAGTCTGACGCACTCAACCCCCAGGAATTTGGCCCGTAGCTGCGGTACCGGCTGGCTTGGTCGATGCAAAACTGGCGGTTGATTAAAGTGGCGTTCACAGAGGCCTGCCAATAATCAAACCCCCTTCTGTCGCGCATCCCGCGAAAGTTCACAAAAGCGTGGCTGAACTGATGGATGAAGAGCGGACCCGCGTGAAAAGTCCAAAGCCCGGCGTAGGTTCCCACCGGGCGGCGAACTGCATCCCAGCACTGCCCTGGAATGCTGTGCCTCCCAACCCCAATTGCCAAAAGATAAAGCAGGGATTGCTCTGCGTAAGTATCCCACCGATGCGGAAGAAAACCGCCCTCCGGAGTCCATCCATGGCAGAGAAACAAACTGTCGGACTTTGCACCGCCGTCAGTCAGCATCCACCGAAAATCCGCCCTCTCCAGAAGAAAGTAGGCCAGCCGCCGCACCTCCCCACCATAGTACTCCCCAACCGTCAACGCCCCGCCGAACAGAAGCGCGCTGTCTATGGAAGACACCTCCGAATTCCACAGCCGCCGACCGGTGTTCCAATCCACAAAATGGTAAAAGAAACCGCGCTCGTTGGGAGCCTGAAACGCGAGGAAGCGAAGCGCCGTTAGGGCGCGCTTCTGGCCGTGGTTTTTGCTTATCCACCCATGCTTCACGCCGATTGGAATGGACGCCAGGCCGAAACCGGTTGCCGCTATGCTTGCCGCGTTCCGGGTTTCCTTGCCGGAGAAGTTGCACGCCCGGTCGCGAACCAAGCCGGTTTTCGGGTTTGTGTGGTCAAGAAAGAAGCGGAAAGCCCTGCGCTCAATTTCGGCCACCAATGCCCTATCCGCCGGCGCAGGAGGAGCGGCACAGCAGGGCGCAACGACGCTTAACCCCAGCGGTAAAACCAGCGCCAAAAACAGCCGCATCCGAGCTTATAAAACCTGCCGCTTGTAGGTTACAACGTTTTCCCCGGGAGCAACCGGCAGAACAACACTGAACTGCTCCGGAGCGCCGTTGCTTCCGTAAACCACCAGCCGGTACAATCCAGGGGCCACATCGGTGAAGCGGGCGGTGTGCGCTTCATCAATAACCGCCTGCTTGTACGGGCGGAACTGCAGAGGAACCGGCTCCAGAACCAGATGCAGCGTTGTCCCAACCGGCAGGTCCGGAGCAAGCACCATAATATTGCCGCGCGCCTCTCTGCCGGAACACCCCGAAAGCAGTAGAACCGCGGCAAAGCACAAAACCGCTGTTGGCAAAAACCCTCTCACGATGAACTCCCAGGCCTAACCAACGGCACGCCCTCTCGGCACAAAGGGCATTGATCCGGCGTAAAAGCGGGCGCAGACACCTTCGCCAGCGCCTCAAGGCGAACCCCAAAGTCCACACCCGTGCTTCTGTCGACCAAAACACCAATCCCCACAACATCGCCGCGGTTCAGCACCACCAAATCCAAAACATCGCGCACAGATCCGCCGGTTGTCAGCACGTCATCTACCACAAGCACCTTCTCTCCGGGAGATATGGTAAACCCCCGGCGAAGAACACGGCGGTTTCCCTCCTTCTCCGCGAATATAGCCCTGCAGTCCAGCGCCTTGGCTGTTTCGTAGGCTATTATAACCCCCGGAGTCGTGGGACCTATCACAACCTGAACACCTTCCTCCGCAAACCGCCTGGCTATTTCTGAACACAAACGCTCAACGTTGCGGGGATATTGGAGAACCTGCGCTTTCTCAAAGTAAACATTGCTGTGCAAACCGGACGCCAGTCTAAAGTGACCCTGAAGCAAAGCACCGCACTTTTCGAAGAGCTCCAGCACATCAGCTTCGGTTAAAATCCCAGGCAACACTACCTCCAAACCGCAAAATGCTGTTCTGAGTTTCACCTTTTATCTTCTTTAAAAGCGGTTTCCTTCCTTGCGGATAAAGCGCCGTTTTTATAAGCCAAGAAGGAACTCTCACACAAATATCGAACTTTCAAAGGGCCGGCGCTTTGACGGCGCGTCGGTCTGAGGGGTGTCCAAGCACGCCCTCATGCAGTGATGTGTTGGCGACCCAACGCCACACTGCACTTGCTTCCGTCTGTAAATCTTTCCGCAAATACATTGGAATTTCCGGGAGCTAGTATGAGCGTCGAGACAAGAAAGTATCTTCTTCCTGAAAAGGAACTGCCCCAAGCTTGGTACAACATAGCGGCAGACCTGCCGTCGCTTCCGCCACCACCTTTGCATCCGGCAACAAACCAGCCTATAACACCCGATGACCTTGCCCCACTATTCCCAATGGGCCTTATTCTGCAAGAAGTATCCACAGAACGCTGGATTCCGATACCAGAGCCGGTGCTGGACGTATACCGTCTGTGGCGCCCCACCCCACTGCACCGCGCTTACAACCTCGAAAAGGCGCTCGACACTCCGGCCCGCATCTACTTCAAGAACGAAAGCGTCAGTCCCGCAGGCTCGCACAAGCCCAACACCGCAGTAGCCCAAGCATACTACAACAAGCAGGAGGGCATCAGGCGGATTTGCACAGAGACCGGCGCAGGGCAGTGGGGATCAGCTCTCGCCATGGCATGCCGGTTTTTCGGGCTGGATTGCTTGGTTTACATGGTGAAAGTAAGCTACCACCAGAAGCCGTACAGGCGGTCTTTAATGCATGTGTGGGGAGCAGAAGTTATACCCAGCCCAAGCGAAACCACAAACGCCGGTCGCCAGGTGCTTGCCCAAGACCCAGAACACACCGGAAGCTTGGGCATTGCCATAAGCGAGGCGGTGGAGGTTGCCGCCACCAACTCCGACACGCACTACTCGCTGGGAAGCGTTCTCAACCACGTTCTTCTCCACCAAACGATTGTCGGCCAGGAAGCCCGCAAGCAAATGGAAATGGCCGGCGACTACCCCGACGTAATCATCGGATGTGTTGGAGGCGGAAGCAACTTCGCGGGTCTTTCGTTCCCGTTCGTCAAAGACAAGCTCGACGGCAAACCAACTAAAATTATCGCCGTTGAGCCCACTGCGTGCCCAAGCATAACCAAAGGCGAACACCGCTACGACTTCGGCGACACAGTGGGATTGACGCCGCTGCTCATGATGTACACACTGGGCCACGACTTCAAGCCGTCTCCAATACACGCAGGCGGACTCCGTTACCACGGCATGGCGCCGATGGTCAGTCACCTTGTGAAGCTCGGGATTGTAGAGGCGGTAGCTTACCCGCAGAAATCCGTCTTCGAGGCAGCCGTAACCTTCGCCAGAACCGAGGGCATCATCCCGGCCCCGGAAACGGCCCACGCCATCCGCGCCGCCATCGACGAAGCCATCGCCTGCCGTGAAGCTGGGGTTTCCAAAACGATTCTGTTCAACTTCAGCGGCCACGGCCACTTCGACCTCTCAGCCTACGACGCCTATCTGGAAGGCCGCATGGAGAACGGAAGCTAACAGGCCCCACGAGGGGTCAGATGGGCAATTCCGACAAGGACCTTCCCCGCGAAGCGGCGGAGCTCCTTGAGAAGCGGCTTGCTCAGAGCCGAGGAGTCCCAGAACTCGAGGAGCTGTTGCGCAATCTCATCCGAAAGAAGGGCCGTCTCACCTTTGCAGAGTTCATGCAGACGGCCCTTTACCACCCCCAATATGGATACTACTCAACCCCGCCGCTGAGGATCGGGGCCGGCGGAGATTATTTAACCTCCCCAGAAATAAGCCCTATCTTTGGACGGTGTTTGGGCAGGCGTCTGGTGCGCCTCTCGGCGGAAATGCATTTACCAAATAAGCTCCAAATTGTGGAGGTTGGCGGCGGGTCCGGAAAGCTGTGCCGCGATGTACTAACCGCCCTGCTTAAAGAAAGCCGCCTCCAGCCGAATTACCTCATCGTTGAACGCAACCAGCACTGGGCGGCCGCGCAAAAAGAACTCCTCTGCTCATCGGGTTTGGAGCGGTTTGTAAGCTGGGCGCACGACCTGAGCGAACTTCCGGAGAAAACAATCGAGGGATTTATAATCGCAAATGAACTTATAGACTCGTTCCCTGTGCACCGGGTCACGGTTAAATGTGGGAAACTCCTGGAGATATACGTCGGCCTTTCGGGAGGCGAGTTTGCTGACCAACTCGGTGAACCATCAACCGACGAACTCCGCCGGTACCTCGAAGAATCAGGAGTTACTCTTCCGGAGGGACATCTGGCCGAGATAAACCTCTGCGCACACGACTGGTTGAAGCTGGCAGCCTCGCGCCTACGTGCCGGAGCGGTGCTGATAATCGACTACGGATACACTGCCCAAGAGCTTTTCTCCGGCCGCTTTTCCAAGGGCACCATCCTCTGCTACTACAAACACACCGCAAACACCAACCCTTACAAGCGCGTGGGACTGCAAGACATCACCGCACACGTGGATTTCAGCGCCTTGGCGCGCTGGGCTCCCAATTTCGGCTTGGCGCCCGATACCCTGGTTCACCAAAGGGATCTGCTTTTCTCCGAAGGCGCCGCCGAGATGGCAAACTCCCCAGTTAAAAAACGCGAACTGCAGGAGCTTACAAACCCGAACGGACTGGGAAGGCTCAAACTCCTAACGCTCCGCCGCCGGCCAAACCGATAAAGCCGTGCTTCTCAAAACACCCGCTAGTGGTGTTCGGCCTGGTGCTTCTGCTCCTCCTCATGCGGCTCTGTGTGCACCAAAACGTCCGTGTTCGGCAGTTCCCGCCTCAACTGCTCCTCCACCTCTTCCGTCAGCCGATGCGCCTCCGCCAGAGAAAGATCATCAGCCACCTGGATGTGCAGATCCACAATCCTATGCGAGCCGGCCCGCCTGGAGCGCAGCTTGTGAAAGCCAAGCACACCCGGGTGGGAATTCAGCACCTGCTCCAACCTTTCCAGCTCGTGCTTCGGCAAACGGGTGTCAACCAGCATATTCAGTGCTGTTCGCATCAACTCAAGCGGCATAAACAAAACACCGACTGATACCAATATTGCCACAATCGGGTCGAAAATGGGGTTGCCGGTGATCTGCACCAGCCCCAAACCGACTATCACGGCAACGTTGGCGTATATGTCTGTGTGCAGGTGCATCGCGTCCGCCTGTAAAGCCACCGACTCCGTCTCCTTGGCAACGCGGAACAGGTGCCTGGAAACCACTGCGTTCACCACTATAGACACCAGCATGAGAAGCAAACCGTACCCAAGCTGCTCCAAAGGCCGCACGTGTATCAAACGCTTCACAGCTTCAAACATGATTACCGCCACGGCAGCCAGTATAAGGAGCGCTTCCAAAATGCTGGATATGCCCTCAACGTTGCCATGTCCGTAAGGATGGGTCTCATCAGGCGGCTTCTCCGAAACCCGAACGGCAAAAAAGGCTATGATTGCGGCAAACAGATCCGCCACCGAGTGAACGGCGTCTGCCAATATGCTCACCGAGCCGGTCACGAAACCCACAATCAGCTTGAGCGCTATTAAGCTCGTATTCGAAATCACCGATAGCTTTGCGGCAGATGCTTTACGGTTTGGCGCCTGAGCCATCGATTTCGCTCCCAAAGAAAACCGCCCAACAGGGCTCCAAAACGAAAAACCAACCTTCCAAAGCCAGCGGGCTTTACCTCAAACCCGACTGCCTAAAACTCCTCCAGCACATCCTTCCAAACCTTGATATCCGCAGAACCGCCCGACTGGAAAACCACTTCCACAACGTCAAACCGGCACTGCGAATCCCATAAATCATTCTCGGTGAGATACTCCGCCGCGGCAGCCAACATACGGCTCTGCTTCCGCGGGCCTATCGTTTCCGCCGGCGCAACCTCCGTACGACGCCGCGCAGACCGCACCTCCACAAACACCAAGCACCCACCTTCGCGCGCCACCAGGTCGATCTCCCCGGTCCTAAACCTGCAGTTCCTGCCGAGAATAGTGTAACCCAGCCTCGACAAATGCTCCGCAGCCAGCTTTTCGGCGGTTGCACCCAACCTGTTCCTGGCAGAACCCATCATCCGAAACAAGTTTACCCTCTCATCAGAAGCAAAGTCAAACCCAAAATCCGCACCCAAACCCGCTTCTAAATCCTCGCACAGGCGCGCTTACACCTGTCATTTTTGAGGGGACGATACCCCTCACAAACAAGCTTCCATCTCACAGTGAATTTGGTGTAGCCTTCAAGCTGGGAGGAACCCAATTGAACCCTACCGCTGTTGCAACCAACTGCAGGCGCTCTTCCACTGTTCTAAAGCACCTGGATGCCCTCGCAAGGCGGCTGGTGGATATTTCAGCCGCCGCCGCGGGTCTGATTTTGTTCTCTCCTTTGCTGCTTATCCTAGCTGTGGCCGTAAAACTCTCTTCTCCAGGACCGGTGTTTTTCTCACAGACCCGCGTTGGCAAACACGGGCGCGAGTTCAAACTGTTCAAACTCCGCACAATGATCTGCTCAGACGGCCCGGAAGTAACCGCGGCCAACGATACCCGCATAACCAAGCTGGGCCGCCTCCTGCGCAAATACAAGCTCGATGAACTGCCCCAGCTCTTCAATGTGCTGTTGGGGCATATGTCCCTGGTCGGCCCAAGGCCGGAGGTGCCTCGTCTCGTCGCTTTGTACTCCGAGGAACAGAAGAGGGTCCTGGACGTAAAACCCGGCATAACAGGCCCCACTCAACTGTTCTTCCGCAACGAAGAGGAATTGCTGAGCAGAGCGGCAAACCCTATAGATGCCTACATCAACCAAGTAATGCCTCGGAAGCTAGCCATCGACCTTGAATACATACAAAACAGGAGCCTGTTAAGCGATTTCGTGCTCATCCTGAGGACTCCCTTTGCAATTTTGCGAAACAACAAGAGAAAAGGATGCCCGAACGAAAACAGCCGGAAAAAGAACCCAACAAAATCCGCACAGCCGTAGTCCCTGCCGCTGGAAAGGGAACCCGCATGAGGCCCATTACCTACGCGGTTCCAAAGGAGCTCCTCCCACTCGGATCAAAACCGGTGATCCACTGGGTTTTGGAGGAACTGGCTGGCGGTGGAATTTCCGACGTGGTCTTGGTTCTGAGCCGAGATAAAACCGCCGTTCTGGATTATCTAGACCGTGTGGCCGACAGCAGCCTGCCGAAGAATATCCGATGGGTGTACCAGCCGGAACCCCGCGGCCTGGGTGACGCAGTTGGATGCGCCAGGAACGCGCTGGAGGATGCACCTTTCGCAGTTGCACTGGGCGACTGCGTAATAGACAGCCCAAAGCCAGGCTCGGCCGTTGGTCGGCTGTGCGAGGTTGCCGCACAAAACAACTGCTCTGCCCTGCTCTGCGAGGAGGTTCCCCGCGAATCTGTAAGCAAATACGGAGTCCTCGATCCAAAAGAAGCCACAAGGCCCGTTTTCAAACTGCGCGGCGTGGTGGAAAAACCAGCGGCGGATAAAGCCCCAAGCAACCTCGTCATAGCCGCACGGTACGTGCTTAACCCAGCCATCTTCGAGTACTTAGACCGTACCAAGGCGGATCACACCGGCGAGATACAGCTTACAAACGCCATGTCATCCATGATTCGCGACGGCTACACATTTTTCGGCGTCTGCCTGGAACCTGAAGAAAAGCGCCTAGATATAGGAAGCCATTCTTCCTATTTCGAAGCTTTCGAAACCATGGTGAAGCGGCAAACCAACGCCTAGTTTCCGAGCCGGACAAAAAGTTCGGATACTATCAATTTTGAGGGGTAACAAACTCTCAAAATATGTCTGTTGCAAAACTCGAATAGGCATTAACATCGATATGGAAACAGCAGGAACTCATCAGCGGCCACAGCAGACTCCCTGCGGGATGCTGGTGAACCTGACTGAGTTGGGGAAGCAATGGAGGGCATATGGCAACGCCGAAATTGGCAGGCACAGCAGGAAGCGAAAAAAGCAAAGTCCAGCGCGGTTCCGCAATCCCGCAAGGGGGAGACACGGTGAGCTACACGCATTTTGAGCATCCGTTTATCCCCTACTTTGCCCAGGACATCGGAGAGGAAGAAATAGAAGCGGTTGTTGAATGCTTGAAAAGTGGATGGCTCACAACAGGCCCCTACACTCGGAAGCTAGAGAACGAGGTTGCCAACCGCGTCAACGCCAGATATGCCCTGGGGGTAAACTCTTGCACTGCGGCCCTTCACCTGGCGCTTAATGTCATCGGCGTTTCTGAGGGGGACGAGGTCATAACCACCCCGATGACGTTCTGCTCCACCGTCGCCGTTATCGAGCATCAGAAGGCCAAGCCCGTCTTCGTCGACGTGGACCCAGATACCCTCAACATCTCCCCGAAGGCGATAGAATCCGCCATAACCGAGAGAACCAAGGCAATACTCCCCGTTCACTACGGTGGCCATCCATGCGACATGGACGAGATCATGGCCATTGCTCGAAAGGTCGGAGCTTATGTTGTCGAGGACGCGGCACACGCAATCGGAGCCGAATATCGCGGCCGGCCGATAGGAAGCATCGGCGATATCACCTGCTTCAGCTTCTACGCCACCAAAAACATAACAACGGGCGAAGGCGGCATGCTTGTTACCAACAACGAAGATTGGGCAGATCTGGCGAGGGTTCTTTCACTGCACGGTATGAGCCGAGACGCCTGGAAGCGCTACACAGAAAACGGCTCTTGGTACTACGAGGTCCAGCATCTCGGCTTCAAATACAACATGCCCGATGTTTTGGCAGCCCTCGGCGTAGCCCAGCTCAAGCGCCTGGACGAATTCAACGAGAAGCGAAGGATGCTTGCGGAACTCTACGACAGAGCCTTTGCGGAAGTCGACGAAGTTGATGTGCTCGGCGTTCGCCCCTACGTTAAGCACGCTCGGCATCTGTACACTATTCTGCTTCGCTTGGACAAACTCTCCATCTCGCGTTCAGAGTTTATCGAGGAGCTTAGACGGTTCAATGTTGGAACAAGCGTGCACTTCATACCAGTCCACATGCATCCGTACTACCACGAAAAACCCGAATTTCGAAACACAACGCTTCCGGTCGCTGAATCCGCCTACTGGCGCATGATATCGCTTCCTCTGTATCCCCTGCTAACAGAGGACGATATTAACTATGTGGTCTGGGCGGTTAAGAAGGTTATATCAAGCCACCGAAAATAGCAAGTCGCGCGGGAGGCCGAAATTGAGCGATGTGAAAACACTGCGAATAGCCATCTGCGCAGAAACGCAGCCGTTAGTTGCCTATGCGCTCTCGGTGCTGTTGAGCAACCATCAGGTTAAACAGTGCCGGCCCTCCGTAACCGGTTGCGCTGAATGTTGCAATGGTGAAACCGACCTAGTCCTTCAATACGCCCCTTCCACCTACTGCCTCCCGCTCCATGAAAAGTGTCGGAACAAACTGGAAGGTGTCCCGGTGGTTTTTATGTCCTTGGCCTGGATAGAAACCGAAGAGTCCATTCGCCAAGCCGGCTTAAGCGGTTACCTTGGCCCCGGATGTTCGCCGCAACAGATTGCGGAAGCGATAAACACGGTCTCAAACGGGGGATTCATATACCATCCAGGAAACGACTGGGGAATAAAAGTAGGCTTCCTCACAGAGAGACAGGTCCAAGTGTTGAAAATGGTTGGTAAAGGTTTAACCGATCAGGAAATAGCCCGCCAACTCGGTGTGTTGCCCACAACAGTGCGCCACCACTTGGACACCCTTCACCGCAAGCTAAAACTACCCAGGCGCGGAGAACTGATTGCGTTGGCCACCTTGGGCGGACTCACAAAGCCGGAAGCGTCTTCCAAAACATCCGTACAGAAGCGCCCACCCAAAGCTCCCACCGCCGAAAACTTAGAAAGCATGGCTTTGGCAAAATAAAAAGCAAAAGCCAAGTTCTTGCACGTTTTGCACCGCCATGAGCAATGACAAATTGGACCGCTCTGCCGCCGACAAACTCTGCAGTGACGCAGTACGGTGTATGCGGCTCATTCTGCATGATGCAGTATGCATAGCCGCATCGCTGTACTTTGCACTTCTCATAAGATACGCGGACTCAGGCATTCCCAAACACATTCTATCTTCCTATCCCAAACTTGCACTCATCACACTGATTCTCGGAATCCCCATCTTCTGGGCTTTCAGAATCTACAGAATCCACGCAAGCTACATATCCCTGAAAGACGTCCTAAAAATAACCAAAGCTGTTCTCGCTCTCACTTTGCTGCTTTTCGCAGAAGTCCAAATAC
>Ga0078972_1002453_pt1 | contig 61245 bp, 111 predicted proteins | sample YelNatPaOPGAMG01_FD_67568 | JGI IMG/M metagenome (GOLD analysis project Ga0078972, IMG submission 67568) | Hot spring thermophilic microbial communities from Obsidian Pool, Yellowstone National Park, USA - OP-RAMG-01 (SPADES assembly) (version 2) | ecosystem: Environmental > Aquatic > Thermal... | reverse complement strand
ACCCCTTCAGATCCGGAAGGGAGGAAAAAGCCTGAAGAACCTTCCTCCAGTCCAGCCATATCTCGACCTGAGCGTACATTACGGAGAAGGCTACGGAGATCAGGGAGGACAGCACCAGCAACTTTCTGTCGGAGTCGAACCTGTATATCATCGGGAAGACTGGCTACACCAAAATAAATAGCCTTCTTTTTATATAATTAAAGCAATGCCTTTTTATTTTTCGGACCCTCAAAAAAGCCTATGGGAAGGATGTTCGGTCCCCCCGGGTTCACGACCGTGATAGTGAAAAAGCTTCAGGAACACATAGACTGGAGGTATTCCAACCCTCCCGAATATTACAGGGGCTACGTCCCATCTCAAGCCCTTCTAACTGTCTCTGACCTTATACCGCCTGAGAACCTCAGGCTCAGGCAGAACGCATCGCCAACAGTTAGGGACTTCGTGGAATTCGCCAGAAAAAACCCTGAGGCCTACTTCCTCTTTTACGTGATAGGGAGGGACAGGGAAGACGAGAGAGTGAGTATAGAGGGGGCATGCCTGCCCGAGGAAAAGCCCGACACGATGAAACGGCTGAAGGAGCTTGAGAAGAGGGCCAAGGGAAGACCAGACGCATACGACAGGGTGAGGATAAAAGGAAAAATATACATCTGCTCTTGGTGGGACTAGGTGCACGTACCTAGAGATCTGAGGGAGCTCATACCCCTGCTGAGGGATGCTGTCGAGAAGGCACCCTCGATAGCAGAGATGAGGAGGGAGGGTGCCCGTCTAACTCAGACAGTTGATCACGGAACACACATTGTTAAGTACGAGTACACGCCTTGGAGGGACGTCTACGACACCTGCATCTACAAAAGGGGAGAGAGGGAGACAGCTGTGGCCTGCACACGGAGGCTCCACAACGGAAACAGGTCTCTGGTCTTGGCGAGGTACAAGGGAAGGGAGATATACAGCCCCAGCGAGATAATAGAGGTTTCTAACCCGGAGTCAAGGAGGATGACCTACTACAAGGTTATCTGGGGATGGAATTTTAGTGAACATTTGTAGGTATTTGTAAGTTCCACACAGCTTCTCCGCCATGCTACCTCTCCCACCAAGCTGGCCTTATGGTCTTTATGTTCACGGAGATGCGTCTGGAGATTCTGGAGATGAGCCACCTTGTCTCCTCTAGGGACGGCTCCGGCAATTTGTTGTTGTAGTTGTCGTAGCCCACGTAGACCATGGAGGGCTTTATCCCCTCAATTTTCTCCGGAAAGGAGGGCGTGAACCTCATTATCGGTTCTATGGAGACGAAGAGGAGGTGCCAGTTGAGCTCTGTCATCTCCCTTATCCTCTCTGACGGGGGAGGGGCCCTCGATATACCCCTGTACACCCTGTCGTCGTCCGTCTCTATGGTTGCACCGAGCATCACGTTGTCCGGAAGCATGTGGAGGAAGTTGCGGTACCTCCTCGGGTTTTTCGTCAAAAAGAGGAAAGTTGGGTCGGAAAACCTCTTTATGTAGTCTATCACCCTGATTATCCACCCGTCCGGAACCGTGTCCGCAAACATGTCTCCCATGTCTGAGACGAAGACGTACCCGTTGCCGAATTTTCTCCTGAACTCATCCTCGTTCAGCCTGCTCTTGAACCCGTCTTTGTACCTTTCTAGGTGCCTCAGCCTAGTCTCGGCGAGCCTTCTGGCCCAGCAGTAGATGCAGTTGTGGGGGCACCCCGTCACGGGGTTCCAAGTCTCGGTGACAAAGGAGAACATCCTGCTCCCCGACGTCATCCAGTTACCTCCCTAATCATCCTTATTATTTCATCAACTATCTTCTCCACGTCCCCCTCGTCGCTCCCGTACAGCCTGACCTCCACCTTCTTCTCGCCCCTCACCACTCCCTTGTACTCCACCGTTATCAGGTAAACGTCGTCCAGCCTCCTGACGGACTCCTCTGGGAGATCAAAGACCCTTGCCAGAACCTCGTTGACCCTAGCCGCAACTATCACCGGCATTAGTGCTCCGGCTTTCCTGTTGAACACCATCGTCCTCAGGAACAGGGTCCTCTCGTCGGGCTCCAGCGAGTTTATCCTCTCGTCCAACACCGCATGTATGCTGACGTCGTCCCCGACTATCAGGATGCAACCCTCAAGCATCCTCTCCCTTATTAGCTCCCAAGTCCTGTCCGTGAGATCCCTTACCCGCTCTATCGCCTTCCTCATGCCCTCCTCCGTGTACACGTACCTCCCCTCCTCCCTCCTGACGATTCCTTCTCTTTCCCACTCCCTCAGGAGCTCCTCGGCGTCCTCCTCGGTTGTTGCACTTCCGTACATGTCTATGACTGCTGATCTGGCGTCCTCCTCCGCACCCTTAGCCAAAAAATCCCACAGCTCCCTGTCATCCGTGTGTCCCCTCTCCAGAAGTTCTCTCTCCATTTCCCCAAACCTCTCAAAGAGTTCCCTCAGCTCGTCCCGCCTTCTGCCCCTCCTTGGCACCTACCTTTCACCTCCTACGTTATTTCATGCCATCTCCTCGAGGAGGGCTACCTTGGTCCTGTAATCCTCTATTTTACCATTCACCTTTTCAAGGGTGTCCAGCAACACGCTCTTAACGGATAGAACGAGATCCCCCTCGTGTTGCACTAGGGGGAGGTTTACCTCCTCCTGAAGCACTATCTCGCTTATCAGGGCCTCAAGTCCCCCCTGCATCACGGCGAGGCCCTCCAATATTCTGGTAATTTCGTCCAGCTTCTTTTTCCTGACCTCCTCTAGGGAGGGAAGGGGAGTTAGTTCCTCCACCCTGTGGTAGCTGATTACGTTGTTCTCCACGTCCCACTCAACGGCGTACTCCGGCAACCTGTTCTCCTCTATACATTTATCGCAGAGGACGGCCAAGGCCCTAGGCTCGGGGGACATGTCCTCCAGAAGGACATTTTTCCAAGTGGGACTTTTCCAAGTGGCAAGCCTGTCCAGACAGACGTAGTTTATGTATCTTGTCTCGGATAGGGGCCTTCCGCAGGCACAACACCGCACGTTTTTCCTGATCCAGTCGATCTCTAGGGATATGCCCATGAGGTCACCTAGCAGACATCTAAAAGGTGGTATATAAGGATGCGTCTAGGGTACACATGTACCTTTTAGATCAGGTCCTCCCAAGTCAGCTCCCTCATTCCTACCCCCCTCTCGGCCTTGTACGCCAGCACTATCTTGGCCTTGGGAACCCTGCTCTTCAGTGTTCTCAGTCTATCCTTGTCCTCTGTCCTAAGTTGGCCGTTGTACTTGCACTCCACGAACATGACCTCTATCGATGATCCGTTCTCCCTTATGCAGACCAAGTCGGGCTTCTTAGACCCGGCAGACCTTACGACTATCCATCCCTCCTGCACGAGCCTGTCCCTGACTTTATACTCGAGACTCGCACCCTTCTTGTACATGCTACCCCTCCTCCACCTCTAGGGTTTTCCCGACGGATATCGCCGTTCTCAGGAGCGTCCTTTCGGCCACAGTGCTCTGGACATAGTTGTATATGGTTACTGGTGATCTCCTCCCCTGCATCCTAGCAACCTCCTCCGGGGATCTCCCCATCTCGGCCACGTAATATGAAGTAGCAGCATGCCTAGCTGTGTGGGTGTTCACACCGAAGGTCTTCTTGGCGAACATCGACACCAGAGCAACGTACATCCTGTCCACGTGCTTCCTCATGATCTGGAGATCGGAGTCCTTTATCTCCAGCGGGAGGACCATCATCCTCTCCGGCTCGGGTAGCTGAACTACCTCGCCGGTCTCCTTGTTCACCTTTTTTGTTCTGGCCTTCTCCACCCTTACGTACACCACCCTCACCTTTGTGTTTTCCCCGGACGATCCCTTAACGGTAACCTCCTTCACGCCTTCCCCCTTTGCGAACTTCTTCGCAGCCTCTATGGCCTCCCCCGCCCTGCTCCCATTTAGCAACTGTATAAGGAGTATTGCGGTCTTCGTCAGCTTCAGCTCTGCCTCCTTCTTCCCGAACTTCCTTATATCCCTCCTGAACTTCCTAATGGCCGCCAAGTATGCCCTGTACAGCTTGACAAAGTCGACACCCATATCCCAAGACCCGGGTCTCCTCCTCACCTCGAGCTTGAACATGTGGATTTAACTTATGGCAGATAAGTTAAACCTTTCGGATGGGGAGGTTTAACTTACTGTATCAGGAGGAGTAGTAAGTTAAATCTGTTGTTCACGGGACCTATGCCTTTATACACGCCATCTGGGTGGGGGTCCCTTTGGATGGTTTTCGTCCGGATGTTCAGATCTCCAATATATAACATTCCCCCGTGCCTCTCGCAGAAATCCTTAAATTTTTCATGAATATCCGTCACGACACTACCTCCCATAACTAGGCTTTTTTTCTATAAAAAATATTATGGATGTGGTAGCAACCTGATTATCTCAGCAACAAGATTCTCTGTGGAGAGTGCACCTTCCCTTTTCATTGCCTCTGGGGATATTCTACCGGACGAGAACTTGCAGTGTAAAGATGGCTTGAAGAGGGATACTGCCTCGCAGTTGCCCCTCAACCCGGCGTTCCTCATATCCTCTATTTTCCACTTGAGGTTTAGTACCACATCGTTGGAATAGCTCTCAGCAGCTTCCCGATCTCCGGGAAGTAGACGTCCTCCCATTTTGATCTCCTCATCTACCTTCAGGGTTCCGTCCATGTTTTTGTCCAGCCTTAGCTCTATGTAGGAGTCCCCGCCCTCATCCATTATCTCGAAGAAGATAGATCTGGGGCTCCAAGCTAGGGGGAACCCCTCCTTAGTTTTCATCGGGGGAACAGGTTTCAGCTCATCCAGCGTGTAGGCAGCTTTCCTCAGGAGGGCCCCTATTCCCCACCCCGATGTGATTCTCCTCAGGTCTGCGTTCCTGCACACCATGTGCTCGTTGCGGAAGAGGTGGTGCGATTTGTACTCCGGAGTTCCGCCGTACATCCTGCATATAGCGTAGAAGTCCCTCTCCAGATCGTCTATCAACTCACGTGTATACGACAACTCCTCTTCCTCGATGTCACTCTGCATACCAATTTATGCAAAGAGAAACATTTAATCTTTTACTTCATTCTTCAACAAATACCCTTCTGGAAAGGGATCTGAACCTGCCTATCCCGGCCCGCACGACATCCTCGGCAACCCTCTCCTCGGCCTCCAAGGTGTCAAAGAGCCTAACTATCTCGTGGGACGAGAGACTGTCTGTTCTCGTGTCGCAGAAGACGGCGTCGAATGGAAAGAATTTGCACGGAGTACCCTCAAGCTTCTCTTTTACCTCCCCGGTAACTACGTCCCTGAACGGGGAGAGGAAGAGGGCCTTGGACAGGTCCAAGGGTATCTTTTTCTCCATGCCTATGTGGGCCGGATCTGATGGCCCGCTCAGGAAGTAGTCTATGTAGGCTGAGTCGGAGTAGAAGCGGAAGTACAGGCCGTAGGGCGGGACTCCTCCCGTCTTTCTTACCAGACTGTCGGCCTCCTCAATGAACTGGGATATTTTCACGGCTAGATCCCTGTCTAGTGTGGGTAGGGAGCATTCCAGCACGTTGGATAGGGGGACCTCCCCTCCTATTGACTTGCAAAAAGCTTCAAATTTAGGGAAGAGGGCGTCTATGGCATTCATGGTTCCACCTAGAGCACGACGGAGACCCTCCTAGAGAGAACCTTGGGATTTCCTACCTCCCCTCTTATGGTCTCCTCGGCAACTTCAACCGACTTTTCTAGAGTATCGATCAATTTTGATACTGTCTCGTGTTCCCTCATGAGCTCAATCAAGGCATCTGATGGATGCCCAGATGGGTTCGATCTCACCAGCTTGCAACGGATGAAGGGACTCCTGCCACCCTCTTCCAGCCAGCAAAGGGAAGACCTCTTCAGGGCATCATTAACCTTCTCCTTGATGAAGGGGACAATGAGGAGGTTCTCAAGGTCCTCGGAGACGTGCCCATCGGCAAATATTTCCCTGTGACTCGACGAAGTACCGCCCGTGTAGTATGTCAGATATCTTCTGTCCAATGATATCCCAAACATAAATGTGCCGACGTCCCTTCCGGAGGAGATTCTGGAGGATACCTCCCTATCGATGTCCTCCACAAGATCCGCTACCTTCTTCTTTAAGTCAGGAGTGAAGCCTTTCTCGTGCACCTCGCATGCAAGCCAGTCGGGGTGATACTCCTTAAAATTTCCCCCTACCGAGTCGCAGAAGGCCTTGATTTTTTCCTTAGCGATAGCCAAGAAGGCCTCCCTGTTCTTGGTATATGCATCGGTCTCGGAGGTCATAAGGAGAAGGGTTAGAAAAAATATAAAAACATAACTTTTTATTCCTTACGGAGACTAGGTCTATTAGTGATAGGATGAGAATTTTGGAGAAGTTGTGGTCCGATGCTAGAGATTTCTGCAAGTCAATAGGAGGGGTTTTCTACGAGGGAGGGTCAGTATACCTCGACCGGAACATAGTGAGTGCCGTATGTAGGTTCCCATCCCCGGAGGCACTTAGCGAAAAGGAGGATGAGATAGCGAGATTCATTGAGAGGAAGGATGAGGAGCTGGGGGAGCTTTTCAGGAAGGTCGAGAAGGATGGCTCCTTTCTACTTATAGATATCTCGTTCTACAGCTCTGAGCCATTTAAGAGGATTGAGTACGTTGCAGAAAGTGAAAAGGTGTGGTCAAAGAAGGAGGTAAATGTGGCTGCTGACATCCAAATTTAGATCAAATCCAATGAGAACTCTCTTTTTCTCATGTTCTACTGCTGGTATTGGATAAAAAAGCCTCGTATCAACAGGATTCGGGATATACTCTGCGTCCTCCCTGAAATGCCTTGCTGCTCCAAGAATGTCAGGTGTGCTCACTAGCACTCTATCACAATTTTTCAAATTATGCCTCACTATCCTGCCCCACAACGGATGATATAAAGAGGATCTAAGATCGCTCCCATGTGCATGCCCTATTAAGGGTCTTTTTCCCAACTTTGAAGCAATATAACAGTCTTGTAGCAAATAGTGCACGTGGTATATGTCTGCTTTGATTCTCATGATCTTGAATCCTATACCAAAAGTCTTATCCCACATGCCCCTGCTCCTTTTTATGTGTTTTACCTCTACTTCCCTAGGAAAATATTTTATTAAGGTTTCGCCAACATAAGCACAATCATTTATCATCGCTATCATTGCGAATCACCTAGTCAAACTGCAAGGATAGCTTCTGCCTTCTCCACCATTATAGTGATCGTGGAATTCATCCATCTCCGTAAGGCATCTGGGGCATCTCATCCTTTCATCCCTCCCTTTCTGTTCTCCAGCCTATTCAAAGCTAGTGCCAAGAATGTGATAAACAAAGCGAGCATCAAAATGCAAAAAGCTATCTCATTCTTTTTATTCAATGAGAGGAAGAGACCCAGCACACTGATAGAAAGAGCGAGGATAGACAGAAAGAGAGGAAGGTAAAATTTCACTTTACCACCCGTCTTCCTCTACATTTGGGATTTCCTCCAAGAGGAGACCAAAGTGTATGCAGAACCTGCATGAGGCCCTCTTGTCCGCCATCATGTCACCTCCGACGGCTCCTTCTTCTTTATTACCGTTTTTTCTCTCAGCTCATTTGGAACTTTCACTACCCTAACCAGCGTCGGACCAGTGACGGCATAGACCGGAGTTCCATCTGGGTTTCTCTTTTTGGTCCTTACCACTGTTGTCAGGACGAACCTAACCTGTATCACCGTGCCGTCCGAAAGCTTGTACGTGCTCCATCCCTTGTCCTCCTCCTCGACAATGCCGACGATCTCGCCCTCCTGAAGATCCTCCTCCGATATCGTCATATCACCCCACCTACGCAAAGTAGGAGAGGACGAAGCAGAGTAGTGCGAAAGCGGAGGATATAGCTGTGGCTTCGTCGGCAAACCTCTCCATGTCCTCAAAGCGGTACAGCGAGTGGTGCTTCTGGTACTGAAGCCAGATCGCCAGCCCAGCGAAGAAAAGACCTATGACCAAAAAGGCAACCGTGTGGATGCTCACAACGTCACCCCCTGATTCCGTAATAAGCTTCCTCCCTCCTCTTTTCCCTTGTTAATTTGTAGAATAGAACTAGTGCAACTCCAAGCGAGGATGCAAGAACTCCGGTTATCGCTGTAAATGTTGTAGTTGCATCGGTGTGAAGGAGAAGAGATGCCCCGAGAGCCATGCCCAACCCAAAGGATGCTAGCACCAAGAACACCATCCATAAATTGAGAACGTCCATCTATCATCCCCCGTAATATATGTAATGCTGCACTGTGCTGAATTCCTTCACGAAGACCTCAATGTGATGGGATGCATGAATATCGGCATCGGTCTGTGCTGTTACCGAAATCACATCCCCCTTCTTCCACAGTCCTTGATCAGCAGATAAAATGGTGCATTTAGTCCCATCGACAATCACGATAAAGTCGTCCTTTGTCACGGTTACATCTCCCTTCATGTTCTGCAGGTAAACGGTTATAGATCCCTGCTTCATCCCCACTGATATTATCTTGAACTCTTCTGAGGGAGCCTTCGGAAGACCGCTTATTGAGCCAAATATGTATTCGGATAGCGGACTGAAGATCAACAGTGCCAGAGTCACGGCTGCAACCAGTATTATGATCTCGGTTACAACTCTGGATATACCTTTCCTCACATTCCCACCTCCCCCAGCTTTCTCTCAACCTCCTCGATCTTTCTCCTCACCACTTTTTTCACCCCCCATCCTCGGGCTGGGTGCGTGTGGTGCCCGATCCAGACCTCTCGTAGGAATCTATGAGCCTCCTTATGACATCCTCGTACGTCTCCCTAGGGTGCACCTTTAGGCTGTCCAGCTTCCTCTTCACCTCGGCACTAACCTTGATGGTCTTCTCCGCCGGCACCACACACCCCTACACCATGTGCCACTGTGGTGTATTTAAGGAATTCTTCCTGAAGAGGTACACATGTACCTTTAGTGCGGATGGTGAAACGGGATCTTATGGCTTCACCGCCAAGATCCACCCATTTACAACGCAAACTCCGGGCTCAAGGCCAGAAATCCTCAGATTTGTGAAGGAGAGAGGACACACGGTGTCCTGACCGTCCAGCCTACAGGCACCCGAGACCGTTATTGGCGAAAACAGCTGGGCACTAACTGTGTTCTGTCCAACCCTGAGGATCAGGGGATCGACATACCCCATTTTCCCCTTGTTCACCTCCTTCAAATATTCCTCCAATCTCTGGCCGTCGGAAGGAACTTTTCCCGTCAGCCTTATCAGGTCGTAGGTCAGCCTGTCGTACCACGTCCTGTTTCCGATGCTCATCTTTATCCATTCACTACCGTAATAAACTTCGTGAACATCCCCGTTAAGCCCGTAGAACACAGAAAACTGCTCCCCGTCGAAGAAGACGACCTCTGCGTGCCTCTCCTGATCAGGAGTAGTGATCACAACGACAACTGGGTCCCCATACCCCAACTTCATGTAGTAGTAGGAGAAGACGGCAGCAAAGTCGGCACATACCCCTCTGAAATATCCTTTCTCCGAGATGTCCTTTACGCAGGACGTGATGTCAGACTGGCACTTCCCCCAGTAAGAGGTGTCGTATATTCCATGCTGGAGAACCCACCGCTCTAGGGAGTATTTCCCTATATCCCCGTAGGACTTGACCGCTGCCAGCTCCTTATTGTAGTTTTGTATGTTGAGGAAGGAGGGGTTTATCAGGGGGTAGGCTATAATGTAGATTACCAAAAGGAGCAGGAGGAAGGCTATTGCGTACTCTCCCCTAGTGTTGTAGCGGTACATCATCCCCTACCCTTTCCATCTCACCTGTATCTAAAGGCGATTCTCCTTTTTGTTTTGAGTAGAATTCCAAGTGAGATGATGAAGATAAAAGTTGATATGAGAAGAACCGTGTCAAAGGCACTAGGGCGGAGAGCCAAGGTTATTCCCCAGAGCAAGCTAACTAAGAGGAACGCAATTAAACCCTCGGCAAAGGCCTCCTTTTCTTTCTCGCTCACCCTATATCAGCCCTTTGTCACGTTTATATCCACCACTGTCGAGCCCTCCGACACAGTCCTGTTCACATCGACGTGGATATCTATCACAACGTGGTGTATTGGAATCTGGGCTGGGTTTATCACTATCGCCCTGTGCAACGGGATTATGATGCACTTGGTCGAGTTCAGGGATATGTTCCAAGGCGGAAGCGGCAACCCGGATGGAAAGTAAGCCTTGCTCTTGTTCCAGTACCAAGGAGGTGTCTTTCCTTCAGACCAGAACATCCTCTCCTTCTCCCTGAATATCTCATCTATTGTCTCCTTTACCTGTGAGAAGTTGAGCTGTGAGGAGAAGTTCATCGTGTAGAACTTGTGCTTGAAGAATGTTAGGTTTCTGCTGTAAAGCGGATGGAATATTATAGTCCTGTTTATGCATATTATTATCCCAGTTATGTTCGTCGGGGGGATCACAATTGCACCAACAGTCTTGGTCCTGTTTATTAGTGCCGTTAGGTTGAGCTCCATCGGATTTGCTGTGCTGTTGAGGACGAAGTATATCCCGTTGTCCGTGACAAGGCCTATCTTCTCAACGGAGATGTAGACCTTCGGGGAGGGGTAGTCCATCACGTCCACGTACACAGTCTGGTTTTGGATCGGGGCTGGGACTCCGGGGATGCGTCCCGCCAAGAACACGATCAGCAACACGACGAGGATGGCCCCCAGCAGAAGGGCCTTCTCGTTGTAGTTGTACCTATACATGGAACCCCCTAAACTAAGGTCCTTCCCTTTATTAAATTTTCCGTTGAATTGAACAGTTACCTTGGTGCAAAACTCCTCAATCTCTTGGCATCGCTCAACACCTCGCTGATGGCACAGAACTCGAAATCCTCGCTGTCCACGTGCCCGTCCCCGCACTTCTCCCATATATGGTAGGTCTTTTTCTTGGCCCACCACGCCTTGGGGTCTCCCAGCCTGTAGTCCATTGAAGTTGGGGCTGCGAGGGACGCAAAAATCCCCTCTAGGTCTGCGTTGGATATGTCGCAGAAGACGCCGTCCTCCCTCAGCTTGCACCTCGCACCGGAGGACTCAAACAGCCTCTTCATCACCCTGTTCACGTTCCTGTCTCTGTCGTAGTACTCGAGGGTTTTGTTGTTCAGGTCCACGTGGGTTCTGTGGCCGGCTGCCGACCCGACCCTCAGCTCGACGACGCCCCTCTTTGGCATGGCAACGCACGCCAGATCCCTCGCATCCTCCCCGGAGTACAGGCCAAGCTGTTCCAAGAAGCTCACGGTGTCATCCCAGAGCATACAGAGATCCTCGGGACTCAGCCTCATGGGGCTACCCCGAGAAAGGATGCACCAATAATTTAAGCCTGTAGTTTAAAAGAGTGGAGTTCATTCCTGCACGAAGACCCTCCTGCTCACCCTAATGTAGTTGCCGGACATCTCCTTCACCAATTTCCTAGCTGTCTCGTAACGCCTGAAGAGCTCCTCCGCCTTCTTCCCAAAACCCCTCTTCCCTATCCAGAGGTAGCAACTCAGCCTAGCCCTCATAAAGCCCTCGGATGACAGGAAGCACCCCGGAGGCAACCTCCCGTCTATGGAGGAAGCGAGATCCTCCGGAACGTCAAATCGCTCCCTTATCTCCACCTCGTATACGCCTAGGGGATTCTTCAGGTACAAGAGGTCGCCGTCGGGAAAGGAGAACACCATCGGGCCGTAGCCTATTATCTCCTTGTTTTTCTCCATTAAACGGGATATCCTCCTTACCGCATCTAGGGAAAGGCTTTCCCCGAGGGAGCAGATCCACTCCGAGCTTGGGCTTATTTTTCCCCCGGCCGACTCGCAAATTCTCCTGAACTCGGCAAGAGCCTGATCCAGCACAGCTACCCCTCTACGACAGTTACTCCACGACGGTTACCCTTCCGGCCCTCCGGAACGAAAGCTGTCTTATGACATCAAGGGCTCTGTCCATTGTCTTCATTGCCTCTTCGGTCTTCTTCACGAAGTTGTCCTTCTCCCCGACCTTCACGCCACAGAGGACGAAACCATTCCCTCCCGGTCTCTCCCCTACAAAGCAACCCTTCGGGAGGTCAGGAAGTGCAGGTAAAAGTGCCGAGTAAGGGATGTCAACGTTCCTCCTGATCCAGACAACGTACTTGTACATGCTGAGAACCTCCTTCTCCGGGGAGAAATTCAGGTAGCCCCCGGGGTAGTCGAAGGTGTAGGATATGCCGTACCTGAACAGCTTGTCTTTATTGGTCTCGATGAACTCGGATATTTTCCCCATTAGCTCCGGGGTCATCTCCCTCAGCTCGCAGGATCTCGTCAGATGGATTTCGGGTATCCCTCCTATCGACCTGCAGAACGAGGAGAAGAGCTCCTCTTCCTCCAGCATAAGACCACCAGACTTTAGGGGTTGTTGCTCTATTTAAATTTTATTTTTAATTTATTCTTCCACGAGAACCCTCCTCCCGACCTTCCTGAAGGTTCTGGGCTCGATCACACGTTCCGCCTCGGCAAACTTCGCAATTAGCCTGTTAACACCTTCTACCAGATCCTCATTCCACCCAACTTGGTCAGTGCACTTCAGGAGCAACCTGATGGGCGATATTGCATCCGCAATGCAACCGGAGGGAAGCCTTCCCCTCACCTCATCCGCAGTAGATGGGGTCGCATGGTAGGCCCTTGCTATGGTTATTCCGTATTTGAAGTATGCGTCCCTGCGGGAGTGCTCCCCCATCCTCCTCAGGGTCTCCCCGGGAAACGAGATTCGGAGGTGTAAGCCGTAGGGACGATAGAACGTGTATATCGGGAAGAGCTCGAGGAGGTCTTGGTTATCTTGGAGGAACTTCACAACCTTTTTCACATCCTCTACGGAGAACTCCTTTAGCGAGCACCTCGCCTCGTCCTGAAAGTGGAAAGGGGAGTCCTCTACCACCGTAACCCTTCCGCCTAGGGATGTGCAGAAGTTCAGGAACCTCTCAAACCTCTCGTCCATATAGGCACCCATGCCGGTAAGTGCCGGTCAGGGACCGGAATATTCTCTCACAAAGACTCTCCTTCCAACCCTCGTCAATGCGGAAGATCCGGCCTCCTCCACCTCTATCAGCCTGTGGAAGCATGCTGTTATGTCGTTTATTGCAGACGAGAGGTTGTAGGGCTCCCTGACTCCGAGGAGCCAAGTGCACCTTCTGCCAAGCTCCCTCCTAGCCACCTCGTCCAGCTTCCTCATTACCTCCCTTGCGTAGTCGGGGACGTAGCAGTCCTCCCTAGGTATCCTGTCGGCCAAGCAGACATCCGCTACAGCGGAGAGTGCAAGTGCCGCCTCGCCTATTGCTTTTCCAAGCTCCCTCCCGCTCTTTTCCGCCTCCATTCCAAGCCTCTCCAAGAAGGATGGGTCCGATAGTGGCGGTTTATCCTTTTCAAACGCCCTCCTTCTCCCCTCCTCCTCTATTCTTCTCCACTCATCAAGCTGGAGAACCATCGTATCACCTTATACCGGGGGGAAGGAGAGGAAGGTCAGGCTCACAAACCTCTTGATATTCCTGTACTCCCTCTTCCTTGAGGAACTTCCTCAGCTCCTCGTCCTTCTCCTTTATGAAGCTGATCATGTCTCCTAGCCTCTTGTCGAACGTCTCGGGGGAGACGAAGCAGTCCACTATTGCGGAGACCTCGCTGTAGTATATGTCGAAGAGGGGCTCTGGCTTCCCGCCTATGGATCTGCAGAAGCTCACGGCGTCGGCCTGTATCTTCTTCAGGAACCTCATTGAAACAGTTATCGGGTCTTCCTCAAGGGAGGGGGATGCCTCGTATCCCATGCACCACACCAACAAGTAAGAATAGTGGCAGATAATAAACTTTCCCCTAGGTGCAGGTTTATATACACCTTTCCGATACCTATTAGGTTCAGGTGCGGGGGGGAGATATGACGAAGAAGAACTACTACGTCCACGTTTTTAGGGTGAAAAACGAAAAGTTGGGGGCGTTTTTCGAGGGGAGATGGGGGATAGAGCAAGTGAAGGACGAGGTCTGGATTTACAATGACCGCACAAATCCTGAGATGTTGACAGTCATGAGGGAGAGAATTCACATAAGATTCTATAAAGATAAAGTTAGGATGAGGCTCATGCAGGATGTCTTCAAGTGCTACACCGAGACCTGCCTTGAGGATATAGTCGGGGAGGAGGTCATCGTCAGAATACAGAAGGATGTCGAATACCTCAAAAAGTTCGTAAGCCACCTGTTCTCCCTCGCTAGGGACAACAGAAGGACTGCATGGTCTGTCGCAATGAGGTACTTGGAGGACGAGCTCAGATATAGGGAGTGGGAGAAGTTTGAGAAACCAGACATATCCAAGCTTGAGAGGGAGGAGGAATCTGAGGAAAAGGAATGGGGGAAGAATGTGGAGCTGGAGCTAATAGTAAACGAGGCGGAGAAGGAGGGCCTTATGTATGAGGCAAGAGATTCGGTTCCGTGAGGTGGGATAGATGGGAGAACTTGAGAGACTTCAGGTTTATGAGAGTGATGTGCACCGGAAGGCGGTAAAGAGAGAAAACATGATAAATAAGCTGAAACTTTTCTTTTCAGCAGGAATATTGGTCTTCATGGTGGTAATCGCACTTGCCCTTCCAATAAATTACTACTACATAGTGATATACCCATTGGACAGGGACGTCAAGGTTCATCTGGACTACGTTACAAAGCTGACCGATGCCGATGCAATAGGAAGGGAGTTCGATCTTGCACTAAAAGGTCTGGAGAACTATCATGGAAATCCGTCGTGGGTCTTCCCTACTGTCTACAGCGATTTCGATTACATAAGAGAGCAGATAAAAGCCCAGAGGGACATGGCCTATGCGATGAAGAAAGTACCAAAGACGGATTATGCATACCAGAGGTACATAGAAAATGCAATAAGGACGGCAGGGGAGCTTGAGAAAAACATAATAGACGCTGAATTCTGGCTGTTGTTCACACCTCAGAACATAATACTCGCAATAGTGTGGATAGTAGTGTTCTTTATACTGTTGTCTGTTCTACCATCTGATTATTAAAGAGGTGGATTAAATGAATGGAGATGAGAACCTCGTTCAGGTTTTCATCCAGAACCTAAGTAGTCTGGGAGGAAAGGCTTGGCGTGGTGGAGGAGGAAGAAAGATAACGTGCAGGCTTAGTTCTCTGGATAACCTTGGAGAAGCTGTCCACTTCATCAGGGGCATGGAAGATCCGATGAACGACCTCATGTTTGCCATAAGGGCAAGGAACGGAAGAAAAAGCCTAGAATTCATAATTATAAGGTTTGGCAAGGCCTCTCCTCGAAGGGGATACACGCACACAGGCTTTGTTGTTGAGATAGACCTGAAGAGACTTACTGCTGAAAAGATGGATCATGCTGTGAAGATCCTTTGTGAAGAGCGTGATAGACTGGTGAACGGATACATACTGAAAGCATTTTATGAAAAGAGAATTGCAACTCCTCCTTCGGTTTTTGTTTATTCCGACCATCAGGAGTTCGAGGGATGCCCACGGCCGAAATACATAGCATACCTCGATGTTGGCATGGATGAACCCAACGAGCACCTAGATGAAAACAGTGAGATAATCGATGGGATGATTAAGAGCGTAAAGAGAATCTGGGAGGAAGAGATATGAGCGGGAACAGAATTCTGGATGAGATAAAATTAAGGCCCAGAAGGTGGAAGTTCATACTAAAAGAGTGGAGAAAGCCTATATTATACAATAACGTCATAGTGAGGGGGGAGGACGTAAGGGTCGAGGGGGACTGGGTTATTTTCACGGCAACCGATGGAATTAGAAAGTTTAGGATGGACGTCTGGGGGGAGGACTTTCTGGAGATGATGAGGATGGACAGGGATGATCTCTCTTACGCACTCCTAGCACTAAAGTCTGATATATACGACGTGATATTCGAGGTTCCTCCCTCGTTGAAAGGGAAAACTCAGACCCCCTCCTCCTAGGCACGTCGTACGCCATGCCTAGGACTCATCAGGAGTATTTCTTAGGACTGTAAATTCTAGGCTCTGCTCCTTGCTATAGGGGGCAAGGGCATATTTAACCTTTTCACTTTTGTCGCAATATCGGAAGTAATGCGACAGCACGGGGGAAAGGGTAAAGACAACAGAAGCTTTGACCTCCTTTCTCCCCAACTTCTAATTTTTATAATTTGTTTTAAGGGAAGAAGGAGGCATAGGGGACTGTCTCCCCAAGCTACCAGCGTCAGAGCGGATTTGGGGTATATCCCATTATTTAAGACCAAACGTTTAAATTGAAAGCCAACTGAAGTAGAGGGGTTACTTAATGCCCGCACGACTTCCGCAACCCGCTAATGCGGGGGAGAAGTTCAGGGCATTCTGCGAGTCCCTAGGGGGAAAGGCACAGTACCAGCCCCTCAGGTGGGTGACGCCGAACGGTATATTCATAGGGAGGTGGAACGGATGGTGCAAGCTGAGGGGAAGGGTCTCCCCAGAGAATCTGGAGAGGGTGGCCAGATTCATCGAGGAGAACAGGGATCTCCTGTTTTATGAGGCTCCAGCCAGCTGGGAATTCGAGTGGTCACCTAAGGGCAAGTACTTCCCGAATACTGTTGTGAGGTACTCAGGAGGCCCCCTGAGGCTAGGCGACGGGATAAGGATAGAAGTTGAAGGGGAGGAAAGGATAAAGCAGGGGGGAAAGGTTGCGGGCGAGTTTGCCGGCATGGCCCCTAGAGAGTGCAAAGTCGAGGGGAAGTACGAGGACTTTGTCTTGGTCGGTTGCGAGGCTCCGGGGGAGGGAGACCTCGTGAGCAAGACGCTGGAAATATTCAAGAAGTTTAGAGATACAAAGATAAAGGTGAACAGGGCCATAAGGGAGAGGGTGGGGTGACGTTATGGGAGAGGAAGATGTAAGATTTCCGGAGATCAGGGACAGGTTCTACGAGCTGTGCAGGTACGTCGGCGGGGAACCGGTGGGATACGGGGAGTCGAGGCCCGGGGAGACAGGGCACGTTAAGGGGATCTGCGAGCTCAGGAAGAGGCCGGATATGGACACTCTGGAGACAATATCTAGGGGCATTTTGAGGAACCGGGACGTACTCCTTGAGAAAGTGTGGGGGTCGACTTACGACTTCGTCTACAGGGACAAAAGTGGCAGGGGGACTGTGATCTCCTACATGAGTGAAATGGGGCGTGAGGGCCACTACGGACCATTCGTGACGCTGATCCTCACGGAGAAGTACAGAATCTTGGACAGCCCTGACGTCCTTAGATCCGCAAGAACGGAGCTCGTGGAGGAGCACCTCCCAAGAGGCTGTTTGATAAATTTGAATATATGGAAAAGGTGGCCCAGTCTGGAAGTTGCATGTATTGGGGAGGCAAAAGCTGAGAAATTGGAGGAGATGGCTAAGAAACTGTTTAGTATATTTATGGATGCGAGTGTGGCTGTGGAAGAAGATCTAAGTCACCTGATAAAGTATTGACTTTCTAGTTTTTCTCCCCCGATCAAACGGATCAGGTTGTACGGGGAGGACCAAGGTATCAGCTCGTCAGGCCTTATCAGCCTTAGCCTCCTCTTTCTCCTCTCCCTGTTAACCAGCTCGTAGTATATTGTCACTCTGGGGTCCGTTATGGGGACGCACGCTGACTCTATCTCCCTGAGCTCACGCTTCGCCTTCTCGCAGGACTCCATATCAGGAAATCTGGACAGGACGGTCCAGTTCTCGTGCCCCTCTACCCTGCCTATGAGGGCGTATTTGGGCTTCACCATTCTCAGGTGCATCTAGACCCCGTAAATCAGAAACTCTAAAATAAAAAGTTGATGGGACGGATTATAGGTACATGTGTACCTTCCACACAATCGAATGAAGTCCAAGAAAAAGGAAAGGTTTAAATACCACAATCGCTACATTTTCTTGGGTTACGGGAGCATGGAGATGACGGGATAGCCCGACGGAGGGGAGGAAGGCCCTGACCCCCGATCCTGATGGCTCCCGTGAAAATCACAACTCGAGCCTGTTTTTCTCCTTTGAGCCATTTGACGCAACGTACTGGGTAAGGAGGTTTCTTACGATCTCGGATAAGGGCCTTCCCCCCGAAATTTCCTTGGCCCGCCTGCACAGGTCGTCAGGGATCTCCAAGTTTACTCTCATGATCCCCCCTCAAAAAAGTGAGGGGGTCAATAAAAAAGTTGACGTCCGAAGGGTACACATGTACCTTTTAGAGCTCACTCTTTTCCTTCAGCTTCTCTATCTCGGCTTTTATTAGGTCTTCGGCTACGGGCATCTGCTCCCTGACTGTCTCGAAAAGCCTCAGTATCCCCTTCCTTGGTGACGTAGTCTTTGACGTGCAGAACAGGAGGTAGTTGTCAGTTATGTAGCAACCCGGCCTGAGCTCCTTGCTCACCCTGTCCCTGATGAGGTACCAAGTCCAAGAGTCCGTGTGCGTTATTATGAAATCTTGGAGATCCTCAGGAAGTGCCTTCTCGAGGCTCATCAGCCTAGGGGATCTCAGGCTGTCGATACGGTAGGAGAAGTACCCCCCGTCGAAGGAGAAGTGGATCACCACGGGGCCTATGTCCCCCTCACGTTCCAGCTCGGCCTCCAGTCGATCCATGAAATCGGATATTCTCCTGAACGTATTCCTGTCAGCCCTGCTGGGAATGCGACACTCGTGCCAGTCCCTGTCGAAGCTACCTCCCATCGATCTGCAGAATGCCTCCAGCCTGTCGGTGAACCGAGAGTACAGGTCAGAGGTCATTACTTTTTCACCGCCAGTTCCTTCTTTATTATCTCCTCGGCCAGAGAGGACTGAGCGGTAAAGTCATCAAACAATTTTGCCACGTCCGACTCGGACAGCCTTATAGAGGAGAGCTTGCAGGCAAGCGTCAGGTTAGGGGACAGGGTGCAGTATACTTTGAGGGCCCCCTTTGCCTTCGACAGTATCTGAAGCCTGTCGGATTCCGGTAGGTGGCTGAAGGAGCTCCTGATATCCCAAGGCAGGGTCTTCCCCATCTCTACGCTCATGGCCCACCTATCCCATACACGCCCATCCGGCCTGAATTCGACCCAAGCAGTTGGCGAGATAAATTTCACCTCTATTCTTGGCCTCTCCCCTGAGGAGCTTAGATCCGTGCTCAAGTCCCTGAGGAGCCTTGCTATCTCCTCGACGGATCTTCTGTCGATAGAGTCCAGAGAGCAGGTTACCTCCAAGCCCTTGCCTGACCTCCTTGACTCGAAGCTTCCGTTCAGTGTGGTCTCGCAGAAATTCCTCAACAGCTCTATATTTCTCTCATCGATCATGGGATCACCTCCTCGACTGGGTGAGCTTTTCCATGCTTTTCTCAAGGTCCCACATCCTCTTTATGGTGTCCTCGACTGCACAGAACTCGAAGTCCTCCGGGTTGGTTATGTGGGAACACTTCTGCCAAGTCTCCCAAGTATTGTCCTGATTCCAGAAGTCCTCCCTGCTTACAAGCCTGTCCCTCATCGATGTGGCAGATGCAAGAGCCCACACGACCCAGTTGTGATCCGCACTTGCTATGTCGCAGTGAAGCCCGAGCTGATCCTGCGTGCACCTAGCACCTCCGGACTCGAGAAGCCTCTTCACCACGTTCTCCACTGTCTTGGTGGGGCCACTATACAGCAACCTTCCCCTCTTCAGGTTTATTATCGCAACATGGCCCCCCTCCGGCCCGACCCTTATCTTCACCCCGTCGGGCACAAGGGAGCATGCGATCTCGTCTGCGTGATCCCAGTATCTGGGGGACTGGAGGTCTATCAAATCAAACTCGTCCAACGCCTTATTCCAAACAGAACACATCTCCTTGGCCGATAGCCTCATGTTACCACCCCTACTCCTCCAGCTCCTCCCCAAGCTCCCTAGCTATTCTCTCTGCCTCTTCCCTCTCAGCCCTAGCAACCTCCTCTATCCTTCTCTTCAGCTCCTCCGAGAACCTGTCGTACACGTCCTTCGGCATCTCCCCCACCATCTTGACGTCCTTCTGAGTTATGAGTGGGCTTAGGTGGCCGGCACCCCAGTCTGCAAACTCATTGACCAGATCCCACAGGTCTAGATCCATGTGGGACTCGTAGCACTCGTACAGGGGATCTCCGCTTATGTTGTGGCAGAAATAGTCAAGTGCCTCCCCGATCCTGTCGGAAAGATCCCTCGCATATTCCTCCCAGTCCTTCTTGGTCCACCCCTTCTTGGGGGCCATCCTGCTCAACATGCTGACCATGCAGATCCCAGCAAATCTGAAGTGTGTAGTTAAAAAAGGTTTAGTTTAAATAATGAAAGCTAAGGGATTTATAGAGGAAATACAAAAATTTCCTATGGTCACTTGGGAGGAAGTTGAGAGGATATACGATGAGGCCCTCAGGGACTTCGAGAAACTTGAGGAGAGGGACGGGATATGCCTTTTGGGGATACCGGCATCGACGGCGAAGGAGGTATTCAGGAATAAGTATGAGTTTTCCGTTAGGGAGAGGCTCGGAGACCCTGACGCCGTAGCTAGGGATATGGCAAGGCACGCAAAGGATGTCCTCGTCGACTGCAACATGAGGACGGCACTAAGGGACATCGTGAGGAACATACAGAGGCAGACGGGGAAGAGGTACATCGCAGACTGGAACTGGAACCCGAGGGAGGGGAAGTGCTACATATTCAAGTACGAGTATAGGCCAGAGTCAGTAAACTACCAGAAAATTGTCGAGGAAGCGGAGATATTCTGCCCCAAGGACGAGAGGGCCTACATTGAGGCTAACATGAGATCCCTCATGGAGATAGGAAGGAGGGGCTGGCTGAACGACAGCTTGGTGATGGGGCATGATAGATCCGGAGGGGGAGTCCTTGCCAACATGAGCTTCATAAACGGGAGCATAGTGCCACATCGGGTGTGGGAGGTAACGGCTGAGGCTGAGAGGTACACTTGGGACATCAGGAAGAAGTGGGAGGACATAGAGGAGAGGCTTGGAGGGAGGTCTCAGAAGGGCTCCGCTATGGCTGTAGCAAAGTACTCGGGGAATTTACTTAGGAGGTAAGAGTAAACCTCCATTATCCGCCTTGAGGTAACAAAATTCTTGGCCCCGGCAAGCTTTGCCATCAGAGACGGGTTCACACCTTTGGATATGTCTTCGGCCATTTTCCTCCCCTTTCCCGTCAGGGAGAACCCCCTTTCGACAGGGGACAGGGGAAAGTCGAACACGACGGCATCATTCTTCAGCCCGTTCAGGTCGGAGTAGACCTCTAGGGACGAGGGGCCGTAGAGGTAGGGCCTAAAACTGTAGAACTCATCGTCCGACAGGTTTGCGTCCACCTTGAATATAAAAAGGGAGTACATGATCTGGAGGGAGGTCATGGTGTGCTTTCCCCCTAGGGAAAGAAGGAGGATTATAAAATCCCTTTTCTCCATTTGAGTCCCCTTTTCATCGGGAAGAATCCCTGTTTGGGATTCCGTGAGTTCTCCATTATTGCCAATACTCTTTCAACACCCTTTTCATCGGGCGAGGGGCCATCATCGGGGGAGTGATATTATGACCAAAGCTGCTAATTGGGTCCGTTGTCCTAGGAGAGCCTCAGGCCCCGACATTAGACCCCTTCCATATTTAAACCTGATCCTCTTACGGGGTACACATGTACTTTTAGAGGTAAAAACACAGTTTTTAATTTTAAAACTTCTTTGCCCTGACGGAACAGATGTGCTCCCAAGCGTGTCCCACGACTTTCCCAAGAACCTGTGTCCTTTCCCCGTTGAAGAAGAACTCCCTCAGGCAGGCGGGGCACCTGAACCTGTACGTGAAGGTTTTCCCCTTAACCTTAAACTCCCCCTCCTCCAAGTAGTTCTCGGGCTTGCTCCAGACCATGTAAGCCTTGCCGACATCCTCGTCCACTAGGTATTCCTCGAGGGATGGGGTGTTTTTCCCCGGTTTCCTCATGGTTCACGTCCCCCGGCGAGTTCCTCTATCAGCCTTTTAACTGCGTACCTGACCGTGTAGTGCATGGACACACCGTCGACGTTCATCCTCCTCTTCAGCAGGTTGCTGGCCCTCCTTATCATCTCATAAGTTTCCGGTGAGACCCTTATCTCAAGGGCCGGGCCCCTTATTCTCTCCCGCAGGAGCTTTTTCCTCACCCTGAACCACCTTCTTTCCTCCCATCATCTCCTCTATCTCCCTGTTCCTGAGGAACTCCTTTACGGCGTTGACTATAACCGCATTAACCGTGGTGAAGTTGTCGTATGCGTATCTGGCAAGCTTCTCGTACAGAGCGGAGGGGAGGGTGATGGACCTCCTGACCACGTCCTCCCTCCTCTTCCTCACCATCAAGACACCACGAAAACACCCGCTTGGGTATATAAAGCTGACTCGGAGGGTACATGTGTACCTTTCAGGTCAGGTAAAAAAATAAAATACGAAAAATAGAGTTATGTTGCTTTCAGACTCTTTCCAGCAGGCTCAGGTGGACGTCGTGGTGAATTTCCCTCCTCTTCCCGTCGTACGTGCTGGCTATCCTGAACCTCTCCCTCGGGTCCGCCCCCTCAACCCCTAGCTCTACCTTTCCGTACTTCCTGACATCGCTCTCTATGTTGGCCAAGAATTGGAGAACCTCGGAGGGATCGACGTCGCTCAGGTTCCTCACTCCCCGGCACAGCATGCTCAGGTAGGGCTCAGTCTTCACATGGACAACGGTTCCCCCGTGCCTCTCGCAGAAGCTCCTGAACTTCCTCGTAATATCCATAGGATGCACCTTGGGTCAGCAGTACCCCTCGGCCCTCAGGAGGTTCTCCATGGCGTCCAAGAAGTAGTAGGCGTCCCTCTTCGTAAGGCCAGATATCAGGGTTCTGACGCCGTGAGGGTTCTCCCTGTCCACTATGTCTATGGCCGTGTATCCGTACCTCCCGGAGACCTTCACATCAGTCTTCCTCAGGCAGAAGTTGACCCTCCTCTCCTTCGCCTCCAGATCCCTATCCGTTATCCTCATGGTCACGGAACCACCCGCTAAATATGATCCCGTGTCTATAAAAAGGTTTGCGTCCGTGCAAGGGGAGCCCTACGGGGGCCCATAGGCCAAGTAGTAGGTTACGAACGCCAGCACAAGGAGGGAGACGGCCATGATGGCACAGACTATTAGGGTGGACTTCCACGAAAAGTTGGGAGGGGCTTCCTGCTCCATACCGCACTTGGAGACCCGAGGTATTTAAACCTGAGCTTGGAGGTACATGTGTACCTCCTGTCCCCTGCCCCGCTTTTCCCTATCGCTGAAGAACTCGCACTCCCAAGCAAAGGTATCGTCGCTCCTCGTGAAGCAGGAGTGCCTCAGGCACCAGCCGTCCCTGTGTATTTCGGGCTCCACAGCCAACAGCCCGACGAACCAGACGCACCGGTCGCAGGACCTCACTTCGCCAGCCTCTGGATCAGCTCGTTCAGTATCTTCGCATTTTTCGCCTGAAGCTCGTTCAGGTACTTCACGGACTCGGCCAAGGCCCTTACCTCCTGAGAGAGCACGAACACGCCCTGCAAAACCTGCGAGACCGAGACCCCTCCCCTCATCAACGCAGATAGGGTCTCCAAGTTGTGGGACGCAACCTCCTCCACCCTCACCTTCCCCTCCTCCTTCTGGTATATCCTCTTCATCGCACCCGTGAAGTCCTCCAGCACTATCGACTTGGCACCCTCTATCCTTATCCCCTCGATGTCCCTGTTCAGGTGGAAGTTCACCACCCTTATCTCCCCCTCCGACGGCCTGTAGCCTATCTCATTCTCGACTATGGAGAAGAAGAGCTCCTTTGCGAGGCAGAAGGACTGGTAGTCCAGCCCGGGGACGTCGTTTGTTATCCAAGCCGTCACCTTCCCCCTCTTCTCCCCGAAGAGAACCCTTATCCTTATCCCGTCCACCTCCCTCACGACCTCCTTGGACTTGTGGACCATTGCGTCGAATTCCATCAGGATGTGGTGGACCCTAGGCAGGGAGGACTCCAAGTGGGATGAGATGTCGCTAATCCACCTTTTTGGAACTCTGGACTTTCGTAACCCAGACCACTCCCCCCAAGGTAAAGACCCGCTCTCCACGAACTCTTGGAATGAGGGGCCCCTGCGGAACACTGTTATAGTCCCCTTCTTTTCCTTCACCAGAACCCCGGACTTGACAAGCCTGCTGACGTAGTGGCTTAGCCTTTGCTTGGACCATCCCATCTCCTTTGCGAGTTGGATCTGGATGTACCCCTCGTCCGCAAGCTTTACAGCAATGGTGCGGTAAAGGTCAACTTGACTTTTACCGACCATGATCCCCCCGGTCACGCATGCGGTCAAAATATAAATTTAATCCCGAGGAATAGTACATGTGTACCTTCTTTTGCTTAGTGGTAGTAGCAGGAGGTCGAAATAAATAGATTAGGGGATGCCTCCCGGCGGGGCTCTGAAGAAGCGTGAGGGGGATCATGGTGCGGTGTTGCTGGTGGCCCTGTGCCGGGCATCCCCGAGGAAAATGGAAGCAGGGAATATATAAGCTTTTGGGAGGGCGGGGGCCAAAGAGGTGATATGATGAGGGCGACACCAAGGTGATATGATGGCGGGAGCTACTGGAGATCCCACCCTCCAAGGCTTAGGAGACAAAATTATATATAAATTCTCCCCATGTATTGGTGTGGACGATAGATCTCTAAAAGAGACAAAGGAACGCTACTTGTGGATTTTGAAATGTGCAGGGATAAGGGACGCCGAGAGAGTTGCGAACACGATTTTGGGTGCCATCATGATGCTGGAGGAGAGAAGGGTAAAAAGGGAAGCAAAACCAATAAAGGTGGAAAGCAGGCTGGTGAGGAAGAAATGTTTTTGATGGGTAAGCTGGTGATTTGAAGATGTCCCTTCCTTCCATTGTGGACGAGCTCAACAGCCTGCTGCCGGGGATGGAGAGGGAGATCCACGCATCCGTCGTGACTCTGGTGTGCGGGGAGTCCCTCCTTCTGGTAGGCCCCCCGGGAACAGCAAAGACTAGGCTGATAGACCTCCTCAGCGAGAAGATAAGGGGGAGGTGCTTCAGGATTCTCCTGAGCCCCTACACCGAGCCGGATGAGCTTCTTGGCCCTGTGGACATACAGAAGTACAGGGAGGGGAAGTTCTCCAGAAGGGTCGACGGCTACCTCCCGACGGCACACATAGTCTTTCTGGATGAGATATTCAGGGCCTCATCGGCCGTTAGGACGCTGCTCTTGGACGTGATGATGTACAAGAGGGTGAAGATGGACGGTGCCGATGTGAGGATACCGGTCTTGGCAATATACACAGCGTCCAACGAGGTCAGCAGGGAGAGGGAGGACTCGGCCTTCTCCGATAGGTTGCTCCTGAGGGTGTTTCAGGAGGAGGACGGCACGGACAGGGAGCTTCTGGCTAGGGTGATAAGGGCGGGAATAAGGCTCGAGGACAGGAGACTCCAGCCGTCCTTGACTCCAGAGGACGTGGAGCTCGTGCAGAGGAGGTGCGTCAGCTTGGCACAGGAGGTCCCAGACTACGTGGTGAGCAAGGAGGTCGACGCCATAGTCAGGCTGAAGGAGAAGGGGGTTAGGCTGTCGAGGAGAAGGGCTGTCAAGACGCTCAAGGTTGCGTCCGCAATAGCGATGCTCAACCAGAGGGACAGGATCACCTCCCAAGACCTGAGGGAGGCACTTGCGTACACCGCACCTTTATTCCCTGAGCAGGTTCCGGCCGTGAGGGAGGCCTTGGAGGACTGCTTCAGGATGTCCGAGAGGGCCGAGGCCCTGAGGATGGAGATAATGGAGGAGGTGGAGAGAGCAAAGACGAGGAGCAAGGACTTCGCACTACTAGGAGAGTTTTTGATGAGGAAAGCGGAGGAGGCGGGCAAGCTGGAGGACAGCGAGGAGAGGGAGGAAATTCTGGCACTCATAGAGGGGCTGGCGAGGGAATGGAGGAAGAGGGTCCAAAACCTAGGACAGTAGCGAGAGGAGGAGGGGGAAAGAGGAGAAGGAGGATACCCCTCCAGAAGAGGGAGCTAAGCGAGGAGGAGATGGCCCAAGTGATATACTTCCACTACGCAGAAAACCCCCTAGTTGAGGGCGAGGGGGAACTTCAGGAGGCACTAAGGGCCTACAGGAAGCTGGTAATATCTAGGAAGGTCAGGCAGTACACGAGGAAGAGCGTATTTTACACACTTCTGTATTTGTACATACTGATGGACGTCCTGAGGGAGAACACGCTGAAGTCCCTCATCAGGGCCGCCGAGATATTCCTGTTGCTGGTGAAGTACCTGTACGTTAGTGCCTCCGACAAAAAGGACGACCTTAGATACTGCCTCAGGCTGGCAAAGATACTGAGGGCGGACGTTCACGGGATAGTGGAGATGGCGTCCAAGATATACCTGAGCTCTCTGGAGAAGGCGACGGAGAAGGAGAGAAGGGGCTTGCCTGAGGGGTACAAAACCACCAGAAACCCGGAGGAGGCCGTCCCTAGGGAGCTCGCAATGCCGGAGGACGTCTTCCTCTCTAGGCTCGTCACCGGGTTTTTGGCTAGGGAGAAAAGGGAGAAGAAGGAGGAGAAGAGGAGGATCACGCTTTTGCTGGACAAATCCGGGTCAATGAAGGATGAAAAGCTCGTGTGGTCGAGGTCGGTGGCACTAGCACTTTACTGGAAGGCGAAGGGCTTGGGGGTACCCTTCTCGCTCATCATGTTCGACTCGGCACAGCACTTCGTTGGGTCCGATGAGCTCAGCATACTCGAGGCCCTGCTGAAGGTGGAGCCGGGCGGCGGGACGGATATACCCGGTGCACTAAGGGCCGGGGAGGGGGATCTCATAGCGATAACCGACTGCGAACAGGACGTGGACGAGGAGACACTGAGGAGTGCCCTTGGGGGAAAGAGGCTGACCACGATAACGATTTTGCCAACGGAGAGGAGGGCCGAGGTTTTGAGGAGGGTGTCCTCTGACTTCTACTCAACGAGGATGACAGAGGGGGAAGCGATAGTGCTAGTCAGATCCCTGATCTAAAAGGTACATGTGTACTTTTTTGAGATGGTCATTTGTATATGTAGAATAGGTAGAACATCAGGATCAGCAGAACGAAGAGTAGGGTCTGCTCCCCGGATCTGAAGAGCCCTAGGGAGATCCTCCTCTTGCTCAGGGGGAAGAGCACCGAGACGCCGGATGGGGACATTATGTCCAAAATTATGTGGCTTCCTAGTGCGACCAGAACCGGAAGGTAGGGGAGGCCCGCAAGGTAGAACAGCAGGGGAATTCCCAAAACCACGAAGATGTTGTGGAGCAACTCCCTGTGCCACAGGTGGAGATCCAAGTCGGGAAATGTGGCGAATGCGACAGCAAGGAGGAAGTCCACAGGGTTCCTGCAACCAGCTATATAGCAGAGCATTAGGGAGAAGAGTACGTGGGCCAGCCTGTCTGGGTTCCCTGTGTGAAAGGGCCTGTACCTGTACATCGGTTTCTGATCAGTTGCTGAAATTTAAACTTATACATCTGGTGTCGCACTACTGTCTGGGGCATATATAAAGAAGTCGGTGGGAAGTGTCGCAATATTGGAGCTTGAAAGGTGTGGGGAAGAAATGATTAAATTTTGAGGGGATGCTGTATAGCGATGGACAGGGAACTCCTCAAGAGTATAGCCTGCGAGTACTTCCTGCCTAGGGCGTTGGAGATGCTTGACGTGAGGGAAAGGCCATTCTGCACAGTGGGAAAGCTCGACAACCCCGGCATGTTCTTCTACGTCAGACTTGGGAGCAGGAAGACCCCGGTCATAATGATAGACGAGGGGTTTTTGAGGAGGGCGACCGCACCGGAGGCAATGCAGGTTATCCTGCACGAGGTGGGGGAGATGAAGCACCACAAGTGGAACTATCTCCTCCCGGGGTTGTCCCACTTTTTGGCGATGAGGGAGGAGAGGAGACACTTCAAGGGCTTCTCGTCTTTTCTCAGGGAAATGGCGGTCAGGGGGTACCCAGACGAGAGGATGACCTACGAGGAGGTGCTGATGGAGCTCATGAGGGATCTTTGATGCCAGACCTGATAGTGCTCTCCGGGTCGGAGAGGAAGTGCTGGGAGGAGATACTCAGTCTTCCGGGGAGGGAGTTCAGCTACTCCGACATAAAGTCGCTGAAGGACAACGAAAAGCCCATAGTGCTCAGGAGGCTGATGGAGAAGGGCCTCATAGAGAGGGTGGACAGGGGGGTTTACAGGAGGATGGACGCCGTGTTCCTGAGGGCTGTTGACACAAGGTACGTCTGGGCCGTAAGGGTTATAAACGGGATCATCTCGGTGGTGCTGGCCGTGCTGGGTCAGTATGTTGCCTTTGCCGTTTCCCTTCTCCTGCTCGCACTATACACGTATATAGAGAATTACGCTGTTGTGGTGTTTCCCCATGTTGTTTATGTGAAGGAGGAGGCGATCCCAGTTGCTGGAGTCGAAGGTTAGGTTGAGGAGGCCCGACCTGATAATAGTGACTGGGTTCGGAGGGGGAAGCAAGGTAGGTCTGTTCAGGAGGGGAATTCTTCTGGGTGTGGAGAGGGTGGGATCAAGGCCCGAGGAAGTGGCGTCCGAGATAGAGAGGATTCTTGTTGACGGGAGGAGGTACAGGTGCAGGAGGGAGAGAAGGGGGTATATATGCAAGCTTAGCAGGAGAAGGTGATCAGCCTCTGCAGGCTATTGTTGTCCAGTCCCCCGCATGGATCACGGCGAAGTCCTTGAATTTCACTGTGAATACCTGCGTCGGGAAGTACCTGTTTTTTGGCTCCTCCACCAGATATGCGTCCTCAGGCTTTACAATTACCGTGAAGGGGGATGGAATTTGCTCCTGAATTTTCACCTTCCTGCACTCGATAGTGGCAACCCCGCTGGGTGCCTTTACGACGGAGGGGCACACCCAAACCGGATCTTTTGATGACAGGGCCATTGAGTAGTCCTCTAGGGAGAAAGCACCATACCCGGGCTTCGTCAGGAGAATCCCCGTGGCCTTGATAAACTTGGGGACGTTAAAGCCATCCTGCTCGGGGTAGGGGTCCTGCCAGAACACGAGCGTTGTGTTTTCGCTCTGGGCGTAGAACACATGTATCTTCCCGTTGTAGAATGTGACGCCTATCGCATGGTATGTGTTGGGCTCGGACGTGTTAACTATGAGAACATAGGGCTTTGAGATGTTGTTGTGGTGGAGTATGTAGGCCCAGACGAGGACTATCCCATAGCAGTAGGAGTAGGCTACTCCCCTCTCCCTCACCTTCTCCAGCAGGAGGGTGACGTTGTCCTCGGAGTCGGGGGCCCTGTTGTACACCCAAGCGTGCTTTATGTGATCCAGAGTCCACTTGGCCGCCTCCTCGGGGTCCTTGGCCGGTATCTCTATAGGGGGAACGTACAGCTGTGCCGGTTTTGTCTCCGTCGACCCTCTGGGTAGTGTTAGGGAGAATGGAAGAAGCAACAGGAGTGCGACGAGCAGGAACAGCTCCCTCTTGGTTCCAAACCTGTAGATGGGCAAGGCCTACCCCCTAAATGGGGAGGTAAAAACTATAAAAAACTGACTTTTATAAAAAAGATTAGTGTTGATGGGAAACGGGCTTGTGGGAGAGAATTATCTCAGTTCCGAGAAGTTTTGAGAGTAGCTCCTTGGCCCTTTTGTCCCTTATCACGGCCCTAGGGTATTTTCCGGATTTCACGTATTTTTCAACCTGATCCTCCTTCAGGGGGAGGATCACCATAGCGTCCTCCCACTCCCTCAGGAGATCCAAGTCCTCAATCTCCGAGACGGGGACAACGACTGCATATTCGGCATTCAGGGGTAGCCTGAGGGCCCCCTCGCTCTCCAGCCTGAAGACCTTCCTGACTAGCATGAGTAGTTGTGCGGTTGCTATTTAAAAACCTGCACCTCAGGACCAGCGACCGCAGTACCTGAAGGAGGCGACACCTCCCGAGGACATGGCACCGGCAATGCCCATCACGACGGCACCGTCCAGACCGTCTACCCCCGGCACTATCTCGAGGGGGCTGAAGAACATGGCAAAAACGAGGAATATTGTCAGCACCACCTTGGCCCAAGCGGGTATTCTATCCGTGAGGATTACAACGAGGAGAATTATAAAAAAAGCATAAGAAAGGGGGTCAAGAGGTCCCTCTGGAGCGAGGGCATCTAGGACAAAACCCAGTACCCCCTGAGTCACGCCCTTGCCCGCACTCATGCCCTGTACCTTCCTGCCGCCCCACCGCCGTGCAACCTAACGGGCACGGCAGCCATCAGGTATACTAAGAATCCCCCTGTTGCACCGTAGGCGAAGCCCCTTATCACAGCCATAGGGTCCTTTGGGATCAGGCCCCTGAGCACGTCAACCACGTCGAGGGGCATAAATCCCGCTGTGGCTATTGCGTTGAACAGTGCGACCCCAAGGCCACAGTAGAGGATGTACTCGAGCTTCCCGGGAATGGCTTTGGCCACCCCTACGGCGTCCAGCAGCCAAGCGACACCCATGGATATCACCATTATCGTTAGTGCCGTTGCGAGGTTGAACACTATCACGTTTCCCAAGACAGTGCTGAGGACTATCGCTATGAAGTAGCCGAACAGGGCACCTATGCCCACGTGGAGGAACTCCTCGGCACTCCTTCCCTTCCATCTGGTTCCTACCTGTCTGTAGATCACCTTTTCACCCCTTCAGGCCAAGGGAGGAAGCTTTCTCCTCTTCCTTGGTAGATAGCCTATTTCTCTGGCCTTCAGCCTTGCCTCTTCCTTGTTTATTGGACTGGGGCAGTAGACTGGAACCTGCTCTTTTGACAGTCTCCCCATCGCACCGTAGCAGTAGTACACGCTACTAGCATGTCTCTTGACGCTCATTATCCTGCTGTAGCATGTTTTTCTGCAGACATCCTCGCTGAGGATTCTAGCCAAGGGGGATACCCCCTTAGACGTGCGGGCAGTACTGGGCTATCTGCTCAGATGTCAGGGGACCCCTTATGCCCTTGCAGTGAACCCTGTTCGTCCTGCCTATCCTGTGGCACGTGGATCTGCACACATCTGGGTTGAAGTTTCTAGCCAGAACTCCCATCAGGACACCTCCTTCAGTACCCTCCTCCCTTCACCAGCTTCAGTTGCTCTGGCGACAGTGGGCCTAGTATGCCCTCGCAGAACCAGAGGGTGTACCTCTTGCCGTTCGGGGATATTCTCTCAACCGGGTGCAGGGTCTTCCTGCACTTCTCCAGATCAAATCCGGGGACCATTCTTCCCATGACATCACCCCGTCCAAATGATGGAACTTATTCTTTATAAAGTTTATTGAACGGAAATCTTGAACCGTTCAAAACCCACCGGGTGAACCTTGGAGGAGTTGGCCAGAGAGTACCTTCCCCCGTCCTTCCTCACGAGGCCCCTCTCCATCAGCTTTGACAGGTGGTAGAACACCAAGTTCCTCCTGTTGTAGCCCAGATTGAGGGACTCCGCTATCTCAGACGGGGTCTTCGGGCCATCTAGCAACACCTTTAGTATGTCCTCATCCTTGACTACTCTGCTGGGAGTGCCCCTCATCTCGCCTTCTGCCTCTCCCTGCTAAAAAGCTTTTCCATGTAGATGAAGGACCCTACCTCCTCCTCGCCCGCTGCGACAAGGACGTCCCCCGTTGTTTCGTCGCATATTACGGCCATTGGTAGCTTCCCGTGCCTCTCCATGTACCCCAGAAGGACGGTTAGGAGAAACTGAACCTCCTCCGGATCTGATAAATTTACCCTCCTGTACCCGGCCTCCTCGAGGGCCTTTATCACCTTGCCGTTCCCCACATACACCTTTTTCAAAGACCCACCTCCTCGTACCTCCTCCTGAGCTCAACCTCCCTTATGGTCTTTATCACATCGTCTAGTGCGTTCCAGACGTTTGGCTTGGATTCCCTGAGGAAGTTGTCGAACTCGGGCATGTATGCCTTCATCATTAGTGCGAGCCTAGACTCCGCAGATGGGACGTACTGCTCCAGCAGGGCCAAGATTATGCTGAACACTATCTGCGTTTTGTAGTCCTCCAAGTTTGGAGGAGCACCCCAGATGACCCTCCTCTTCTTCTGGCCCTTCACATCGTACTCTATCACTATTTCGGGCGTCCCGCAGGCCACAGTGACCAAGGACTTCTGAATCTTCCTCATGGGGTCCCAAGGCCTGTTGGTGTAAGGCCTGCTCCCAAGCTGGACGGGGACGACATCTATCCCCCTAGCCGTCAATTCCGTCAGTATCTCGTGCATCATTGGAAACAGGACTTCCCTACACACGCCGCACGACTCGGAGTAGAATATGTACACCCTCATAGCTCATCGCACCCCACAGCTGTTGCCTGCTTTTCAATTCTCTTTCCGTTTATCAGCCTGTAGTCGAATTTCACGGGTTTCGGATCTGGGAGAAAGGGGGAGAGTGCCGTCTCCGGGTCTGTCAGGAGGGAATAAACTATTCTCTTCTCCCTGAAGCTCATCCCTCCACCTCCAGAATCTTAGTGCCGAGGGACACTATTTCCCTCAGGATCTGCCTGAGCTCCCCTTTTCTCTCCCCAGACATCTCCTTGTAGATCGGTTCGGCTTTCAGGAAGTAGGCTTCCAGATCCCTCAGATCCTCCTTTGAGAGTTTTATAACCTTGGATACCTTTGGCGACCCGGACCCGACCTCTACTACCTTCCTCTCCGGAGAGAATATCTCTCTAAAGAGAGCTCTGGCCCTCGCCCTCTCCTCAGTTGATAGTACCTGCCGAGACAGGAAGTATGCACGAAGTATTCGTGCATCGTCATCCGAGAGCTTAATCACCTTCGCACCTGTGGCAACCTCCCCTTTTGGTTCCTCCAGAGGAGTTTCGCTCTCCTGTTGTTTTTCCTGAGCCTCTTTTTTGGATTCCTCAGGGGTAGCCTTCTCCAGTGATCCTTCTTGAATCTTCCTTTCCTCCACCTTTTGCTCCTCTTTCTTCTTGGCCTCCTCGAGCATCCGGCCCATCTCGTCTAGGAAGGAGATTAGTTTTTTCACGGTCTCCCTCAGGTCTTTTACCTCTGCCTCGAGCCTGCTGTACCTTGGCCCAGAGACCTTCTCCTCGTAGAACTTCAGGAACTCAGTTATCACGTTCTTTACAAAGTTTCCCAAGTCCTGTGCGAACCTCTCCATTATGTCGGCCTCCACCCTTCTCGCCACGGCATCCACTAAGCTGGATCTGGTGGCTACCCTGTCGAACACCAAGTCCTCTGCTATGTAGCGTGAGAGCAACTGGTTGAGGACTTCCTCGTAGTCGGGCTTCTCCTCCTTCTTCTCCTGATCAACCGAGCTTTTCTGCAAGGCTAGCACCCCTTCCAGTCAGGAAAAATCTTACCCCCTGCTTGCCTTTCCACATCCCTGCTACCCCAATTCTCGCAAGCGACTTCAGGGTCTCGTGGTCTACTCCTATGTCCCTAGAGGTTAGGCCCGAGCTGTAGTTCACGGCACCAGCCTGATACAGCCTCCTTAGTGCCTCCAAGCCCTTCTCCCCAGCTCTCATCACAACCTCCTTCAGCTCCGTCGGAACCCATCCCTTGGCCGTCGATGGTAGGGTGGAGAAAGCGGGCGATATAGCCGGAGAGGTGGGGGATATGAGGGCCCTGAGGTTTCTCAGCTTCAGGCTCAGCCTCCTCCCGATGACCCTCCTTATGTCGGTCTCCCCCATGAGATTCTCCACATCAGCCATCAGGACACCTCCCCAACCTCATACATCAGGTTCCTCAGGAACCAGTAGACGTAGCTAACGGCCCTCCGGACGTGCTCCAAGAAGGCCGTCGGGTTTCCCTCCTCGTAAAGGACAATGGCATTCCTGACGCACTCGACGAGAAAAACATCCTCCGGGAAGCACACCAAGAAGTTCAGCGTCAGGGTGAGGAGATCCTCCACCCAGTGCCTGAGCCTCATGATCAGGTATACGGACACCTCGTCGGCGAACTTGGAGGCCATAGAGAACAGGTAAATCCTGTTGTATTCGGCGTCAAGCCTCCTCGATATCTCGACCACAGAGGTTAGTGCAGGGTCTCCTGTGGAGAACAGGGCCAGAGGCTCCCAGTCCCTCTCGGGAATCCTGAACATCATCCTCCCTCCTCCTTCTTGGGTTTCTCCTCCGAGGCCTTTGCAAGTCTCTTTGCTAGGGCCTTTGCTAGAACCATGTCCGGCGACTCGATTCCCGACAGAAGGGCCTTTACCCTGTTTATTGTGTTCTCGGCTATGTCCAGCGTTGTGGACCCGGCAAGCTCCTTGCTCTCAACTGCCTTGGCACTACCGAGTATGTCCGCAAGCCTCTCGGCCTCGGACTTAGCCTCCTCCTGAGCCTGCAACATCTTCATGTAGGTGTCCCCCCTCTCGCTCTCAGTCTTCAGGGCCTTCAGGAGCAGAACCTGTGCGTCCACCCCGCCACCCGCTTTCATGGTGGAGAGCTGGAGGAGCGTTGCGGAAAGTAGTCCCTTGAGCCTGTCTATCTCCCTCTCCTTGTCATCCAGAATCATGTAGAGCTGGTTTCTCTCCTTTTTCAGATCCTCTATCATCCTCCTCTGTTCCTCAAAGGCCTTGGCGTACTCGTAGTCTGTCACGACGACCTGCCTGACGGGCCTCTCGTGCGAGCCCCCGTTAGTCATCCTCTCGGGCAACATTGCGAATGCGTCAACATACTGGGGGGCACCCTCGGCCCACTCGCTCAGTATTATGGCATGATCCGTCAGGTTCTGTATCGTCTGGATCATCGTGCCGGGGCTCATCTGCAAGCTGCCCTGCACCTTCCTTATCTCCTCCATAAGCCCCTGCCAGCTCTTGGGGTCAACCAAGGGGAAGTATGTGGGATCAGCCCAAGTCCTGCCGCTACCGGCAACCCTCACCATGCCGTAGGCATCCTGAACCAAGCAGCACAAGTTCCCAGTCATCGGGTCGGGGACTATCCCCACGAGGGTTCCCAGCTTCTCACCCTTCCTGTTCAGCACGGGAACCCCCTGAAGGTATGATGCAAAGGCTATCGTCGCAAGCTTCTCCGAGAGACTCTTCATGTCCTTTGTCCCGAGCCACATTCCAATTGTTTCCTTCTCCTTCTCCAGCTTGCCTAACTCCTCCTTCAGCCTGTCCAGCTCCCCCCTGAGCTCGGCTATCACCGCATTCTGGTTCTGTATTATCCTCCCCTGCTCCTGTGCCAGATCCAGCAACCTGTGTATTGTCTCCATAGTGGGCTTCAGCTCCTCCTTTTTCGGCAGGGGAGGAGGCACCTCGAGGCCCTCCGGTATCTCCTTGGGGGACGGCGGTGCCGGTTTTTTCCTCGTGAGCTTCGTCCTTAGCTTTGCCAGAAGGCCCATTATGGCCTCGTGCTTCCAGAGGAGGATGCCAAAGGCTACTATTATGAAGAGGAGGTAGGGAAAGGCCGGAAACACGGTTATTGCGTACAGAGAGCCGAACAGCAGGAAGGCCATTATTGCAGCCCTCAGGAGCTCCTGCGGCCTCAACTTAGCACCCCCTACTTGGGCCTCCTAGCCTTCAACAGCTCGTCCATCCTCTTTCTCCTGTAGTGCCAAGCTAGGTATGGAAGGTACACTGTTGCGAAAAGGAAAAGGCCCGCTGTGCCGAAGAACCCGGCCGCCTTGGACCACCAGTACTCGTTTATCGCAACCCTCGTGAGGTTTGCCACCGTGGCGTTCAGGAGGGCCACCTTAGCGGTGAGGTTCTTTATCATCCCGTTTGCCTGACTCACCTGAGACCTGAGCTGGGAGTTCTCGTTCATAAGCTGGGAGACCTGTGCCTGAAGGCTTGAGATCTGGGAGTTCAGCCTGTTCTTTATCCCCGTCACGTTGTACACGTGCACGTTCAGGGAGACCTCGTGCAGGTAGGCCTTGCCGAACTGGACCCTAGCAGTCACCAAAACGGCATTTGCTCTGGGGTCCGAGGACAGGGACGTGCTGTAACTGGAGGATATGACCACAAGCCTGAACCTGTAATCCCTCTCGTCGTCGGTAGTGAGGTTTATCCTCCACCTGAAGACGGGGTCTGAGTTCACGGCACCCGGCAGTGCGAGGGAGGAGGAGAAGACTATGGGGGTAAGGGAATTGTTCACCTCTACGCCCTCGGGGGGTATCAGCATCACTATCCTGTAGTCCGGGCCGGAGTACTGTGCGGTGATCTCAAAAACCTGTCCCGAGGGGACTTCCTGCGGGAAGGAGACCAAAACTTTGTCTACCTCCATCTTGGCCTCTCCCCCTGCTGAGAGGGAGGCCACAGGGAGGATCAGCAGAACCAACACAAGGGGAAGGTATCTCATCACGGTAAGGCGGTGCGAGGATTAATAAGCAATTCTTCCAGTTTTCATATTTACTCAATTTCCCTTTTGTAGTAGGGGTGGTCTATGAAGTTGGGGTACTTCTTGAGGAAGTTTCTGGCAGCCGTGCCCAAGAAGTAGTACCTGTTGTACCTTTTCGGAAAGGCGACTATGAAGCCCCGGGCCCTCAGCTTACGCATCAGGTATGAGAGGGTCTTTTTTGAGATACCCATAGCTTCCAGAAGCTCCCTTCTGGGGACAGCTGTCAGGGGATCGAAGGCCCCCCTCTCAAAGAGGTACTGGAGTATGTGCCACCTCCTGTTCATGTCCTTTTTTCGGTAGAGCATCCCAGATCGAGATAGTCTTATTTGAAATAAGACTTAAAAAGTTTTCGCCGGAGTGGAGAGGACTGGACAAACATAATTTAAATGAACGAAACTGGAGAAGACAGAGAAGGCAGGGGAGACACGGGGGGTCAGCTCCTGAGATCCCTCAGGAGTCTCCGGCCGAGATCCGTCAGGCCGTACCTGAACCCGAACCCCTCGGGGTTCTTGTACCTGAAGAGGAGGCCTTTTTCCACGAGGCTCTCGAGGAGGGAGTACAGGGACCTGTAGTGAATTCCGGTGATGCAGCGGATCATGGTGGCACGGCCGTTCGCAGGCTCGACAGCACACAGGATATCTAGGGTCCTGTCCCTTCTGCTGGGCATCGGGAAAAAGGGAATAACTCCTTTAAAAACATTTCTTCCATTTCCTAATCCAAAAGTCTGGATGCGTCCGGCCCTTGGGTCGGAAAGGCGGGAAATTGGGGAATTCGGGGAGATCCCCGGCCACACTCCCCCTTCCTTTAAATATTTCCGAAAATAGTCCAATGGTGTGAAAGAATTAAGGCAATCAATTGAAATATTTCGGGGGAAGGAGGGGGGAAAGGGGGGATTTTGGCGAAAAAGGCCGAGGAAAGGGCCATTTCCGATCCCCGCTTGGCCGGAGGAGCCAAGGGAGAGGGGAAAATCCGGAGGGGAGAGCCCAGATTGGACGTTAAGTTTTTAAATAATCGGCGTCTAATTCCATAGGGAATGAACTCCGGCACCTGATGGTGCCGGGGGGAGGCGATGAGGCCGATGATGGGGATTGGGAGGGGGGATTGCCTCCCTCTGACCTCTCTCCTTTCTCCTCCCGATGAGATGAGGGAGGGGAAGGGAGATTGAACGCCGATTTCTCCCTCCTCCCCGTCCCCTGAGCCTCGGATGAGGCCGACCCCTGAGAAGAGGGCCCTCCTCCCCCTGAAAGGGGAACCGGAGAGGGAACCCGGGAGGGGGGACGGGGGCCTTCTTCTGTGATGGGGGGATGCCGCCAGCCTCCAAACCATTGCTTTTCCACAATTTCCACCAAACAAAACAACCAAAACTCCCTCCCAAGGGAGGAGGGAAGGCTGTGCAGGGCCGTCAGTCACTGCCGACCTGACCTGCCCTTTTCCGAGCCTATTTCCCCGTGCCGGCCCTCGGACGAGGGGACACGGGGGAAGATGAAGCGAGGGGGGCGGGGAGGGCAACGGCAAGGAGGCACCCCGAAAGGGGCCAAAACCTGCACAGTTCTTTCCTTCCTCCCTTTCTCCCTCCCAGACCCGTTCTCTGGGGGCCAAAAGGCCCTTGGGGGCGGGGGGAGGGTATGTATGAGCAAGTTTGAGAAGGAGTTGAGGAGGTTGGGAAGGAGTTATTTTGACATAACTGAGTTTGATGTGTCCTTGAACGACGCAACTAGGGGGGATATAAACAGAATCCTAGATAGCGGATATGCGGTATTTGGCCTTAAGATGTGGGACTTTAGGTTTCTCAGCCCTCAGGAGCTTAGAAACGCAGGGAACTTCTCGGTTGACTTCATCTTCCTTGAAAAGGACAGGCCAACCGTTGAGAAGCTGATCGAGGATTATAAGGCGAGGAAAATAGCTGTCGAGGCCTTCATAAAAAAGCTGTGTGACTTAGCCATCTATGACTGCTGGTGGGTGTGAAACGCTCCACTCCTTTTCTTTTTGCTCAGGCCCTCGGGAGAAGATCTCGGGGGCCTGCTGTTGGGGGGGAGGTACGTATGGGTGAGGAGGTAAAGAGGGTTGCTGAGAACCCCGGTTTGTTGGTTTTTTACACAAATACTGACGAGCAGGACTATCCAATATTCTTAACGCCAGAGAAGGAGATATACACAAAGAAGAGACCCGACAGGATAGTAGCCACATTCCACGTTTTAAGCGTAACAAAAAAGGATGGGACAATAGAGCACGAATTTTTCAGGGAAGCAGTAGAGGCAATTAGGGAGATCACCAAGAAAGAGCCCTCTACCACCGAATTTTTCTCTATAGAGTATGAAGTATATAGGGGAGACTATGAACTCGAAATTGGGAGAGCCACTGGAGAAGCGATAAGGCTGTCATCATGCGAGACACCGTTTTCTGGGTACAAGTGGGACGGAAAGAAGGCTTGGGCAATAGGGTATGACTGGAAAAAGAGGATCTCCGCAAAGCACCCAGCACTCACACCATACATATATCTAAAGGGGGACTCAGGGAAAAAGGGCAGGGCTTGGGTTAAGTTGTACATAAAGCTCCCGAAAAGCACGCCCGAGCTAGATAAACTCTTCTGGATCGCCCTCTCGCCAGAGACAACAGCCCCTGTTGCTAGAAATATAGAAGCTGAGATAAGGGAGCTGGAGAGGATGATCGCTGAAGAGAGAAAGAAGCTGGAAGAATTAGAAAATGAGCTTAAGAGGAAAAGGGAGGAGCTGGAGAGAGTAATGACATTAGGCAGAGTTGGGATTTTGCTCAATAACATCAGCACCTCCTAACCTTTTTTGGCTCAGGCCCGAGGGGTAAAACCCGAGGGCCTGCGTTTTGGGAGGGAGAGCATGAAGATGTTTGTTTTAGAGGTCGGTCGCCCCGTGAGGAGCGACGTGGAGAGCCAGATAGGGAAGGTGGATGACTTCATATCCATCCCCAGAGCAATAAGCGAAGTGGAGATCCCAAAAATTGTCTCAGACGCATACAAGAAGATAGCGAAGCTCGCCAGCACGGGGGACGAGGTCGCCGTTGTCTTATCAGGCCCGCTGGCACTAGCCTTCGAGCTCGGACAGGTCATAGGAATAGGGCACTACAAGATAGTAGTGTACCAGTACTCTGGGGGCAAGTACGTCAAGGTGCCCCCCATAACGAGGGAGATGCTGTTTTAAGGTACACATGTACCTTCCTTTCATTTTTTTGTGGGGTCTTACTAGGGGGCAAGACCCCCGAGGCCCCAGCGTTTGGGAGGGAGAGGTATGAAGGATGGGATGATTAAGACAAAGAGGAATGCCCAGACTTCCACAGTATTTCTCTTGGAAACCCTAGACCCGAAAAGGGTCAGGGAGATGGAGGAAAAGATAAAGAACGGCCTCGTGGCGATAAGGCCCATGTATATTTATAACATTGAGTTGCAAACACTAACTGATGCAAGCGGTGCCCCAGTTCCCGTAGATCCAATGCTTACGTTAAGTCAGCAACTTCTGGGCGTGGCCAAGCAGGGTAATCTGGTAATAAGGTATATATACAGCTCTAGGCAGGCGGAGATCGTTAGTGACTTCCTCCTTAGTGCTGCACTAGATTTAAGTGTCTATGAAGCGGGGAATACAATCTTCGTGTTCACGGCATCGGTGGATTTCTTCCCCTCGGTGTTGAGGAGGTTCTTTGTGGAAGTAGAGCTGGACCCGCCGGACGAGGAGGAGATAGGATCGTTGCTTAGAGAAGTTGCCACCAAGGCTGCGGAGAAGATCCCACCTGAGAACCTCCAAGTGACCCCTGAGCTCGTGCTTGCATGCAAGGGCCTGACCCTGCACGATGTTGAGACTGCAGCCTGCGAGTCTTTGTTCGAAAAGAGGAAGTTCTCAATAGAAAAGTTCACAGAATATAAAATAAACATATTGAAGAACTACGGGCTTCAGTACATAGTGCCAACTAGAGGGTTCGAGAGCGTGGGCGGGTACAATTATTTAAAGAATTACATAAGCAGGAGGGTCATATCCCTCCTGAGAAATCCGGAGAGAGCGGAGAAGTACGGGCTTCCTTTGCCAAAGGGCATACTGCTCTACGGTCCACCGGGAACCGGAAAAACTTGGTTCGCAAAGGCATTGGCGAAGGAGCTAGGCCTCCCGATGATCTCCATATCCCCCGCAGACTTCCTGAGGGGGATAGTCGGGGAGACGGAGGCCAGAGTGAGGCAGATAACAGCAATAATCGAGTCCTTGGCTCCAGTGATAGTCTTCATAGATGAGTTCGACCAGCTGACGCTCTCAAGATCTGCTGTTATGTCCACAGACTCTGGCGTCAGCAGGAGGATGACAAACATGTTGCTTTCATGGCTCGGGGACGAGAACAGAAAAAGTTTCATAGTCGGTGCGACGAACTTCCTCAGGGACATAGACCCAGCCTTCCTGAGGCCGGGAAGGCTGGACGAGATAATCCCAGTGTTCTACCCGGAGGAGGAGGCGAGGCTGGGGATACTCACGGTGCACACAAGCGTGGTAAGGAGAATTCCTATGGATGGGGTCGATCTCAAGGAGATAGCAAGGATGACTAGACTATGGAGCGGTGCAGAGCTTGAAAAGCTCGTCTTGGAGGCCTCAACCCTTGCGATGCTCGAGGACAAACCTGTGACGCAGGAGCACTTCATGAAGGCAATGAGTGCCATAGAGGTTAACGTGAAGGAGAGGGAGGAGATAGTGAACAACATGATCAGGGAGCTCAGGAAGTCAGAGAACGTGTCAAGGACGTTCTTGGACGAGGTCATGAGGACCGTCACGGAGGTCACGGGGGAGAGAGTCTCTATGGCACTAAGACAGCTTTAAATTCCCCTTTTATTTTTTGTGGGGCCTGCTTGCGGGGAGAATATCCCCGAGGCCCCAGCGTTTGGGAGGGAGAAGATGAGCCATTTTAGTATAAACAAGATAAAATTGAAGAACCCGAATAGAGAATTGTTAGTGCAAGCCATAAAACAGATGGCGAGCGACCTAGGCTTTGAGATAGTTGACAAAATAAGGGACTTCAACGGGAACACAAGGACGGACTTCCTCATAGGTATAAAGAACAAAGTATTTCACAGGGGTGTAGGGATAAGGGAGGACGGCTCTTTGGTTGGCGACTTCTGGGGAATACCCACAGCAGAGAGGGAAAAGCTTGCAAGGAAGATAATCCAGTACTACACAATAAACGCCGTGGTCTCCTCTTTGAGATCGATGGGGTACAATATTCAGGTGCAGAAAGGTGCACAGCAACATGTCGTGATTGCGGAGGGGATCTGATGAGGAGCGTGAAAGTAGTAGTAGGGGAAGACGGGAAAGTGAGATTCGAGTGGGGCCCTATGGGCCCGCTCTGTTACGAGGAGGCAAGGAGGCTAATAGCCAAGCTGAAAGCACTAGGGATAGATGTCGAGACGGAGAAAGTTGTTCAGACAGCACAATCAGCACAAACATACAGTATTGCGAGGGAGGTGGGACAATAGAGCCCAATGTTGTCTTCGTTTCCGAAGACGCCATTTTCATCCTGAACGGAAACGATGAGGAAAGGATAAAAGAGCTTGTGAGAAGGCTGAAGGAGCTCGGCTTAATCTTTGAGACAAACGTCATCCTGTGCGGGTAGTGCACATGTACCTTCCTTTCATTTTTTTGTGTGGGGCCTTGTTCTGGGGATAAGATCCCCTAGGCCCCCGAGTTAGGAGGGAGAAGATGAGTCTCTTTGAGGTTGAGAAGGGGGACGTCAAGTTGAAATCAGTTAAAATGTTCGGCAAGAACCTATATTACATAGAAGTAAATAGTGTTAGGATATGGGTGGACCCGTCGCTTGCGGAGCCGTCGCCTGTGGAGTTCTCCGAGAGCAAGATCCTCAGGTTTCCGGTGAGAAACTCATCGTTCATAGAAGTGGAATCTGATGCTGTGATAACTAGGGGCCCCTTCACGGTCTTCCTCATGTACACGAGGGAGGCCTTCCTCGCAGGCGTGCAGAAGAACTTCGTTCAGGTGGTGGAGGGCAACTGCAGGATGTGGATAAGAAAAAGGGGAGAGCTGAAGGAGAGTGACGTTGTGCTGGTTGAGGTCAGGGAAAAGACAGTGGTCTCATGGCAGGTAAAGGCCTCCGACGACCTCTTCGAGGGGGTGGTTGTGCTCTACCCGGACGGCACCATTGAAAGGATGGACGAGCCCTACGAGAAGGTCAAAAAGATATTCAGCACCTTTTACACGGTGCAGAAGGCCGAGGAGAGGGCTGACATCGTCCTCAGGCACCTTTAACCTTTTTTGGTCTGGGCCTCCGCCGTAAAAAGGGAGGCCCAGCGTTTGGGAGGGGGTGATCGCTTGAGCGACAGGCTTAGCCTCCTCCTCAGGCAACTTGACGTGAAAATAGAGGAGGAGGCAAGAAGGAAGCTTGAGGGTGAGGGGGTAATAGAGAGAAAGGTTCGTGTTTTCAACTCAATAACATACGAATACTCTAAGATGCCTCAGGGTGCAAGGGAGAAGCTTGACCAGCTGGTCTCCTCCTTGAAAATAGACCACTTCTGCATCATAAGGGGTTCCAGCACCCCGGAGATATTCACGGAGATAAGGGGGCCCGAGCTCGTCGACGACTACTTCTACCTCATTGCTAGGTTCTCCGGGGAAAACCTGACGGACTTCGACATCCTGAGCGTTGAGAGCAAGCTCAAGGAGCTCGCATCGAACTTGGACTCAATGCTCTGGGATACGCTCCAGTACATCCAGTACCTCTGCGAGTATCTGGAGCCGGCCAACGAGGTTGAGAGGAAGGTGAGGGGGTACTACGAGAAAATACTGGGCCCCAAGCTCATGCCCTTCATCTCGGTTTCGCTGACCAGCTCCGGAGTCTACATAACGTGTGCAAAACAGATAAAGGGCAGGGTAATAGGAAAACAGGGCGTCCACGTGAAAAATCTGGAGAAGGAGCTCGGAATGAAAGTGAGAGTAGAAAAGGACAAGTGGCTCACGAAGGACTACGACGAGAAGTTCCCCCAGATAGTAAACCTGAAGGTTCTGAGCCCCGAGGAGATTACGGTGATCACAAGAGCCTACGAGATCATGAAGAGACACGGACTGACTCCGAAGATCTTCGAGGAAATAGAGAAGGCTATGGAGGAGGAACCGCCGGAGGAGGAAGACTACTGGGAGTGACCTAGATGGCCGATAGGGTGGAGATACTGCTGAGAAGCATGGAAGGAGGGGAGAAGGAAACAAGGGCGGGCGGAAGAGGGAAATGGAAAATAAAATGGGGCTCTTACCGTGCGGAGACGGAGTACCCTGTGGCAGTGCTGAAAATAATTGTAGCGACACATGAATGGGAGAGCCTTCCGACAAACCTGCACCTAATAGACCCAGAAGGCAGGGATTTCTGGATGGGGAAATGGGAAGCACTTTCACTAGCTACTGGCGGAAAAACTTATGGATTCTTTGAGAAGGAGGAGCCCTATGGGAGGTCTTTCGGGGGAAGGATATTGAAGGCAACGAGCGAAGGCAGGATAGTAATGGAGGTTCCCCCATAACTTTTTTGTGTGGGGGCCTACTTCGTAACAGGGGAGGCCCCCGGGGAGGGAGATGTATGGAGGAGGTAGCAGTCCTAGAGGGGATCTTTGAGGAATACGGGAAGAGGAAGTGCGAGATCCTAAACAAACATAGGGACAACTTGCAGGGGGCCGACGGAGAGCTGGTTGAACTTGAAAACTGGCTTTCAGGAGAGCTTTCGACCCTCGGCTTTGAAGAGAGAGAACTTGACTCCTATGATGACTTCCTGAGTGAGAGAAAAATAGAGGAGCACGAGGTGAAGGACAGGAGAAGCGGGAAGGCCTACTACGTAACATTGTACATCAATGCAAGCTCAAAGCCCTCCGAGGCGGAGTATGAGTTAGGCTCGGTCTGCGTCAGCCCGTAGCTTCCCTTTTTCTTTCTTGTGGGGCCCTGTTCTGGGGATAAGATCCCCGAGGCCCCTGATTTTGGGAGGGAGAATATGTACGAAGGTGTGGAGGTGTTGAGCATAAAGAGGGAGATGCCCGTAGTCCTTTGGGTGTCCAGACACCCGATACTGCCGGCTGAGTCAGAGGAGCTCCACAGGATCTTCAGGGAATTTGTCTTCTTGGAGTACAGGGAGCCCGTCGAGGTGAGGAAGGACTCCGACTTTCTGGAGCTGGTGAGAAACGTCAGGCCCGATGTCATAGTGGCCGTTGTCCCGCTTTCGGTCATGGCAAAGCTTCTGGAGATCAGGGAGGAATACGGATTTGAGCTGTGGAGACCTACCATGGAGGAGGTGAGGGTAAGCGACCTTCCGGACCACGACGAGGAGTGCGAGGTGGCGATGCCCCTCAAGGGAGGCCAGTACAAGATATACAGGTTCAAGCACTTCAGCAGGGTAAGGGAAATAAAGGTGGTGGAGGAACCCATAGGGGTGACAGAGTGAGAGTACTAGAGGAGGACGACATAGAATATCTCAAGGGAATATTTCCAAGAAATGGAAATGTTCTTGTGAGGGCTGAGCTGGGGGAAAGCAGGGGGTCCAACGAGATAAAAAACCTTCTGCTCGACCTGTCGGATCTCTTCGGGGTTAGGGTTGAGATAACCAAGGCCAAGGGAGAGGAGAAAATAAGCGTGAATGACAGGCTGTTCTGGAGGGGGCTGCCCACATGGAGGGATGGGACGGGGGACGGCGAGTTCCCCCAAGAGGTCACGGCTATGGTGGCTCTAATAGCTGAGGCAAAGGCGATACAGATGAGGGAGAGCGACATCAGCACGGAGGTCTACGTGACCCTGAGTTGCCCCTTCTGCCCCGTTGCGGTCTACGAGACTGGGAAGGCGATGCTGGAGGAGGGCGGAAGGATGACCTGCATAGTGATAGACAACTTGGAGAGGCAACCGGGGGGGATTACAGCTGTGCCGACTATAGTGGCTAGGGTGGGTGACAGGGAGAAGACGTATGTGGGCTACGGGTACGGGAGGATAAGGGACATCCTCAACGAGCTAAGGGAATAACCCATTTTCTTTTTTGTTGGGGGCCGAGGGATAAGATCTCGAGGCCCCGCCTTTTGGGAGGGAGATCATGGAGAGGAGAGAGGTAAAGCTAAAGGGGTTTTTTGCCAGCGTGACGTGCCCGTCCGAGAACTCGCTCATTGTCAAGGTGAACGTGACGAACCTAGACCCCAACTCCTACTTCTCCCTCATAAGGGATCTTCAGGACGAGCTGTTTCATTTGGACACGCTGTACAGCGACAGGGCCCAGATGGTGAGGAGGAGGAGCGTGATATCAAAGCACAGGAGGAGGAAGGTGGGGGACGAGTCCGTGAGGGAGAGGTTCATAGAGTTCAAGCCGTTCCCCTCAAACCTGATAAACAGGGTCCAGAAGATAAGGGAACGCATGTACAGCTTCCTGAACGAGAACGGCATAGCCATATCGCTCATATCGTCCGAGAGGTCTAAGAGGGAGATATTCCTCCTGCCGTCCAACAGGGCGAGGGCACTAATAGAGCTGACTGAAAGGCTGAACAGGGAGGTCGAGGAGCTGAACAGGATAGTTAGATCCATCGACATGAACGGGGTGAACTTCATACTTAAGAGGTACGGCGTGGAGGAGGTCAAGAAGGAGTTCGTCATAAGGAAGGTGGTACTGAGGATGATCCCCATAGCCCTCACGACGAGCACTATTAGGGAGTGGATAGAGGAAGAAGAGGGGATAGAAGTGGTGGAAAGCTACCTGAGGGAGTTCCAGAGGTCCTTGGTTAGGGACGCACTCAAGGCTATAATAGAGAGGGCCCAGAAGGCAATAAGTACGGGAAACGTTAATTTCAAGGAGATCGGAGTGGTGAGGGAGATAGCGAGGGGCCTTGGGATCTTGGAGTACGCAGATCAGCTGATGGAACTAATGCAGAAGGGGGAGAAGGACAGGGTTTCCATACTTTTGGAAAACCTGTGAGGTGATCGTGATGGATTACATGGAGGTCAGGCTGGTACATGTGTACCGCCCCGACAGGAGGGCGAAGTGGAAGAGGGAGAGCAACTCCATATACATAAAAAACGTGGGTTGGGTTCTCCTCTCCGACGACTGGGTCGAGGAGGAGAGGAGAAGGGGGGTTAAGGTGGAGGTAAGGGCCGTCGGCGTGCCAAAGGAGGAGTTCTTGGGCCTAATGAGGGAGAAGGTGAGGGAACTTGAGGGAAAGGCCATGAAGAGATCCCTCTACGCTAGGCTTCTGGCACTACTCAGGGAGAGGTTTCCGGAGGTGTTTAGATGAGCAGGATGGAGCCAGAGGAGGCGAAAAAGCTGAAAAGGAGGGCCGAGAGGCAGAGGGAAAGGATACTCAGAATATTGCAAAAGAAGGGATATGTAACAAACGTGGAGCTCAGCAACATGGGAATACTCAGGTACGGTGCGAGGTTTGACGAGCTCAGGGAGGAGGGTTACAAGATAGCGACGGTGCAGGGAGAGGGAGGCTTGGTCTACTACGTGCTGGTGGAGGACAAGAAGGAGGGAGAGGGGAAGGTTGTGGAGGCGACGCTCCACCTGTTCATGGACGGGGTGAGGAGGGCCAGAAAGAGCTTGGCCGGGACAGTTGATGAGATAGCGAAAAGGTACGACCCGAACGAGTTCTACCACACGCTCCTCTTCACAAGGGTGAGGAAAGGCCCCGCCAAAAAGGCAGGGTTGCTAATAGTGGTCAGAAAAGGAGGGAACACAGAGGTAATGGTTAAGGAGGACAACGCCGAGGCAAAGAGGATGATAGGCGAGCTCATGAGGGACGGGTCCGTCGAGCTGGTTCTCGTGAGGAGGGTAGACCTCTCCTCTTAATTTTTTGGTGGGGGCCTCCTTCGTAACAGGGGAGGCCCTCGGGGAGGGAGGTGTATGGAGGAAGAAAAGAAAGAGGTAAAACTGGGGGAGTTCGTGAAATATGACCAAACGGGGTTTCACCTCGACTGTAACAAGGAAAAGCTGGAGAAGCTGGAGAAACTTGGACTCCGTGCCAGATTTTCTGAAGCCAGCCTCTGGATATACAGCGGTGCGAATTCAATAACCGTCTTTGCTGACTCCAGTTTAATGATCTACACCTATTGTCTCTCTCCCGACAAAGACAGGGAGATAGTGGTAAGACCGAGGCTGACAGAGGACGAGGCAAGGAAAATCCTCGATCTACCCATAGCCCGTAGGAAGTGGGACCTCAACTGGGATATATTCAAGCAGATCTCTGAAGAAGTGGTAGGAGGGAGAATTGAAGAGTGGATGAGGAAAAACCTCAAGGGGAGAATACTGGAAGATACTATCAGCGTATCATACGACGAGCACACGGGTGAAATTGAAATTTCGGTGGTTGGCACCGACTTCAGCAGGGACGACCTTAAGGCTATGAAGGATCAACTGCAATTGGCTCACCTGTCTTGGGATGTCCACGCATTCAGCAGGGACGACCTTAAGGCTATGAAGTTTGTAAAGTTAAGGATAAAGGCAAAACTAGAGGCTATTTGAATAGGTAGAAGGTACACATGTACCTCCAAACTTTTTATAGAGAAGGTGGAATATTTCGAGGCTGGGATTATGGTGCGACTTCTCAGGTTCAGCGAGGCCGACGAGAGGAAGCTGAACAGGCTCATGGAGGTTGTCGACACGGTGACCGACTGGATGGGCGGTGTCGCCATAGACATAAGGGGAGACGGATGCTTGGGGGTGGAGAAAGCAAAGAAGTACCTGAAGTTCTGCCCGAAAAATCTGGACGAGTTCTTGGAGCATTTGAGGAGGGCACTGGAGGAGAAGGGGTACGAGGTAAAGGACTACGAGTTTTACAACATAAGGAAGCTGATAGCAACGCAGAAGAGGAGCGACAGGAGGACCTACGTGCTTATAGAGGACATTGCGAGCAACGCACCGGAGGAAATAAAGAGGGAGTTTGAGAGGTACAAAGGGAGGTTGATCAGGACAATAGAACTGCCCGAGGGTTTTGAGCTGAGGAAGTCGTGGGCTGGGGACATAATGCTGTACTTCAGGGGATACCCGTGCAGCAGGGTGTTTTTCTCACACTCAAAGTCGGGGTGGTACAACATAACTCTGGACAGGCCCCAGACGCCGGAGGAGTTCGAGAAGGCATACAGGAGTTGGAATACTTGAAAAGTTTATCTCCCTCCTTTTTCATTTTTTAGGGGGATGGAATGAGATACATAATAGTGAAGGTTCGTTTCGATATACCCGACCCCAAGAAAGCCAAGAGCATGCAGAACGACACGAGAAGGTGCCTAATGGGCCTGAAGAGCCCCAAGGTGCCGGAGAAGGTGGGTGAGGCCGTGGGTTGGCCCGTGCTTCACCCCATCACATTTTCCTACATCAAGAACAGGGTTGGGAAGAAGAGTGTCGGGTACGACTTGGCCAGAGGGGCCATCGTGTTCTACCTCTACGGCGGAATGGATCGCATGCTGGACAAAACAATAAGCGAGCTGGACAAAGTGTTATCGCACATGAAGGCGAAAAAGACCTTCAACTGGCGTTCCTACACGATTTACGTGGGAGAGGATATTGTGGAGAGGTCTTGGCCCGAGGTCTTTCCTGTCTTATAGCCTCCTCTTTTTTCTTTTTTGGTCGGGGCCCCTTGTAAAAGTCGGGGGCCCCGTCGTCGGGAGGGAGATTTATGGGGAAGATGCCGATGCCGAAGTTCTGGGTAGACGGGCACACTTCGGTCTACCTCGATAAGAGGCACACGGACAGGGAGATCTTCGAGGAGATTGCCAGAGAGATGGGGGACTTGGCCGAGCTCTGGTACATGCAAGGTGAGCTGGTGATGCTCGGGATAAACGCACTGAGGATACTGGAAAACAAAAGGGAGGACCTCATCGGGAAAATACTGGGGATACTGGGGAGGAGATACGACACGAGGAGGTTCGAGGAGGAGCTCAGGAAGAGGGTTGAGAAGGCGAGGTCAATTCTGGGGGTGGGTCCCCTTGGACGAGAGGGAGGTAAGGAGGTTCTGGGGCCTTGAGGAGATGAAGCCTGAGGAGATACTCAAACTGCCCCCGTACAGGCTCAAGGTGGGGAGCAACAGGGTATACTTAAACGTGATCCAAAGACCTGTGGAGCAGGACGGCGTGAGGGTATTCGTGGTGATGCACGGAAGGCTCAGAAAGCTTGCGATATCTGCGGAGAAGGCGAGGAACATGGAGGAGATATACAGGAGGTTCAGGGAGAGGTTTCTGAGGGGGAAGGGCCCGGCGAACGTGCCCATAGTGATAAGGAACACCGGCAATAAGCTCTCGTTCTACTGCGAGTTGGAGGCTGGCGACATCTGAGGCCTCACCCTCTTTTTCTTTTTTGAGTGGAAGAAATCTTTTTTATGATCAGGCGGGATGTTCAGCATGCTCTTCATAGGGGTTGACGGTCTGTCCCACAGGGTTCTGGAGAAGGAGGATCTGCCCTCCTTCAGGGGGCTGATGAGGAAAGGTTACAGAAAGATAAGGATAAGGGAGGCAGATGCCATATCCGCAGTTATGTGGAACGCAATATTCGCAGGAATACCGCCCTCTCAGGTCACGTTCAGGAGGTACAACTTGGGGGACAAGGTCTTCGGGTACGAGGAGATACCCTTCAGACGCAGGTTCCCTTGGGAGATAAGGAGGGACATACCGGCCGTAGCAGTGCCCGTTGTCCTTCCGCCCTACTCAAACGTCAGGGTCGACCTTGTGGAGAAGGGGCTTGCCCTAGACAAGGAGAAGTGCGACGAGAACATGTTCAGGATAGCCGACACCATATCCGAGTTCGACGACGGGATAGCCGTGTTCACGGAGATAGACAGGGTGTCGCACTTCCACTGGGGGGAGGAGGCACTTCTGGACAGCTACAGGAAGCTGGACTCCATTCTGGGGGATCTGGAGAAGAAAGGAAAGGGCATCGTGGTGTTCTCAGATCACGGATTCAGGGACATGCCCAAGGGTAGGAGCATACTCAGGAGGGAAGGGGGGATAAAGGGGGACCACGACCCGGTGCAACTGGTTGTGGGGACGGACAGGGTGGAGTTCACGACGGACATATACATTTTAATGATGGAAACGTTTAAATTCTCCCCCTTCCATACTGAGAGGTGATCTGATGATGGAGAAGAAGATGCTCCTAGGTGGTCTGACCGTGAACCTCCCCGCAACAATATGCCCTCCGGGGGAGAGGCTTGAGACTTTAACCATAAAGATGGTCGGCGAGGGGGAGATAGAGATATACCCGTTCTGCAGGCCGATAGGAGAGGCTAGGCTGAGGAGGGAGGAACTGGAGAAGGCTGTTGAGGAGATGCCTCTGGAGGAAAAGGCTGAGGCAACCGAAGCGGAGGAGGAGTAAGCTCACTCCAATGCCTTTATTGTGACCTTTTCCCCTTCTATTTTTATCTCGCACGCTCTTGCGTTTTTCCACACCCCGGGATGGGACGTGCAGATAACCCTAGCCCTTCCCTTGGACAGCAGGTGGTCTATGTCAGCCCTCATGAGCCTAGCACACAGGTTTTCCTCGCAGACTGTGGCCACCAAGCCGGGGGACATTATCTTGGTCAGCCTGCCGAGGGCATCCCTCAGGCCCTTTGGCTTGACCTCCAGCCCATCTAAATATATCCTCATGTTCTCGCCTCCGCAACGAGGGGCCTGACCCTAGTCCTTATTCCCAAGGACTGGGCCCTCTTGTATATTGCTTCATAAACATTCTCCTTGCCTTCCGTCATGATGTACCACCTGACCTCCCAAGGAACCCTGCTCCAAGCTGGGGACTTGGGAAGTGCGTTCACTAGGTATCTGGCCTCTGCTGCCGCCCTCTGGAACATGTCGGGCGGGACCTCCTCCAGAACCCTTAGGACCCTGTTTATCATCCAGACTGCGTCCTCCTTTGTCCTCAGGGGCCCCTTTGCGTAATCCGGACGGCAGTGGCCCCTGTACGACCACTCGCAACCGGGGCTCTTCCCGCAGTCCTCCTTCGACAGGTAGAAGCAACCGACCGGGTTCAGCCAACCATCTATGCCGGCCATGAACCCACCTCGGAAAATGCAAGTCCGCTAGATTTAAATCCAAGTTTAATTTTAGTGGAATCTATACTTTTCCTGCTTTGGCACTATGTAAATTTTCTGGCTCTGCTCCTTGGACAGTATGTAAGATATGAAGAGGAAGAGGAGGAGGTTTGCGAAGACGCCTATGTGCTCCACAGGTATGGCCGTGCCGGAGAGCCTAGAGGTCACGAAGGAGTAGGGGGAGAAGAGGAAGTCTGCAACTGCCTTCAGCAGGGGGTACTGGCTGTTTGCCCTGCAGAAGTATGCAAACCAAGTTATCGCAATGAAGTACATCGTGGTCCTGAGGGATATCAACGCAGATAGTGCGACGACGCCCATGAAGAGCACGGAGCCGACGGAGTCCAGCCCGAAGCCGGGCAGGGTTATCTGGGGGAGAAGGCCCTGCTTGTTCATCCACTCGAGGGCCATGAAGAGGCCGAGAATCCCCATCAGGAGCCAAGACATGTTGAAGCCGAACCTCTCCACCCTGAACAACCTACCACCTTCCGTACCTCACGGTGGTCTTCTTCGTGGCGAAGTAGTACAGGAGGAGGAAGCCCACGACTGCGGACAGGATGAAGAAGGCTATCCTTGCTGATGTTCCCCCCAGCACCTCGGAGACAGAGGCTATCAGGCCGGAGAGGCTGAACCATATTATCGCTGTGGCGACGCTTATGTAAACCTCGTGGGAGTCCATCCGGAAAACACCTCAGCAACGGTATTTATACTTTATGATGACCTTCGCACTCCTGCCGGGGAAGAGGACGGCACACAGGAACCCGTACACAATTATGTTCCAAGTCGTTGAAGACAGGATGGGTATCCAGAGAAACTGAAACTGGTTCTGGAGCCAGTCCCCGGGGAACGATAGGTAGGGAAATCCGAGGACTATGAGGGCCATCACAGTTATGTATATCAGCCTGCCGGTTCCGCTCCTTATCAAAAGTATGAATATGAGGAATAGGAATATCTGGAAGGCGAGCACTAGGGGCTTGAGGGGGCTGAGCAGGGCATCTATTGCACCTTGGATTCCTCCGGAGAGGAGGCCGTTCAGGAAGTTCCATATATCAGAGATAACGTCGAGGGGTTTTCCCACGAAGGCAAACTTGAGGGCTAGGGCGAGGAGGAGCACTAGGACTATCAACAGCTCCACGTTCCACCTCCTCTCCCCCCCGGCCCTGTACATCGGCCCACCTCACGCATGGGTGAAGGCTAGGAAGTCGTAGGCTGCGTGTGCCAGTATTGCCGGTGCCAAGTTTCTGGCCTTCAGGGAGACGAGGCCGAGTACCACGCCCCCTATAACACCAACCATGAAGGGTGCGGGGTTTGCCGGCACAACGGCGAGGAGATCCGACATTCTGGAGACGCCGTACCAAGCCCTTGCGTGTGCAGCTGAAAAGCCGACGCCGGATACCAAGAAGAGCACCAGATACTCGTCGAACCTCCTCGGGGTCTCCACAACAAGATCAAGAACTATGCCCCTGAAGGTCTCCTCCTCGGCAACGGCTATGAATATGCACCTGAGCAAAGGTGCTACGACCGAGGCCTCGAATATTGAAACTATTGTTGTGGCCGTGCCGGATGTGGTTAATGTCGTTGCAAAGGAGCCCGTCATCCCGTATATTATCGAGTTCGTTATGAGGAGGGTCATGAGGCACACTATCCCGTACATCATCACCTTTGCAGGCTCTTGGAACGAGATCCACATCCTCATCCCAACTATCGCCCTCAGAACGACGGAGAACACGAACAGGCCGGAGTAGAAGAGTGCGACAGTCGGGCTGTCGTAGAGGAACACGTACAGCCAGCCTATGCCGGCTAGGGCCACTACAACCTTTTCAGCCAAGCTCCAGCTCGGGGGCCTCACCTGCATCCGATACATAGAAGAACCTCCCAACATATCTATATGTTCTGGCCTCAGCGGGTCTCCTCGACATAACCTTATACATCCCGTAAACAAGCACGAAGAGTATGGCACCCAGCACGACCCACACGGGAATTCCGCTCACGGTCTGATCCCAGAATGCCGGTGACCTTATGTACCTGATGAGTTGCTGGAGGATAGAGCCTTCAGGTCCGTCCGGTGTGTAGACATCGAGCTCAACGGACTCCATGGGGAGCACCGCAACCCTCACTACCGCAGACCCGGAGAGCACGTCGACCCTAGACGAGTCCGACAGAATAGCCTTTGTGGTATCTGCAGACAGGTTGGAGAACTCGAGATAGACTATCGTGGACACTCCCTCGAGCTCCTCTATCCTGAATCTGAATCTGGTACACTCCTTCCCCTCGAATATCACGTGGTCCTTCCCGAGGAAGTATATCCTCGTGTTGTTCTGGATCATGGATGAGCCGGGTTGCGGGCTGGCCCTAGCGTCGGATATGCCGAAGGGATTTCTGATCTGCAAGAGGTTCTTCCTTGTTATCTGCTGTATTGTCTGCTGTATCATGGGGGCAAGTGCCCATCCACCTCCCCCTCCACCTCCTCCTCCACCGCCTCCCGTCATATTAGGAGGCTGGAAGGTCTTGTTCACCTTCGTTATATTCTCAACTTTGGTTATATTCGTCAGGTTACCAACTGTTATATTCCCTCCTCCAACGGACATCGGCGGTTGCTGGGGTATCACGACAGGCTTTGGCTGTGACACGACGGAGAAGGCATTCGGATAATCCTGTGTCTTCCACACGTCCCCAGAGTACATTATCTGGAAGGTTATGTTGTACGAGCCTGGTGGTGCGTTTGAGGGTATCTTCCAGTCGTACGAGAAGGTGAGAGGGTTCGATGATGTCTTCACCATGCCGGTGGAGAGGATCACCACCTTTTCTGGGCTCTTTATTATCAGGTTCACGCTGTCGGCCTTAACGGGTGCCCCGTTATCCTGAAGAGTTATCGTTATGTGGAGGGTCGAGTTGGGATACGGGTTCGTTGAGTTCAGCGAATAGGAGGGCGTGGGAGGGGTGTAAGTAGCAAGGTTCGTGAAGTTCACTAGGCTAACTACTTTCACCGATCCCAGCAGGTCGTTGGACTGTGTGGAATAGGATGAGAGGACTGGCACGGGTGAGAGATCTTTTGAGCTCGTCGAGCTTATCAGAAAGATCTTGGTCAGAATATCGTTTGAGCTGGTGGATGTGTTTTCAATTATTGGAACCGATGGTATATTATTTGAGCTGGTGGAGGAGATTATCCGGAGGGGGTTGAGCACGTTCTGGGAGCTATAAGCAGTTGCGTATGCTATGATGAATGGTATGAAAAAAGCGAGGATCAGAAGTGCTATTTTTTTCCAAGGCATCGGGGCACCTTCACCCGTTCAGCCTTATTATGTACTGGACTGTTATTGTGTCTCCCGCATTCGCATTGATCGGGGTTATCAGATCCCTGAGTATGAGGAAGTTGTAGCCTCCCTCAGAGACCTTCACCCCAACCTCCGTTATGGTGGCTGCCGATGATAGGGGGAAGGAGGCCGAGAATGATATGTTTCCATTTGTTCCGATTGAGGATGTTGAGGTTGCCGAGCTCTGAACCCAAGCTATGGGGGATATAAGGTTGTAGTTGTTTATGTCGAAGGCGTTTGTCCCGGTGCCTATCCCGACGTAAGCTGTGCCTGAAAACAGGCTTCCGTAGCCTATTGACCTTGCCGTGTTGGTCTCATCCTGCATCGTGACCGAGGAGCCCCAGCCGTCAAGAAGCCCATACATGTTCAGCACGAAGTTCTTTGTGAAGGGATCTCCCCTCTTATACTGCTCGGATATCAAAGTTCCGTTCCTGTACTGCTTTACTATCAGATCGACGGATATCCCCCCTCTGTTCCCGAACGTGTTTTGGTTGTTCTTCGTCAGAGATCCCAGATACCAGCCGGAGATAACAGCAAGAATTACTAAAACCAGAAATATGTAGGATTTTCTCAATTTTCACACCCCCGAGTTTATCCTTATTATGTACGTCACTGTCAGCTTGCCTCCAGCGGGAACTGTTATTGGAGATGGAAGGGCGTCATGTGCCAAAAGGTAGTTATAGCTCAAATACTTTCTCAAGCCCACCTCGGTTATCGTGTACTGCTGGGAGAAGGTGAATGATGCAGAGAGGGATATGTTTCCCCTGTTTCCCGCTATACCCATCGTTGCTTGGGAAGCCTGAATGCATTGTAAGGGATACACGAGCTTGTAATCCGAGTATGCCGGATTAACGGGAGACCCTGTGCCGACACAGATGTAAAGAGGCCCGCTTACACCAGTTCCCAAGGATCTTGAGGTTCCGCTTTCATCTGTTGCCGATGCAGCCGAGAAGAGCCTGCTTACAAAGCCACCCATTGCCTGTGTTAAGGGATCTCTCATTGTGATATCCTTTATTAAGGCTCCTTTTTCATCATATACCTTCAGGTTCACGAATACATCCATTGTTTCCCTCTCTTCCCTCAATGGAAGGGTAGAGGAAGCTAGGAATGATATTAGAAAAGCGGAGAGGAGAACAACAGGTAATTTTTTCATGGGATCACCCGTTTATCCTTACTATGTATGTCACTGTTATGGTATCCCCCGCTGCTGCCGATATTGGCGTGGAAAGGACGTCATGCATTAGGAGGAACTCATAATTACTGTAATCGGGAGCCCTGAGAAGCCTAGAGAAGCCGACCTCACTTACGGTCATCGCAGAGGAGAGGCTGAAGGATGCTGATATTGTGTAGTTGATCTTGGGATCTGCAATCGATTCGGAAGGTATTGATGGCGTTGTCTTCAGCGTACTTGTCCCTGAAAGTTTGTAATCGTTTAGCGAGAATGGAGCTGCTCCATTTCCTATCCATATGTAAGCCCCATTGCCTTGAAGAGGATATTCTGCGGCAAAATCGCTTCTACACACATAAAGGTTTCTGGATGTTCCTCCTATATCAACTACGGTATATGAACCAGTGCAAGCACCGTTATTTGTTTTCATAGCCGACCACAAAAGTTGCACAAAATTATTTGTAAAGGGATCTTTCTTCTCAACGACCTCTTTTATGAGTTTTCCATCTCTGTACTGCCTCACGACAAGAGTTACAGAGACACCGCCCTTCACCTCCTTTGGCCTCATCAACAAACCTACATAATAGCCCACTAGGATAAGACATATAAGGAGAACACCGAAAACCAAATTCCTCATGAATTCACCTCCACTATCCAAGTGACTGAAAGGGTTCCCCCTGCAGGTATGGATTTGGAGACAGTATCTCTTGCTATCAAGATGTTTATAGCAACTACATTACTACTACAAAATCTATCAATAATCCCTACCTCTGTTATTGTAGTTGGTGATGAGAAGGAGAAGGATGCTGATATTGATATGTTTACTTTGTTTCCTATAATTGAAATAGAGGGACTAGAGGCATCTTTGAGTATGCCGCCAGTTATAGCATAGTTGTTTACAGAAAATGGGGCTGTGCCTGTCCCCACTGCGATCCATGTATTTGTTCTATAAATATATTCGGGGGAATTAATAGACATAGTACTACCGGTGTGTAAATTATACGATGTTCCTCCTGTATCAGTAACAGCATGATCCGCAACCCCCGGCTCTAGGTATAGGGATATATACCTCCCAAAGTTTAAAGTAAAGGGGTCTTCACTTATATGAGTCCATAACAGGTTTCCCTTTGCATCATAAGCTTTGGTTATCAGCCATCCCTTTATCACCCTGTCGTCCTCCTGTTGCTGTGGCATGCTGTATGCGACGAGGAAGGGCACCAGCAGGAAGACAAGGGACAACACCAAATACCTCTTCAATTCACCACCTCCCATTTATCAGATCCACAACATAAAAAACATTACGTTTAAAAATATGGAAAAGAACGGCAAAATACCTGTAACCCCCTATATACCTGATGTAGGAGGAAGACCTCCTCGCCAACAACATAACAGCCAGAAATACACCAAGCAGAAACAGACCGACCAGCCAGTAATTCACCGCACTAGGAGCTCCCCCGGCAGAACCCACGACAAAAGCATTTGTTAAGTAGAACGTCCCTGAATCAAATTCTATGTAGACATCATAGGTTCCATTTTTGGAGGGTATATATTCATACATAAATGAGTAGTTCCCCACTCGCACCATCTCCGCCCTCGTGAGAATCCACCTGTTCTCCTCCTGAAGGAATACCGAGACAAGGGGCCTTAGCTCGGATACATTGAGGACATCCGCATACTGTACATACTGAGGGTAAAGGGACAGGGTTATGTTCACCTTTCCCCCTACATTTACGGCATTCGGGCTAACCGAGGGGAAGAAGAACTTCTGAATCGGTGCATTAATTGATGTTAATCTTACCATTGAGAGACAAGTTATGGATTCAGTAACCAAGTTCGAGTCCGTCTTCACCGATATGATCAGGGGACTGAGGGGATTTTTAGAAGTGTATGAAGTTTGAGCAGATGCCAGCACAAGGGGGAACAAAAAGGAGAGGATCAGGGAGACCAGAGCTTTTTTCAAATTCTGTACCTCCCTGAGTAGCTGTAAGATCCCCTCCTGCTCGCAAGTGCTATGACAAGTATGCCCAAGAGAATCCAAGTTATGGGCATGGCGAGTATTTTAGCAAGGTCAGGAGGAACCCCGTGGCTGACGAGGAAGTCGTAAACACCGGAGTTTGGCTCTGTAGCCCCTCCGAGGCCTCCTGTAGTTGATGTCTGATTTCCTAGGACTGTAAACGTCGTGGAGCCTATCAGCTTATCCCCAATTCCAACTCCTGAAGCATAGCCATAGGTGACCTCCATCTGGACTGTGTATGTGCCCGGCTGGGAGGTATCAGAAAAGTAAGCGTATATCAGATCCTCCCTTATTGGATCGTCCACGAAGTATTTTATGTTATCCTCTCCAATTTCAACAGATTTCCCGTTGGGGAGCGTGACCGTGACCTTCGGGTTTGAGACATATTTTCCCCACTGCCCGTTCTGTATGTATCCAATTATCTTCACTGTTGAGCTTGGAGGATACTTATCCCTGTCAGTTGTGACGAAGAGCTTAGTCTGCCCTGCCTGTCCTCCAACTGTGTATGTCGCCTGAACGGAGAACTCATCTGCAGTGACCAGCACGGTGTGTTTCCCAGCTATGGACGAAGCGTAAAATTCTCCCCTCCACAAACCTTCCACCATCGTCATGTTCACCTGAACCCCTGTGTCAAGCGTTGCTGTAACAGTGGAAGCCTGAGGGTTGGTGGATACCCACATCACAACCTTCTCATTTGGCTGGTATGCATCCTTGTTGAACCACACCTTTATTGCTGGAGGAACTCCCTTCACAGTAAAGGTAACTTCCTTCTTGACGTTGTTCATCTGCTTGTCCCTGAAGAAGCATCCAGTGCCGTTCACAACTACCGACAGCTTGTATGTCCCCTCCCATGCAGTGTTGTCGTAAGACCCCTCGAACAGTTTATCAGATATTTTGCTCAATGGAACAGACCTGAAAGACCCCTTTGGCTCCGTTATATACGCTGATATGTCGTAAGAGCCGTTTAGGTTCACGATTATCGAGAAAGATACCTTCTCCCCGACTTTGTAAACTGGCGGGTCTCTGTCGAACTTGACTATTATTGGCTCCTGAGACGGGGTTGATGTGACCCTGAATGTCGCATTTACAGTTCCCAGATTGGTCTTTGCCGTAAGGGTGTAGCTTCCCTCCTTTGACGGAACCTTGAACGCAGACTTCCATACCTTCCCGTCAGCTGAATCCTTCGTGAAGTTCACCTGAGTGCTGTCGTAAGAGGCCTGAACGGAGGTTATCTCCTCTCCTGCCTTCAGCCATGCAGTTGCTGTCTCATTCGGTGCGTACTCATTCTGGTTTAACAGGAGAGTGAGGTTCCCAGATGCCTCCCCAGATCCAGAGTTCTGCGTTGTGTCCCACACCAAGGTCATGCTTATCGTCTTTGGCTGTATTATCTGGTACCAGATGCAGTTCCCGTTTATATCAGTGGACATGCACGCCTTCTGGGGATCTGGAGGGAACACCAATGTAAAAGCTAGGTGGACAACTTTCGGTGCATTAGGAGTAAGCAAATAATTCCTCATCTTGGAGAGATCGAACAGGGCACTACCCCAAGGTTGCGTTCTTGGCTTATAGGAATTTCCACTCCAATCATAGTTCCTCATGACGACGGTCTTCGGATACTTATACCATGCAGAGCCACCCCCTATTTGGCATGGGCTTGTGTAGCACATATAGTGGCCTTCAGTATCTGAGAAAGTTATTATGCCATAGGTATATAAATCTCCAGAGTAACGATCGCTGAGGAATTGGTACCAGCTTCCATCAGATTCCATAGCAAAGTAATCGAAACCCATATACTTCGAGTAGTAATATCCCCAATAGTAATAAAGGCTCCATGAATACTCCACTTTCACAGTTCTTCCGGTCTCAACACAAGTTATGTAGAACTTCTGGGGACTTAGACCTATTCCCACTTGGTCGTTGTTTGGCCAGTCTGCCTGTAATGTAGCCTTGAAGAGTATTTTTCCATCCTGAATCCACGCATAAAGAACCCCGCTTCCCTCAGTATCGGATGTTCCAACTAAATTATTGCTCTTCGGGCATGTCGTGCAGTTCTCAGGAGCTGTTCCCTTGTTGTAAGATCCCCATAATGGGCACCCAGTTGTCGTGTCCTTCGTGGCATTCTGCGGATTCATCACAGGTGTTGCGAGGAGTGTTGCAACACTGTACCATCCATCCGATGTGGGGAACTTATCGGGGTGTGCCTGCCAGTAGGCCTGAAGCTGACTGGCAGAGTTGGATGCAGCTGGGTAGTCCTGTCCATTCCCAAAGCTCAGGCCATCATAACCCCAAACTGAGTAGATCCCATAGGGCCAAGTGTAGAAGATATAGGCTTGGGAGCCATCTTTCGATATCACGACACCGACAGCGTGCTGGGCATTATCCCATTTTCCGCTCGGGTCTTTTACCCTAACTCCCGCCTGAAACCCTGCACCTGCGAGACCCTTGACTTGCACTATTATCAGAAACATGTCCGTTATCTCATCGCAGAGGACATTCACCACACTTTTTCCGTCCTTTATCATCTTCAGTGCCTGAAATGCATTTGTGGTGTCCAATGTCGCACCATCGTTGTGCGTGTGTTCCAGAACCCAAGATGCGGCCTCCTCAACGGAGCTTATCGGCAGAGTCTTGACCCAAGATGTGACCTCCTGACCAAGCTGGGAGTTCCAGTCCGAAAATGGCGTGACAAATAGCCCTCTTTTTCCAACAAACTGCACGTTTGTGTCAGGCTCTAGGTTTATCTCGCCTGAAACTAAGGCAGATGGCCTAGGGGGTGCAAAAGACCATAGTGCCATTCCCACCAGCATGAGTGTTAGTGCTACAGCGTAGAGGTAGGTCCTCTTGAGCCTCAGGCTTCTGATGTCGAACCTGTACATCCTCACCACCTGTGCCTATACTCCTGAACCACTATGACCTTGGGCCCCTTCTGCCCCCTGTGCCTCGCCCTGAGCCACAGTACCAGCACCGCCAAGGCGACCCAAAACATCGGGACGGCAAGGAGGTTGGCCAAGAAGTCTGGGAACCCTATACTCATGAGGAAGGAGGCCAAGGCACCAACGGGCTGGAAGAGCATTGCGAAGAAGTTGAAGGCCGAGTCCGTGAGGGACATCGGGGGAAATGCCATCTTCAGCACGGCAAGCACGGTTATAAGGGCGACTGTGGCGAGCAGGAGGAGCCCAAGATGATCCTCCTTCAGGTCAAACCTGAACACATGTATCACCCCCATAAGCACCAAGAACTAAATAAAAACTTAATTAAAAAAAGAAAAAAGGGGGAGGAAATTTCAGCTCCAGCCCGTTGTCGTTCCGTAGGTCGTGCTTCCGTCGGAGTGCACGAACTGGAATGTTCCGCCTGTGAATCCTAGGTATTTGGCAGTTGCCAGAGGAACTATTGCGAATGTTATGGAGTTGCCCTCAGCAGCTGATGTGGTTGGTATCTGCGAGGAGAACTGCATCGTCACGGTGAACT
>Ga0078972_1002452_pt1 | contig 61252 bp, 49 predicted proteins | sample YelNatPaOPGAMG01_FD_67568 | JGI IMG/M metagenome (GOLD analysis project Ga0078972, IMG submission 67568) | Hot spring thermophilic microbial communities from Obsidian Pool, Yellowstone National Park, USA - OP-RAMG-01 (SPADES assembly) (version 2) | ecosystem: Environmental > Aquatic > Thermal... | reverse complement strand
GCTATCGTTGAGTCTCCTTTTTGTAATATCACTGTCGACGGTCTTGTCCATACTTCAAGCCGTAACCATGCCTCTATACAGCTTGCATCTTCTGCAGTTAGTTTTATTGCCCTGTGCTCTGGCTTGGTCGGCTCATCCTTACAACTTAAACCAATCAGCAACATTACAGAAAAAAATATCTTAATAACCTTAGCTTTCATCAATTTAAAATTACCTCGCAGTTTCTACCTCTTATGTGTGTAGAATATATGAAAAAAAAAAAAAAACAATTGTCAAGTTTTTGGCGTGTAGTATTTTCACCAATTTTTTGTAGCTATTTTACGACAAGGAAATAGTGTAATTTTGGGAACTTTTTAGAAAAATAATAATCATAAGCTTGACTAAAAAAGAAAAGAAACCCTAAGGGATAACAAAGCCAGCAAATTTGTAAATATATATGTATGCAAAGCCCCACCTATTGAACTTAATCATCCTAATTTCAGAAGTGTTTCACTGCGAGCCAATGCTATATTAAGATGGGAATATCTACCAGGCTCAACCTTATATTTCGTCTGGACACAAAGTCGCTACGAAGCAGAAAAAATCGGAGTTTTTAAATTTAACCATTCAGTTAATAGATTGGCAAACACAAAACCTGACAATATCTTTATGCTGAAACTTACTTACTGGTTTGGGAAGTAAGAGCGCTATTGCTATTTACTTTTATAAGTTTTTAAAGCTCTTTCAGTAGCACCTAATAGAGCATCCGCACTAATTGGCGAACCGGTTGCAAGTTTCATCCAAAAATCAGGTGCTATACAACCCAATTTTAAAATTCTCTCTAACTCAGATCCCGGATGTTTAAACTTACTCAAATGGTCCTCAATTTGATGAGAAATAATATGACCAATCGCATAATCAGGTATATATAGAAACGAATGAATAATGTGTGAATATATTGCCAGTAAGATTACATCTACTTGCTTAAATATTGAGGCATAATACTTATTCCATATATCCTTTGCTATATTAAGCATTGCTTGTTTTAATTCTGAAGCATTTGCATTCGGGTGTGCATACATCCATTCCCATATTTCAATATCAACCAAAGATACTCCTGCAATTTCGTACGTCATCCAAAAATCATTCAATATTTTCATTACCCTATCTTCTTCGGCGGGTTTTGACAAACCAAGCAATTCAAGATCACGACTTTGAAAATAAAATGCGATAGCTTCAGTAAACGCGGTATTAGGAACACCATTTAACATATAATGGTCAACCTCATTCATCGAAATTGTTTGCTCCACATTATGCCCCAGCTCATGTATGGCAATATTGAATCCTTTGTAATCCATTCCATCTTTGCCGACACGAGTTCGCAAACGAGCTTTTGCAAAACGCATTCCACCGCCCCAGGCATGCCCGGAACCTCTTGCAGGCTCAACCACTATGTTACTGGCTATAGCCTGTGCACTTTCTTTGCTAAAACCAATTTTAACCAAAATATTAGGTATATCTTCTTTAAATGCTTCAATCGTTGGATAACGGCTTTTTACAACTTTGTTCAGCTCACTTTCTGAATATTTTACGCTGCTTCTAAATCCATTATACCATATATCAAAAGGTTCAAGTGGTCTACCTAATCTTGCCTCAATTATCCTTGCTACTTCCTTAACCAGAGGCGATGTCAATATAGCTTCCAGCATAGCTTTGACACGCTCTTTTGGTATTTCACGTTCTTCATCAAACTTTCGTGCAATTAGAGTTGGAGCCGTTGGTGAATAAGGATCAACTTTCCTTGAAGCCTGAAATGCCTTTAATAACATTTCATACCGATTATCAGACTCAGGTATATTTGACACGTCTTTAATGGGATTTTTAGGTTCACCAAAATCATATACATCAGTCACTTTTACTTCATTCGTATAAGGATTCCAGTCAACATATGGATTGTTGATAACTATTTGTGGTATTGTTTGATCAATAATTCTATCCATTACTTTCTGGATAATTTTTTGTTTTGCAAAGCCGTCTTTTTTATCAAGGTAATTAGCTTTAAGCTCATCCCTCAAGTTCCAGTGCGAAAGTAATTTCATCCCGGCCGGGAATAAGCGATCACCATTTTCATCCAATAAGTGATGTGCATAAATATTGTATTCAGAAATGTATTGATCGGTTATTGCTTCAGCTTCGGAAACTGCCTGATTTACTTCAGAAGGAATTCGTTTGGAAAATCTTTGCGCCAATCTTACTTCAGCCCACTGGCGTCTGCTCCATTTATCGCCATTGTCAAGTCTCTCGCCAAGCGTTGTTAATGGAAAATTCAACAGTATAACGAATGCCAGTTTATTCCTAAAAAAGTCTTCAGAAATATGAGCACCTGGTGAATACCCTGCGAATATTTCATCAAATGTAAATATTGGACCTCTATCCAAATCCACCTGTTTACGAAACTCAACTTTTATCTCGTTCATATGTCCATACAATTTTTCCAGCAAATTCTCCATTCGACTGAACATAGCATCCATAGTTTCGTTATTGCCAGCAAAATTATTCATAACAAAATCTTCAAAAACAGAACTATCACCATCATCACTTCGCCAAAATGAAATTACCTGATCCAGGCCTCTTTGTATTCGTGCACGTTGAGATTCACCGTATTTACTTATCAACTCCTTTTCAAGCCTGTTTCGGCTTTCATTAATCCAATTCATATCCTGTGCGTGTAGGTTCATAATAATCACCATCAAAAAGAATACTAAATAATTCTTAAACATATAATATAATTTTGACATTAATCATATCCTTCTAAAATTTAACCGGATTCTTAAATCTTAACAGAAAAAATGTTCATCTCGTTAACATTTTTAATTCTTTACTTAAAACCTTTAGCTCTGAATACCTCTATATAATCCCTGTCAAATCCAAGTATATGCGAACTGTACCATTTCTTTATATAATCCAGAATTTCATTCTCCATATTTCTCTGTTTTTTTTCGAGTTTCTCCAGATAACTTTTCATTATAGCCAGAAAATCAATGTGTGCTTGTTTGTGTTCTTCAAAACGTGAATAACTGGCTTCCTGCATATACCTTTCTTCCGTGTTAAAGTGAAGTCTGGCATAATCTATAAATTCAATAAACGTTAATAGAAAATACCTGCCTTCAGGGTCATAGTCATTGGTCTTTGTAAGTTTATTGACCAAATCAAATAATCCACGGTGCTGTATATCTATTTCCTTCACACCTACATTATAACTTTCCTTCCATTCAACGAATTCCATAATATTTACCCGTTAATTATTAAATGTTTCTTTTGCCTACATCATTTAATTCTGACTCATTGCTTGCTTTAAGTAACCGATGAATTCTTTTGGTGAAACGTAGCCGACAATTCTGGAATCTATAGCCTCTGTCCCGTCGGGTCTAATGAATACTATGGTTGGAACCCCGGAAATGTTAAACTTTTTTCTTATAGCTTCTGATTCTCGAGAATCAAAAACCGTCAAATCAACTTTCAGCCGCAACATATCTTTGGTGGCATTAATAACTTCCGGGTCAGTCCATGTGTTTTGATCAAGTTCAATGCATGGTATGCACCAATCTGCATAAAAATCGATCAATACAGGCATCCCGTTTTCAACTGCCTCTTCATACGCTGAGTCTGAATATTTCTCCCATTTGATACTTTCGCGTTTCAAACTACTTGCCTGAAGAATTCCGATTAGCACAACGACTATCCCAAACACCCATTTTATTTTTCTCAGCAATGCCTGCTCATTTCCAGCACTATCAATGAAACCAAGGAACACACCGCCCGCGACAAGAGTGATTGGAACAACGTAAATAACATCTTTCGGGGAAATTGCCAGTAACAGATAAAATAAGCCTGCGCCGATAAGTATAACTCCAAAAATGTGCTCAATCCATACCAACCATGAGCCTGATTTTGGTATTTTCTTTAGTAATCCTGAAAATGTACCAAGAATCAAATATGGTAAGCCCAGTCCAAGCGCAAAGATAAAAAAGATCCAGAAGCCAAGTGTAACATTTCTGGTTGTTGCTACAAAAGTTAGCAGAGCTATGACTGGCGGTCCTGCACATGGCGCAGCAAAAATTCCAACTACAAGTCCCGACAGATACAAAGCAATAAACCCAGAGCCTTTCGATATATCAATTCTGCTTGTCAACCAGAATGGCAATTGTATATGATAAAGCCCAAACGAACTCAGCGCAAGCAAAAACAGTAGGAAAGCTATTCCAGCCAAAACCCACGGACTTTGCAACCATCCTCCAAACAATCCACCACTCAGTGCAGCTGTAACTCCTAAAATGCTGTACATCGTAGCTATTCCAAGAACATATATGACTGATTTTATAAAGATTCTTATCAATGCCTGGTCTGATTGTGAACCAAATAATGATACTGTTACCGAAAGCATCGGATAAACACATGGTGTAAGATTCAATGCCAGTCCCAAAGCAAAAATTGCCAAAAACGCCAGCAGAGAACCCTTCCTGTTAAACATATCTTCAATAGGGTTTTCTTTTTGAGTAACAACAAAATCTTTTTCCGTATAACTGGAAAAAATCTCCTGATTAATTTCAGTCACCTTCTCCTCTTTACCAACTACCTGAATTGGAATTTTCAGATATATTTCAGATGGTGCAAGGCATACACGATCATCGCAAGCCTGCACAGTTAAAACAGCCCCCAGAGTATCAGTTCCAAGCTTAAAGTGTTCTGAAAATCTTACAGAGAAAAAAATTATGACATTGCCTTCATAAACATCAAGCGGTTTATTCGTGAACGAAAATTTTACAGATTTACCCTTTGGATATTGCGTGTTTATAAGTATAATTCCTTCTTTAGTAACTAAATCAATTTTGGTTGTAATCAGCTCATCACTAACAGGCATATACGAGTTTACATGCCATCCTTTGTTTATACTTATTAAAACTGCAAATCTTGCAATACTACCAGCATTAATTTTATCCGTTGATGACCGAAATTCAACCTTCACTACATCTGCAGATGAAACTGGCTTAGCAAGAACTGTTAGCGACGCAAATACATACAACAAAATGGATTGAATAAATAACCTATTAACTTTACCTGACATATTGACTCCCTACTCATTTTAAAACAGAATTAAGAAAATTTTCCAAGTTTTCTTTAGACAAATATCCCTGATGACCTGCTAAAATAAATCCATTTTTGTCAATTATAAAAGTAGTAGGAATAACTCCTAATCCCCCATAATCCATTACAACCTTTTTTGTACCTAATACAATAGGATAGTTTATTTTATTTTTCTTCACAAAAGGTTTCACTTTCTCCCATCCTTCCTCATCGAGAGCAATGCCAATCAATTCAAATCCTTTATTCTTATACTTTTTATAAACCTCAATAAATCCTGGAATTTCTGCTTTACAAGGCGGGCACCATGTTGCCCAAAAATTAATCATTACAATCTTACCCTTCAAATCGGAAAGTTTTATTACATTACCCTCGTAAGTCTTTAGTGCAAAATCGGGAGCTTTAATCTTATTTTGCTTCTGTTGACCACTTTGATAAACAAAGAAAAATATAAGAAAATGAATCAGAAATAATTTCATTTCAAAATCCCTTTAAAAAATCCATATATAAAAAGAACATAGTTTAGCCAAATTTAGTTTCATAAGTAAAATATGAATTTTTCAGTTTAATTACCTTTACAATTGATTTTGACTCAAATATAGCCAATATTTCTACCTGTATGGAGAAAAAATACATAATCGGCATAGATGGTGGTGGTACCAAAACATTGGCACTGGTCTGTGATCTTGAGTGCAATATACTTGCGGAAGTCAAATCAAGAGCCTCAAATCCATGCGTAGTCGGCAAAGAAAAATCAGCAAATATTATTGTCCATTTAATCCAAAAATGTTGCAGAGCTATAAAATGTAATTCCTCGCAAATTGCTATGATAGTTGCAGGATTGGCTGGAGCAGGAAGACCATCCGAACAAAAAGAAATGAAGAAAAAAATTCTGGAGATAGCAAGAAAAAGAAATATGAAATTGAAAAATATTATCATTGAAAGTGATGTAAGAATTGCTCTCGAAGGTGCTTTTATTGGAAGTGCAGGTATACTTGTAATTTGTGGAACTGGCTCAATTGTATGTGCAAAAGATCCCACAGGGCGAATTTATCGAGCAGGCGGTTGGGGTAGATTAATCTCCGACGAAGGTAGTGGGTATGCATTAGGCAAGGAAGCTTTCCATATAATTTCAAGACATTTAGATGGCTTTACTCAGAAAACAAGATTGATAAGGTTATTTAAGGAAAGACTCAAACTCAAAAATCAGGACGATATAATAAAGGCACTTTATCAAGATGGCTTCGATATGGCATCAGTTGCACCACTTGTAATTGAATCTGCTGCAAGCGGAGACAAAATATCAAAAAATATTCTGATAAAATCCTGTAACGAATTGATGGAGCTAATAAGAATTGTTAATCAAAAGCTCAGCATTCGTAGAAAGCAAAATCAAAGGTTACCAATAGCTTTCTGCGGAAGCCTAGTTGATAACGAGAACCTCTACTCAAGACTTATTAGGTCTGCAATCAGAAAGAAATTTAAATCAATCGAAATAAAGAAACCATTACTTCCTCCTGCTATGGGAGCTGTAATGCTAGCCAAAAAAATATTAAACTCAGCGAAAAATAACTGACTATGAATCCATTAACAATCATATTGAAATATGTAAATGAATACTGGTTTGAAGAATGCCTTGAACAATTCATTAAATCAAATATTGTTGAGAAAATATTACTGATCTGCACAAGTGAATATTCCTTTCAAAGTGAAAAATGCAAGTTAATCAAATCTGAGCATATAACATCGGGCAAATTTCTAAACAACTTATTGAATGAAATAAAAACAGAATATTTTGCTATAGTAAATTCATGTCTACCCATTTACCTCGGACAAAATGCTCTTGAAAGACTTCTAAACGTTTCACATCAAACTTCATCAGCTATTGTTTACTCAGATTTTTACGAATTTGATAGCTACTCCCACATAGACCACCCACTTTTAGATTATCAGATAGGTAGTGCCCGGGATGACTTCGATTTTGGATATATCACCCTTTTTTCGACAGCATCTGTAAAAAAAGCACTTAAGAAATACGGTGAAATTGAAGACGTGAAATATGCTGGTTTATATGACCTTCGTTTAAAAACATCTATAGAGAACAGAATATTTCACCTTCCAGAATTTTTATACACAATAGATACATCTAATGCTAAGAAATCGAGCAATCAGGAAAGGCATTTCGATTACGTTGATCCGAGAAATAGAACTACACAGATTGAAATGGAAAAAGTCTTTACAAGTTATTTAAAAAACATCAATGCCTATCTGGAGCCAGAGTTCGATAAAGTTCCAGAATATAAAATTGTATTTCCTGTTGAAGCATCAATAATAATTCCTGTAAGAAACCGAATACAGACAATATCGGATGCAGTTGAAAGTGCTGTTGAACAAAAAACAACATTTCCATTTAATTGTATCATCGTAGATAATCACTCAACAGACGGAACTACAGAAATAATAAGAAGATTATCAATAAAGTATAAAAATGTAAAACATATTATTCCCGAAAGGACAGACCTGGGCATAGGTGGATGCTGGAACGAAGCAATTTATTCCGAGTTATGCGGACGTTATGCAATACAACTAGATTCAGATGATCTTTACATTGACTCAAATGTTTTACAGAAAATCGTTGATATGTTCCACAAAAACAAGTATGCAATGATAATCGGTTCGTACAAAACTGTAAATCTGAAATTGGAAGAAATTCCACCTGGAGTTGTTGATCACAAGGAATGGACTCCAAAGAACGGAAGAAATAATGCTCTGCGCATTAATGGACTTGGTGCACCGAGAGCATTTAATACTGCCTTATTAAGAGAACTGGGTGGGTTTCCAAATGTGAGTTACGGAGAGGATTATACTGTTGCACTCAGAATATCCCGCCAGTATCAAATTGGTAGAATTTATGAACCAATCTATTTATGCCGGCGATGGGCAGGAAATACGGATGCAAAGCTTACTATTGAACAGGCTAATAAAAATAACTTCTACAAAGACAAAATTCGAACAATCGAAATACTGGCAAGGCAAAAACTGAACAAAACGGAAAAATGAACCCAGAAATACAAAGAAAAGTTGTCGGTACATTTGACTTTAAAAGCCCAAAGGGAGTTTTGCCTGAACTGTGTTACAATCTGCTCAACCAGCAAAAAAAAGTGTGGAAAGAACTTTCCGATAATTATAAAGAATTCGAAAATGTAAAATATCGTGATATCGATTGCGGTAATTACAATGTAACACTTCAATACAATCACAAAAGAATCGTCAGCACCACTGCTAAAACAGATAATCAATCTACTCAAAATCGTAGATGCTTTTTATGTGTAAAAAATTTGCCAGAAGAACAGAAAGGTATTCTCTGGCATGATATGTTCTTGATTTTATGCAATCCTGTACCAATTTTTAAACACCATTATACAGTTTCTCATATAGATCACGTTAAACAGAAATTAGAAACATTTCTAAACGAGCTCTTATTGCTGGCTACCGATTTGTCCCCGGATTTTACAATAATTTATAATGGTCCCGAATGTGGTGCTTCTGCTCCAGACCACATGCATTTCCAGGCAATTCCACGACGCAAACTTCCCGCTGAAAATGACGCAGTTGACATGAAAAGACGCAAAAGACATTATTACAAAAATCACGTCGCTTTATTCACCTTGAAAAACTATGGGCGCACAGTTCTGATTATAGAATCGTCTGATAAATCATCCTTAACCGAGTTTTTAAACACGCTATTTACTCAATTGAGAAAAAAATACAGTCTTCCTTCTGAAATCGAACCAAAAATGAATCTTCTTTGCTCATTTCAAGAAGATATCTGGCGAATAATTATCTTTCCCCGTACAAAGCATAGGCCGGATTCATATTTCAAAACAGGTGAAGAGCAAATTCTCGTAAGTCCTGCCTCAATAGATATGGGGGGATTAATAATCACTCCGAGAGAAAAAGACTTTATGACTCTTGATGCAAAAACAATAGAAAAGATTTTTTACGAAGTAAGTGAAACGCCAGAATTTGTCGAACAGGTTTTACAAGGATTGCCATGATTTCCAGCGAGCCAAACATATCAGTCGGAATATTAGAAGGCAAAAGAGTAGTCTATGGTACTTTCAATGGACCTTACGAGCTTCCTAATTCCATAAGACTCAAAGGAACATTCTGTGCTAAGTGTGAAAACAATACTCTTGTGCTATACGACGATGAAGGAATAGAAGTAGTTAAATCAAGAGAGCTCTACTGCAAACCAATTGGCAATGCTACATTTACAATAAATGATGTTACAGTAGGAAAAAATTTTCATTGGGAGAAAAAAGAGCATCAAACTTTTGAAGGTATCTTGCGTTTATCGCTTGTTAATGACGGATCGATAATCGTTATTAATGAAATTGGAATAGAAAGCTACGTTAAAAGTGTAATCTCTTCCGAAATGAGTGCTGAGTCACCATTAGAATTTCTAAAAGCACAAGCAATTGTATCCCGCAGTTGGCTAGTTGCTATGTTAGAAAGAAAAAAGAAAAATACCCAACCCTACCAAACAAACTATACAGAAGAGCAAATAATAAGATGGTACGATTGTAATGATCACATAGCTTACGACGTATGTGCCGATGATCACTGTCAAAGATATCAGGGCGTTACAAAAGTCATATCCCAATCAGTGAAAGAAGCAGTAAACAATACACGAGGAACATATTTAGTACAAGGTAACGAGATTTGTGACGCACGTTTCTCCAAATCGTGCGGAGGCAGAACAGAATTATTCGAAACTTGCTGGGAAGATTCACACCATGCATATCTTCAATCAATATCTGATTCTGAGGTAGAATTTGCACCAATCACATCCGAAGCAGAAGCTGAGAAATGGATTTTATCCTCTCCAGAAGCATTTTGCAACATTGCAGACACCAAAGTATTAGAACAGATTCTGCCTTCTTTAGACCAGAAAACTACGGACTTTTTCAGATGGAAAGTTAAATATTCACGTGAAGAGCTCGAAGAAATTATTGGACAAAAATCCGGATTCGATCCTGGCAAGTTAATGGAAATCACTCCATTACAACGCGGGCCATCTGGACGAATTCACAAGTTAAGAATAACAGGTACAAAACGCTCGGTTGTTATTGGCAAGGAACTGGAAATTCGCAGGTGGTTATCAGAAACTCATCTATATTCAAGCGCCTTTATTGTTCGCAACGAGGGCAATAAGAATAATCCACCTGATAATTTTGTTTTTTACGGCGCTGGCTGGGGACATGGAGTAGGACTATGTCAAATCGGTTCAGCCGTAATGGCACTGAAAGGATATTCAGCAGAGAAAATATCAAGACATTATTTCAATAATTGTGAGTTAAAAAAATTCTATTGAAAATTAAAACATGGAACACATAAAGCATTGTGCTCTCTGTGGTTAACGACCAAAAAATGAATAACACAAACAAATTTCGCAATCCGTGGCTGTGGGTTCCATCACTCTATTTTACAGAAGGCATACCATACGTAATTGTAATGACTGTCTCCATAATTATGTACAAAAAGCTCGGATTGTCTAACACCGATATAGCTTTTTACACAAGCTGGTTATACCTTCCATGGATTATTAAACCCATCTGGAGTCCCTTTGTCGATATCTTTTCCACAAAGCGAAAATGGATAGTATACACACAACTTCTTATCTCCATCGGTCTAATCTTACTGGCTTTTACAATAATGATGCATAATTTTCTTTATTTCACACTAACTGTCTTCACTTTAATCGCTTTCTGCTCCGCCACACACGATATTTCTGCTGATGGATTTTACATGCTTGGACTTTCACCTGCACAGCAGTCTGCATTTGTTGGTGTGCGTAACATGTTTTACCGCATCGCCATGATTACAGGTCAAGGTGCTCTTGTTGTTCTGGCTGGATCACTCGAATCAAGAATTGGTATTCCTCATTCATGGACCGTAACATTTGGAATAGTTGCACTGGTATTTATAGCCCTGAGCACTTACCATAGATTCATTCTGCCTTATCCTGACACTGATTCTCCTTCTTCAGCAAATAGCAGAAAAGGATTTCTCTCCGAGTTTTTCAAAATATTCCTTTCATTCTTCGAGCGGAAGGATATTTGGGTAATTCTATTTTTCTTGCTCTTCTATCGCTTTGCAGAAGCCCAGCTAGTAAAACTTGCATCTCCCTTTCTTCTTGATGCAAGGGACAAAGGAGGATTAGAACTTAGTACAAGCGACGTAGGCATAGTATATGGAACAGTGGGCATTTTAGCACTAATCGCTGGCGGATTACTTGGTGGTTACGCTATATCGAAAAAGGGCCTACGCTGGTGGCTCTGGCCTATGGCAATTTTAATTAACCTTCCAGATATCGTGTATGTCTATCTCTCTTACGTCCAACCTGAAAATCTTTTAATAATCAACATAGCTGTCGCTATAGAACAATTTGGTTATGGTTTTGGATTCACAGCTTATTCGATGTATATGATTTATATATCTCAACAAGGCAAACATAAAACTGCGCATTTTGCAATTTGTACAGGTTTCATGGCCCTCGGAATGATGCTTCCGGGCATGGTAAGCGGTAAAATTCAGGAGTTACTTGGATATCAAAACTTCTTTATATGGGTGATGATTTCAACAATTCCTGCATTTGTTGTAACATCATTAATTAAAATCGATCCCGAGTTTGGGAAATAAGCGGGCCCCACAAAGATGTAAAATCCTAATGTATCCAGACAGGTGCATTTAAGCTCACAATTTCGTATAATAAAAACACTATGCACCGATTAAAAAACATACTTGGAACAAAAAACAGAGTAGTTGTTAAAATAGGCACTAACTTGCTTGCAGATAAAGAACGAGGTATTAATTTCGGACGTATTGAAGAGCTGGCAAAGGATATTGCATACATACACTCACTCGGTAAAGACATAGCTATTGTAAGCTCAGGTGCCATTGGCGCTGGTGTATCTGCGTTAAAACTTCAAGAACGCCCAAAAACTATTCCTGAAAAACAAGCCACAGCTGCAATTGGTCAGCCACTACTTATGGAAGCATACGAGAATGCCTTCAGGCAACAAAACTGTATCATTGCACAAATACTATTAACAAAGGATGACTTTATAAATCGTTCCAGATTTGTGAATGCTAAAAACACATTCTCCGCATTATTTGAAAAAAATGTTATTCCCATAATAAATGAAAACGACACCGTTGCAGTTGAAGAAATAAAGCTCGGAGATAACGATAATCTTTCAGCTCTTGTTGCTAACCTCATAGAAGCTGACTTGCTAATAATACTTAGCGATATAGACGGACTGTATTCTGATGATCCCTCAAGAAATCCAAATGCAGAACTAATACCAATCGTTGAGAAAATAACGCCTCAAATAGAAAAGATAGCAAAAAGCAGTAAGACCGAATTGAGCACTGGCGGTATGATTACAAAAATTCAGGCAGCAAAGCGTTGTGTTTCTGCAGGAATAGCAATGATCATAGCTAACGGAAAGAATCCAAAAATCCTTGAAGAAATATTTTCAGGAAATTTTAAAGGGACTCTATTTCTTCCCTCAGCGACGAAACTTAATGTTAGAAAAAAATGGATTGGATTTGTTGCGTACTCAAAGGGTTACGTTGTAATAGATGATGGTGCAAAGAATGCATTGCTTAAAAAGAAGAAAAGTTTATTACCTTCAGGAGTTATTGAAGTGCATGGGGACTTCAAGTCGCATGATACTATTTCGGTTCGGGACAAAGAAGGGAAAGAAATTGCAAAAGGAATAACAAACTTCTCGACATCCGAACTCAACAAAATAAAAGGTAAGAAAACCGCCGAAATCGAAAAAATACTTAATAAGCAGACAGGCGGTGAAGTAATTCACAGAGACAATCTGGTGATAATAGGAGAATAGCTATGTTACAAGATGACATTTTGAAAAAAGCACAATCAGTAAAAGATGCAAGCAAAGTTCTCTATAACTGTAGCACTTCAAAAAAGAATGCTTTGTTAAGAGCAATAAATAAAAGACTGGAAAGTGAATTACCTTCTATCCTGGAGGCAAACAAAGAAGATTTGAAAAATGCAGAACAAACTGGACTCTCGAAAGTTTTGATAGATAGGCTAACGCTGAACGAAAAAAGAATACAGCAGATGATAAACGGCAACAAAGATGTAATAAAATTAGAAGACCCCGCAGGTAAAACATTCGGTAGAACGAGAAGGCCAAATGGCTTGATAATAGAAAGAATGAGAGTTCCACTTGGAGCAATTGGAATCATTTATGAGGCTCGCCCAAATGTTACTATTGACGCAGCTGTGTTATGTTTAAAATCTGGTAATTCAGCATTATTACGTGGAGGTTCCGAAGCTATCAACACAAACAAAAAATTAGTTGAGATTATTAAGATGGCATTAAAAGATGTGAATCTTCCCGAAGGTTGTGTTGAATTTATCGATATAACAGATAGACAGGCTGTTGTGGAAATGTTAAAGATGGATAAATATCTTGATGTAATTATACCGAGAGGCAGTCAGCAATTAATAAAATTCATACGAGAAAACTCTCTTGTACCCGTAATTGCGCACGGTGAAGGTAACTGTCACGTTTTTGTTGATAAATCAGCGAACCTGAAGAAGGCTGAAGAGATTGTCTACAATGCGAAAGTACAAAGGCCTTCTGTTTGTAACGCTGCAGAGAAATTGCTTGTTCATGAGGCAATAGCAGAAAAATTTTTGCCTATTATTGTCAAAAGATTAAGAGAAGCAAAAGTAGAAATTAGAGGTGATGAAGCAACATTAAAAATAATTCCTGATGCTGTACCGGCTGAAGAAATCGATTGGTATAAGGAATACCTGGACCTAATTATTGCCATCAAGATAGTCAAGAACATAGACGAAGCAATTACACATATTAATCATTACGGCTCACACCATTCAGATGCAATTGTAACTGAAAATAAAGCAAATGGAGAGAGATTTTTGCGGGAAGTAGACTCAGCTGCAGTTTATGTAAATGCATCAACGCGCTTTACGGATGGCTATGAATTTGGATTAGGTGCTGAAATTGGAATCAGTACCCAAAAGCTCCATGCACGCGGACCGATGAGCTTAGTAGAATTAACCAGTACGAAGTTCATAATTCACGGAAAAGGACAAGTAAGGAAGTAATCTAAAATACATTAATAATGATAGGAAAAAACAATAACCGGGCTATTCATTTGCCTTATCAATTTTCTCCCCAGCATTATACTATGCTTTTACCAAGAAGAAGAGTATGCTCCAATATGCAAGGTCATCTTTCTTTTTGACTATAACACTTATTATTGTAATCTCTATTCTATTATGGCTTTATCTTATTGATCACAAATTCGAATATCAATACATCTATAATCACAGTTCACACGTAATACTCCATTAATTTTTTTAATAACTGCTTTCTTTGGGCAGGTCGGGAAGGAAGTTTACTTCTTTGGACGCTCATAACTGCATTGGTTGGTTTTTATTTTCAACGAAAATGTAAAAAGCAAGAAATCGAATCCGAATCAATGACTGTTTATTCACTGCTTAATGTTTTTCCAGATTTTAATGATAATGGTCTAGTCACCTTTCTCGTATGTATGGGAAAAAGCCGAACTATATAAAAAACATAATCAAAAAATGCCTTTTTTCACTTCAAAAAGATAAAACGTTTTTCCGAATTTTTAAATTCCCGTATGAGGGATGCAGATTTAATAAGATGCACTTCTTATTTGATATTTGTGGAAGAGCAACCTAAATTAATAATAACTTGAGACTTGAATATTTAGAAATCGATCATTCTTGATTATAAGAATCATTTGAACAAGACAATATAATACCTAAATGAGAGAAGAAAATGCTTAAGAAATTAATTGAAAAACTTCAAAGCATGGAAAGAGAATTAAATCAATTTGATCCATCTAAATTTAAAGACCCACTTGCTACACAAATAGAATGGTCACCAATTAAAAAAGGTGGTGCAAATTTCGGCACACATAAACTCATTGAAACAGATACAAATAGGTTAGAATTTAAAGCATCATTAGGAGCTAAAATTTTCTATTCTATTTTTACAATCATGGGAATGTTCTTTGCAATAATTTTTCCAATTTTAATGCTAAACACTGAAGGTGAGTCAATGGGTTTTGGAATAATTATGCCGGTCCTAATGGGACTTGTATTTACTTTTGTTGGAATATATTTATTTTATCATGGGATTCAACCTATAGTTTTTGATAAGTATAAAGGTATCTTTTACAAAGGATGGAAAACACAGGAATCTATAAACTATAATATCTCTTCAGAAAACTTTGTCCGGCTTGACAATATTCACGCCATCCAGCTAATTTCCGAATATTGTAGAGGAAACAAAAGTTCATATTACAGCCACGAACTAAATCTCGTTCTAAAAGACGGAAAACGTATCAATGTAATTGACCACGGTAATCTAAATAAAATTCGTGAAGATGCAAAAAAACTATCAGAATTCCTTTGCACGCCAGTATGGGATGCCACCTAAACTATTGATGAACTACACATTAACAGAGATTTTTCAGACAATAGATTAATAAAAAGAAATTTCAACTCACAAAAACTTCCTCAGTTTCCTTTAACAAAAATCATTATATTTAATTACATAATATATGGAAGAATTATTAATAAAAAGAGAACTTTACCTTGATGCCGACATTCATAAAGTATGGGATGCTCTCGTCAATCCAGTTTTAACAAAGCAGTATTATTTTGGCCTTGAAGTAAGTTCCGATTGGAAAGTCGGTAGCCCAATTTTATGGAAAGGGCATTCAAAAGGACAAGAAAAGGTTTACATCAAAGGCACCATCCTGGATATTGAAGTACCTAGACTGCTAAAAATATCACGATTCAACATCGACACTGATCATAAAGACTCGCCGGAAAACTATATACTCACCACTTACGAATTGATAGCAAAATTTGGCAAAACCATGCTGAGCATAGTAGAAGGAGACTATGCAAATATTGAGGACGGACTCAAAAGATATGCAGAAGCAGCATCGGCATGGGACTATATGCTAAATGGGCTAAAAGAAATCGTTGAAGGAAATAAAAGTAAGAAAAAAGCGGATGATTCTCCTCCAAACGAATGGCTTGATACATTAAACCTATAAATTCAAGCTATGAAAATTTTGTCTCCGCTCTACAAATTTGGTCTTATCTTTTTTCGGGATACAAAATTACCTTTATAAAGTTATTCATATCAAAGTACTTTTTAGCAGCTTTTTGAATATCTACTGCCGTAAGGCTATCTACCAGACTAGGATAATTCAAAATCATTTCTGGATTCTCACCATTGGAATAATAAAATTGCAAATTCATTAGCCAGAAGTTGTTTCTCTTAAGATTAACTTCAAAACTCCTTTTTTGTATTTCTTTAACTTTTTCGACATAAATTGCATCAACCGGTTTAATCCTCAGGCTATCTATCTGTAACAAAGCTTCTTTCACAAGTTCATCAACCCGTTGAGGATTGCACCCCCAGCTTATCGTGATTGAATATTCGGAGCGTGGGAACAAAGTTGTATTACCGCTGACACGTACCCCATAAGTACCTCCTTTATCTTCTCTAAGCACTTCTCGCAGTCTAATGTTTAACACATCAATCATAGAATTAAATATATGCCTGTTCTTTTGTGACCACTCAAATTCGCCTGTAAATGTAATATTTACCATGCTCTTTGGTTCTATTCCTTTAATCACCTCTTTTGTTATTAATCCTTTGGGCGGTTTTATGCCTACATCTTTCCAGCTTTCATTTCTTTGAACCGATGGAAGTGATGCAAGGTAGCATTCAACGAAAGGCTTTATTGAATCAATATTAAAATTACCAACAATGAAAAAAATGAAATCGCTAAAATCAGCATATCTGTCTTTATAGAAACTTATAGACTTACAGAGGTTAATTTCATCTATGAGCTGCAATGTTAATGGTCTAGCTCTTCTGTGATAATTAGCAAGTGTAACCTTTATTGTATCATTAAATGATGCCTCTGGATTTGCTTTACGATTCTGAACCATTTCTTTATATCTGCTAATAACCGAAGAGAAAGCCAATGTATCTTTTCTTGGTGAAGTACCATAAAGAAATACAAGTTGAAAAAGCGTTTCGAGATCTCTTGGTGAAGCACTACCACTAAATCCCTCAGATAGATCATCTATAACAGGAGTAATTGAAACTATTTTGCCAGCCAATTTTTTGCGCAGTGAAATCAGATCGAAATCCGCAATACCGGACTGCTCTATTATTGTTGATGCAAAGCTTGCCGATACGTAATCTGAATCGTTCGAGAGTGATGTTCCACCTGGACTGTACGCTGAAAAAAGAACTTCGTCATCTTTAAAATCGGTTGGCTTGAGTACAACTTTTGCACCATTTGACAGTTTCCATTCAGTAACATTCAGAGACGGAATCTTTTTTTCTTCTACTATTTTTCCGCATTCTGGCATTTTGGGAATCAACGAGCCTTCTCCAATTTTATCTACGTATGGAGCCAAACGCTCATTAGAAACCTTTTCGATAGCTGTTAAAACATCCGACTCTGATGGTACTTTTATATCCTCCTTATCTGGAGCAGAAATCGTAACCACTCTGTTATGCTCTGTGATCATTTCATCTGTTAATTCATTGACGTCTTTAACAGTGATAGTGGGCAAGAATTGTTTATATAATTCCAACTCCACTTCAATGCCTGGTATAGGTTCCTCAGTTAAGAAATTTCTTGTATATTCATTGATTAATGTGCGTGATTCTGTTTTATCTCTTTCTCGATAGAATTGTTCCATCCTGCTCAACAATTGAAGTTTACTGCGTTCAAGCTCGCTCTCAGTAAATCCATGTTGCCTAACTCTGAAAACCTCCCTTAAAGCAGATTCAAGTCCGCTAAGAATTCCTGTCTCCTTAGCTACAATTCCAACATAAAAAGCATATTTAGAATCAATCAATCTTCCGCTATAAGCGTAAGCTTCTACAAATGGTGGATCAGGATTTTGCACCAACTCATCCAGCCTGGCGTTTAACATTTCATTATACAAATTTCTTATTATCGTCCTTCTGTAATCGCCAACGGTTTTGTCTTCTCTTCCATCCCTTTTGAACATAATCTCCACAGATGTTTCAGTAAGCTCTTGATCCCTTGCAATTGACACCAGGGTCTCTTTGTGGTCAGGAACAGAATACTGCATACGTACCTTCTCATTTTCTGGATTTTTTAGTCTTGAAAAGTGTTTTTTTATTAATTTCTCAATTTCATTTTTATCAAAATCCCCAACAGCAAGAACAGCCATTAGATCTGGTCGGTACCAATCGCGATAGAAATTTTTCAGGGCATCGTAAGGACATGATTCCAGTATCTCCTTTTTCCCAATAACAATACGCTCCGCATATCTTGATTTGTACAACTCATAAGGAATATGTTTCATTGCTACACGATAATTTGCATTTCTGCGCAAGCGCCACTCCTCAATTACAACACCACGTTCTTTGTCAATCTCTTCATCTTCAAATGTAACTGTGCTAGCCCATTCCTCCAAAATATGCAACGCTTTCTCTATAACCTCAGGTGTATCTGTTGGTACCTGCAGCATGTACACAGTTTCATCAAATGATGTATATGCATTAAGATCGGGTCCGAACTTAACGCCTGCCTTCTCTAAAAAATCAATTAGTGCGTGCTTTGGATAGCTTTTAGTCCCGTTGAAAGCCATATGTTCAACAAAGTGAGCTATTCCTTGCTGATCATCATCTTCCAGAACAGAGCCTGCTTTAACAACTAACCTTAATTCAGCTCGCTTTTCCGGTTTCCTATTTTCACGTATGTAATATTTCAATCCATTTTCAAGAGTACCTATTAGAATTTTCGGGTCAGGTGTAAGCAGTTGATCGGGTTTGAATTGTTCCTTACCTTTGGCGGAAAAATAAAATAATAGTAACAGTAAGCTAAGGAATTTGATGTACTTATTATTATTCATTTATCTCCTCCAAGTATTTTTGTCCAGTTCATTACATATAAATGAATACCTATATAAACTTAAGAGTTTTTTCTCTCATCTTCATAAGCAAGAAAAATTAATTGGCAAAACTTCTAAGACGGTCTGATATTATTTTGAGTTGTCCTTCAGTTATTTTTGGTGCTGTCTTCTTCAGGAGTTTTAGGAAACTGGATATTTCTTCATCAGTAGTAGGAAAACCAACATTCTCATTTTCGGGCATTACGTTTGAATTAGCAATTAAGTCACCTTCTTGATCAATAAAAGCAAGAAATGGAATTCCAGATTTCTCACCACCATATTCAATCAGCTTTTGATATGCACCAGGATTTTCATGTGTCTTTTTCTTTTCTTCTTTTTCCCTCACATTTAACTTTACGATAACATAATGCTCGCTAAATATTTTATGAACGGTTGAATCACTTAATAGAGAATCTAACTTACTGCACCACTTACACCATGTAGCCTTAAAAATAATAAGTGTGTTCTTATTTAAAGATTTCGCTTTGTGCAAAGCCTGGCTAATTGTTATGTTCGCTGAATCTGGAGTCTCTATTTGCCCGAAAAGTAAATAGACATGAAACAAATAAATTAAGCATATAAGAAATAATTTTTTCATATTCAACCTCTATCAGTAAAGAAACAATTGTTTAGTAGCAAAGTTAGGATCGCTGGTCAGGTTAACGCCTAATTTTCTTAGACCCGCTTCATCTCCAGGCGTTGGCATATGCGTTAAATGCATTTCACAGCCTCGTAGTTCCTTTAATTTCTCCATCGCCATTTTCGTTTCTGGATTAAAGGTAGCATTAATGTTTAATGCAATTAATGTTTCCTCAAGGTCCAAACTTAGCATCTTTCCGTGTAAAATATCCTTTTTAAAGTGGCTAAGTGAATCAATAATATTTGGAGATAAAAGATGCACAGAATCTGGAATTCCTGCTAGGTACTTTATGGCATTCAAAACTAATGCTGAGGATGCATGCATTAAAGGAGAATTCTGGCCTGTAATGATTTTTCCATCGGGTAATTCTATTGCAGCACCACAAAAAATGCCGTCATTTCCTTTTCTTTTTTTTTCTGCTTCCTTTGCAGCTAATCTGGCAGGCTGGACCACACTTCGCTCTTCAGGCCTCACTTTAAGTTCCTCAAGTAGTAATTCAACTCTGTGGACTGCTTCCTTATCAACAAGTCCCAGAATATATTCACAGGAATATCTAAAATAACGTCGAATAACCTCTTGAGTAGCAGCTTTTATGACAATCTCATCGTTTGTAATTGCAAAGCCTGCCCTATTTACTCCCATATCTGTTGGCGATTTATAATACGAAGGGGCATTGGTTATTTTTTCGATTATTTTACGAAGCAATGGAAAAGCTTCCACATCTCTATTATAATTTATCGCAATCTGATTATATGCATCCAGATGAAATGAATCAATACAGTTAAAATCGTGTATATCTGCAGTAGCAGCCTCATAGGCAATATTAACGGGATGTTTCAGGGGAAGATTCCAGATCGGAAATGTTTCGAATTTTGCATACCCTGCTTTTACTCCTCGTTTATATTCATGATAACATTGTGCAAGACATGTTGCCAGCTTTCCACTTCCTGGACCTGGTCCAGTCACCACAACTATTGGCTTTTTTGTTTCAATAAATTGATGCAAACCATAGCCGGAATCACTAACTATTGTATCCACATCGGTAGGATAACCAGGAGTTGGCGCATGAACATATACCTTCACACCTCTTCTCTCAAGCTTATTCCTGAATACTTTCGCAGATATTTGATTCTCGAATCTCGTAATTACAACAGATGTGGTATCTATTCCCCACTCATGCAATTCATCAATTAATCTTAAAGCATCGGAATCATACGTAATACCAAAATCCGCACGAAGCTTCTTTCTTTCTATATCTCCTGCATAGATACAAAAAATTACCTCAGCTCTGTCACGCAATTTTTGTAAAAGTTTCATCTTAATGTTTGGGTCGTAGCCTGGCAAAACTCTTGCGGCATGATAGTCATACATCAATTTACCACCAAACTCAAGATACAACTTATCGAATTTCTTCACACGTTCCAATATTGTGGAAGATTGTTCTTTTAGATATTTTTCATTATCAAAGCCTTTTTCGAACACCATAAATGCTATCTTCTACTTTAGTTTTTTCATTTTGTATCAAGAATTAGAGGTAAGCCATCTTTGCCCGCACCAATTATAATTACCTTCGTATTTGACGAATTCGCAAGCTTCTCTGTAGCTTCAATTCCTTTCCATCTCAATAATTGTTCACTAATACCACGGGTTACTATATTCTGAAAATCAGAAATACCTTGAGCCTCTATTTTTTTACGTTCTGCTTCCCTTTTTTCTCTCTCAAGTATAAACTGCATTCGCTGACTTTCCTGATCAGCACGGAGCTTTTGTTCGATTGCTTCAGTTAGTTGTTCAGGCAGGGAAACATTTCTCAACGGTGTAGATTCAATAATTATACCTCTTGGTGTAACTATGCGTGCAAGTTCTTCTTGAATTGCCACACCAAGTCTTTCTCTTTCAGTCGAATACAATGCGCTTGCCTGGAAACTGGCGGTCACTGCTCTACTTACCGAACGGAATTGAGGTATGAGCACAATTCCTTCATAATCTCCATTTAATACAGTTTTATAAACTTCTGAAGCCCTATCTGGATCCAATCTATATAATACGCTTATTTCGAGTTTGATCGTTAATCCCTCTTTAGAAAGTACCTGCATGAGTTCCTTATGTTCTTTTGTCTGTGTGGAAAACTTTATTACTTTTGCCATTGGATTTACAAACTGTATTCCCGGCGGGAGTGTTCTTTCTGATACAACACCGAAGAAATCTACTACACCAACATGACCTGCGGGTACCTGAGTAAAACACTGCGATGCAGCAATAAGAATAAACAATATGGTAATTACTTTTGCGATTGTAGCCGTATTTTTATACATAATATTTCTCTCGTAACGCACTTTCTTCCCCGCATTGAACCAAACAATCGCTGCTATGATAGCAACCATCAAACTAAATATGAATATCATATGCACCTCCAAAAGTATTATTTTAGTTATCATTAAAAGAACATTTATTAAAACCTACTGCTTTTTAGGTTTGTTTTCAAATTGTGTGCTAAAAATATAAGATATAAATTAGCCCGGATTACTTCTAAGTAACTATGTAGAGTGGTAACCGATGAACACCAGTAATTTATAAAACACAACCACATATAATTAATTAAAATTTTTCTTGCTTTTCAAAGCAACTTTGCATAGAATTTTATAGTTTTTAATGCGCCTGAAAAAGTATATCTGTTTTATAACTTAAAATCCTCAAAGGCTTGGCACTGTTTTGCGCCAACAAAGTTAGTTAAAATGCATGTCCAATAAACATGGGAGGGATGTTTATGAAGAAAGTTATTTCATGCGTATTTGTAATTCTGTCTTTAGTTGTTCTTGCAAATGCTCAAAGTTCTGAAAGAAACCTTATGGTAGTCAGAGTAGGAACTGGTGATTCAGCGCTAACATCTTCTTCTACACAAGTGTTTCTTGATGAATACACGAAAGAAGGTGTGTTTGTCAGAACAATACCATTACCAGCGGATACAAACGGCCAAAACATGCCTTTTACAATTTCCGGCACTGCATATACTGAAGGCTCAATTACACTTTCTGAAAATGGCTATTATCTGACACTTGCTGGATACGCTGCAAAGCCGGGCGTTCCGGGTATTAATTCAACTAATTCCAATACAATTAATCGGATTATAGCCAGAGTAGACGGAAATGGTAATATTAGCACAAGCACTAGAATAAAGAATTTTTTTAGCGGTGGTAGCATACGTGGAGCGGCGACCGATAATGGTACTAGATATTGGGTTACAGGCAATTCTTCCAATAACAAAGGTGCTGGTGTTGTATACATCGAAGATAGTGATTCCATTGTAACTCAAATATTGAATACTCCAAATAATACAAGATGCGTTTCAATATCCAATGGTCAACTTTACATTACTTCTAGCACCGGTTCCTATAAAGGTGTGCTTGCGGTTGGCCAAGGGTTACCTACGGAACCAGGTCAGACAGCGTCGCCACTGGCAGGATTTGATACAGCGAATGCTGATCCCTATACCTTCTGCTTTAATTCTTCAGGTAATATATGTTATGTAGCAGATGGCAGATCATTATCCAATGGTGGAGGAATTCAAAAATGGGTTTACCAGGATACACTATGGAGACTGGCATATACACTAAACAAAGGAATTACATCAAGAATTTTTGGACTTACAGCAAATTTTGGCCTACAGTATCCAAAAATTTACATTACTACACAAAATCAAATCCTTGAAGTAGAAGATAAAGGGGATACATCTAGTGCCATAGTTTTAGTTACAGCTTCAGCAAATACCGCCTTTAGAGGAATCTCATTTGCTCCAATTTCGACTTCTGAAGGGATTGAGTTAAAGTATAGCCAACCGGGAAAATACTACATTAATAATTTCCCTAATCCTTTTAATCCGGAAACTTTTATCTGCTACGAAATTCCCAAACCCGATTTTGTAATAATTACAGTTTATGATATTCTTGGACGTCATGTAAAAACTCTTGTCAATGAATTCAAACTTGCAGGCAAGTATAGCATAAAATTTTCTGGTGAAAAATTAACCAGCGGGATATATTTTTACTCCTTACGTACATCATCCATATTTCTAACGGGGAAAATGCTTTTGTTGCGATGAGAAAATACTAAAAAGCCAAGCTTTTGAGGATTTCTTTTCTATTTCTAAACAAAATATTTAGATAAATGAGTATTCCAACAATTACCTTTAATCTTTGTGATACCCCATTAAGGAAGTAGGTTTTCTACAATTAAGCCAATGTAAGCGTAAAAACAAATTCTTATATCAGAGACTCTCATTTCTAATATCGAAATATTTATTATATTGACTAATAAGAAAAGTAATAATCCTTTACAAACAGAGGAGGATTACTCATGAAATCAAAAGTATTTTTAATACCTTGTTTGTTAGCTCTTTTCACTTCTTTTATTTATCCTCAGGGGAAAATCAAAATTGCAATAATTCCAAAGAGTAAAACGGCCTTGTTCTGGAAATCTGTTCATACGGGTGCAAAGTTAGGAGGTGTAGGTTTAGGTGTCAATGTAGTATGGATGCCACCAGCTATAGATGACGATATAGAAAAACAAATTCAATTAATTGACCAATGCGTGAAAGAAGGCTATTCCGGCATAGCAATAGCTCCTATAGACAAAGATTCTCTTGTAGAGCCGATAAGGAGAGCTATGGCAAACAAGATTCCGGTGCTGATCTTTGACAGTGGTATAAAAGGCATACCTGGAAAAGACTACATCAGTTTTGTTGGAATTGATAATAAAGCGGCTGGGAATTTAGCTGGAGAGGAGATGGTAAAGTTATTAAATGGGAAAGGAAAAGTAATTGTATTGCGTTATGGTCTAAGTTCGCCCAATATTTCATTGAGGGAAGAAGGATTTATAGAAACAATAAAAAAACACAAAAGCATCGAGTTAATGGAAAAAGATTTTTTTATTACTGGTTCGGTCGAGAAAATAGCGGATGATTGCATTAAGATTTCTGAAAAGCTTAAGAAAGCTAACGGCGTGTTTTGCTCATATGAACAGTCAACCTTGGGTCTTTTAAAAGCCCTTAGAAAGCTTGGCATAGCAGGAAAGGTTAAATTAATAGGATTCGATACCCCAGTTGAAGCTATTGATGCTTTGAAGAAGGGCGAAATTGATTTACTCATGGTACAAGATCCGTCACAAATTGGATATCAATGCGTAAAAACTCTAACAGATTATATTAACGGAAAGCAGGTACTTCTTAAGGTTAGTGTTGCTGTAAAAGCAGTGGATAGAAAAAGACTAAACGATCCTGATATACAGAAGATTCTATCTTTGCCAGGTCAAACTGAATAGTTTCCAGTGAAGTAAGTAAACCTGTTGTTGTGCCCGGTCGCATCAAAATTGGGAGCTATTCTAGCATGTGCACAAATAAACCATCTCTTAGTTTGGGCTCGAACCATGTTGATTTGGGTGGCATTATTTTACCTTCATCAGCAATTGTCATTAATTCATCTATGGAGGGTGGAAACATACTAAATGCAACTTTCATTTCGCCTGAATTCACACGGCGTTCAAGTTCGCTCAAGCCTCTTATTCCACCTACAAAATCAATTCTTTTATCTGTCCGCGGATCTTTGATCCCGAGGACAGGATCTAGTAGATGATTCTGTAATATAGAAACATCAAGTCTGGAGATAGAATCCGGGACATTCAGAAGCGCGGGATCTACGGAAAGTATGTACCACTTACCATCGAGATACATGCCAAAGTCGCCTTTTTTCTGAGGTTTAAAAGGAGCGTTTGCTTCAACCAAACAGAATTTCTGTTTTATTTTCGAAAGAAATTCTTCTTTGCTAAGCCCATTTAAATCTTTCACCAACCTATTATAATCAAGAATTTTCAATTGACTTGCCGGAAAATAGACAGCAAGGAAAAAGTTGTATTCCTCGGCTCCAGTGTGATTTGGGTTATTGCTGGCTCTCTCTCTTGCAACTCTTGCAGCAGCTGCTGTTCGATGATGCCCATCCGCTATATACAGGTTCGGAATTGACTTAAAGATATCAACAATTTTATCAATAGTTTTCCGATCCCTTATTGTCCAGCACCGATGCCTGACACTGTCACTTGCAATGTGGTCGTTTTCAGGTGGTGCATTGGTTATATGAGAGATTATAGAATGTATTTCTGGATTATCACGATATATCAAAAATATTGGGCCAGAATGAGAATTAGTAGTTCTAACATGATTGCATCGATCGTCTTCTTTGTCTTTACGCGTTAGTTCATGTTTTCTAATAGTATTATTCCAATATTCCTCAACGGATGCACATCCTACTATTCCATACTGCGTTCTACCATTCATAGTCTGGGAATAAACATAAAGGTAAGGTTCTGGATCCTGCACCAGAATGCCACTTGATATAAGACGATAAAGGTTTTCTCTTCCCTTTTCATAAACTCTTTCATCAAACAAATCGACAGTCCGTTCAAGATCTATTTCGGGCTTACTTACATGAAGAAACGAGAAAGGATGGTTCTTTGCTTCTTCTCGCGCTTCATCCGAACTTAGGACATCATACGGCTTAGCTGCTACTTCGGCCACATATTCGGGTTTGGGCCTAAATGCCCTGAAGGGTCTAATAGTTGCCATGGATTATTCCATTAACTCTGCATTGCCTTGAAAGTTTCCACCACTTTTGTTGCAATTTCTATTCCAACTCGTTCCTGGGCTTCTTTCGTTGAGGCACCTATGTGAGGAGTTACGCTTACACGTGGGTGGTTTATCAATTCCTTTTGAGCATCTGTTGGTGGTTCGTTCACAAAAACGTCTATTCCTGCCGCCGCAACTTTTCCAGACTTTAAAGCCTCAAGCAAAGCTACTTCATCCACTACGCCACCACGGGCACAATTAATAATGATGACTCCGTCCTTCATCATTTCAATTTCTTTTTTACTGATTACTGGACCTTCTTTTTTATTGTAGGGTAAATGTAAAGTAATTATATCGGATGCTCTTAAAACTTTTTCTTTAGTTGTAATTTCGACAAAAAAATCCATAGGCGTAAAAAGTGGATCATATGCCAGAACTTTCATTCCAAAAGCCAGTGCTCTTCTTGCTACCTCTTTACCTATATTTCCTAATCCAAGTATACCGAGGTTCTTATTGTATAATTCTGTTCCTTCACCAAATTCCTTTTTAGGCCATTTTCCCTGCCTCATCTCCATTGTGCTTATATGGAGAAAACGAGCCACAGCAAGCATATGCCCTATTGCAAGTTCCGCGACCGATATACTAGACGCAGCGGGCGTATTTAGAACTTTTATGCCTTTTTTCTGTGCAGTTTCTACATCAATATTATCTAACCCAACGCCGCCTCTTGCTATTACCTTGAGATTCTTTCCTGCTTCAATTACTTCTTTTGTAACCTTTGTCGCAGAACGCACTATAATGCAATCATATTCCGCAATTTTGCTTAGCAATTCCTCAGGAGAAAGCTTCAACTTGTCTACTTGATGCCCTGATTCTTGCAGGATTTTCTCGCCTTCTTTGGTTATGCCATCTGTTACAAGTATTTTCATTTTTTCTCCAATTATTTTATTTTAGTATTAATTCTCAAATTAATTTTCATAATAAGCAAAAAATTGGAAATCAGCAAATTCCTTACTGATTCCTTTAAGATTGCAATTACAGCATTTTTTTAATATTATATAAAATAATGATTTTTGAAAAAATTAGAAAGGGCTATATTTATGACTCGTGCGCATAACTTTTTTGCAGGACCCGCAGTTCTTCCAGTTCCCGTGCTCGAAGAAACCAGGGATGCAATAATGAACTTCGATGGAATTGGCATTTCAATAATGGAAATTAGTCACCGAGATAAGGGTTTTGAGAAAGTAATAAGAGAGGCTCAAGAAGATGCTTTACGAATTATGGGATTATCACAAGATGAATACGCTGTTATTTTTCTTGGCGGCGGTGCAAGTTTGCAATTTGCAATGGTGCCTATGAACTTCTTACATAAGAAAGCCGATTATGTCAATACGGGTGAGTGGGCATCAAAAGCAATAAAAGAAGCAAAACTGTTTGGAGAAGTAGTTGAAGTCGCATCATCTAAGGATACAAATTTTAACCAGCTACCTAAGAACATAAAATTTTCATCTGATGCAGATTATGTTCATATAACAACAAATAACACTATTTTTGGTACAGAGTGGAAAACTGATCCTGATACCGGTAATGTGCCACTGGTTGCTGATATGTCATCTGACATGCTTGGAATAAGGAGAGATTATAAAAAATACAGTCTTATCTATGCAGGTGCACAGAAAAATCTCGGTCCAGCTGGTGTAACTATGGTTGTAATAAAAAAGTCCTGGATGGAAGCAAGAGCAAAGCAAAACCTGCCAACTATGCTAAAATATAAGTCACATGTAGATGCAGGCTCGCTATATAATACACCACCTGTATTGCCTGTGTACGTAGTAAATAGAACTCTAAAATGGATAATAAAAGAAGGCGGATTAGATGCGATTCAAGCCAGAAACGAGAAAAAGGCTAAGATGATTTATGACATTATTGATGCATATCCAGACTTCTACAAAGGTACTGTGGTAAATAAGGAAGATCGCTCCATAATGAATATCACATGGAGGTTACCAACCCCGGAATTGGAAGAAAAGTTCGTATCCGAAGCAAAAACAAGAAAAATGCTTGGCCTGAAAGGTCATCGCTCGGTAGGTGGTTTACGAGCATCCCTTTATAATGCCTGTCCTATGGAATCTGTTGAAGCGCTTGCAAAGTTTATGGAAGAATTCTATACTGCGAACAAGCAATAAGCTCTGGGAACGTTAAAATTTAGCCCTTTGATGTTGTTTATCGAAGTGTTTTTATTTATCTAATTTGCGGGTACTGTTCTATCCTTTGCCCATTCTCGCAATGCAGAGATATGTTCCGCCATAAGAATGGAAAGTGGCTTGGTCGCTTGAATTTCGCTAATCATTAAATCGTCGGTAAGATTACCTAACCCACCAACCACTGAATATATACTCAAACGATCACCTGTTCAATTTCTGAGCCTGAAAAGCCTTCTGTCATTTCAGCCAGCTTATCTATACTAAAGTTCACTGGATCGAATCCGCGTTTTTGTAAATGTATCTTAAAAATCTCTTTTCTAATTTCCTTATTCGGAAGGTCAACAAAGAATATTTCATCGAATCTTCCTTTTCTCATAAGTTCGGGTGGAATTTTGTAAATATCATTAGCTGTTGCAACGATAAATACGGCTCTTTTTCTTTCAGCCATCCACGTTAATATAGTAGCTAGTACACGCTGAGATAAACCATTGTCTCCTTCACCATTAACAATTCCTTTTTCAATTTCATCTATCCACAACACACAAGGTACCATTCTCTCTGCCATTTTCAATGATTCCCTTGTTTTTCGTTCGGTTTCACCCACCCATTGTCGTATAACGATCCTAAATCAAGCCTGAGAAGTGGCACACCCCATGTACCCGCAACTGCTTTGGCAGCTAAACTTTTTCCGCATCCCTGAACGCCAATCAGCAATATTCCTTTTGGTATATCATCAATCTTTGTCTTACATTCTCCTAAAAATATCTTTTGTCTCTTTTCTAGCCATTCTTTTAGATTTTTGAATCCTCCTACCTGCGCCATATTGGATGTTTCTGATTCGTATGTAAAAACACCCATATTTCTTAAAAGTTCAAATTTCATCTTTCCCAAACTCGAGATTGGATCACGAGATTGCGTGTCCAATAATACCCTCCTAATTAATCTATCAATTTCAAATGCAGAGAGCCCTTCCATAACCTTTGCCATTTTATCTATTTGTAAATTGTCAACATGAATGGAAGCCTTTTTACCGGTGTAAGCAGTTAGTTTTTTTATCTGGTTGGATATCATTTTTTTAATTGCGTTGCGATCAGGAAAATCCAATTCAAACTTGGCTGTAAATGGAACAATTTCAGAAGGTATCTCAAATTTCTGACTCAAAAAAATCAGTGTTTGTCTGTATTGCTCCGAATCAAGTGCAATCTCTTTTATCAAGCGTAAATTTCTTGGTTCATTAATAAATGGATGGTAATCTATCAGGAGAAACACACCTGGATTCTTCAAATTCCTGATACATTGCAAAACTTCTACAGGATCTTTGTATCCAGCGTCACTTTGAATACCTTTATTTGCTAATGCCAAACCGTTTGTAATTGTCCAGCAATAAAAATCTTGCTTTAAAGATGTAGCAACATATCGAATCAGCTCTATGACACGTAATTCATCTACAGTTTCGACAACAATAATCGGCGTACGAGATTTTATTAAAGCGACTAGATCATCTAAATCGTTCATGGCTTTCTGATATTACTTTCAATAACAAAAAATTTTTGCGGCAATTTTTGTCTTCTTGATAATTCTCTTCCTTTTTCACTTAGCAGCCATTACAATCTGTGCGAATGAATCCGCTTTCAAGCATGCACCACCAACCAATGCTCCATCTACATCTGGCTGACATAATAGGTCTTTAGCATTGTCAGGCTTAACACTACCTCCATATTGAATTATTATTTTTTCAGCGGTTTCTTTCGAGAAAACATTACTTAGCAATTTACGTATTATTGAATGTACCTCTTGTGCTTGTTCAGGTGTTGCGTTTCTGCCGGTTCCAATAGCCCAAACAGGCTCGTAAGCAATCACTATTTTTTCCACATCGGAAGCTGATAGATCCTTCAAACAACCTTTGACCTGATTTGTTACAACTTCAGATGTTATATTTTTTTCCCGCTGTTCCAAAGTCTCACCAACACATAATATTGGGGTAAGACCCCACGCCAGTGCTTTCTTAACCTTTAAGTTAATGAAGGAATCGGTTTCTCCAAAATATTGTCTTCTTTCCGAATGCCCAAGTATTACATATTTACATCCTGTTGATTTAAGCATTTTGGGTGAAATTTCGCCTGTGTATGCACCTTCATCTTCGTGATACATATTCTGGGCACCTAGTTCGATTGGTGTGCCGTCAATTAGTTTTCTCGCAAGATCTAAAGAAGTAAAAGGCGGACAAATAACAACCTTTACATTTGTAGGCAACGTTACGAGTTTTGCTTTTAATCCGTTAATGAGTTCTGCGGTTTCGTTCATATCTTTGTTCATTTTCCAGTTGCCCGCAATAAGCTTCATACGCATATATTAATACCTCCAATCCTTTGTTATTAAATTAGTTTTAACAATAAATTTAATATAAGGAAAATTCTTTCTTTTTTTAATGAGATTTTTAGAAGCTAAAATGGTGAGCTTGCAATTGTCTCCATGAGCTTAACAAATATGTCGCTTAAGCTCAGGGCAGAAATATAGTTTATCTTAGACCTGCTTAGCATTTCATGTGCTATTTCGGAGTTTGTTCCTGCAAGTCTAATTAAAATTGGTTTATTTACATTCGTTTTCTCGAGTGTTCCTATAATGCCTTCCGCTACCGTGTCGCAACGCACAATTCCGCCAAAAATATTAACAACGATGAGCTTTACATCTTGATCTTTCAATAGTATCCTAAGTCCAGCCTCGACCTTGTGCTTATCAGCATTTCCGCCAATGTCTAGAAAATTTGCTGGCTTACCCCCGGCTAATTTTATCAAATCCATTGTTGCCATTGCCAGTCCTGCTCCATTTACCATACAGCCTATATCGCCGTCAAGCTTAACATAACTCACTCCTTTTTCTATTGCTTCAACTTCTAGCGGATGCAGGTAGTCCTTTATTTCTAGAGCTCTGAACTCAGGATGTCTGAAAAATGCATTTTCATCAAGAATCATTTTTGCATCTAGCGCAACAAAATGGCTTGCATTCGATAAAACTAGCGGATTAATTTCAATTAGTAAGGCATCATACGATTCATATATACAATAAAGTGTGGTAAGTAAAGTACGCCATTCATTATATAATTTTTGTTCCAGGCCAAAATACCTAAACAGATTGAGTATTTCAGATTCATCTAAACCGATGGTTGGCTCGATTAATATTTTTGAGATTTCATGTTTTGATTTTGCCAGATCTTCTTCGATACCTGTTCCACCTTTATGGTAACAAATTATTGCATTCTTGAAGGAGCAAAAATCTAAGGTTATTCCTAAGTAAAATTCTTTATTAATTGTTATTGCTTCTTCTATGAGCAGTGATTTGATGGTGCAAGATTTAGTGCCTGTTTGCTTTGTTTGAATTTTGCTACCCAATAAATTCTTCGAATATTCTTCGACCTCTTCGAGACTTTCAGCTAATTTTATTCCACCTGCATTGAATCTATCACCTGCTGGAACTTGTGCTTTTACGAACCATTTATTTGCACTTATTCTTTGAGCGACTTTCTTGGCATCTTCACAGTTAAATATTATTTCACCACTTGGAATTTTAATGCCATGTTTCTTCAGTATTTCCTTAGCTTGGTATTCTAGTAACTTCATTGAGATTTATGATGTAATAAGAATTCCAATTTATTTTCTACGTTTCGCTTTTGGCATTTTTTTGATTGAAGCTTTTTCCCAGCTTTCGATTGCATTTTTCGCAGAAAGGAATTCTGGAATGGGAACGAAAATCTTTGCAGGTTTATTAATATTGCTACGTGATATAGGAGAATCTCCGCCGCCATCCCAAGCAAATCCAATTGAATTAAAGTTTTGCACTAGAATTTTATATCCTGCAGATTGCAAAAAAGCTTTAACTCTCTCGGCATCCACTATTTCAGTTGAGCGGAAAATTTCAGCCCAGTCTTGTTGCACTTTAACTTTGCGGTGCAATAAACAAAACCTGCGTCCCCTAACTTTTGTACCACAAACCCCGCAGAATATCTTTCTACAGATAATACATACTCCAGTTGCTTGTTTATCAGAATGTTCATCGCAGAAAATTTTACCTGCGCTTTGAAATATCACGCCGCAATGTGGACAGAATTCACTATCCCTCGTAATTTCTTCTTTGCAAGATGGACATTTGATGTAATTAGGCATGAAGTTATTTTACTCAACAATCTATATTTTAAAGTTACTAAATATAAATTTAGAAAAATCTATAAACTATGCCAAAATTAACTTGTGGACTGCTCTCGTATGTTCCACTAAAATGGGGTACAAAAAATGAAGGATTCTGGCAAATTATTTAACAAAAAATCTTTATTTATCCTGAATATTTACCATTATTAATTCCTGTCAATTCGAAATATTGTGTCTCATAGTAACATAATTCTAATATTAAAAAGGGTATGAAAAGCTTATGCAGTATTTTTTTATAAAAAACCTGATTTAGGCTTGATTTAATAAACACATTTAACAAAATTGTGAGTGTAAAAATTGGTTATATCAATCTATGGATAATAAAAGTCCAATAGGGGTATTTGATTCAGGTGTAGGTGGATTAACAGTTGTGCGAGCATTAATTAATCAGCTCCCTAATGAGAATATAGTTTATTTTGGAGACACAGCTCGTGTTCCCTATGGTCCTAAATCCGCTCAGGTCATCAGGGAATATGCATTGCAGGATACCGAGGTGTTACTTCAATACAATGTAAAATTGATTGTTGTTGCCTGTAATACAGTTTCTGCTGTAGCTCTTGATGTAGTCCAAAAAAGAGCCAAAGTTCCTGTAGTAGGAATGATATTTTCTGGTGCACAAGCTGCTGTTGTGGCAACAAAAAAGAAACGAATTGGAATAATAGGAACTGTTGCCACAATTCAAAGCAACGCTTACACAAATGCCATACTCCAGAAAGATCCTAATGTTAAAGTTTACAGTCAACCATGTCCATTATTTGTTCCTCTTGTAGAAGAAGGTTGGATGAACCATAAGGTTACAGAACTGGTAGCAAAAGAATACTTGTTTCCGCTAGCAAAAGAAAAAGTTGATACTCTCATACTCGGTTGCACACATTATCCTTTATTAAAAGATGTTATTAGAAAAATTTTCAGTTATGATATTACACTAATTGACCCAGGCGAAGCAGCAGCATTAGAAGTGGAAAACGTACTTAACTCCAAAGGCATAAAAAACAACAGCCAATTAAAACCAAATCTGCAGTTTTATGTAAGCGATATTCCATACAAATTTACTGAAATCGGAGAGCTTTTTCTTGGAAGGAAATTAGGTAAAGTACGAAGGGTCGAAGGATTTCTGAAGTGATGTAAATTAATTTCAGGGTTCTATCATTACTATTGCTACTTAAAGTTCAATTCTAAAGGTTTTGCATATGGATAATGTAAAAGTATTATCAAAAGAGATGATTGGCAAAAATTTTATCCCATCTGAGTTTTTGCCAGCCGATAAAGATGAATATTACTTGCGCAACTTGCAAATTCCATGGCAACTTGATAAATGGCGAAACTTGAGGGAAGAAGAAATAGCAATTCTGTTAAGAAACAATAATACAGCGGAGGATTGGAACAACGTGCTTGTTGCCGATCCTTTTGATCCACAAAGAATTAGGAATACAAACTTTTTCGGATTAGTTAGAATAGGAGCTTTCAAGAATGAAGCACTTGAACATCATGAGCTAATTACACCTATAGGCATTACAAATAGCAATATAATTTCTTCAGACATTGGCGATGATGTTTCCATACATAACGTACACTACCTTGCTCATTATATAATAAATGATCGTTGCATCCTTCTGAACATTGGCGAAATGCATACTACCAACCATGCAAAATTTGGTAATGGCATAGTAAAAGATGGAGAGCCGGAAGATGTTCGAATATGGATTGATGTAGTAAATGAAAGTAGTACTCGACGTATATTACCTTTCGATGGGATTATTCCTGCCGATGCATATATTTGGGCAAAATATCGTGATGATAAGAAATTTCAGGAAAAACTTATTGAGATTACTCAAAATACCTTCGATAGAAAACGAGGATATTATGGAATAATTGGTGAACAGTGTGTTATAAAAAACTGCCAGATAATTAAAGATGTGAAAATTGGTTCGCATTGCTACATAAAAGGTGCAAATAAACTAAAGAACCTAACTATAAACTCAACCGATGATGAACCTACACAAATCGGTGAGGGGGTTGAACTTGTAAATGGCATCATTGGATACGGTTGCAGGATTTTTTACGGATGCAAAGCTGTTCGTTTCATTATGGGTAATAATTCCAATTTGAAATACGGCGCTAGATTGATACATTCGTTCCTGGGCGACAATTCTACAGTCTCCTGCTGTGAATTGCTTAACAATTTAATTTTCCCGGCTCACGAACAACATCATAACAACTCTTTTTTAATTGCCTCCTTAGTAATGGGTCAAAGCAATATAGCTGCAGGTGCAACTATTGGTTCTAATCACAATAGCAGAGCTAATGACAATGAAATTCAAGCGGGTAGGGGATTTTGGCCTGGCTTGTGCACAAGTGTTAAGCACTCCAGCAGATTTGCATCCTTCGTTTTACTCTCAAAAGCAGACTATCCTGCAGAGCTAAATATTCGACTTCCTTTTTCACTTGTAAATAACAATATTGCAAAAGATGTGCTTGAAATTATGCCAGCATACTGGTGGCTTTATAATATGTACGCTTTAGTACGCAACGAATGGAAGTTTAAAAACCGTGACAAAAGAAAAACCAAAGCTCAGAAAATCGAGTTTGAATTCTTAGCACCCGATACAGTTGAAGAAATATTTGATGCTATTAGATTGCTCGAAATCTGGACAGCCAAAGCGTATCTAAAGAAAAGAAAGATAAATGTAGAAAAGAAGAAAGGCGATGAACTAATCAAAATAGGAAGAAAATTACTAAACAGTTCTGAGAATAACGTCTCAAAGCTAAAAGTGCTTGGCGAAGATATGGAAAGGTCGGACAGAGAAATAGTTATTTTAAAAGTATATCGAGCATATCATGCTTATAAAGACATGATTCTTTATTACGGAGTGAAAAATCTATTGGAGTACTTTGAAAATAATCCAGGTAAGAACTTCGACGACATGAAAAATGAATTGTCGGGACCACGTGTAACTGAATGGGTGAATCTTGGTGGACAAATTGTTAAAGCTAATGATGTGGAGCAACTTCGGAAGGAAATTGGCGATGGAAGACTTTCCACATGGAATGAAATTCATGCAAGGTATAATGAGCTATGGAAAAAGTATCCATTGGATAAACAAAGACATGCGTATGCATCGTTATGCAGTCTTCTTGAAACTAGCAATCTAGATCATAAACTGTGGACATCCTTGTTAGACAAGGCAATGAAAATTAAAGAGTATATGAGAGATCAGGTGTATATTTCCAGAAAAAAGGATTATGATAACAAGTTCAGGCAAATTACTTACAGGAATGCAGAAGAAATGCTTGCTGCATTGGGAACAATAGAAGAAAACGGTTTCATAAAACAGGTTCGGTTAGAAACAGATGAGTTTAGAAATAAAATTAACGAATTAAAATTGAAAAATTAAAGAATCATGAATACTTTTGATTCTAAATATTCAGGATTTTTACTGATAAAAGAAATGATGGAAACTGTGGAAACTGTCAGGAATTTTAATCGAAGTTGTACGAAAGAAATTGCGCAAGTTGTAGATAAACAACGCAGACTTTTCTTGACAGGCGAAGGTTCAAGCAGAATATTCCCCGCTAAGAATTTAATTAGAAAGTCCTTGCAAAAAGGATCGAGGTTGTTCGTAGCTACAGATGGAGCAAGACAAGCTTCAGAATATGATCTGAGTGACTTTGTTGTATTTTGTGCATCGAATTCTGGGAAAACTAAGGAAGTAATTAGCTTGGCCAAAAAGCTGGTGGCTTCCGGACATAAATGGTGCTACGGTTTAACTGCAAATGAAGGAACCCTTTTGGAACAAACATGTACCAGAACATTTAAACTAAACTGTGGCAAAGAGCAAACAGTTGCAGCTACAAAAAGTGTAATTGAACAAGCCTTGTTTTACGAATCTATACTAGAATATATTCAAGGTGAGGATAGATTGGATACATCCATACTTGCTGATGCGATCTATGAGACCTTAACAATGCCAATTGATAACGAAATTGTGGATATGGCAACTCGGACTCCAATAATATATTTTGCCGGTTATAATGATGGAGTAGCTGAAGAACTGACCTTGAAAACTAATGAAATCACAAGAAAAAAATCCGATTATCTTGAAGGAACTTATGCTGTTCATGGAATTGAAGAAGTAATGAATCCTAATGAGGTTGTTGTTATTGTGGATCCAATAGATGAGGAGATTGACAAGTTTAATGATGTTTTAGTTAAAGGAGTAGGACTTGATGTAATTGCAATAGCTAATAGAGAGACAGCATTTCCTACCATAAAAGTGCCTGACATTGGCGATTTAACTCCTTATGTTTATTTATGTGCAGGCTGGAATTTATTGGTTGAAATTGGATTAAGTATGGAAATAAATTTAGACAAGCCACAGCGTGCAAGAAAAGTTGGCAATGAGTTTGTTGGTTAATTCGATCCAGAAATATTCTTAATACCTAAATGAAATTATTACTTAAAACGAACTCGTTATGTCCCATTTGCTTAAAGAAAATTCCTGCAGAATTGATCGAGGAAAATGGAAAACTGTTTATAAAAAAATCCTGCGATGAACATGGAAACTTTGAGGACCTCTATTACAGCAATGTTGCAATTTATGAAAACTTCATGAAACACTTGACTGCTTATAGTAAAGAAAGCAATTCCAGTTGTCCTTTTGATTGTGGATTATGCAATTATCATAAAAGCAGTACCGTGCTTGCAAATATAGACGTAACAAATGCATGCAATTATAAATGCCCAATTTGCTTTGCAGATACATCATCTGGGAGCGGGGCTTTTAACCCGTCGATAGAGCAAATATCTGAAATGATGGACGTTCTACGTAATCAGAAACCTCCATGTGGCGTAATTCAGCTTTCTGGCGGAGAGCCTACCATAAGAAAAGATATATTGGATATAGCACGACTGGCATATGAAAAAGGTTTCGTTCATATACAGATTGCTACTAATGGAAAGATTTTGGGTGAACAACCGGATTTTGCAGAAAAGTTATGGAATGCACACGTGGCAACAATTTATTTACAATTTGATGGAGTAACTCCTGAACCTTATGAAATTGCAAGAGGATTCAACGCATTGCCAGATAAAATAAAGGCAATTGAGAACCTCAGAAAACATGGTCCATACCCAAATGCTGTTTTAGTACCAACTCTGGTTAAAGGAATAAACGATCACCAAGTTGGTGACATTATTCGCTTTTCCGCTGAAAATATTGACATAGTGCGGGGAGTAAATTTTCAGCCTGTTTCTTTTACAGGGCGAATAGATAAGAAAGAACTCTTAAAACAAAGAATCACAGTCTCCGATGTGCTCATATTAATTGAAGAACAACTCGATGGCCAGATTACACCGAAGGATTTTTTCCCTGTCCCAATATTTTCATCCCTGTTTGAATTCTTAAAAAGAGTTGCGGAAGGAAACAGCTATCCAGATTTGAATGTGCATCCGGTTTGTGGAGCATGGACATATGTTTTTAAGGACAAAAACAAGCTAGTACCTATTAATAGAATCGTCGATATCGAAGCAGTGTTTGAACTTCTGGCAAATTTGAAAACAATATCTAAGTCTGAAATATTTACAAAAGTGACCACACATTTGCCTAAATTAATTCGTGCTAGTGCCTTCAAATATTCGCATGTGGTTATCGAAGTTCTGAAGGATATTATTCTTAAGGGTAGTTACAAGGCAGCAAGTGAATTTCACGATAATGAGGTGTTGTTTATTGGATGTATGCATTTTATGGATGCTTACAACTTTGACTGCGATCGTATCGAAAGATGTTGTATTCACTATGTGACTCCAGATAAGAAAGTGATTCCATTTTGTTCTTACAATACAATTTATAGAAAGCAATATTATAACCAATTTTCAGAGGGAAGGATTTAACATGCAATTTGCAAGAGAAGATGTTTTAAATATATTTCGAGAGACAATGGCTTTGCTAGAAGGGCATTTTCAATTAACTTCAGGCTTGCACAGCCCGCAATATTTCCAGTGTGCAAAAGTCTTGCAATATCCCCAATACCTTGTTGGATTTTCAGAAGCGATTGCCGATAACTTTAATAAGTCTGAGATTGATGTAGTTATCTCACCTGCAATAGGTGGTATTGTAGTTGGCACTGAAGTTGGCAGGATATTGAATGTTCGCACAATTTTTGCTGAACGAAAAGAAGGTAAAATGGAGTTAAGACGAGGATTTGAAATACAACACAATGAGCGCGTACTGGTCGTTGAAGATGTAATCACAACAGGAAGTTCAACTAACGAGGTCATACAGATAATTAATAATGCAGGAGGGAAACTTGCAGGTACCGCATGCATTGTCGATCGGAGTAATGGCAAAGTCAAATTCAATGCAAAGCACTTTTCGATTTTAACAATGGAAGTTGTATCATATGAACCTGCGGATTGCCCTTTGTGCAAAGCTGGAATAAAATTGGATAAACCGGGTAGTAGAGGCAATTACTAAAAATGAACAATTATAAACCAATAAGACTTAATAAAATATACCAGGGTAAAATAGTAGAACTTGTGGTTCAAGAATATGAAGAACCAATGGGAGGGGTTCATACTAAAGAAATTGTTAAACACCCAGGAGGCAGTGTAATTGTTCCGCTGCTTGATGATGATACAATCATTTTGGTCAAACAATATCGCTATCCTTTAGAAAAATTTATTCTTGAGTTCCCTGCAGGTAAGTTGGAGTTGAATGAAGAGCCAATCGCCTGTGCCAGAAGAGAGTTGATGGAGGAAACTGGTTATTATGCAGAAAGTATCAAAAAATTATCGACAATATATACGACTCCCGGCTTCTGTAATGAGATCCTACATATTTATCTTGCTACAATTTTAAAGAAAACATTAAATGGCCAACAATTGGAAAGAGATGAGCATTCATTGAGTGTAGTTCAACTACCTTTAAGAAAAGCAATCCAGATGGTTGAGGAAGGCGAAATAATGGATGGAAAAACAATAATTGGCATTCTACTAGTTGAACGCCTGAAACAAGGTTGCAATAAGAGCTAGTTCGAGGTAGATTTTTGCAATATTTCAATCATTTCGTTGTGTATTAGTCCATTTGTAGCAAGTACTTGTTTATTGTATACGGTTGACGGATTTCCGTTGTAGTCTGTCCATTTACCGCCTGCTTCTAGCACAAGCAAAACTCCTGCTGCAATATCCCACGGATTTAAGGTCCCTTCGTAAAAACCATCGAATCTTCCGCAAGCAACGTAGGCAAGGTCCAATGCAGCAGAACCAAGTCGTCTCATAGCCTGGGCAGCAATGAGAAAATTTTTGAAATGCGTAGCCTCGGGTTCAGGATTTTTATTGATTGTGTATGGAAATCCTGTTACTATTAAACTTTCGATCAGTCTAGTTGTTTTAGAGACCCTGATAGGTTCATTATTTAAAAACGCACCTTTTCCTTTTTCTGCTGTAAACAATTCATTAAGAGCGGGATTGTATATAACCCCAGCCACAATTTCGTTATTATGCTCAAGTGCAATGGAAACGCTATATATTGGCAAAGCATGTGCGTAATTTATTGTGCCATCCAATGGATCAATAATCCATCGATAGTCCGATTCAATCTTAGCGGCGCCAGATTCTTCAGCAAGAAAATCAAAATCTGGGAAATGAGATATCAGTTTCTTGATAATTTTTTCCTCAGAACCTTTATCCACTTCGGTTACAAGATTTGTAACGAAGCCATCTTTGTGTTCTATTTTCTTAATTTTGCCTATATTATTTTTTAAGTAAGTACCAGCTTCAAGAGCTGCTTCAATTGCAATTTTTAACGGTTTATCTAACATACTAGTCAATGCCTAACAGTTTCCGGTTATTTTTAGTTAATATGAATAAAGTACAAAAATATCTTCTATCTTTCGATAAAAAAATTTGCATTTCGTATATTTGCAGACTAAGTTAATTCTTAAGTGTAAAGTAGGATTAAAATAATTGGAGATTGATTTGACTTTTCTAAATCCAATAGCGCTTTTCGGACTATTTGCTGCGTTGATACCAATACTGTTGCATATATTTAATCTTCGAAAGCTAAAAAGGATTGAATTTAGCACTTTGACCTTTCTAAAAGAGCTTCAGAAAAATAAGATCAGGCGAATCAAAATACGACAATTAATCCTTTTAATACTTCGGACTTTATTAATTTTCTTTATCGTTCTTGCTTTTTCGAGACCAACATTAAAGGGCACATTGCCATCGCAATTAGCTATACAAGTAAAGTCAACAGCAATAATTTTAATCGACGATTCGCCAAGTATGAGTGCAAGAGATGAGCAAGGAATATTTTTACGCCAAGCAAAAAGTATTGCAAACGATATTTTAAATTTTATCAAAGAAGGAGATGAAGTTTTTATAATAAAGTTATCGGAACCAATTAATGAAAATTTTCAATGTTTGCCATGCAGGAATTTTACTTACGCAAAGAATGCTATCGATAACATACAGATTTCTTCTATTCGCGGAACTATTGATGATGGCTTGAATTACTGTGCTAAATTGCTATCAACAACTCAAAACTATAACAAAGAAATCTATATAATATCTGATTTAACGCTTAGTGCTTTCAAAACCGATTTACCCGAAAAGAATAAAAACAAAAAGTTAGTATTCCCTCCTGCCACTCAATTGTACCTTGTGCAGGCAGGAAATGCAAAAATCTATAACATCGGAATCGAATCTGTTGAAATCACAAGCACAATACTCGAAGTAAACAAACCATTTACAATTAACGTTAAAATTGCTAATTATGGTTATTCAAGAACAAATAATAATCTATTAAAGGTTTACCTGGGAGATGAATGCGTAGCTCAGAAAGCAATCGATGTCCAAAATAAGCAGACTAAGGAAATAGAATTCAGTTTAATTCCAAGCTACAAGGGCTTCATTGAAGGTAGAGTAGAACTAGAAGATGACAATCTCATCTACGATAACCTGAAGTACTTTATTGTGCATATTCCTGATCAAGTTAACGTATTATTAGTGGGTGATGAGAAGGATTATAAATATATAAAGCTGGCGTTGAGAGTATCTCTTGCAGACAGCGGAACAACTTTTAACATAAAAGAAACCAGTGCCAATCGATTTTCGTCATTACATCTGGAAAAAGCAAACGTGGTCATTATTACTGATCTGGGCAATTTATCAACCGATCAGTGCATGGCTCTCAAGTCCTATACCCAGGATGGTGGTGGAATATTAGTAATACCTAATGCGAAATCTACACTAACAGAATTCAACAATAAAATTAAGAACATTCTTGGATATTCACTTAATGCAAGCATGGAACAATTCACAGCTGAACAGAAAAGTTACACGGAATTTGAAAAAATAGATTATAAACACCCGCTTTTCGCAGGTATGCTGCAAGAAAATGAACAGGAAAAACAACGTGAGAAAACACTGGAATCCCCACAAATATCTACTTATCTCCGCTTTTCCATTACCCCAAATTCCCGAGTAGTTATTTCTCTGGCGAACGGACCCTTTTTAATGGAAGAAAAGGTTTCGAGAAATGGAATTTTATTTTTATCTATTCCAGCAACTCTTGAATGGTCCGATTTTCCAATGAGAAGCATATTTGCACCAATTATATATAGATCTGTCACGTACTTAGGTCAACGCTATTTAATTGAGAATGCCATTATTGCCGGCGAACCGAAGATTATAAAACTAAATGAAAAAGTATCATCAAAGCTTTTGCTAAAAAGGCCCGATGGCTCTATTGGTGTCATTGCGCAAGAACAATATTCTCAAGGGAAAAAACTTAACCTAAATGAAACTAACCTGCCGGGTTTCTATACAGTAATAGACAACAATTCAATATTGAGAAAATTCGCAGTAAATATAGATCCTGCCGAATCAAATATAACATCTGCTGAAGAATCATTCATTATGGAGCATCTCGAGAAACAGGGTCTGAAGAAAAACTCTATTCACATTTTGAAGAATCCCAGTGAACTACAACGCAAAATTACAGAGACGAGATTAGGTGTCGAGCTGTGGAAGAATTTTGTTCTTCTGGCATTATTTATCGCAATTCTGGAAATGATTATTGCAAGAGAAAACAAGAAATCGACCATTGAATCCGGTTTAAATATAACTTAATTGTATGATTGAACTGGAGCAATCAAATAAAGAAAAATGTATTTTAGTTGGTTTAGTAACCAGATACAATCGCAAGCAGGCCGTGGAAGAATCTCTCTCTGAGCTTGCACTTCTAGCCGATACAGCTGGTGCTGAAGTGGTATGCAAGGTGATTCAGGAACGACCTGCTCCAGATCCTGCTACTTTTATAGGGAAAGGAAAAGTAGAAGAACTACATGAGCGTGTAAAATCTGATAAGGTATCACTTGTGATTTTTGATGACGATCTTACAGCTTCCCAGGTGAAAAATCTGGAAAAGTTGTTAGAGTGCAAGGTACTAGATAGAAGTGCACTGATTCTGGACATCTTTGTTTCTCGAGCCAGAACAAGCGAATCTAAGGTACAAGTAGAACTCGCCCAACTGGAATACATGTTACCAAGACTTACACGTCAATGGACGCACTTATCCGAGCAATTTGGTGGAATAGGCACAAGAGGTCCCGGTGAAAAACAAATAGAAACAGACAGAAGATTGATAAAAGCAAGAATAAGCCATTTAAGGGAACGACTTAAAAGAATAGCACAGCAGCGCGAAATTCAACGTAAAGAAAGAACCAAACATACACGTGCAGCATTAGTAGGATACACTAACGCTGGTAAATCTACATTATTGAATCTTCTATCAGGATCTGAGGTATTTGTGGAAAACAGGTTATTTGCAACACTGGACCCGACAACAAGAATTGTACCCTTAAGCTCTTCCGTTTCCATTTTGATGACAGACACGGTAGGCTTTATCAAAAAATTACCCCACCATCTTATTGCATCTTTCAGGAGTACATTAGAAGAAATCACCGAAGCTGATATTCTTTTGCATGTCGTAGATATTGCGAACCCCTATTTTCAGGATCAAATTGAAGTAGTCGAAGACACATTACATGATCTTGGCATTAGCGAAACGCCAATAATAATGGTGTTCAACAAAATTGACATTTTACAAGACCGCAGTATATTTCATATTCTTGCAGAAAAATATAGAAACTGCGTGTTTATTTCTGCAACTAGATGCATAAACATTATTGGATTAAAAAATGAAATATTAAGGATTCTTGAGAAAGAATTTACCATTGAGGATCTCACAATTCCGATATATAATCAGAAAACTATTTCTCAATTATACACAATTGGCGAGGTGCTGGAAAGAACATTTGAAACAGATTTTGTAAAATTAAAAATTCGCCTGAACAGACGTGATCTTGGCAAATTAAAGCAATTAACAGAAAGCCAAACTAATGCTTAAAGAAAATTACATAATCGTTTTTCATTCAGCAAAAGAGCTCTTTTTGGATAATTGCTATCTATTTATTTTTTGATGAGGAGGTGCACAATGAATAACTTAATTCGTTTTGGCGTTTCAATGGAAAATGACTTATTGCAGGAATTCGATAAACTATTAGAAAGAAAAGGTTATACAACAAGATCCGAAGCTATACGTGATCTTGTTAGAGAAAAGCTTGTAGAAGAAAGTGTAGAACTTGATAACAGCTTTGTATTTGGAGCTCTAGTTTACATATATAATCATCATAAACGTGAGCTGGAAAAGTCAATAACAGAACTTCAACATGAGTATTTTGACAATATAATCTCCACAACGCATGTACACGTAGATCATGATCATTGCCTTGAAGTGATTTTATTAAAAGGGAAAGTAAAAGTTCTAAAATCAGTATCGGATAAGATTTTGAGCTTTAAGGGAGTTGAACATGGTAAGTTAACTCTAACTACCTCACTTGTAGCAAAAGACCGCGGTTCTCAAAAAATACATAGACATTGAAAAAACATTAGCATAGATGTTCTTGAAATTAACTTATTAAATTATAATTGATAAAAACATGCAACATAAATTTACATTTGGGCCAGTTAATTCAAGACGACTTGGATTGTCTCTCGGAGTAGACATAGTTCCAGGTAAATTTTGCACTCTTGACTGCATTTATTGTGAAGCAGGCAAAACAACAACTCGTACCACTACAAGGCAAGAGTTTTTTAATGTTGAGGAGATTATTTCAGAAATTGATAGAGCCATAAGCGAATATCCGGATATCGAGCACATTACTATTTCTGGTTCAGGAGAACCTACACTGAATAGAAACATGGGAAAAATTATCAGTGAGATTAAAAAGCACATAAATATTCCAGTTGCAGTTCTCACAAATGGCACGTTATTGAATGATCCTGATGTTCGCGCTGATCTCCTCGAAGCTGATATTGTAATTCCGTCCCTTGATGCTGTAACTCAAGAAACATTCAAAAAGGTTAATCGACCAAGTCCTGATTTACAAATTGATAGCATCATTGAAGGTTTAAAACTGTTTAGAAAACAGTATAAAGGTGCTTTATGGCTTGAGATACTCTTCGTCGAGGGTATTAACGATAATGACGATGAGTTATTAAAGATGAAGGAAATTATCGAGCAGATAAATCCGGACAAAGTGCATATTAATACAGTTGTAAGGCCTCCAGCTTGTGCTATTGCCAGACCTGTTTCTGAACAAAGATTGATAGAAATTCAAAAAATATTAGGCGATAAGAGTGAAATAATAGGAGGGGTAACATCGAAACATAAAGACCGGCACGAAACCAATTCGCAATCTATTTTAGAATTACTCAAACGTCGGCCAATGACATTGAATGACATAGCCATATCATTAGGAGTTGATTCTGCAGATTTAGAAGCAACATTAAATAAGATGTTGAGTGATAGAGTTATTAAAACTTATTTATTCGAAGGCAAAGAATTTTATCAAGCTATTTAGTGTTCTCGTATTTTCATACAAATCTTAGAAATAACTTGAGCCATCCCAGCAATGAGTGCAGATTTTATCCTTTGGTAAGCCAATTGCTTTTATCAGGTCATCCATCTTCTGATACATTAAAGTTGTAAAACCGAGCCGTTTTCTAATTTCCTCCACCATCAATTGGTATTTTCCGTTACTAATATCTAAATACTCTTTCATATCGAAATCCTCTCGTCCCTCCAGATCCTTTACAACTTTATTTGTAATAAGATCGAATTTGGACTTCGAACGGCTGAAGTTCAAGAATTCACAAGGATATGTAAGTGGTGGACACGCAATGCGCATATGCACTTCTTTAATACCTGCTTCATATAAGTGTCGAACTTGCTCTTTAAGCTGTGTGCCACGTACTATTGAATCGTCCAGAAAAATACCACGCTTGCCGTATATGATTGATTTGTTTGGTATTAATTTCATTTTTGCAACCAGATCCCTTGTATGCTGACTTTGTGGCATAAAACTTCTTGGCCATGTAGGTGTGTACTTTGCGTAAGGCCTCTTAAAAGGTATTTTCCTTTCATTGCTGTATCCAATTGCATGCCCTATTCCTGAATCTGGAATACCTGTAACAAAATCTGCTTCCACATTGTCTCTTCTTGCAAGAGAAGCCCCACATCTGTAACGAACTTCATCAACATTAATGTTCTCATAAAAAGAAGGTGGGTAGCCAAAATATACCCACAGGAATCCACAAATTTGTAGTTTATCATTTGGTTTTCGTAGCTGTTCGTACCCATCTGGAGTAATTCTTACAATCTCGCCAGATCCAATAAATTTCTCTATTTCGAATCCTAAATTGGAAAAAGCACAAGTTTCGAAAGTTACTGCATATCCATCTTCTTTTTTCCCAATTATAATAGGTGTTCTTCCAAGTTTATCACGAGCTGCTATTATGGAATTCTCTGTAAGTATTAGCATCGAGCACGAGCCCTTGATCTTATCATACACATTCTCTATTCCGTGTACAAAATCATCGCCTTCTGCAATTAACATAGCAACCAGTTCAGTTGGATTAATAGTGCCCTGACTGAGTTCAGAAAATGTTCGCTTCCTGCTCAAACAGTATTTTTCAAGTTCGTCAATATTGATTATTCTGCTTACAGTCGCAATAGCGAATCTTCCCATGTGTGAAGTAATAAGGATTGGCTGTGCTTCAGTATCGCTGATAACTCCAATTCCAAGATTGCCCTTGAACTCTGCAAGGTTAGCTTCGAATTTGTTTCTAAAGTAACCATCCTCTAAACTATGTATTGCACGCTGGAAACCCTCAGAGGATGAATAAAAGCTCATACCAGCTCTTCTGGTACCCAAATGCGAATGATAATCTGTACCATAAAATACATCGGAAACACAAGAACTTTTTTTAGCTGCGCCAAAAAAACCACTCATCAGTTTATATTTCTCCTGACTAGATTTATGATTCGAGGTTCATTAAAATAATATGGTAAAAATTGTGCAAGTGTTCAAAAGGTTTTTAACACATCTTTGTTAGCGATTGTTTTTAGAACTAAAACCTTTAAATTTTAAAATGAATTTTGATTATATTTTGAATCATGACAGCAACGATTGAAGCATATAAAAATAGACCTACACGAGCAGAGATATCACTTTCAAGGTTAAGAAATAACCTTTCAATAGTCAGATCGCTTATAGATAAAAATGTAAAAATAATGGCGATGGTAAAAGCAAATGCCTATGGGCACGGCTTATTTGAAATATCCAAAGAATTAATAAACAACGGTGTTGAATATTTGGGCGTAGCATTTCTCGAAGAAGCCATTTTTTTAAGAAGGAGCGGTATAAGTGCTCCCATTCTTGTAATTGGTGCTATTAATATAGATCAGATAAAAGATTTTATTGAGAACGATGTTGAAATCACCAGCTCTTCAATTGACAAGTCGATAGCTATAGCTAATGTAGCAAGGGAATTGGGAAAAATAGCAAAGGTTCATCTGAAAATCGATACTGGAATGGAACGAATTGGTGTGCATTGGTACAATGCTGAGATGTTCATTGAAAAATCTTTCGAACTGGAATCAATAAAGGTAAAAGGTATTTGCTCACATTTTGCTAAGGCGGAAAGTGATCCAGAGTTTACAAAAGTGCAGTTAAGCAGATTTGAGTCTGTGTTAAACTTCATGGATAAGAGAGGGATATTGCCTGAGCTCATTCATATTGCAAACTCTGCAGGCATTATAAATTGCAGGGAATCGCACTTCAATATGGTTCGGCCTGGAATAATGCTATACGGATATAATCCAAACGGTTATTTTCCCGAGACTTCATTCAATGGTATGAAACTAAAGCCAATAATGACTCTGAAGACAAAGGTAGCTTTTTTTAAAGTAGTTCCACCCAACACAGGAATAAGTTACAACCATACGTACGTAACCAAATCACAAACTAGAATAGTTACTTTACCTATTGGATATGGAGATGGCTACTTCAGAGGTCTTTCAAACAAAGGCGAGGTAATAATAAGAGGCAAAAAGTATCCAGTAGTCGGAAATATCTGTATGGATCAATGCATGGTGGATTTAGGTATGGACGGAACTGCATACAACGGCGATGATGTGTTAATTTTTGGAGAAATGGATGACTATTCAATTCCACTTGAAAGTTTATGTGAAAAGATTGGCACGATTACTTACGAATTCTTATGTGGAATTTCCTTGCGTGTGCCAAGAATATACATTGATTAATTCAAAGGAATTCTAATTTTCATTTCAACACTGCCGCCCAGGTTATCGGATACACTAAAATCATACAAAACTGCGCCAACGTAAGCATCTACTATATTAAGTATATAAGTAATTCCTAAATAGAAAAAAAACTCATCCCTTTTATTATGATAGAAGTCGCGAAACTCTTTAATAATAGAATTACCGGTCTGTTTAACTGTATCCAACCGAACCGATTCCATATAAAGGTTCCGATAGTCCTGATAAAGTTTTTCGTATTTAAGTGCAGTTGAAGCAAAATAAAATCCGAAACCATAAATTACTGGAATAGTATAAAAGCGATGAGCATATATTTGTCCTGCACCGGGTACTATAGCGGACAAAATCATAGCCAGCGTTCCAGATTTTGGTTGTCTGTCTTCCTCAGCAAAGATCTGTCTTTCCAAAACAGATACAGAATCAAAACTTTTTCTTATAACCACAACAGTATCTTCGGAGATCATTGATGAATCAGGCATTGTCTGAGCATTGCTATTCTTTATCGATAAGAAAGGAAGTAAAAAGACAGGGATCGTAAAATGAAGCAATATTTTATGCAATTTCTTAAATCGCATTACCGTCCACGAGTGCTATTGCTTCAATTTCTATTCGAACATCTTTTGGTAAACGCGATACTTCCACAGTTGTTCTGGCGGGTGCAATTTTCCTGAAAAATTCTTCATATACTTCATTCATTGCGGAGAAATCATTAATATCTTTCAAATAAACTGTAGTTTTTATGACTGATGTAAGCGAACTTCCACTTGCAATCAATATTGCTTCAATATTTTTCAGGACCTGGCGTGTCTGGGCTTTGATATCGCCTTCAACAATATTCCCTGTTCTGGGATCTATTGGAATCTGTCCAGATGTAAATATCAAATTTTTATCAATCATTATAGCCTGACTATAAGGTCCAATAGGTGCGGGCGCATTTTCTGTAAATATTTTATGCATCATAATTAATTTCCTTGAGTTATTTTTCATTTCCCTGAAGTGAACAACTCAAGCAGTCGCTCAAAGTCTTCGAGCGAATAATACTCAATAACGATCTCCCCCTGTGTTCTTGATTTCGGTCTCACTCTTACCTTCGTTCCAAGCGCGTGCTGGAGTTTTTCCTGCATACTCTGAATATCTGAGTCGAAACCTTCTGGCTGTTTAACAGCGCCTGATCTTTTTTTTGGCAGACCAAAACTGCGAACGAGTTCTTCTACTTTTCTTACTGAAAGCCCCTGGTCTATAATTTTCTCATAAAGACGTAATTGTAAACGTTCACTCTGTATGTTTATTAATGCACGTGCATGGCCCATGGATATTTTTTCTTTTCTCAATCCCTCCTGAATTATTTCAGGAAGCTTCAGTAATCTGATGAAATTTGTTATGGTTGTTCTATCCTGCCCTACTCTTTTGGCAATTTCCTCCTGTGTTAAATTACATTCATCTATCAAACGTTTATATGCATTGGCAATTTCCAATGGATTAAGACGTTCACGTTGTATATTTTCTATAAGTGATAGTTCAAGCAGTTCTTCATCAGACTTTACCGAAATTATGTACGCTGGTATATATTTAAGATTAGCTTTCTGAGCTGCGCGCAGTCTTCTCTCACCAGATATCAGTTGATACCCATTTTCAAAACGTCTAACGGTTACTGGTTGAATAATCCCTTTTTCTTTGATTGAAGAGGTTAGTTCAGCAAGTGCTTCTTCCTTAAAATCAATTCTCGGCTGATAAGGATTAGGCTTGATTTTGGCAATCTCCACATTAGCAATAATACCGGTTTTTCCTGTATCATGTCCAATAGTTTTATCATAAATGTTAACCTCAACCTGTGAACTCTTGGGAATTAAAGCATTTAATCCTCTGCCAAGTACCGATTTCTTATGTGTTGTCATAATCTTATATGATCCGCTGGCTCTTTATGAAAATAAGATGCAACATTATATAACTTATTATTTCTTAAGATCTCTTGTGCAAGATCCATATAGTTACGGGTTCCTGTACACATAGCATCGTAAAGGATTATTGGCTTGCCGAAACTGGGTGCCTCACACAATCTAATATTACGAGAAATAATAGTTTTGAAAACTTTATCTCCAAAATACCGTTTGACCTCTTCAACTATTTGATTGGATAACCTAAGTCTTGCATCGTACATTGTCAACAGAACGCCTTCAATATCCAATGAAGGATTCAGAGTTTTTTTAACCATACTGATGGTATTGAATAATTGTCCCAATCCTTCAAGCGCAAAATATTCGCACTGCACAGGTATCAAAACTGAATCTGCCGCAGTCAATGCATTTAACGTTAACAAACCCAGTGAAGGTGGGCAATCAATTAATATAAAATCGTATTGATCACGAACAATTTGTAAAACATTATTAAGCAAACGCTCTCTATCTTCCATTTCTACCATTTCTACTTCTGCACCCACAAGATTCACATTTGATGGAAGAATCCACAGATATGGCATTTGCGTAGGCTGAATGGCTATACTCGCATCGATTTTACCAATAAGCACTTCATAAATACTTTTACCTTCCGTAGTTGCTGCACCAACTCCACTGGTTGAATTTGCTTGCGGATCATTATCTACTAACAATACTCTTTTTTCCGCAGCAGCTAGAGATGCTGCCAGATTAATGGCTGTAGTAGTTTTTCCTACTCCGCCCTTCTGATTTGCAATTACAATTATTTTAGCCACAGAATTCAGCCCCGTTTTGATTAGGAAAATATACATCTTTTTATTTGTTCAAGCAAATGCATACTTATATTTTCTTATTGTTAAATTCATTTGTACATTTAACCTAAAATAACAATTTATTTGATGAACAAAAGAACTTTGATCATGCGCTCGCTATCAAAAACAATTCTGGCGTTCTTGTTTATCTCCTTGCACACATCAATAACTGCAAAAAACACCTTAGCAGTAAAGATAGATACCATTAGACCTATCCTTAATAAACCCAAGACATCTTATTTCCTTTCTATACCTTATTGCACTGTTAAACACCCAAAAGTTGCATTAGTCTTAAGTGGTGGTGGAGTTCGGGGAATTTCAGCAATAGGGGTAATACGTACTCTTGAAAAACATAATATACCCATCGATATAATAATCGGCACCAGCATTGGCAGTGTGATAGGCGCACTTTATGCAATGGGCTATAGTACTGACCAATTGCAATGCATCGTTGATACTACAAACTGGGATAATATTTTAAGGCTAACCGATGAAGTTCGACGGAGTGATATGTTTCTTGATCAAAAAATTACAAGGGAAAAAAGCATATTCGTTTTAAGATTCAAAGGTCTGGTTCCAGTAATTCCAGAAGCTTTCTCCACCGGGCAAAAGTTAACGAGATTCTTAAATATCCTAACATTAAATGCTCTTTACAAGCCTATCAAAGACTATGATGATTTCCGAATTCCATTCAGAGCAGTGACGACAGACCTAATTACAGGCAAGAGAATAGTTATCAAAGACGGCGATGTAACAGAAACATTAAGAGCAAGCATAGCTGTTCCTCTGCTTTTTACCAGTGTACCAAGAGACACACTTTTACTTCTTGATGGTGGTCTAATTGATAACATCCCTGTTGACGTAGCAATCGAAGAGCATGCAGATATTATTATTGCAGTAGATATGGTAAGTCCGCTCAGACCAAAGAACAAATTAACTGCCCCATGGGAAATTGCTGACCAAATAACTACTATTATGATGCAAGAAGCTGTAAACTTATCTCGCAAAAGAGCGGATATTGTTATTAAGCCAAAACTTGGAGACAAATTACCCTCGGATTACTCTGGGATTGATTCATTGATCCTCTTAGGCGAACAAGCAGCTGAAGATTCAATTCCTAAAATCAAGCAAATAATCGAACAAAGACTATTTGAAATTTATAATAACAATGAGCAATTCAAGAACAATGATGTATATTACAAGCCCACATTTGTAATTAATAACCAGCTCGATACCTGTTTTGAAAGCAGAATAAGGTTCTATGAAAATAGAGGGTATGTATTAAAATCTGAATTACAGATTCTTGTAAACGATATTTATGCAACAGGTAACAATACTAAAGTAGAAAGCATCGTTCACTCAACCAGAGACTCTGCTGAAATTCAAATAGATTTGATTCCAAATCCGCCAATCAGAAAAGTTAGCATCTCAGGTAATAATATAATAACAACTGATACACTAGTTTTACAATTTGCAAATTTAATAGACAAGCCATTTAATTTAAAAGAAATCACAAGCTCTATAGAAAATGTTCTCACTCTTTACCGTAAATTGGGTTACCCTCTTGCCAAAATATATGATTCAAGATTCGACTCACTAAAAGGAAATCTCGAATTGTTTATTGATGAAGGGACAGTTTCACGGACAGAGATAATCGGTGCCACAAAGACCCGGCACTGGGTAATAAGGCGAGAACTCCCCTGGCAATCTAATAATTTAGTAACAAGTTATCATCTAGACAAAGCTATCTCTAATTTATACGGAACAAGTTTTTTTGATCAAGTTCGACTATCTGTGCAACGTGAAGCAAGCAATAAAAAATCTAATACCATTGTAATTCATACACATGAACGAAGTACAGAACTAGTTCGCATTGGCTTGCGTATAGATAATGAACGTAATATTCAACCTTCAATTGATATTAGAGACGAAAATCTTTTGGGAGCTGCTGCGGAAATAGGATTATTCATAGGCGGTGGAATTCGTAACCAAAGCTACATCGCAGAAGCAAAATCTATTCGAATATTCCATTCGTACTTTACATTTACACTTAGAGGATTCTATTTGTCGCGGGACATGAATTATTACACCGACGTCTTTAAAGTAAACACCTACAACTTTACAAGAGAAAAACTCGGAGAATACAGGGAAATAAGAAGCGGTGGATTACTCAGCTTGGGCACCCAGCTTGAACGGTTAGGAAATTTTACAATTGAAGGGCGACTCGAAAGGCACAGATTACTTAATATACTGAATAATCCTGTATCAGACGATGCATACAATATTTCATCAATTAGATTTGGTATTAATCTGGATACCCAGGATAAGGTCCCATTTCCAACAGATGGAATGGTTTTAAACTGTTTTTACGAGTCAGCATTAATAAAGCTATTTAAAGCTATAGGATATACAAAAATGTACTTTTCATATGAAACATATGCTTCCACAGGAAAACATACTTTCCGTCCTAAAATAATTCTGGGTGTCGCCGATGAAACACTACCTTTCGCAGAGCAATTTTCGTTTGGAGGTCAGCATAACTTTTTTGGTTATCACGAAAATGACTTCCGTGGAAGAAACTTAACAATTTTGAGCCTTGAATATCAATACTTGTTACCTTTTTCAATATTTTTCGATACCTTCTTGAAAATAAGATATGATTTCGGAACAATTTCCAGCCATGCAAAAGAAATGAGACTTAACGAATTTAAACATGGCGTTGGTACTACAATCGGATTGGATACACCCATTGGACCTGCCGAATTTTCAATCGGTAGAAGCTTTTGCATTAGAAATGATTTAAGCAACAAACCATTGGGTTTTGGTCCTTTTATGTTATATTTCAGCATAGGATATCCAATTACCGGCGTTGTTAGAAATTAAATTGTTCTAACAATTCACTTAGTTAAAAATTAGTTCATGTTCATAAACTCAAAATCTCAGGAACTTGCTTATGGAATACAATTTCAAGATGTTTTTACTTTCGTTCATTCCTTTATTTGTAGCTATAGATGTGCTGGGAGTCGTCCCATTATTCATATCAATTACACATGAGATGAAAAGTTACGCTAAGCAGAAGTTAGTTACTCAAGCCACGCTAACAGCATTAATAGTAGCTATAATTTTCCTGTTCGGTGGTAAAATGGTGTTTAATTATATTGGTATAACCGAAGACGATTTTAGAGTAGGTGGCGGGACTGTTCTCCTTGTACTTGCGGTATACGAACTCTTGTTCGCAACTGAAAGAGTTCGTACACCGGACCCTTCTATTGGGGTTGTACCAATTGGAATTCCTTTAATCATAGGGCCAGCTGCTCTTACGACTTTACTAATTATCGTTGATGCATATGGTTACATACCCGCTGTTGTCTCCCTTTTAATCAATTTAGCAATAGTGTGGTTAGTATTTAGAAATGCTGATCATTTAAATAAAATTATAGGAAAAGCTGGACTTAAGGCTTTCTCCAAGGTTGCAGCGTTATTTATGGCAGCAATAGCAATTATGATGATTAGATTAGGTCTGATGGGCATGATTAGATCAATCAAGTAACAGAATTTATGAACTTAGGCCTAAAAAATAAAGTAGCAATTGTCACAGCAGCAAGTCAGGGATTGGGAAAAGCTTCTGCTTTTGCATTAGCTCGTGAAGGTGCAAAAGTTATCATCTGTTCACGCAGACAAAAAGAAATTAAAGAGACGGCGGAAGAAATCATAAAGGGAACTGGTTCTGAGGTTATTTCTCTGGTTGCCGATCTAAGAAAAGCTGACGACATAAAAAAAATTGTAAATGAAGCAAAAGACAGATTTGGTACGCTTCATATTCTGGTAAATAACACAGGTGGTCCACCAACGGGAACATTACATAATCTTGAAGACCAGGAATGGTATAATGCGTTCGATCTGGTAATGATGAGTGCAGTGCGATTAGTTCGTGAAGCAATTCCTTTAATGCTGTCACAGAATTGGGGTCGGATAATTACAATTGTTTCTATTGTTGCAAAGCAACCGATAAATGAGTTATTAATATCTTCTTCAATCCGTCCGGGCATTCTGGGTTTTACGAAAGTAATGGCTAATTTGTATGGGAAAAACAATATTACCGTAAATACGATATGCCCTGGTCATATTCTTACAAAACGTCAGGAAGAATTAGCCTTCGAAAGAGCAAAACAAAAGAATATCACCATCGAAGAATACTTTGAAGAAGTTAAGAAACAAATACCTGCAGGACGTTTGGGCAAACCCGAGGAAGTTGCAGATGCTGTTGCTTTTCTCGCTTCTGAGCAAGCGAGTTACATAAATGGTATTAATTTACTTGTCGATGGTGGAGCAGGAAAAGGAATATACTAAATGAATGACATAATAAAATCAATTATTTTGGGGATTGTTGAAGGTATTACAGAATTCCTTCCTATTTCTTCTACAGGCCATCTCATACTGGTAAATCAATTTGTAGCTTTCGATGAGAACTTTACGAAAATGTTCGATATAGTGATTCAGCTTGGAGCAATTCTGTCGGTCATTGTTTATTTTCGTAAGCGCCTATTTACCTTTAACAAAGTAAACGGATCATACTTTAAAAGTCCAACAGCCATCCTTTGGATGAAAACAATTGTAGGGGTTATCCCGGCCTTGCTTATAGGCGCAAAATTCGGCAAACAAATACAGGAATACCTTTTCAATCCAACAACAGTTTCATTATCATTAATAGTAGGTGGGATACTTTTAATTATTCTGGAAAATCTAAATCGAAATTATAGAATTACTTTAATTGATGAACTGGATTACAAAACTGTGTTTTTCATCGGGTTAATTCAATGTATTGCAATGGTACCCGGAACTTCGCGTTCAGCAGCTACAATTATTGGAGCGATGCTTTTAGGATGCTCAAGAGTTGTTGCAGCGGAATTTTCGTTCTTTCTAGCTATTCCAACTTTATTTGCTGCATCGGTATACTCATTTATTAAGGTAGGATTTAATTTGACTAAGGCAGAATTCATACTACTTGCAGTTGGTTTTTTCGTTTCTTTCCTTGTAGCACTTCTTGTTGTTGCAGGTTTTATGAAATTTATTAGCAGACATAATTTTAAGATTTTTGGATATTACAGAATAATTTTGGGTATGATAATTCTTGTTTTATTTGTTCTCATGTAGTATTTTTATTTTATGAAAGAAGTATTTCTAGGACGGTAAAAAAGCGCTCCATTTATAAAAGTTACTCACTGAGGCAATGAAGAAACCTAATAAGCTAATAACATACACCGTAAAATTTATGGATAAGAGCACATTATTACTAATTCTCATATCAATAATTGCTGCAAAATGTCAGCACGACAATGATTTTGTGGAAGAAAGAGAAAAGATGGTTCGGCAACAAATCATTGCACGCGGAATCACCGACACCGCAACGATTCGTGCCATGCGCGATGTACCAAGGCATGAATTTGTACCAACTGCATTTGTAAAGAACGCATACAATGATGGTCCACTGCCAATCGGTTATAATCAAACAATATCACAACCCTATATTGTCGCACTGATGACAGAACTTATCAAACCTCACAAAGGACAAAAGGTACTGGAAATAGGAACTGGCTCAGGTTACCAGGCTGCGATACTTGCAGAAATTGTAGATAGCGTTTATACAATCGAAATAGTGCCTGAACTCGCTGAATCTGCAACAAAGCGACTACAACGACTTGGTTACCACAATATTAACGTACGATGCGGAGATGGATACCTTGGTTGGAAAGAGGTAGCCCCCTTCGATGCTATTGTTGTAACTGCGGCTGCAGAAGAAATACCAAAACCTCTCATCGAGCAATTAAAAGACGGAGGCGTTATGGTAATACCGGTAGGCAGCGAAATATCCGTACAAGAATTAAAATTAATAACAAAAAAGGGAGAAGATTTTGAAGTAGAGGATATAATACCTGTTAGATTTGTACCGTTGGTGAGAAAAAAATAGTTATATGGTTATTTTAAGATAAAAATACAATTCAGCGCCAATTACATAATGTGAAGTAACTAAGCTTTATTGTGTTGTATCGAAGATCAATTTAATTGAAAGCTATAATTGAGACCCACCCAAAGAATATTTCATGACAATTTTTGCATCCAATCGAAAATGTCCGATGGGATAAACTGTAAATAAGCAAATAAAATCAAATAAGATTTTAAAAACAGCAAGGACACTTCGAAAAAATCAACCCTTTACTATTTCCTCAATCATTTAGACACATGCTTAGCTGAAAATCCAAGATAGATACAAAAGCAAATGAGAAAGTTCGATGAATATTCAAAATATTATCTTCATTGTACATCTTATAGTATAGCTTCATTTCTATTTTTATGCTTATTTATTATTCCCTGTTTATCTTTCGCTTACTGTAAATCACTTATTCCCCTGAGCATATGCTTGTTTAGTTTTATGCTAAATTCCTTATAGTACTGCCTTCAAATCGTTGCTCATTGCACAAACCTTGCTCTTATTTTTACTATATCGAGCGCCTTAAATTTTAGTCATCTCAACTGCGAACAGCTAAATTTACCTACTCTATCCATTGATTCCTCCGCCTTGTGCTTGTGTTAATTCACCGACTCTGATAATTTTCCGTATTTATTGCATTCATAACTATTCCATCAATTGAAACTGAAAAAGGTTATTGTTTTGAAATATTTGTTTTATTACCTTGCCAAAACAATATGAATATATAGCACGTTCTATTTGTATAAATTTAAAAATGATTACAAAATTCAATTGCATGATCTAATCCACTATAAACATTTTTCCAAAGAGGAGGTTGTTATGAAAAAAATTCTAGTGTCATTTTTGATCGTGTTTTATACTCAACTGTTCAGTCAAACAGCCATCACTCCATATTATGAAAGAAATGACTTTTTATTCGCCTCAAGTGGTGCTCTAAAGTTTGGCCTTTATGGATACGATAATCCTGCATTGTTGACGTATTTGCATCAGCCCGATATGCTCTTCATATGGTCCGATCAAAGAGCAAACTGGAAAGAGCTTAAGAGATGGGGATTGTTTGCTGCTATTCCAAAGATAGGTTTTGGAACTATCCACGAACAGCTTCCAATTGGGCATTATGCTGATTACCGTTTATCAATATCGACGGGAGATAGAGATTTAGGTCTTGGAATTGGATACGGATGGACCCGAACAAAAGTTTTACAATTGGAAAAGTCGGACATCTTGATACTTGGGACGCTATATCGTCCTGCAAGATTTCTATCAGCTGGCATTACTTTAACTGAAGCACTAAATACTAGGGGCTATGAAATTGCGGGAGACATTGCAATTAGACCCTTAGGTAACGAAAAGATAGCGCTTTTTGCTGATTATGCTGTTCATAGAACCTCACAGCTTAATAAGGATATGTGGAGTGCGGGAATTGTAACGGAATTTTTGCCCGGTGTAAGGATTACAGGTCGCTATTTTAACACTGACGCCTTCTCGGTTGGTTTACAGTTTAGTCTGGGCAGAATCGAGCTACAAACTCAGGCTCACTACAACCCCAGCCACAAATACGATTACAATGTATACGGAATAAGATTTGGAGCATATGATAGAAATGTTATCAGCAAATATTTCTCAAGGCGGAAAGACTTTGTGAAATTAATTGACGGTGGAAGAATCGATTATCAAAAATTTGCTCTATTCGATAATACTCGCACGCTCAGCAACTTAATTAAGAATATAGAGATTGCCAAAGAAGATCCGTATGTTGCTGGTATAGTTATCAATACATCGAATATGGAAGTCAATCAAGAAATAGCATGGGAATTACGAAAGAAACTACTGGACTTCAAAGCAAGCGGAAAGAAAATCTTTATTTTCATTGACCAGTGCGATATTAATACATATCATTTCGCTTCTGTTGCGGATAAAATTGTAATGGATCCGCTAGGTACTATACTGCTCCAGGGATATGTCATGGGGAGAACCTATTTCAAGGGCACACTGGAGAAAATTGGAATTGGATTTGATGAATGGCGATTTTTTAAATACAAGTCTGCAGCAGAAACAATCTCGAGAGATAAAATGTCTGATGCCGATAGAGAACAAAGGCAAAAAGTGCTGGATGATTGGTACAAAATTGCAAGAGAAGAAATATGCTCTGCAAGGCGATTTACTTTCGAGAAGTTTGACTCATTGGTAAATAATGCAGTTATTTTCTTTGCAAATCAAGCAAAGGAAACCGGACTAATTGATTCAATTGGAAGATGGGATAAAGTAAAAGAATTAGTGAAAAGTGAGACTGGTAAAAAGGAATCGATTGTTTCGGAGAAAAGACTTGAAAAGCATAATTTGCCTTATGACGATTCATGGGGCGAACAACCTAAAATTGCTGTAATTTATGCCCTTGGCGCATGCGCAATGGATGAAGGTATAAAAGCAAGAAAGCTTGTAAAAGATGTTGAAGCAGCTGTTGATAATTCAAAGGTGAAAGCAATTATACTGCGTGTGGATTCGCCAGGAGGTGATGCTATGGCTTCCGATTACATTGCGGAAGCATTAAAGAAAGCAAAAGGTAAAAAGCCTGTTATCGTATCTCAAGGATTCGTTGCAGCATCAGGAGGATACTGGCTTTCTATGTATGGAGATACTATAGTATCTTCTCCAATTACCATCACGGGTTCAATAGGAGTAATTGGAGGATGGTATTATGACAATGGACTAAAGAGCAAGCTTGGTGTGTCAACCGATTTCGTTAAGGTAGGTGAGCATGCAGATTTAGGATTCGGCTTTACTTTTCCATTAATCAACGCAACTTTGCCTGATAGAAATCTGACACAGGAAGAACGTGCAGTGATGGAAAAAGACATTAAACTTTTATATAAAGAATTTGTGGAAAAAGTTGCTCATGGAAGAAAAAAGACAGCAGATGAGATTGAACAAATCGCTGAAGGCAGAATATGGACAGGACTGGATGCACAAAAGAACGGACTTGTTGACTTACTCGGTGGACTGGATCTTGCAATAGAGGTAGCAAAGCAATCAGCTGGAATTCCGAAGCATCAGGAAGTATCTTTAATTGAGCTGCCTAAAAAGGGCTTAATTGACTTTAGCAAATTTATGCCTAAACTGATTGGATTAAAAACCACTTTCAATACAGATCCGACAATAGAGCTTTTGAAATTCCATCTGAAACACAACGGCAAACCAATGCCTATGTTACCAATGGAAGATTTAGATGTTATAATGAAAAAAGCAGGAATGTTTAATTAAGCGTCCCTGCATTGGTTTGCCGCCAATAATTTGGGCGACTTTATTTTAAGCTTTTTTGGTCGCAGACTATGGCTATGATATGCCCTGGGCAAAGCATGCGGCTACCAATTTATCTCTTCAAGCTGGCTTCGAGGACTTCAGACAGCTACTCGATGACTACTACCGAAGCTTTCGAAATAACCTTTCAAGAAAAATAGCACCCGAAGCATCTCTGCTTCTGAAAAAGATGAATGCTCCAGCAAGATGCTGGAGCTACCATTTTGCTGAAACAACTCTTTATGAAAAACCCCTCCACACCTATCATTACTTCAGCTCCTCCTCCAATTGCCTGTAGTCCTCTTCCTCTACCTCAAATCCCTTCCGCAACCCCTGAAATTCTTCTGTCGCCTCGGATTCCCTGCCCGCTGCCTCTACTATATACCTACACCTGTAATACAATGATATATATCCCTCTGCCTTCACATATGTCCTCGCATTCGCATGCCTAATGGTGTATTCATACACCTCACTTACCGTCTGCATGAACAACCTCATGTGCATCCTTGCCTGTAGCGTATCGCCCTTCTGTATCTCTCTTATAGCCCTATCAAGTATCTTTTCTAAACTACGTATCAATCGCTCACCTCCTATATTCCCAGACTGTGCCTCTGTTTTGATTTGTGATTTTAGAGCAGATATTTGCTCCATTAACGTGCCTGTTGGCTTTGGTGGCAATGTTATTA